>Ga0210409_10000029_pt1 | contig 350016 bp, 318 predicted proteins | sample IncBWH17MmetaG_FD_161649 | JGI IMG/M metagenome (GOLD analysis project Ga0210409, IMG submission 161649) | Forest soil microbial communities from Barre Woods Harvard Forest LTER site, Petersham, Massachusetts, United States - Inc-BW-H-17-M | ecosystem: Environmental > Terrestrial > Soil >...
GCATGTAGACCTCGCTGCACATGGCGAGCCCGACCTTGCCGTGGGCGGTGTCGAACACCGGGAAATCGTTGCCCGGCGTGTATTGGAATTCCCAATCCTTGCCGCCGGTATAGATCCACGGCCCGTTTGGATGGGTGCGGCGGTAGCGCGCCGGCGCGCGGCCGTCGGGATAGGCCATGACGATGAGGTTGTAGGCGGCTTCGCGATCGATCGGCTCGATGGTGCCGAACACCACGTGCACGCCGTGGGTCGCCGCCGCCTCCGCCATGGCCGCGATCGGATCGAAGGTTGCCGGCATGCGCCACGGGCCCGGATAGGTTTCCGGGAAACAGACGAAATCGGCGCCCTCATGGGCGGCGTGCTCGATGGCGCTCACGGCGTCGGCGACGTTGCGCTCATCCTCGCCGGGACGGTGCGAAATCGGCTGCACAATGGCGATGCGGAAGGTCATTGCAGTCTCCTGGCGGTCTCCTGATCGCGCTTTTCCCCCATGGATTCCGGGGCTTCCTCTTGGCGGCGGATTGAAGCCGTGGCGTTCAATAAGGTCAAGTCGCGAGGGCGGTCATCCCGCCGACCTACCCGCCCTGGCCATGCTTGACCCGGCTATGCATCCCGGACCAACGTCGGCCAAACGGAAGGAACACCCATGCCGCGCACACCTCGCATCGCCATCATCGGCGGCGGCATCGGCGGGCTCGCTGCGGCGCTGGCGCTGGAGCGGCGCGGCGCCGAGGTGACGGTGCATGAGCAATCGGGTGCGTTGAGCGAAATCGGCGCCGGGCTCAATCTCACGCCCAATGCGGTCAAGGCGTTGCGCGCGCTCGACCTCGAACAGAAGGTTCAGGCGATCGCGGCGGAAACCGATTTTCTCAACATCCGCAGCTGGAAAAGCGGCCGCTACATTTCACGCACCAAACGCGGCGATTTCCGCCAAAAGTTCGGCGCACCGAATCTTTCCGTGCACCGCGCCGACTTGCTCGAAGTTTTAGGCGCTGCGCTCAAGACGACGCAACTGCGCTTCGGCGCCCGCTGCGTCGGCGTCGAGAGCGGCGCGCGGCTCGCCACGGCGCGCTTTGCCGACGGCAGCACCATCGAAGCCGATGTCGTGGTCGGCGCCGACGGCATTCATTCGGCGGTACGCGAAAGCTTGTTCGGCGCCGACAAGCCGCGCTTCACCGGCTGCATCTGCTGGCGCGGCATGGTGCCGGTCGACGCCGTGCCGGCCGACGTCGACACCAAGAACGGCGCCATGTGGATGGGCCCGCACGGCCATGTGGTGCATTACCCGGTACGCCGCGGCGAGCTTCTCAACATCGTCGCCCATGTCGACAGCGATGCCTGGACCGAAGAATCCTGGACCCGGCAATGCGACGTGTCCGAAGTGATGACGACCTATGCGGCGTGGAATCCGGCGCTGACAAAACTCTATCCGTGCAGCGAGCGCTGGTACAAATGGGCGCTGTACGACCGCGATCCGCTTGAACAATGGAGCGTCGGCCGCGCCACGCTGCTCGGCGATTCCGCCCACGCCATGTTGCCTTATCTCGGCACCGGCGCCGGCATGGCGATCGAGGACGCTTGCGTGCTCGCCGCATCGATCGCGCGGGAGGGCGACGATCTCAGCGCGGCGCTGCTGCACTACGAGCGGCTGCGCGTGCCGCGCACCAAGGCGGCCGTGCTCGGCGCCCGCGCCCGCGCCAAGGAAAACCATCTCGCCTCGCCCTGGGCGCGACTCAAGCGCGACCTCACCTTCAAGCTGCGCGAACGCTTCGGCGGCGAGGACAACACCGCGTTCAAGGTCGGTTGGCTTTATGAGTACGACGTCGGGCGTGAGTTACGGTGACGAAACAACGCGGCCGCGGATCGCGGCGATGAAGCGTTCCATCGCGGCGACCTCATATTCACGCTGCGGCACCGCGCCCCACACCGGCTTCGGCCACGCAGCGTCGTCCTTGCGCCGCGCCACGACGTGGACATGCAACTGCGGCACCATGTTGCCAATCGCGGCCACGTTGAGCTTGTCGCAACGCGTCTCGTCCTTGAGCGCCCGCGACACCAGCGCGAGTTCGCCCATCAACGTCGCTTGCGCGTCGCCGAGATCGATGATCTCGCTGACGCCGACACGCCGCGGCACCAGGATGAGCCACGGGAAATTGGCGTCGTTCATCGCCAAGAGGCGTGACAGCGCAAGATCGCAAACCGGCATGGTATCGGCGTGAAGTTGGGGGTGCAGCGACCAGCCGGTTTCGGACATTTTCGCCTCTCGCATCGAACCCGCCACGGCTACCATGAAGGCTGCCGCTTTGGCTTGCTTTCTCCCCCTCCCCGGCCAATATAGTCCCCGGGAGGTTGGCGGTGGACGAGCCACTCGCCAACCGGGTCAGGTCCGGAAGGAAGCAGCCCTAACGAGCGCGGTTCGGGTCGCTCGTCAGCCTCCCACCCCTTATTTTCGCATTGCGCGAATCTTGAACCGGCACCATTCGCAACCTCGCAGGCGGCGGCGGAGTTTTGAAGAACAATGAGCGACGCCGCCAACGAAAAGCCCGGCTCCTACCGCGTACTGGCGCGCAAATACCGGCCTTCGACCTTCGACGACCTGATCGGCCAGGACGCCATGGTGCGCACGGTGTCGAACGGGTTCGAGGCCGGCCGCATCCCGCAGGCCTGGATCCTCACCGGCGTGCGCGGCGTCGGCAAGACCACGACGGCGCGCATTCTGGCGCGCGCGCTCAATTACGAATTGCCCGACGGCTCGATCACCGGCCCGACCATCAAGATGCCGGTGCTCGGCGTGCACTGCCAGGCGATCATGGACAGTCGCCATCTCGACGTCATCGAGATGGACGCCGCGTCGCATAACGGCGTCGACGACGTGCGCGCGATCAACGACGCGGTGCGCTACGCACCGGTCTCGGCGCGCTACAAGGTCTATATCCTCGACGAAGTGCACATGCTCTCCGGCGCCGCCTTCAACGCGCTGTTGAAGACCCTGGAAGAACCGCCGGCCCACGCCAAGTTCATTTTCGCCACCACCGAGATTCGCAAAGTTCCGATCACCGTGCTGTCGCGCTGCCAGCGATTTGACCTGCGCCGGGTCGATGCGGCGCTGCTGGTGCAACATCTGCAAGGCATCGCGCTCAAGGAGAGCATCACCGCCGAGACCGAGGCACTGGCGCTGATCGCGCGCGCCGCCGAAGGCTCGGTGCGCGATTCGCTCTCGCTGTTCGATCAGGCGATTGCCCACGCCGCCGGTCCCGTGCGCGCCGAGGACGTGCGGCAAATGCTCGGGCTTGCGGATCGCACCAGAGTCATCGACCTGTTCGAAGCGCTGATGCGCGCCGATATTGCCCGTGCGCTGGCCGAGCTGCGCGACCAGTACGACACCGGCGCCGATCCGGCCATGGTGCTCGGCGACCTTGCCGAGTTCACCCATTTCGTCACCCGCGTAAAGGTCGTGCCGACGGTGGCCGACGACGTGTCGCTGACTGAAGCCGAGCGCACGCGCGGCCGCGCCTTTGCGGCGAAATTGTCCATGCGCGTGTTGGCGCGTGCCTGGCAGATGCTGCTCAAGGGCATCGCCGAGGTCGAGGCTGCCGGGCGGCCGATCGCCGCCGCCGAGATGGTTTTGGTCCGTATCGCCTATGCGGCCGATCTGCCGACGCCCGACGAAGTTATCCGCTCGCTCGGCGACAGCGCGCGCGGCAACGGCGCCGGCACGGCGCCGTCAATGCCAACGTCGCGCGCGGACATGCCGGCGCGTTCGGACACGCCGCGCGGCGGTGGCGGCACGCGTAGCCAACTCGTCTCGGCGGCGCCGTTGCAAGAGCCGGTTACCCGCGGCGCCGAGGACAATGCGCCGGCGCGCGCGCTCAACCGCTTCGAGGATTTGATCGCGCTCGCCGCCGAGAAACGCGACGTCTCGCTGAAGAGCGCGCTGGAACGCGACGTGCGGCTGGTTCGTTTCGAGGACGGCCAGCTCGAAATCGCGCTCGAACCGAGCGCGGCGAAAATGCTGGTCGGGGAGCTATCAAAAAAGCTCCATGATTGGACCGGCCGGCGCTGGATGGTCGTGGTCTCCGCCGAGCCCGGCGCGCCGTCGCTGCGCGCGCAGGCCGAAGAGCGCAAGACGCAGCTCAAGAGCGACGCACGCAGCGATCCGCTGGTGCAGGCGGTGCTGACGCGCTTCCCCGGCGCCGAAATCGTCGAAGTGCGCCCGCCGGCCGGTGCGCCCGCGGGCACCGATGAGGCGCCCGAAATACCTGAAAGCGAGAGCGACCCGGATGCCTGATTTTCTCGGCCTGATGAAACAGGCCGCCGAATTGAAATCGAAAATGGAAACCATGCAGGCCGAGCTCGACCGCATGGAGGTCGAAGGCACGGCCGGCGGCGGCATGCTGACGTTGAAAATTTCCGGTAAGGGCGATTTGCGCGGCGTCCATGTCGACGACTCGCTGCTCAAGCCCGACCAGAAGGAAATCGTCGAGGATTTGATCGTGGCCGCCCATGCCGACGCCCGCCGCAAGCTCGAAATTCTGCTGCAGGACAAGATGCAGGCAATGACCGGCGGCCTGCCGCTACCGCCGGGGCTGAAGCTGTTTTGATGCCCAGCATCGCCGCCGGTCCCGAGATCGAACGTCTGATCCAGCTGTTGGCGCGGCTGCCGGGGCTTGGGCCGCGCTCGGCGCGGCGTGCGGCTTTGTTCCTGATCAAGAAGCGCGAGTTGCTGATGGCGCCGCTGGCCTCGGCTTTGCAATCGGCGATGGAGAAGATCGAGATCTGCCGGGTGTGCGGCAATATCGATACGCAAAATCCCTGCGCGGTGTGCACCGATGCGCGGCGCGAGCCGTCCATGATCGTGGTGGTGGCCGACGTCGCCGATCTGTGGGCGCTGGAACGCGCCCGCGCCCTCAATGCGCGTTACCACGTGCTCGGCGGCACGCTCTCCCCGCTCGACGGCGTCGGGCCGGACGATCTCACCATCGACGCGCTGATCAAGCGGGCGCATGCGCCTGAGGTCAAGGAGATCATCCTGGCGCTCAACGCCACCGTGGACGGCCAGAGCACCGCCCACTACATCACCGACCTCTTGCACGACGCCGACGTCAAGGTGACCCGGCTCGCCCACGGCGTGCCGGTCGGCGGCGAGCTCGATTATCTCGACGAGGGCACTTTGGCCGCGGCGATCCGCAGCCGGACGCCGTTTTGACCTGTAGCCCGGATGAGCAAAGCGACATCCGGGTCGGCCGGCCCCGCATATCGCTGCGCTCATGCGGGCTACAAGACCAATCACTGCCTGCAAAATAGCCACCGCCCGCCTGCCGCGCGACCACGCCAAGCCCCGGAACGGTAAATCAAAACCAAATCCCCGCGATTCCGCCGCGTCCGCAACTTGGCCCGACTTGGCCCGCGGTTTGCATAACACTAGGCTGCGATCTCGGTCTCACTCGTCGTGTTGAATGAGGTTGCAGGAGCCCCCGGAGATCCCGGCACCGGGGGCTCCATTATTTTATGGACCCCCTCGAACCTTTGTCCCGTCATCCTGAGGTGCCCGCGCGCAGCGCGGGCCTCGAAGGATGCCGGCCGAGCCGCCGACCGAAATCGGGCTTGCCCGATTTCGGAACGTTTAGTGTCCAAGTCGGCTATAGCCGACTTGGATGCCGTCGCCCTTCGAGGCTCGCTGCGCTCGCACCTCAGGGTGACGGGACCTTAGCTTGCGCGCCTCGCCCGCGCCGTGCACATCATTGCCGCCCGTTTGAGCAAGGTGCGCGCATGGCCGACGACGTTCCGTTCGACAAGTCTTTCGACCTCGAGCCCGACCGGGTGAAAGAGGTGGCGCCGTTGGTGCGCGCGGTGGCGGCCAACAATCCGAGCCCGTTCACCTTCAAGGGCACGGTCAGCTACATCATCGGCCGCGGCAAGGTGGCGATCCTAGATCCCGGCCCCGACGACGACGCCCATGTGGCGGCGCTGCTCGACGCGGTGCGCGGCGAGACGGTGACGCACATTTTCGTCACCCACACCCATCGCGATCACTCGCCGGCGGTGCCCAAGGTCAAGGCCGCGACCGGCGCAAAAGTTTTCGCCCAAGGGCCGCACCGGCTCGCTCGCCCCCTGCATATCGGCGAGACGCGCCGGCTCGATGCTTCGGCCGACATGGATTTTCGCCCCGATGTTGCGCTCCCCGACGGCGAAGTGGTGAGCGGCGACGGCTGGACACTTGAAGCGTTGACCACGCCGGGCCACACCGCCAACCACATGGCGTTCGCCTTCAAAGAATCCGATCTGATTTTCTCCGGCGATCACGTCATGGGCTGGTCGACCACCATCGTGGCGCCGCCCGACGGCGCCATGAGCGATTACATGGCCTCGCTGCACAAGCTCGCCAAACGGCGCGAGCCGCTTTATCTGCCCGGCCACGGCAATCCGATCCGCAACGCACCCCGTTACGTCCAGCATTTGATCGCGCACCGCCACGGCCGCGAAGCCTCGATCCTGCACCGGCTCGGCAAGGGCGCAGCCGACATTCCGACCATCGTCAAAGCGGTCTATATCGGGCTCGATCCGCGCCTCACCGGCGCCGCCGGGCTTTCCGTACTGGCGCATATGGAAGAGCTGGTGGCGCGCGGCGCCGTCTTGACCGACGGGCCGGCCTCGATCGCCGGCATCTATCGCTTGGCCGGCGCGCCCTTGGCCGCCGGCTGAAGCTTTGCCGGAGCCGGCGCCGGCGCTGGTTTGCGCGGCGCCGCCAGCACGTCGTCGATATCGCTGATCAGGTTGCGCACCCGCGCCGCATTGGTGCCGAGATCGTGGCGGCCGTAACGCGACGCCGAGCGCACGTCGATGCGCGTGCCGTCGCTGGTCGGCCGTACCCGCACCACCACGTCGTCGCGGAAGCCGAGGATCGGCGTGCGCGCGATCGCCTCGATGAATCCGTCGCGCGGCGGCGGCCCCGGCGGGGCGCGCGTCTCGACCGCACGCACCGCGCTGCCTTGCGGCGGTCGCGCGTCGACGATGCGCCATTTGCGCTTGATGATGACCTTCATCGCCGCGTCGTAGGCCTCCTGCGGCGTCGAGTCGGTGAGGTCGGGCTCGATGTCCGAATAGGCGGCGTGTTGCAGCTCGGCGGTGTAGAGGCCCGCATAGGCGATCGGATTGGCGTCGCGCGGCCGCAATCGCGCGATGGCGTCGAACCGCGGCGGATCGATCGGGTCGGTGGTGATGTCGTAGATCGCCGGCAGCCGATAACCCTTGACGCCGAGGTAAAGCGGGTACGCGATCAGCGCCAGGCCGATGAAGAGGGCGGTGGCGGCTTCCTTGGCGCCGCCGACGCCTTCGAACCAGATGACGATCGCCGCACCAAGGGCGAGCAGGATCGCCAGCACGGCGAGGACGAGCGCGCCGGCGAGCGTCGACAGGGCCGGCACGATTTCGAGCGCGCCCGAGCGCACGATGATGACGGCGATCAAGGTCGCGGCCAGCGAGAACAGCGCCACCCGGCGCGCCCACAGCGCCAGCCGCGACGGCGGCTCCTCAATGGTTCGGCGTCGCACCATGGCTCTTCGTTTTCATTTGCTGCCCGCGGTTGCGCCGTTGCTCGGCTCTTTGCCGTATGCCGCACCCGCTGCGCTCGGTGTCGCGCTGGCTGCTACCGTTGCCGCGCCGGCCGGAGCCGTTGTCGCGCCGGCCGGCGCCGTTGCGCAAATCTGCTTGAGCGCCGCCCAATCCGCGGCGCCGAGCAGCGGCGCCGAGGCGCCCGCGGGCGCAATCGCGTCGATCGCAATGACGCGATCCTTGGTGTCGGGATGGTCGGCCAGGATTTTTATGCCTTCGTTTTTGTCGGCCGTGACGCGCGCCAGGATGGCGGCGAGCGCGCGCGGATCGCCGCCGACCTTTTGCATCAGGCCGACGCTATAGATGTCGGCCGCCGCCTCGACCCGGCGCGAATAGGACGACCGCACCACGGTCTTGGCGGCGATCACCACGCCGCCGCCGCCGACGAAATCGCCGAGCATCATGCCGAACAAAAACGACAGCCCGGCGGCTTGCAACACCGTGCGCGTGCCGTCGCGATGCGCAACATGGCCCATCTCGTGCGCCAACACGCCGGCGACCTCGTCGGGCGTTTGCGCGCGATCGATCAGCCCCTGGAACGCGTAGATGTGGCCGCCGGGTAGCGCAAAGGCGTTGAAATCCGCTCTCCGCACCACGTCGACCCGCACCGGATATGGCAGCGCCGCCGCCGCCTTGAGCCGGCCGACCAGCTTGTCGAGCGCGGCCCGTCCCGCAACTCCGTTGGCGCCGGCGCCGCAAACGAAACCCGCGCCGAGATGCTTGGTGTCGAGCGTTGAGCGGATTTGACCATCGACCATGTTGCCGAGCTTTTGCTCGAACGCGATCGGCACCAGCGGCGTCAGACGGGTGGCGAGCACCGGCACGCCGATGATCGCGGTGAAGATCAGCGACACCACGGCGGCGAGGCTCAAGATCACGACCTTGCGCCGCAGCCTGCGCTCGGCGACGCCGCCGCGGTCGAGCGTAACCGCGCGATCCTCGATCGCCGAGGCGAGCGCTGAGTCGCGGATTTCAAGCCGCGCCAGCAAGGTCTCGCCGTGGCGGCCAAGCCGCAGCACGCCGTCGGGCGCCGCCTGCCGCCGCAGCTCGGCATAAAGCCAATCGTCGAGCAGGCGCCGGTTGGCCGAGAAAATCTGCAAGCCTGCCGTGCCGGCTTCGACCACGACGTCGTTGCGCGCGCTGCAGGTGCCGTCGAAATAGATGGCGGGGCCGCTCGGCTTCGCGGTATCGGCTGCGGGTGTATCGGCGGTGAGCGTCATCGCTAGATGCTGCCGACGCCGAGCGCATCGGCGAGGCCTTCGCCGAGCGCCGAGCTTGCGGTGCCGGTGGCGCGCACGCCGTCAAGCGCCGCTTCGCCGCTCAACGCCGCGGTTTGCGCGCCGAGCCGCCACAACCCCGCCGCCACGATCACCTGATAGATGGTCGAGGAGCCGATCATGAAGACGACGTAAAGCAGAAGCGAGATCGCACCGATGGCCACCTGGGTGAGGGTGGCATTATGCGCCAGGCCGACAATGCCGAGGACGACGGCGACGGTCATCCCGCCCATGACCGATGCCAGCAATCCGAGCAGAAAAAGATAAAGAAGGAGACGCAAATAAACCCGGTACACCTGCCTGATGCGCAGTCGCGAGGTGACGGCGACCTCGCCGAAGCGCAGCCCGGAAATCCACCAGCGCAGTTTCACCGCCTGGAACACCGGATAAAGCACGACGCCGACCAGGACGCTGGCGGAGGAGGCGGCGATGATGATGCCGATCGCCTCGCGGAGCTGCGGATTATTCTTGATCAGCGCATTCATGGAATCGCCGTCGCCCTGCGCGGCGGCCAACTCATTGCCCAGCATGTTCCAGTCGATCAGCCGCGCCATCCCCCCGATGGCGAAGATGGGAATGCCGACCACCAAGAGCCAGATCGGCAGGCCGCGCCAGAACAACGCAAGCCCCCTGCCCTCGAACCGGCCTTGCAGATCGCCATAGCTGGTGTTGCGCATCTTGAAGCGCTCGATGAAGGCCGACGTCCACGGATAAGCGAGCCCGAGCGTGACGATGACGATGCCCCAGCAAACGAGCGCGTAGAGGGCGTAGCGCCACGGCGAGCCGTGCTGGTCGAAGCGCAAGCCGCGGAACACCGTGCGGGTCAGCCGATAACGCCGCGCCCGATAGAGCGCATATTCGCCGAGCAGCAACAACAGCGCAAAGCCGATCAGCGCCGGCGTGACCGCCACCAAATCCAGCTCCAACGCCACCAGCGCAAAACCCATGTAGAGCGGGACCAGGATGGCGACGGCGAACAGAAAGCCGATCAGGAGCTCGGTGGCCAGCCCATTGTATTCCAGCGTGTCGCCTGAGATCTCGGTGTTCGACCACAGAAAACGGCGCACGTCGGTGGCCAGCCAAAACCGATAAATGCCGAGCGTCACCACCACCAGCGCCGCGCCCTTGATGCGCAGGCGCCAGTAAGCGCCCTCGTCGCCGAGGAACCGCACCGCTCCCGCAGCGGCAACCGGACTGGAAACAGCTTCGGCGGTCGTCATGACGCCCCGGAAAATATCCTCAAAACCCTGGTATATTGCGTTTAAGTCCGTTGCATGTCGCCGTGACCTTTTTGCGACGGAGCAGTTCCGTTTAATGGCTCGGACCGGCACAAGCAATGGGTGCGCCGGGACGCCGTAGGATGGGTTGAGCGAAGCGAAACCCATCGTGGAGCCGCGACGCCGGATGATGGGTTTCGCAAGCGCTCAACCCATCCTACGCGCTGGCTCGGGGCGCCGCCGCAGACAGCGGGCCGCAAGCCGGAGTATCGTAGCCGCCCCAACCACGAAATAATCAGGGAGGTTACCTCATGTCGCCGATCTCGAAGGGTCTTGCGGCTCTCGCCGTCATCGCCGCGCTGTCATCGCCGGCCGGCGCACAAGGCATCGTCACCCAGAAGAACATAACGCTCGAACTGGCGCAGACCATCGCCAACGCCGCGATCGCCCAATGCCGCACCATGGGATACAAAATTTCGGTCACCGTCGTCGACCGCGAGGGCTTGGCGCTCGTCATGCTGCGCGACGACGGCGCCGGCTTGAGCACGCCCGAGGGCAGCGACCGCAAAGCCTACACGGCGCGCGCGTTCAGCCAGCCCTCGGCGGATTTCGTCAAGCGCCTGCAAGACCGGCCGGATTCGGTGGGCTCGCGGCACTACAGCCGCATCCTGGCGCTCGCCGGTGGCCTGCCGATCAAGGTCGGCAACGAAATCGTCGGCGCCGTCGGCGTCTCCGGCACGCCCGGCAAGGACGACGACTGCTCGCAAGCGGGCATCAACAAGGTGGCCGATCAGTTGAAGTAGCGGCCTCGCTTCATCCGCCCCCGCGACAGCGGGGGAGGGGGACCACTGGAGCTCGCGGAGCGAGCGAACCGTGGTGGAGGGGGCGCTTGCCTCACCGCTTCGTTGTTGTTGAAGAACAGGCTGCTGCGCCGAGATAATTTTACGACGCTGACATTGCGTTGAGTCCCGCGCCCCCTCCACCACCCTGCTTCGCAGGGTGGTCCCCCTCCCCCGCTATCGCGGTGGCGGATGAGGGAAGCGTAGCCCGGATTGAGTGAAACGAAATCCGGGGCCAGCGTCACCATCAATCCCGGATTTCGCGTTGCTCAATCCGGGCTACGCTCGCTCAGTTTGAATGCGGCTGCGGTTCGGGGCGCACCTTGTCTCTCGCGCCCACAATGAACTCCAGAAACCGCAGACTTTCAGTATAGCTCGGATTCCAGTGGGCGTGAGTAGTGCCGGCCGGGACGAACAGGCTATCGCCTGCCTTCAACGTGAGCGGGGCCTTGCCGTCTTCCTGCCAAATGCCTGTGCCTGAGACGACATAGAACGTTATCGCCGCCGGATGGTAGTGACGCGGATTGATGGCGCGTGGCGCGTACTCCGTATCCCAAACAATGACTTCCTGCCCGGGATTTCCAGGAACATCGCTCTTGAGCAAGCTTTTGTGGGTGATACCCACCTTGCCGTGGGTGGCATCAGGCATGTCCAGTTCAGGCGGATGAACCGCGCCTTGTTCCGCTCGCGCCGGTCCTGCGGCGGCGAGAGTTAGGATCGCCAGGGCAGCGAGAGTGACGAAATGAATCGCCGTCATAGGTTTCATCAAATTTTCCGTAATCGCCGTTTGCGGATTCTTCAAGCCGGCAAAGGTAGCCCGGATTGAGTGAAACGAAATCCGGGGCCAGCGTCACGGTTAATACCAGGATTTGGTTTCACTCAATCCGGGCTACGCTCGCTAGCCATCGGGGCCGTCCTTTGGAAAGAAAACAAGCCTCCGCCAATCCTTTGGCATTCCATTCCACGAAGGATTGGGGTTCGGCTCCGCAAACATATCCCAATTCCGATTCGGATCGAACCTGTTATTTGGATTTGATATCTCCTTGAAGCCGTGAGATTGCGTGAGCATCCCATCGCGCCAGACTTGATGCGTCATAAAGAACTTTATTGAAACTACACGTTTGGTACTACCTCGCAGAAATCGTTGTCCAACCGTAATAAGTTCGCGCGCTTCCGGTAGTTTATTAAACCAGCTCGATGGCACCTTTAGAAAGATAATTCCGGGACGATTCTTCGGTAACTGGTCAACGGCGCGCTTAAGCGTGTTTCTGATTGTCTCTTCGCTAAATTCAGTGGTTTCGATTTTGCACTTAGCGTCGGCGCATAATTTAAGCCCATCTGAAAGCGTGATTTCAATGTCATAGTCAGAGCCTTTCACTCCCCGCCGAATAACAAAACGAAACTCTATATTACTCGCGCGGAGCATCCGTCCAAAATCTAATTCGGCGTAAGTCCCTTCAATATTGCCCTGGCGCATTTGTTCAATACAGTAGTCAAATCCCTCGATGTCCTGGAGATTGAATAAAAGCTCGGCAAAATCAACGATTTTGAATAGACTGAGTTGGGCCCTTTCATCACGACCGACGTAGGTCCGCAAGAATCCCGGCGTGGGGTTTTCTGGCGAGACGTGACGCGTAAGCCATTCCTCGCCAAAATAATGTTTGATAATTCCTATGGAAAGTACAAATGAGCGAGCTGTGTCGTCTCTCAAGTATTCCGGCGCAAAATTGATCATCATATTAAGTAGATGATTTTCCCTTACTCTGTTTTTTTCAGGCACGGGAACACCAGCCTGATGGCTGTCTCCACAGTGTCGGCCAAAGCGGTACGTCCATCGGATGTAATTTTGAGTAAGCCGCCAGATCGCCGAAGCCGCCTCTTTCCAAGCAAGCTGGAAACGGCGGAATCGGGCACGGCAGAATCTCTCAATTCTATGCCAAGGGTTATAGCCCGGAGAAGCTCGATCTCCGTCCATGAAAGTCCCTTTTTCTTCGGTTCCTTTTACCGCCCGTTCTGCAGTTGGAGCCCGATCCAAAATTGAACCACTCGTCGGCCTATCCAGGCCGTACTAGGACTGGTGTCCTGTGGGGTAAATTACATAATTGGGAAATTAATCCTTGACACCCGTCCCCTTTTCCGTTACACATCCAATCAATTCGCTCACTAAGGACGCCAGCCGGTGATTCCGGTTGGCAGGGGCGAAGGCGGTTCCCGCGGGCGTGGCCTCATCAGCGCGCTCCCGGGCGGCTCCGGCGGATACGCCCGTCCGGCACTACGACCGGTACTGCGAGGCAACTCGCTGGACTGAATGGACAGGCCAGATGCGGGTAACACCCGATGACGCCGGGTCCCAGGAAGCGCGGGCTGGAGTTGAGCGGTGGCGTTCGTTCGCCCCCGCAAGTGCCGCGGCGGAACGCCGACAGACGAGCGCGCTGCGCTTCAGCGCGCGCCGGGCCCGAAGCGCGGGCGAGTGGCAACATTCGTTCGCGTGGCTCGGACAGTACCCCCTGCGTCTGTCGGCGGTCCGCCTCCTTAGCTTTCTTGTTTTTCTTGCAGTGAATTGAAACGGCGAAGGCGCATAGGCGCGCACCTTCCGCCCCCGCGATAGCGGGGGAGGGGGACCACTGGAGCTCGCGAAGCGAGCGAACCGTGGTGGAGGGGGCGCGTGACTCGCCGCTTCGTTGTCGTTGAAGAGCAGTCTGTTGTGCCGAAATTAATTTGCGACGCTTGCGTTTCGTTGAGGCCTGCGCCCCCTCCACCACCCTGCTGCGCAGGGTGGTCCCCCTCCCTCGCTATCGCGGGGGCGGATGGGAGCGCGCCTTTCGCGCGTGAACAAAAACGGAGATCTCGATCATGCCATCGTCACGCAAAAAGCTTCCCGAACAACCGCCCTACCTCAAGCGGCGCACGTTCGAGCAGGGGCGCGCGGAGGTCGATGCCGCGCATGTCGCGACCTGCCGGCTGTATTGCGACGCGCTTAATCTTTGGCGCCGCTGCGTGAAACCGCTTTGCCGGCGGCACCGCTGCTGTCTCGGCGAGCCGACCGGCTGTTTCGTGCGCGGCCTGCCTTATGTGTCGGCACGGCGGCGGCTCGAGGCGCAAAAGGTGGTGATCGCCGGCGGTCCGCGCCGCATCGCGCCCGCGACCCACATCGAATGGACCGTGCGCCGCAGCGCGCTCAAGCAGATCGTGTCGTGGGGGCTCGGCTGAACGCGGAGCGACGCCAAACCCGTCCCAGCGCCGGAAAACCGGATGATGGGTTTCGCCGCCGCTCAAGCCATCCTACAAAGTAGCGCCATGGCAGACTACTTAATCTCGTGCAACGCATCAGGAGCTCGCGTGCCATCGCCGCCAATTCTCGACAATAAGGACCCGGACGCGCCGTCGCTGTTCGAGCCTGCCGCCTTGTTGCGGCAAGCGCGCCGGCAGAAAGGCCTGCCGGTCGCCGATATGCCGCGGCTCTGCGTCCTCGATCCGGATGGCGACATCGTTCGCCGGCTGCAAAATTCCGGAGAGGCAACGCGCGCTGCCGATTGGCCCTGTTACCACACCGATCTTTTCCGATTTCGGCTCGCCGGCGAAACCGCCGGCATCGTCGGCTGTGCCGTCGGCGCGCCCTTCGCTGTTCTGGTTGCCGAGGAGCTGTTCGCCTGCGGCTGCCGCACCTTGATCAGTCTCACTTCGGCCGGGCAAATCGTTGCGGCCGGCCGGCCACCGTATTTTGTCGTCATCGATCGGGCGCTGCGCGATGAGGGCACCAGCTATCACTACGCCACGCCCGCCGAATTTGCCGAGGCCGATCCCCGTATGGTCGCCGCGGCAATGCAGGCCCTCACCGACGCGGGATTGCGCGCCTATGTGGGCCCGAGCTGGACCACCGATGCGCCGTTTCGCGAAACCGCGGCGGCCGTCGCGGCGGCGCGCGCCAAGGGCGTGCTGGCCGTCGAGATGGAGGCTGCCGCGCTCTACACTTTTGCGCGCGAACGCAACAAGGCAGTGCTTTGTCTTGCCCACGTCACCAACACGATGGGGCTCGCCGACGAGGATTTCGAGAAAGGTGAAGCCGACGGAACGACCGCCGCACTGACGATGCTTGAAGCGCTCGCCAAAGGGATCGGGCAAGCTTAGCCCGCGCTTTAATGCATATGGTGAATGAGCTGGGCCGCGACGCCGATTTTGGCGAACAGTCCGGCCGCCAGAAGCAACAGGACGCATGGCAGGACGGAATATGGCGATGTGCATTTCTTGCTTTGAATATTGTTTTCCATGACCACACCGGAAGAGAAGCTATTGTGTAGGGCTGCGACCCGCGAGCTGCTGCGGTATATGTGCAAAGGAGACCATAGGAATTCCAGACGGAAAATCTGCCGGCGCCATAAAGGCGGCATAAGGGTTGCGGTTTTCGTTGCATCATGACGTGCTCGCGACCGCCCACGTAGCGTGGAATTTTCTCAGCAAAAGAGGCTGCTTATGCCCATCAGTGAAAAGCTCAAGACTCTCATCAGGTCCGCCTGGGACGACGGCGCGCCGTGTCTGGTCGCAACGCACGGTCCGAACGGCCCCAACATCTCGCCCAAGGGCAGCATGGTGGTTTTCGACGACGACCATCTCGCCTATTGGGAGCGCTCGAAGAAACAGGCGTTGGAAAACCTCAGCCACGACAAGCGCGTTTGCGTGATCTACGCCAACTTCAAGGCGCAGCGCGACGGCGTTCTCGACTCGGGCTTTTTGCGATTTTATGGAACGGCCGAACTGCACGACAGCGGGCCGGTCCGCGACGCCATATTCAATCTGTTGTTGCCGCGCGAACAAACCCATGTCGGCGCCGACACCGGCATCGGCGTGCTGGTCAAGATCGAGCGCGCCGCCGATGTGCGGGGTAAGCCACTGCCCTGAAATGCCGATTCGCCGTTCGATTTGCGGCGTTCGTAAAATTGGAATTTAATGAGGTACAGGAGCTGAGCGAGGGCGACCCAGATATGCCGGAGCTATCGGCGTATGCCTGAGGGGTTAGGCGGCCAACCCCAGCGATCCGCCGCCGATGCGCTGGCTCGGCGATGGGCGCGTAGCGTTGGGCTCGCGGCAGCGGTCGGCTTGGCCTATTTCCTCGCGGCGCGGCTGAGCGTCGGTTTGGTCCTCAAACCCGAAGGCGTGGCCGTGTTCTGGCCCGCCGCCGGAATTTCCTCCGGTGTCTTGATCGCGCTCGGGCCGCGTTCGCGATGGCCGGTTGCGGCAGGCGTGACGGTCGCGACTATCGTGATCCATCAACTGATCGCCGACCCGCTGTGGGCCGGTATCGCGTTGGGTCTGAGCAACGCCGCCGAGGCCGTGATCACCGCCGCGCTCATCGAGCGTTATTTCGGCACCGATTTCAGCATCGGCCGGCTGCGCCAAGTGCTGGGCCTGCTGGTGGCCGCGATCGTCGGAACCGCCGTCTCGGGGATCGGCGGTGCGGTGACCTACAGGTTGTTTTCCGGCCCATCGGCGGAAATGCTGACGACCTGGCAGCATTGGTTCGCATCCGACGCGATCGGTATCGTGATCGTTGCGCCTTTGGTCATCGAGCTCGCCAGCGCCGTGCGGCACCCGCCGCCACGCAGCGAGCGCATCGACGGCGCCACGGCATTGGGAGCGCTCGCGGTGATGACCGCCATTGCGATTGCGCTGCCGCAGGAGCCTTGGGAGACCGTGGTGCCGGTCGCCGTGCTGTTTCCCATACTGATGTGGATCACCGCCCGTTGTCGGCCGGTGTTCGCCGCGGCCGCTGCGTTCCTGGTCTCCACCACTGTCGTCTCGACCGCAGTCCTCGGCCTCGGTCATTTTGGCGACTCAAGCCTGGCATTCGCCGACCGCATCCCGCAGGCCCAGGCCGTCATCTTGTTTGTGGCGCTCGGCGCCTACATTCTGGCGGCGCTGTTCGCCGAACGGCGCGACAACGAGGCGCGGCTGGCGCGCGCCAACATGATGCTGGAGCGCGAACGCGACAACAAGCTCATGAGCGCGCAGGCGCTGACCGGGGCGATCGCGCACGAAGTCAGGCAGCCGCTGGCCAGCATCGTGTCGAACGCCAGCGCCGCGCTGCGCTGGCTGGAACGCACGCCGCCCGATCACGACGAATTGCGGGCGGCGCTGAACAGGATTCAAGGTGAAAGTCACCGCACCAGCGAAGTGTTCGACGCCATTCGCGCCTTGTTCCGCAAGGGCGATCAGGGACGGCAGCGGATCGATGTCAACGAGATCATCGGCGAAGTGTTGCAGTCGTTGCTTGGCGAGCTGAAGAGTCACGGCGTTGAGACGCGCTCCGAGCTCGCCGGACTCCCCCTTGTTGACGGCAATCGCGGTCAATTGCGCGAGGTCATCTTCAATCTGGTTGACAACGCGCTCGAGGCCATGGGCACCACGACCGATCAAGGCCGGGTGCTGCGGGTGACAACCGAGCTTCGCGGCCGCGATGCGATTGCGGTTACTGTGGCAGATTCCGGTCCGGGCATTGCTCCGCAAAAATTGGACAGCATATTCACCGCGTTTTTGACGACAAAGTCGCACGGCATGGGATTGGGTCTGGCGATTTGCCGCATGATCGTCGAGCAACATGGCGGCCAATTGACGGCGTCGTCGGACGGCAAAAGCGGCGCACTGTTCCAATTCGTGCTGCCGGCCGCGGCCATCGACAAGATGCCGCCCGCAAATTAGCAGCATCACCAACGTCACTTCAGGGTGAACGTCAGTCCATCACGGTGAACTCCAAAATGAGAATAATCCGCCGTTTCAGTATCGTACTTGCCGCCCTTCTGATCGCCGGATCGTCGCCGGCGCGCGCCGAATATCCCGATCGCGCGATCCAGATCGTGGTCCCCTATACGCCCGCCGGGACCGTCGATCTTCTGGCGCGCGCGCTCGCTCCAAGACTCACCGCCGCATGGGGACAACCGGTCGTCATCGTCAATCGTCCCGGCGCCGGCGGCAGCGTCGGCGCCGAGTTTGTCGCAAAATCCGCCCCCGACGGCTACACGCTGTTCATATCCACCAATTCGCCGCTCACGACCAACCTGGCGCTCTATCCGTCGCTCGGCTACGAGCCGCTGCGCGATTTCGAGCCCGTCATCCTGGCCGGCGAGAACTCGCTGGTCTTGGCAGCCAATCCGCAGCTGCCGGTCAAGACCGTCAAGGACTTGATCGCGCTCGCCAAGCAAAAACCCGGCGAACTCAACGCCGCCACGTCCGGCAACGGCTCGACGGGCCATTTGTCGCTCGCGACCTTCAACAAGCAGGCCGGAGTTTCGATCGCCCATGTCCCGTACCGCGGCGGCCTGCCGAGCCTTCAGGCGGCGATCGCCGGCGAAGTGCCGCTCGTGTTCAGCGATATCGTGCCGGCCATGCCGCAGGTTCGCGACAACCGCTTGACGGCGTTGGGCCAGACCGGCCTTCGCCGTGCCCAGATAGCTCCCGACATTCCGACATTGGACGAGTCCGGCCTGCCGGGCTTCAGCATCACCGCATGGATCGGGGTCGTCGTCCCCAAGGGCACGCCCGCCGACATCGTGCAAAAGCTCAATCTCGAAATCGGACGCGCCCTCAAAGACCCGGAATTCGCGCGCCAAATCTCGACCATCGGTATCGATCCGCTTGGCAGCACGCCGGACGAGTTCGCAGCTTTTCTACGCAAGGAAATTCCGCGCTGGAAGCAAATCGTGCAGGATGCCGGCGTCAAGCTCGAAGGGGACCATTGAATATCTCATGATGGACTTCCTTCACGTGAAGCGCTGGCTGATCGTTTTGTTCACGGCGACCGCCATCGCCGCAACCGCGCACGCGGAAACATTCCCGAATAGAACGATCCGGATTATCGTGCCCTATGCGCCCGGCGGCAGCATCGATCTGACCGCGCGCGTTATTGCAAAAAACCTGCAGGACAGTGTCGGACAGAGCGTCATCGTGGAAAACAAGCCGGGCGCCAATGCGGCGATCGGCATCGAAGACCTCATCCGCAGCGCGCCGGACGGCCACACTCTCGTTATCCTCTCGGACAGTCCGGTGACCATCAACGTCCACCTGTCGCGGGTCAATTACGATCCGCTCACCGATCTGGTCCCGATCGGCAAAGTGGTGAGCAGTCCGCTCATCCTGACGGCCAACGCGCACGCAGGAATCGCTTCGATTGCCGATCTTGTCGCCGTCGCAAAGGCCAAGCCCTTGAGCTATGGCGTTGCCGGTCTCGGCTCGTCATCTTACCTCGCGGGTCAGTTGCTGCAGCGTGAGCTTGGGCTGACGATGCAGCCCGTGACCTATCGCGGCGGCGCACCGGCGGCGGCGGCGGTCGCCTCCGGCGAGATCCCCTTGGCTTTCACCGACACGGCGGCGATCCTGCCGATGATCGCCGGCGGCCAGGTCGTCGCCTTGGGCGTGGCCGAGCCGGTGCGCTCCCGCGCCATGCCGAATATCCCGACGCTGCGCGAGGCCGGCGTTGCCAACTTCAGCGCCATGTCGTGGCTCGCGATGTTCGCGCCGCGCGGCACGCCCGACGACAGGATCGTCAGGCTCAATGCGGAGATCGCAAAGATTATGGCGCTGCCGGACGCGCAAAAGGTGTTGCTCGCCGCTGGCCTCGAGCCTGCCCCCAGCAATCCGAGTGAGATGCGCCGCATTGTCGAAGCGGACTACGAGAAATGGGGCGAATTGATCAAGGCGCTGGGACTCAAGGTCGAGTAATCCAAATTTTTGGTGATGTCTCAGTTTGGTTTGTAATTTGCGCAAACAACGCGGTCTTGGCAGGCTCGCTGCCGGTCAAGATGGAGACCACCCATGTCACCGGGACCAAGCGACCTAGCCGGTACCGTCAAAGCGCTCCGGCCCTTCGTGCCAGCCAAAGACTTCGCGATCAGCAAACAGTTTTACGCCGATCTTGGCTTTCGCGTCGAACCGCTGGGCGATTCGATCGCGGCAATACACATCGGATCGCACTCGTTCCTGCTGCAGGATTACTACGTCGACGTGTGGGCCGACAATTTCGTCATGCACATGTTTGTCGATGACGTTGACGCCTGGTGGGAGCATTTGACCGCATTGAACTTGGCGTCCCGCTATGACGTGAGAAGCCCGCGGGCGCCGAAGCTGGAAAGCTGGGGTTTGATCGTGGCCTATATGTTCGATCCGGCCGGCGTGCTTTGGCACATTGCCGCGTTGCCAGCGCAGACGACGGCCTGAAAATCAAACACTGTCGGCGTAGATCGCCGGCACGACCGGCGTCTTGTCCCAGCCGCTGACCGGATCGCCGGACCAGACCCATTCGGCGCTGCCGTGCACGCTGCCTTTGCCGGAATTGATCAAATCCTTTTGCTCGGCGGCATTGCGCAGGTGCTTGAAGCGGGCGTTGGCGAGCGACAGCCGCTGCACGCCGTGGACCCGCGGAATGCGGATGCGGCGGAAATTCGCGAATGCCTCGATCGGATCGTCGCGGCAGGCGTCGAGCCAGCGCGCCAGGATATAGGCGTCCTCAAAAGCCTGGCAGGCGCCCTGCCCGGCGTTCGGCAGCATGGCGTGCGCCGCATCGCCGATGAGCTGGATACGGTTGCGGCCCCAATTCTCCGTCAGCGGCCGCGTGAACAGGCCCCATTTCGAGCATTCGGTGACGATGCCCAAAAGTTTTTCGAGCCGTGGCTCGGGGTTCGGAAAGCTCAAGCGCATCTCGTCGGGATCGCCGCGGGTCGACCAGCCCTCCTCGACCCATTTGTCGGTGTCTTCCTGGGTGACGATGTTCAGCTGCTTATTGCCGCGGATGTAATAGGCCAAGAGATGACAGCCGGGTCCGACCCATTGGACATGTCCGGTCGGCTCGAGCACCTCGGTCGGTACATCGCCGCCGTTCAACAGCGCGCGCCAGACCATTTGCCCGGTATAGGTCGGATTATCCTGCCCGTAGAGCGCCTGGCGGATGACCGAGCGCACGCCGTCGGCGCCGATCACGAAATCGGCTTCGACCTTGGCGCCGTTGGCAAACGCAAGCACGACGCGGTCGCTTTTCTCCTCGATGCCGACGAGGCGATGGTCGAGATGGATCAGGCGGCGATCCAGTCCGCTCGCCAAAACATCCAAAAGGTCGGCGCGGTGAAACGTGTAATACGGCGCGCCGTAACGCTGCGCGGCCTTCAGCCGGTCGTTGAATTCGAGAAACTCGCCGGTCTGCATGTTGCGCGTGTAGATGCCCGGCGAGCGCGTGCCGACTGCGGCGATCTTTTCGCCCAAGCCGATGGCGATCAGCGCCTGTGTTGCGTTCGGCGCGACGTTTACGGCGGCGCCGATTTCGCCCAAGGCGGGCGCTGCCTCGAAAACTTCCGCCGCGATCCCGAACTGGGACAGCGCCTGCGCCGCGGCCAAACCCGCGAGCCCGCCGCCGACAATCACCATGCCTGCCATCGTCTGCATCACTCCAAAGTCTGCATCGCTCCAAGTCTGCTTCACTTCACAAAGCGGCGCGCAAGGACCTTTTGGACAGAGCTCATGCGCCAAACTGCGAAGGGCAGCCGCTCATAGCAAATCGCCAAACCTGCGTCGATTGTACCGATCCTTGGCCGTCACTGTTTCTCTATGCCGGCTTCCGCAATGACGCGGGCCCATCGCTCTGTCTCGGAGCGCATGCGCGCATCGAGGAGGTCGGCCGGCAAAGCAGCGGCATCGAACCCCGCCTCTTTGAACCTGGCTTTCACAGCCGGATCGCCGAGCACTTCCGTCGCGGCACGCTTGAGGGTCTCCACCGCCTGATCCGGCATCGCCTTCGGCCCATACAAGGAATTCCAAGACGTCACGATGTAGTCCGCGACGCCGGCCTCGGTCATCGTTGGCACATCGGGCAATTCGGGCAATCGGTTGGCCGATGTGACTGCCAGCGGACGTATCTGGCCGGCCTCGATCTGCGGGCGCAATCCGCCATAGGCGTTGACCACAAGATCGATATCATTGCGCAACAGCGCCACCGAGAGCTCGGATGGACCGCGGTACGGGACCACGGTGATGGCAACCTTTTCCGAGGCCTTGAACAGCAGCGCGGCCAGGTGGTTGCTCGTTCCGGCTGTCGAAGTCCCGATCGTCAATGTGTCCGGCTTGGCGCGAGCGGTGTCGATCCACTGCTTGATGCTTTTGTAGGGCGATGCCGAATTGGTAACGAACAGGTAGGCAAACTCGCTGACCCCGACGATCGGCCTCATCTCGGTACGAGGATCGACCGCATCCTTGAACAAGCTCACGCTGACGGCATTGTTGTTGCCGATCCAGCCTATCGTATAGCCGTCCGCCGGCGCATTGACGATGGTGTGGTCCGCCGCCACGCTGCCGGCGCCGGGCTGGTTCTGCACGATGACGGGCAGCTTGAATCGATCGGACAATTTCTCGGCCAGAATGCGCAGCACGATATCGGATGCCGACCCGGCGGCGAGAGGCGTTATGATTCGGATCGTGCGCGACGGATAATCCGCCGCAGCCGCCACGACAGACAAGGCCGCGCTGCTGCCTAGCCATAGAGCGGCGGCAAGCACCGCCGCCGCGCGACCGGATCCGTGCGATTTCAAGTCTTGGCCGGCCACTGCAGGCACTCGGCAAGTCCACGGCCCATGATCCATTCCTTGTCCGAGGCCGACAGGAAATCCATGTGCTCGGTAAACAGCCTCACGCAGTCGTCGTAGCTGCAACTGGTGCGCTCGAGCATCGCCGATGCGTCGGTGCCCCAGAAACAGCGCTGCGGCCCAAAGGCTTCCACCAGGCGGCGGATATGGGGCTGAATATTCTTGTAAGGGTAAGGCGCGGTCGAGAACACCGGCACCAACGTCAGCTTGACGTAGACATTGGGATGTTTCGCCAAAGTCGCGGTGCTCTCCGACGCGGCTTTGAGCAAATCATCCTTCTGCGTCGTGCGCGCGCCGAGATGATCCATGATGATGCGCAGCCGCGGATGCCGCGCCGCGACCTCGCCGATTTCCTTGTGCGTATAGGGGGCGTTGAGCATCACCGGAATGCCGAGCCGCTCCGCCGCCGGCCAGAACCAGTCGGCGGTGCCGTCCGTCATCCAGACGCGATCCCATTCGTGATGCAGCGTCAGCCGCACGCCGAGCATGCCCTTCTGGTCGCGCCAGGTTTCAAGCTTGGCGCGCTCGGACGGCTTGTCGATCGGAAAGCGCCCCATCACGGCGAAGCGGTTGGGATATTTCTGCGCGGCTTCGAGGCTGTAATCGACGCGGTCGCCTTCCCACGACGGCGGCACCAGGATGGCGTGCGCGACGCCGGCCTTATGCATCATGGCGCCGAATTTCTCGTAGGTCAGCGGCTCCGGCAGATGCGCCTTGCGGCCCGGCATCCAGGGCCGGTCGGGCGCTTCGGGCCGCCAGACATGAACGCCGGCATCCATGATCATCATGAGTAGCTCTCCGCCGAGAATTCCTAAACCGTCAGCGCGCGTGTCGTGTCGTCGAACAGCTCGTCGACCGATATGCGGCGCGGGATGAGTTTTTGCTGGTGGCAGAAGTCGATGATGATTTCCAGAATCGGCCGGCAGGCCTCGACGCCGAAACGGTAAGGATCGAGCGCACCGCCGTCAGGCAATCCGGCGGCCCGCTTGCTGTCGTGCAATTGGCGGAAGATGTCCTTGATGACGTCGGGCCGCGAGCGCGACAGCTCCTGCCTGACCACCACCATGTGATTGATCGGGACGCCATGGTGACGCTCGGCCCATTTTTGCGCAACCGCGTCGGCGTCGGGAATGAGATGCTTGAGCTTCGGATCGGGCAGCTTGTCGCCGACGATGCCGGCGGCGACGTCGCCATCGAGCAGCATCTGCGTCAAATCCTTGCCTGCCGCCGCGCGCTTGACGATGGCTGGATCATGATACTCGGCGACATGCGGATCCTCGAAGGTGATCCACTCGACCTTGTCGATGTCGACGCCGTAATCGCTGGCCAGAATTCCCCGCACCCAGGTCCCTGTCGTCACTGTGTAGGCGCGAACGCCGACCCGCTTGCCGTTGAGCTCGGACGGCTTGAGCGGACCGCGCTCGGGATTATAGGCGATGGTGTGATGCTGGCCGCGGCTCACCACCACGGCCGGCAGCAACACATAGGGCTTGTTGTAGGCCTTGGCCTGCAGATAGGTCACGATTGCCAGTTCGGCGACGTCGTATTTGGCCTCGCGCACGACCTGCTTGAACAGATTATTGGCGACCTTCACCTCGGCAAAATCGAAATCGACCAGATCGGAGTGGATCGCGCCGCTTTTGAGCGGCTTGGTGTTGGCATAGTTGCCCAACATCGTGTGCAGCTTGAGTTTTGTCGCAGTCGCCATGAGTTGTATTCCTTTGTCACTTTGTTATTTAGTCACTTTGTCACTTCGTCATTTGGCCAGAGCGGGATAGAGCGCGAGCGCGGTCTTGCCAAAGATCCAATCCTGATCCGACGGCTTGGCGAAGGCAAACGCATCGCGCGCGGCACCGAGGATTTCCGCAAGCGTGCCGACCGAATTCGGAAAATTCGAGCCCCAGGCGATCCGCGAGGCGCCGAACGTATCGACGATCTTGCCGAAAAACGTTTCCGGCGTGGCTTTGCCCCAACTCTTGGGCGTCACATTGACCGGCGTGATCTTCAGATAGACCTGCTTGTATTTGGCGAGATCAAGGAGTTCGGCGGCGCCGCTATAGGGCGGCCCCTCCGCGAACGGCGCGCGCGCCAAGTGGTCGAGGATCATCGTCACCTTGGGAAACCGGTCCATGATTTGGCGCAACAGCGGCAAGCCTTCCTGCTTCATCTGCATGCAGACCGGAATGTTCTTTGCCGACGCATGCTCCCAGAACGGATAGGTTTTCGGATCGACGAACCAGGTGGCCTGATCCGGTAACGTCGAGCCAGTGGTGAACAGGCGCATGCCGGTGCAGCCGCGGGCGAGCCAGTCGTCGAAGGTTTTCACGGCGTCGGGCGCCATGACGTCAATGGAATAGACCCCGGTGAAGCGCGACGGAACGGCCGCGACCGCATCCGCCACATAGCTGTTGTCGTAGCCGTAGGCCGTGGAGGAATGCACGATCGCCGCCTTGTCGACGCCGGCGTCGTCCATGGCTTTGAGCAGTGTCTGGTACGTGGTCGGCCGCTCAGTCGACCAGGTGGATTGCGTGCCGCCGAGCGGGGCCAACGGATAACGCTGGGTATCGGGCGAGACGATGTGGGGATGGATATCGATGACGGGCATGTGGGTTCACTCGTGTTACAGGAAATTTTCACGGATCGATATCGACAAACACCTGATCGAGTTGCGGGCGTGCCGGTATCAACTTCTGCTGCAGGCTATAGGTGACCAGGGCCTCGATGCTCGGACGGTTTGCCGCGCTGCCGTAGGGCAGCGGATCGTTCATCAGAGACAGGAAATTGCGATAGCGCTTGTCTTCCGGGCTATCGCCCTGACCCTGCTTGAGCTCTTCAAGATAGGGCTTTTTCGCCGCGACGAAGGCGTTCATCAGCGAACGGGCCAGCCACGGATGGCGCTTGATGTGTTCGTCCTTCACCACGATGAGACCGTGGATCGGGTAGATGCCGCTCTTGCGGAACCAACCGGCCTCGACCTTTTCGACATCGGCGATCAATTCCGGATAGGTATCCGCCGCGGCAGCGGCGGCGCCGGCCTTGTCCCAGCCGCTGATCGGCGGGCCGGCGCGGCCGACGCCCGCAGGCCCGGTAAATCCAGCTTGAATTTCGCCCGCCTTCATCATGCTCTGCAGAGATTTGCCGTCCGGCGCGTGCACCACGTTCGGCGGCAGCTTCAGCGTCGTGACATGCTCCTCGTCATCGACCACCCAGGTCACTTTTCCGGAATCAAGCCCGTACTCGTTGACGAAAATGCCGCGCGTCCAGACGCCGGTGGTGACCGAATAGGCGCGCACGCCGACCTTTTTTCCTTCCAAATCCTTGGGCACCTTGATGCCCGCATCGGGGCGGACCACGAAGCCACCGTGATGAAAGCGGCGCATCAGAAAAATCGGCAAGGCAATGTAAGGGGCGCCGAGCGCTCGCGCGATCATGTAGGTCGTCGGCGCCATCTCGCAGATATCGAATTCAACGTCGCGCACCATGCGGCGAAAGGCGCCGATGATCGGCACCACCTCGACGAATGCGGGCTCCACGCCCTCGATCCGCACGTCGCCCCATTTCAAGGCGCGGGTGTGGCCATAAGTTCCGATCGCGATCTTCAATTTCGGCTGGTCCGCCATGCCATTCTCCCGATGCCGCTTTGCCGTGATCCGCGCCTTGTTTGATCGCGAACCGATCCGAAACCCGTATGCGCGCTATTGTTTCGGAATTCCGGCTTTGTCGATAACGGCGCGCCATTTGGCGACGTCCGCCGCCATGCGGTCGCGCATTTGCTGCGGCGTACTTGCGCGCGCATCAATGCCGAGCCCGCGTGCCTTTTCCTGCAAGTCCGGCGCGGCAAGGGCGCGATTGATCTCACGGTTGAGGATCTGCACGACCTCATCCGGCAGGCCTGCGGGTCCCGCGACCCCGTTCCAGCTGGTCACGACATATTGGGGGAAGCCGCCTTCCTTCGCGGTCGGAATGTCTTTCAGCAAAGGATCGCGTTCCTCGCCCGAGGTCGCGACGATCCGCAGTTTTCCGCCGCCAATCTCGCTGATAAATCCGGCGTAATAATCGAATCCCAGATCGACGTCGCCGCGCAGCAGCGCCGTCACCAGCTCGGGTGTCGTGCGATAGGTGACGACCGTGAATTCGGCTCCCGTTACCTGCTCGAAAAGGTACGCCGAAAGATTTTGCGTGCTGCCGGGATTGATGGCGCCGAGATTGAGCTTTCCGGGATTTTTCTTTGCGGCGTCGACGACATCTTTGAGCGACTGGTACGGCGAATTGCCCGGTACGGCGAGCAACATCTCGAAACTCGCCGCCACGGATACGGGCGTGAAATCCTTGAGCACGTCGAAGGGAAGCTGCGTGAAGAGCGAGGCGCTGATCGCCTGTCCATTGCCGATCTCGCCGAGCGTGTAGCCGTCGGCACGAGCGCGCAGCACCTGCGTCGCCGACGCGATGCCGCCGGCGCCCGGGCGGTTCTCGATCACGAACTGCTGCTTCAATTGCTCGCCGAGCTTGTCGGCCAATAGGCGCATCGTCAGGTCGCCGACCCCTCCCGGCCCATAAGGCACGAACACGCGCACCGGCTTGGTCGGGTAGTCCGCCGCCAGCGCTCCCCCGGCCAGGATCGCAAATACAGCGGCCATCGCCGCGGCCAAGCAGTGGGAGACTAGGCGTGCGCGCGTTTGGACCCTTGGCTGATATGTCATGCGTTCTCCCTAGACGGCACGGCCCTGGTATGGATCGACATGGGCTGTTGCAGCCTCGCGTCGGTCCGGGGTGTCCGCACCTGAAACTCTGGCACGGCCGCCGCGGCGGCCCCTATCGAAATCGCGCGAAAAGCCATAAGTTTTTGCTATAAAGGCGACGCGGATATTCTTGGCGCCGCGGGCGCCCGAGAGAGGATTCCTCGATGATTGGCCGCGAAATTCCGTCATTGCGGCAGCTGCGCGCGTTCGAGGCCGTCGCGCGCCTGGAGAGCGTCAGCGCGGCGGCGCGGGACATCCATCTGTCGCAACCCGGAGTGAGCCAGGCGATCCACGCCCTGGAAAATGGGCTGGGCGCGCAGCTGTTCGAGCGCCGGCGCTCCGGCTGTTACGTCACCGGGTTCGGTGCGATCCTGTTGCCGCGGATACGGCGCTTTTTGGAACACCTGCGTTCGGCATTGACCGAACCAAGCGGCAACGCGGCCGCCGGGCGGCAAAGCATGGACGCCACGATCAACAGGTTGACGCGGCCGCAACTGCAGAGCCTCATTGCCGTGTCCGAGCACCCGTCATTCGACGCCGCGGCACGGTCATTGAAAATTTCGCAGCCCTCGCTGCACCGCTCGGCCCGCGAGCTGGAGCGTGAATTGCGGCGCAGCCTTTACCGGCGGACCGCGACCGGTGTCACGACGACCCCTTATGGTTCCGAGCTCGCCAGACGGGTCCAGGTCGCGCTGGGCGAGATAGAATACGGCTTGGATGAGATCCAGGCTGCGCGAGGCAATGTCGTTTCGCAGATCGTGATCGGCAATATCCCGCACTCAGCCACCCAGATCCTGTCCAATGCGATCAAGAAATTTCTGTCGAAATATCCGACGGCCCGCATGCGCATCGTCGATGGTCATTACGAAAATCTGCTGAACGAGCTGCGCGCCGGAAAGCTCGACCTGTTGTACGGCGTGCTGCGGCGACCGGATTGGGCCACCGACGTCGAGGAAAAGCTGCTGTTCGCCAATCATTACGTCGTGGTCGCACGTCATGGCCATCCGTTGCATCGGTCAAAGCGCGTGCGCAACCGGGACTTGGCCAATTTCGGTTGGATCATGCCGGGGCCGCTGACGCCACGCCAGCAGGCCTTGCATCGCATGCTGGAAGGCGTTTGCGCCGAGCCAAAGATCAGTCTCGAAACGACATCGTTGCAAATCTACCGCACGATCCTGACGGCGACGGACCAGCTGACCCTGATGTCGCGATTCGAAGCCAAGCTGAACGACACCGGCGTCTTGGCGCAACTGCCATTCCGATCGCCGCATTTGCGCCGTTTCGACGGCATCGCCACCCGCATCGGTTGGCAGCCGACGCGTATCCATCGCGAATTCATCGCGTTACTGCGCGACGAAGCTCGGGGTGCCACGGCCGGTGCGCCGCCTGCGCCGGCGCCTCGTTCCAGGACCGGGCAGCCGAGGCGAAGTACGCCCAATGTGCGTGCCAAGATACGCGCCGGCGTTAGAAACGCGGCGTCGCACGTGCCATAAGCCGATCATTCGCTCCTCGCTTGAAAATTGAGCGTCCAACAATGCAATCCAAGAAGCCCGTGCTGATTGTGGAAGACGACGTTTGGACGCGTCTGATCGGCGTCGTCCTCGATCCGACGACCAGTCCCGAGCGCTGGGCTGCATTCGCGGATTTCATGTCGCCCGATTTGCCGGACTTTCGTGCCTGGTGCGACAAGGTCAAAACAGCCGCGAAGTCGCTATACCCCAGCGAGGTCCGGCTGGTGAAATCCCAAGACGAGCTGCACGGCAATCTTGGGGCGGCAGAGGCGATCGTCACCGAATCCTTCAAGATAGGCCCGGCGGAGCTCGCGTTGGCGCCACGGCTGAAGGTCGTGCACAAATACGGCGCCATTCTCCGCAACATCGATGTCACCGCCTGCGCGTCGCGCGGAATCAGGGTTCTGACCGTGCGCCGTCGCGCCAACATTTCGTGCGCCGAGCACGCCTTTGCCTTGATGCTGATGTTGGCCAGACGGATGGCCGATCTCAACGGGTTGATCAGCGTCGAGCAAATTTTCGTGGATGGACGGTCCTACAAACCCTTCGACACGCGCCACACGCCCGGAGCCAACTGGGGGCGATTCTCCGGGATGCGGACTCTCAACGGCAGCACGCTCGGCATCATTGGACTGGGTGAGATCGGCCGTGAAATAGCCACGCGAGCCGCCGCGTTTGGCATGACAACGCACTATTTTCAACGGACGAAGCTCGGCGAAGACGATGAACGCGCCCTGAACGTTTCCTATCGACCGTTGGATCGGCTGCTCGCCGACAGCGATTGGATCGTCCCCCAGCTTCCGCTCGACGCATCCACCTTGGGCATCATCGATCGTGCGCCGCTGAATTTGATGAAGCCCGGCGCTTGCATCGTGAATGTGTCGCGCGCCGAGCTCATCGATCGCGCCGCGCTGCTGGACGCGCTGCGATCCGGTCGTCTCGGCGGCTTCGCGCTCGACCCGTTATATGAGGAGCCCGGTCGTCCTGATGACGAATTGTTGTCGCTCGCCAACGTCGTCCTGACACCTCACATGGCAGGGTCGCCGCGGTTCAACGGGTTGCGGGATATCGAGGACTTGATTGCCGGTCTCGCCGACGCTCTCGCGGCGTAGCACGCGCACGTGCCGATGACGGCTCAGCGTCCGGCCGGCAGCCGTTGCTTGTAGTTCTGCCATGGTCGGTCGGCGTCGAAATTCTCAGCGGCATTGGTCGCCAATTCGGCATCGTTCAAAGCTGTGATGTTGGGGCTCAGCGCCAGCGCCGCGCTCTGCGCTTGCGCGTCGATGTGGGTGTAGAGGGTGCGCACCGTCGCTTCGCGCACCGAACGTCCAACGACGGTTTCGCCGTGGCCGCGCATCAGGACGACAGGGCCTGAGCCGAGCTTTTTGGCCAGCGCGTCGCCCAGCGTGGCGTTAAGCACCAGCATGCCGCGCTTGGTCTCCGGCTCCGACGCATTGGCCTCGCGCACTTCGAACAATGGCACCTGCGGCGGCAGGAAGCCGGCCTGGGCGAGCACGGGCTTGAGTGCAATTCCGGTCAGGCCGAACGGAATGACGGCGAGATCGTGGGTATGGATGACGGATTGCACGTCGCCGCGCGCCTTATACACCTGACAGTGGATATAGCGCTCGCCGTTCAGCCGCGGCGCGTTGGCATCGACCGGCTTGCAATCAAGCCCGACCTCGACGATGTCGGCGCGCGACACCAGCGCCGGCGGCATGGCGCGCGGCATGAAAAAATGATCGGGATTTTTCGCCGAGCGCGTGCTGACGTGGCCGAAGCTGTCCAATATTCCTTCGTTGGTCAGGATGTGGCTCGCCGTGATGACGTCTTCGATGCGGGCTTCGTCAGGGTCGCTGGCGCTTTGCGCCTGACACGGATAGGCGAAGATTGTCACCGCTGCCAGCGCGGCACAGGTCACAACGGCGTCCCGCATGTTTTTGTTCCTTTTGATATCTGCGAAGCGTAGCCCGGATTGAGCGTTAGCGAAATCCGGGACCGGTGATTGAGCCGGCAAATCGTTCCCGGATTTCGCTTCGCTCAATCCGGGCTACAAAATTTCACAACCCCAGCAGCTTCTTGGCATTGCCGCCGGCGAGCGCCGCGATGGTCGCGGCGTCGAAGCCCGGCACTCCGGCGACATGGCCGATCGGATCGAAATCGGCCATGTCGAACGGATAATCGGTGCCCATGACCACGTGATCGGCGCCGAACACGCGCACCAGCTCGGCGAGCTGATATGGCGTGAACACCACGGTGTCGACATAGACGCGCTTGAGGTAGCTGGTCGGCGGCTGCGGCAGGCTGCCGTGGGCGTCGGAGCGCGCGCCCCAGGCGTGGTCGATGCGGCCGGAATAGCCGCCGAGATAGCCGCCGCCGTGCACGGCGAGGATTTTCAGTTTCGGATGCCGCTCCAGCACGCCGTCGAAGATCAGGTAATGCAGCGCGATCGTGGTCTCCAGCGGATTGCCGATGACGTTGTTGAAGTAAAACCGCGTCAAACGCGCGGCGTCGGTGAAGCCGTTGGGATGGATCATCACCAGCGTGCCCAGCTCTTCGGCTTTTTTCCAGAACGGCGCGAACGCCGGATCGGACAGTTCCTTGCCGGCGACGTTGGTGATGATTTGGACGCCCTTGAAGCCGAGCACTTTAGTGCAGCGCTCGAGCTCTTTCGCCGCCTCATGGCCGTCCGGCATCGGCACCGTGCCAAATCCCTTGAAGCGGTCGGCGCGCTTGGCGCAGAACGCGGCGATGCCGTCGTTGACCAGCTGCGCCGCCTGCACCGCGATATCGAGCGGCACCGTGTAGTAGCATTGCGGCGGCGGCGGCGCGATCATCTGCACGTCGACGCCCATGGCGTCGAGGTCGGCCAGCCGCCGATCGGCGCCCGCTGTGGCGCGGATATCGGCTTCCTGCTTCTGGTTCAGCGCCTTGGTCTCGGCATTGGCGAAATGCGCCAGCGGAATGGTCGCCCAATCGAGATACGGCTCGACGAAGTTCGCCGCCTCCGGCACGCCGACATGGGCGTGAATGTCCACGGTCGTGCTTTGCGGCCGCACTTCGCGGCCGGGCTTACCGTGGCGGCGTGCGGCGGTCTTGTCGTACTTATTCCATTGCTCGGTCATTGGGCTTCCTTGAACGTTGCCGATCCGGGGTCAGGAATAACAGACACGCTCGGCGGAGCAAGCCGGGGTCGCACCTAAACATATTCGCTGATCGGGTGGCGGCCTTCTTAGACATTTCTCTGACCCCGCAGAGCATCGCCTAAGCCGGCCGCGCCCGGCGCGCCATCGCGAACGGCAACACGCCGGCGACAAGGCCGCACAGCACGGTGATGGCCGTGGTCTCGGTCAGCGGCACCACGGTGCCGTCGGCGATGAAGCCGTAGAGCTGGGCGAAGGCGGCGCCGCAGAAATTCTGCACGAAGACGCCGACACCGGCCGCGGTACCGGCAAGCTTTGCATTGGTCTCCATGGCGCCCGACTGCGCGTAGGACAGCGACAGGCCCTGCGCCATGGTGATGAAGAAACCCGGCGCGAACAGCGTCAGCGGCGTCACCAGGCCGGCGAGCAAGAGGCTCGATTGCGTCGTTACCGCGGCGAGCGACAATAGCGAGCCGGCCAGCACCATGGTTTCGTTGGCGACACGATTGCTGATGCGGCTGGTTATGAAATTGCCGGCGAGGAAGCCGAACGGAAACAGCAGGAAGTAGATGCCGAACTCGGTCGACGGCCGATGCAGCATGTCTTTCAGCAGGCTCGATGCCGCCGTTGCGGTGGTCAGGAAGGTCGCGGTCATGAAGCCCGATTGCAGCACGAAGGCGGTGAAGCGCAGGTGGCGAAACAGTTCGGCATAATTGCGCAAGACATTGCCGCGGACGCGATTTTGCGGCGATGGCGGCCGAGTTTCGAATACCGCGACATAGGCGCCGAGCGCGATAATCGCGCCGAGGAGAAGCGCGAAGCCGAACACACTGCGCCAGCCGAAAGCGTCGATCAGGATGCCGCCGACGATCGGCGAGATCATCGGGCCGATGGTGTAGAACATGGTCAGATAAGCCAGCGCCTTGACCAGCCGGTCGCGGCCGTAGACGTCTTGCGCGATGGCGCGGCCGAGCGTGATGCCGCAGCCGGCGCCGATCGCCTGCAAGAACCGGCCGAGCACCAGCGGCACGATCGAATCGGCCGCCGCCGAAAGCGCGCTGCCGATCAGAAAAAGCGCCAGCCCCGATAGCAGCACCGGCCGCCGTCCATAGCGATCCGACAGCGAGCCGTAGAACAGCGTGGCGAAGGCCATGCCGAACAGCGCAATGCTGAACGTCAGTTGCGCCGTTGCTTCGGAGAGCCCGAGCGCCGCCTTCACCGCCGGGATCACCGGCAGGAACAGATGCACCGCCAGCGGCCCGATCAGCGAGATCGAGGCGAGCGCGAGCGCGAACAGCGGACCCGGCGTTGCTGTCATACTAGGTCAGACCTGAATCTGTCAGAGCTGCGATAACTCCTGCACGGCGCGGTAGGCTTGATCGATCGCCGAGTCGGTATAGGCGGCGGCACCGGAGTCGGAGTTGGCGATGGCGATGCGGCCGAAGCGCGCCCGCCCGATCACATGCGGCTGTTGCGCTTCCGGCCATTCCGGATCGAACAGCTGATTGTATTCGTAAGCATAACCGTGCGGCCAGCGATTGATGGTGATGCCCGTCACGCCGCTCGCCGGGTCGAAGCCGCCCGGGCCGAGGATGCGCGCCAGCTGGTCGCGGATATTGCGCTCGAAGACCTCGAACGACGTGTTGAGGATATCGTGCTGCCCGACCCGGTTCTGGTCGCGTTCCGACAGCCCGGGCTGGCACGGCGTGCGCACCATGCGCACCAGGATCGGCTCGTCGGGTGAGCGCGGGCTTTTGTAGTCGGCGATATCGACGACTTGATTGAGCGAGAGCGACGAGAAGTAGGAGCCCGGCGCATAGACCGATGAGATGCCGAGCGCCTTGAACGCCGTCCAATTGCGCAACGCCACGTTGGCGTAAATCAGCGGCGTCTTGACCAGATAGCGCAACGCCTCCTTCTGCCGTTGCGGCAGTTCCGGACACAGATACGGAATCATCATGTTCCAGCACGCGAGCACGCACGCCCGCGCGCTCACCGTTTGCACGTCGCCACTACGAAAATAGGCGACCTCGACGCCGCTCGCCGACGCCGGATCGCCGACGTTACGCGCGCGCACCACCGTGCTGCCGAGCCGGACGCGCACCGGGGACTGAGACCGATCGAGCCGCGCGTAGTCGATGCGCGCGGTGACGACGTTCTCGACGCTGTTGCCCGGAACGCTGCCGGGAATCAGATCGCGCACCAGAAGCCGCGCGATCGAGGCGTTGCCGTCGGGAAAATGAAACGTGTAGGAGCCGCCGTTATCGGCATAGCCGTTGGCGGTGTAGCCGGTATGCGGCGCCGAGCCGGGCTCAAGCTTGAGGCCGTCGAAGCCGGGAAACTTGAATGCCCAGACATCAAGCGCCGAGACGGCATCGATGCCGACGCCCCACTCGCCGTGGGTTCGCTTCTGGTAGAACGGGATGACGCCGGGATCGGCCTTGACCACGCTCAGCAGGTAGTCGCGATAACTCATCGCGGCGAGGCGCGTCTTCTTCTCCGCCGACGTCAGGCCCGGCATATAGTCGATCGCCGCTTCCTGGATGCGCACGATGTCGCTTCGCACCTTTGGCGACAACGGCGCGTCGACGAGCAGTTGCGCCCACGAGGCCCCTTGCGGCACGGCGATCAGCTTGTCGGCGCCAAAAGTTTCCCGGTCGAGAAATATGCTGCGGTTGAGCCCGAGCGAGGGATAGAAATCGGCGTGCGAACACTTTTGCGTCAGCGCCACGGGATCGATGCCCAGCGTCTTCAACAAGCCGTCGGCCACGGCGCTGTACGGCCGCGGGCTGTCGATCAGCAAGGTGCCGCCGTTGATCAGCGCGATACGCCCATCGAGCGAAAACTCGTTGCGCTTGGCGTGACCGCCGAAATCGTCGTGGTTGTCGAGGACGAGGATGCGGGCGCCCTTGTGCTTGGCCCGATAAAAATGCGCCGCCGCCAACCCGCTGATGCCGCCGCCGACCACGATGAGATCGTAGTCTTCGTTTGTTTGTTTGATGTTTCCCGCCTGCGACCAGAAATCGCCGTCGCGCAGGCGATGCGCGGCTTCAAACGCGCCGGGATGACTGCCGCGCAACCCGGTCAGCGCCGGCGGATAATAGCCGGGCGCGTCCTGCGGCGCCGGTTCGGCGGCAAAGGCCGCCGCGATAGTGTCCGGCGACAACCCGGCAGCGACGGCGCCGCCCACGGCAATCGGGATGCCATTGAGGAAGTCGCGTCGCGTGATCGGCGCCGGATTTTCGGCCATCGGCCACTTTACTTGTCTTTGGCCGCGAGCGCTTCGCGCATCCGCTCCGCATCGACCGCGATATCGACGCCGGCGCGTTCCTGGGACAGCTTCATCACCACGCGCGAATCGCGGCCGCCCCAGCCGCGCCCCATCGCCTCCGTCATCTCGGCGAGCGTGAGATTGCACAGCCGCATCGGCACGCCGAGCTCACGGCCAAGCGCATTGGCGAGCGAGACGTCCTTGTGGGCGAGCTTGAGCGAGAATGCCGGCGGATCGTAGGTGCCGGGCAAAAACTGGTCGATCAGCGCGTCGAAGGTGAAGCGCCGCCCCGCCGCGCCTTGGCGCACCGCCTGCCAAAGCGCCAAAGGCTCGACGCCCGCTTTCACGCCCATGGCAAAAGTCTCGGCCAGCGCGCAGACCACCGCATAGCCCGACATATTGTGCACGAGCTTTGCCACCGTGGCGCTGCCGATCGGCCCGATATAGGCGGCCTTGTCGCCCATGGCGTCGAACACGGTTTTGTGCGCCTTGAACGCACCTTCGTCGCCGCCGACCCAGATCGCAAGTTTTCGCGAGGCGGCGCCAGCCGGACCGCCGCTCACCGGCGCGTCCAGCATGTGCGCGCCCTTTTCGGCGAAGGCTGAGTGGAGCTTCTTCACCACGCTTGGCGCATTGGTCGAGAGATCGAAATAAGCGGCGCCGGGTTTGATGCCGGCAGCGAGCCCGTCCGGCCCGAGCGCTACCGCCTCGACGTCGGCCGGCTCCGGCAGCGACGAGAAAATCACATCGGCCTCACTCGCCAGCGCCCGCGGCGTCTCGGCCCAGGTGGCGCCGGCATTGAGATGATGGCTCGCCGCTTGGCGATGTAGATCGTGCACGACGAGCTTAAAGCCGGCCTTCTGAAGATTCGTCGCCATCCGGCCGCCCATGGTGCCGAGACCGACGAAGCCGACAACGATGTTGGCTGTAGCCATCACAATTACCTCTGCCCAGATACCTGATTTTGGATCACGGTGTGTAAGCTAGACCTGCATTGCAGATTGCGGAAGACCAGTAGACCCTGTTAGGGAAAAGATGGCGGGTTGATACCAATGGCAGACCCATTCACCATTCGAATTTTCGTCCCCGATGGCGATCCCGAAGGGCTGCGCATCATTGACCGGATGAATTGGACCGGCCTGGGCATCATTTTTCCCCGGGAAGATTGGCAGAAGATCAAGCAAAGAGCCGATTTTTCAAAGCCCGGTGTCTATATATTGATCGGATACATCGCTGATGACGACCTTCCAACCCTCTATATCGGTCAGGGCGACGTGTTGCGAGCGCGCCTAGATAGCCATGTCCAAACTAAAGATTTCTGGAGCAAGGCAATTGTCTTCGTGTCGAGCGCATCGAGCGGCGGGCTCAATCGCGCACACGCCACATGGCTAGAACATTCGTTGATCCATCGCGCGATTGCGGCGGATAGAAGCCACCTGGAGAACGGCACGGAGCCACAAGAACCTCAATTGTCTGAGGCCGAAAAGGCCGACACACAGGCCTTCTTGCGTGAAATGATCCAAATTCTTCCATTGGTCGGCCTCAACGCATTTGATGCGCCAAAGGCTGTGGCCGAACCGATGACAAAGTCCGTCGATACGGCCGCATCGAAGAAAAGCGCCGGTCAACCTGATACAATTGTCGTACCCGCGCAGAAGGATGGATTTGATCGCGTTTTCATCGGGGAGAATGCTTGGTGGGCAATCCGTATTTCCGGCGGCATGTTGCCCAAAATAAAATATATTGCCGCCTACCAGTCTCAGCCGGTGTCGGCGGTTACGCATGTTGCGCCGGTAGCTCGCATTGAACCGCATGGTGACAGCGGAAAATATAAACTAATTTTCTCCGAGCCCGCAAAACCCATCAAGCCAATTCCATTCGCAGACGCACCATCGGGTTTCATGCAGGGAACGCGATATACCACCTTCACTAAGCTGCAAAATGCGAAAAAGGTCACCGATTTATTCGAAAAACCGACGTCGTAAGGACGGGCTCGGGTGGCGCATTACGCCAGACTATTCCACTTTCACACTTTTTAAAATATTCCCAAATGCTGTCGCAAATCCATACCGTCGGCTTTCAGCGCGGCGGCGGTCGAGACCACGGCGACGCGGCCGGAATTGAGAATGACGATGTCGTCGGCGATGTCGAAGGCGAGTTTTGGGCTCTGCTCGACCAGCACGATGGAGAGGCCGCTTTCCTTGAGTTTGCGAATGGTCGACATCACTTCGGCGACGATTTGCGGCGCCAGCCCTTCCGACGGCTCGTCCATCAACAGCACCCGCGGATTGGCCATCAGCGCGCGGCCGATGGCGAGCATTTGCTGCTCGCCGCCGGAAAGATGGCCGGCAAGCTGGGTGCGACGCTCGGCGAGGCGCGGGAACATGGCGAAAACCGTCTGCTCGGTCCACGGCGCGTGGCGGCGGCCGGCGTGCTCGGTGCGCGCGGCGACCATCAAGTTCTCGCGCACGGTGAGGCTTTTGAACACGCGGCGGCCTTGCGGCACCAGCGCCACGCCGCGCGCCGCAATCAGTTCCGGCGGCAAGCGCGTCACCGCCGCGCCGAACACTTCGACGGCGCCGCCGCGCGGCGGCAATAGCCCAACGCTGACATTCATGCAGGTCGATTTGCCGGCGCCGTTGCGGCCGAGCAGCCCGAGCAACCGGCCCTCGCCGAGCTCAAACGACACCCGTTGCAGCACATGGCTGTCGCCGTAATAGGCGTCGATGTCGTGCAGCTTGAGCGCGCTATTCGCCAAGATAGACCTCCCGGGTGCGCGGGTCGGCCACCACTTCGGCGCGGGTGCCTTCGACGATCACCTCGCCGAAATGCAGCAAGGTGATGCGGTCGGCGAGCTCGAGCGCGGTGTCCATGTCGTGCTCGATCATCACGATCGTCACGTCGCGCGGGATCGAGGTGAGCAGTTGCCGCACGTCGCGGCGCTCGTCGATGGAGAGCCCGGCGAACGGCTCGTCGAGCAATAGCACCTTTGGATTTTGCGCCAGCGCCATGGCGATCTCGACCCGGCGTTTTTCGCCGTACGAGGTTTCGGCCAACGGCCTATCGGCGATATGGTCGAGGCCGACGCGCTTGAGCGCGGCGCGCGCCTGGTCGACCAGATGCTGCTGGCGGTGCAGCGCCGCGTAGGGGTTCCAGCGCAGCGGCGACAGCCCGAGCAGCGCCAATGTCGCATTGCGCAGGATGGTGTCGTGGGCGAATAGCGTGATGATCTGATAGGTGCGCGCCATGCCGAGATGGGTGCGCTTGCGGCTCGCCACCCGCGTAATGTCGCGGTCGAACAATTGGATCGAGCCGGCGTCGGGCGGCAGTTCGCCGGTGATGAGATTGAACAGCGTGGTCTTGCCGGCGCCGTTTGGGCCGATGATCAGGCGGCGCTCGCCCGGCTCGACTTTGAGGTTGACGTTGGCGGTGACGCGCAGGCCGCCGAACGATTTGCTCAACCCTTTGACGGCGAGCGCGGTCATGGTTTCGGCTCCACAACCGGCACAGCCTTCTTCGTTCCGCTCATTGCCCGCCACGCCGAGCGCGACAGCCGCGCCATGCCCGGCACCAGACCTTCCGGCATGAACACGACGATGGCGACGAAGATGGCGCCGAGCATGAAATTCCAGCGCACCACATAGGCGCTGACCACGTTCTTGATGACGACGACGAGAGCTGCGCCGACGATCGGCCCGAGCAGTGTCCCCGCCCCGCCCGAGATCACCATCAAGAGCGCCTCAGCCGAAGCCGGCAGCGCCAAGGTCTGCGGGCTGATGAACCTGTTGTAATAGACGTACAAAATGCCGGCGACCGCAGTGAGCAACCCTGAGAACATGAAGGCGCCGAACCGGATCATCCAGACATGAAAGCCGAGCGCATTCATGCGCCGCGGCTGGTCGCGGGTGCCGGCAAGCGCCGCGCCGAACGGCGAGCGTACGAAGATCGCGCAGGCCACGACGGCAACGAGAAAAACAATGAGCGTCATATCGTAGAACGCACCCGCCGATGACAGCGAGATGCCAAACGGCATCGGTCGGGTCGAGACGTTGACACCGTTGTCGCCGTTGGTCAGGCTGATCCAGCGATAGGCCAGCCCCCACAAGATCTCGCCGAGCGCCAGCGTGATCATGATGAAGCTGATGCCGGTCGCGCGCAGCGACAGCGCGGCGAAGCCCGCGGTGAAAAGCAATCCAAATGCCAGCGCACCTAGGATGGCGACCGTGTGGCCGTAGCCGGCGACCAGGAGCGAAGCGACCACATAGCTCGCCACGCCGAACAGCCCGGCATGGCCGAGCGACACCAGGCCGGCGTAACCGACCAGGATATTCAGCCCCAACGCGAAGATGGCGTAGAGTAAAATCTGGCTGGCGATATTGACGTAATAGGCCTCGGTGATCGCGTAAGGCACGGCGATCAACCCCAGGATCACAACCGCGATGGCAATGCGGCGGGCGATCACAGCACCTGCCCTCCGAACAGGCCCTGCGGCCGCAACACCAGCACCAGCACCATCGGCAGGAACAGAATGAAATAGGCGAGCTCGGGCACCAGCGCCTGGCCGAAATTATAAATGAAGCCGACGATGATGCTGCCGACGAACGAGCCGAGCAGACTGCCGGTGCCGCCGAGGATCACCACCACCAGCGCCAGCGGCAGCATGTCCTGGTCGAGGCCGGGATAGACCGACAGAATCGGCGCGCCGATCACGCCGGCAAAACCGGCGAGCCCAGCGCCCAAGCCGAACACGAGGGTGAACAGCTGCGACACGCGGATACCGACCACGCGCGCCATCTGCGGATCGTCGACGCCGGCGCGGATCATAGCGCCGAGCCGGGTGCGCTCGAGCATCAGCCACAGCGCCATGGCGAACACCACGGCGATGCCGATGATGGCGAGGCGATAGAGCGGCGCCGCCGCGGTACCGACGCGGATGAAACCGCCCAGCCCCGGCGGCGTCGCCACCGAGATCGGATCGCCGCCCCAGGCCATCAGGCAAAGATCGGCGACCATGAAGGAGACGCCGAGCGTCACCAGCACCTGGGCCAATTGCTGGCCGGCGAGCCGGCGCAGCAACAGTCGCTCCATCAGCGCGCCTAGCACCGCCACTTCGAACGCCGTGATGACGGCACCGGCCCAGAAATTGAGCGTGAAGCCGAGCGCGCCGGAAAAGAACGTAGTGCCCAGATAGGCGCCAACCATAAACATCGAGCCGTGCGTCAGGTTCGGAATCCGCATCAGCCCGAAAATCAGCGAGAAGCCGGCGGAGAGCAGAAACAACAGGCCGCCGAACGTCACGCTGTTGACGGTGAGCAGCAGCCAGAACGTCATTTCCGCCGACCTTGCACTTTCCGGCTGCTTAAATCTTGTAGCCCGGATTGAGCGTAGCGAAATCCGGGATGTGCCTCAAACGCCGCTCCCGGATTGCGCCGAGCGCAATCCGGGCTACAGGTGTTTTAGCACTTCGCCAGCGGCGGATAATCGCGCGAATAGACCGGGTGCGCGAGGTATTCCTGCTCCGGCCAATCCCAGAACTGGCTGACGTTCTCGTAGGTCTTGATCGTCTTGTTCCAGACCTTGAGCCCGTATTTGGCGCCCTCGGTGCCGATCTTGCGGATGTAGAAGTTGCCGACGATGTTGCCGAAGTGGTCGAACTTGAGCGGCCCGCGCGGCGTATCGGTGAGACTGACCGCTCGCAGCGCCGTCATGAACTTCTCTTTATCCTTGGCGTCGGCGCCCGCCTTCAGCGCCGCTTCGACCACCTGGCAATTGACGTAGAGCAGACCGGCATATTGGCCCGGTATGGTGTCGTAATTCTTCAACATGCCGTCGATGAAGCGCTGGTTGGCGTCGATCGGCAGGTCGAGCGTATAGGGACAGCAGCTGACCAGCCCGATCGCCTCCTCGCCGTAGCTCTTGAGCAAGGCATCGTCGCCGCCGGTTTCGCCAGTCACCACCGGATATTTCAGGCCGGCGGCCGCATATTGCTTCATGAAGCGCAGCGGGTTCGAGCCGGCAAAACCCTGACAGACGACGTCGCAATCGGTGATCTGGGCGATGTAGGGCGTGTAATCCGGCGTCACCAGCGGCGGCCACAATTTGTTGACGACGCAGCCGCCGTCTTTGGCGAATGCCGCCTGGAAACCGCCCATCTGCTCGTAGCCGAAGGCAAAATCCTCGGTGATGCAGAAGGCGCGCTTGTATTTCAGCTCCGTCGCCGTGTAGTGCCCCATCGGATGACAGGCTTGCGACGAGGTCGCCGAGGCGCGCAGCAGAAATGGATTGGGCGTGCGCTGGGTGAGGTTGTCGGCCGCCGCCAGGCTCAGCGTCGGCATCTTCTGCTCTTTGATGTAATCGCTGATCGCATAGAGCTCGAAGGCGGCGAGCGGCCCGAGGATGACGTCGACCTTGTCGCGCTCAACCAGCTCCTGGGCCTTGGTCTTGGTGCCGGCTGGATTGCCGCCGGTGTCGGCGGAGATGAAATCCACCTTGCGGCCGGCCATGGTGTAATTTTTTTCCTTCAGGAACGTCAGCACGCCCTGTTCCATCTGGATGCCGCCTTGCGCCAGCGGTCCGGTCTTCACCGTGAGCAGGCCGAGCTTGAACGGCTCGGTCTGCGCGATAGCGGGCGCCGGAAATCGGGTCAGCGCGGCGGCGGCGCCGGCCGCGGTGCCGGCCAAGACCGTGCGGCGGCTGACCTTGCGTGACATGGATTTGCGAGACATTCGTATCCTCCCTCTGGCCCCGTTATACGGGTGCATAGCTGGCCGCCGCGCCCCCACGCAACGGCAATTTCGAGCCATCATTGGCCAAGCCGTTCCGCCCTGTAAAGTGCCGCAAACGTCGCGGTTTGGAATTATTTTTTCTTTTTCGTTGGCGGAATAATAGGCAGCAGCAAATAAGGCCGCGCCGCGCCGCCGAAATGGAGCGAGGTTTTGCCGCCGAAAATCTCCGCCGGCCGATCGCGCGGATCGTCGTGCAGGAACGGCCCGCAGCCGGTCAGCTCGTTCTTGAAGTTGGACAGCTTGCCGCCGCTCGGGCCGGGATAGACATAATCCTTGCCGCGGATGGTGAGCGCGACGCGATAACCCGCAAGCACCACGATCGAGGTCGGCCAGATCTCTACATCGAGCGCCACCATTTCGCCCGGCTTGAGCGGCTGCTTTTTCGTGTGCGTGTGATACGGCCGGTACGGCTTCGACAATTTCTTGTCGAGCTGGCGGTGCGAGGCGCGCAGCCAGCCTTGGCCAACAGGAGTGTGCGGATCGATGGCGCCCTGGAACACCACTTCCTTGAGATCGCCGGTGAAGACGCGCAGCACGGCGAAGATGTCGGCATCCGAAGTCGAAGACGAGACGAACAGCTTTAGCGCGGAAGGTCCGGTGATCTCGGTCTCCTGCGTGAGCGGCGGCGTGAGGAAGGTGACGCCATCGCCCATGGCTTCGAAACGGATCACCGACTTTTTGCTGCTGGGCTTGGCGGCAAGCTCGCCGCTGCCGGCATCGAGATAAAACCGCGTCCACTTGGTGCGCTTGAGCGGCCATTCGTTCTCCGCGCGCTCGACAAAGCGATCAGTGTGGCGCACCTGCAGCTGTACCGGCGCCTGCTTGTCCCAGCCGTTCTTTTTGCCGTGCAGGAAATAATCAAAGAAACGCAATTGCAGCTGCCGGCCGTAGTCGGTGTAGAAATGCGTCCAGTGCTCGATGCCGTGCGCTTCGAGCCATTTGTTCTTCGAGGCGGCGCGGACGAACCCTTCGAAATTGCCGCGCGGGTGCAGCGGCTGGCCGCCCCAATTCGCCGTCGACAGAAACGGCACCTTGACCTTCGACCACACCGGCGAGCGCGCGCGGTGATAGGTGTCGTCGAGCGCATGGGCGCAAATCTCGCTGCCGAAATCGCTGCGGTTTTTCGCCAGCTCCGCTTCCGATAGCGTTTCCGGCCCGCACACCAGCTCGCCGTGCACGCGGCTCCTCTTGCCACGCTCGCCGGCGCCGTATTGCACGGTCTTGACCTGCATGTCGTACCAGTTTTCCCAGAACGTGCAGAGAATGCCGCCGTGGTGCGTCATATCGCGATACCAGTCGGCGGCGCCTTCCCAGATGCACATGGCGGCGAGATGCGGCGGCTCGAGCGACGCCACGTGCCATTGATTGATGCCATAGTACGAAATGCCGTTGAGCCCGACCTTGCCGTTCGACCACGGCTGCACGCCGGCCCATTCGATGCACTGGTAGAAATCTTTCGTCTCGCGCGGCGAGAAATGATCGATCACGCCGGGCGAGCAGCCGGCGCCGCGGGAATCGACGCGCACGCAGGCATAGTCATGCGGCACCCACTTCTCCGGATCGACCACTTCCCAGCTCTGGTAGAGATTGCTCGACCCCGCGGTGACGTCGGGATGCTTTTCCGCCATGCGCTGCCACGCGCTCGGATAGCCGTCCTGGAAGGCGAGGCCCTTGGCGTAGGGGCCGTAGCTCAGGATCGCCGGACAGCGGCCGTCCTTGATGGGACGGAAAATATCGGCGCGCAGCACAAGCCCGTCGTCCATCGCGATCGGCACGTCCCAATCGACGCGCATGCCGTCACGCACTTCGCTGCGATGCTGGTGTGTCCTGGCCGCGCCCATGCGCGCTTCGCCTTCGAGCGACGACATGCGTTGTCTACGAGCGCCGGAACGAGTTGTAGACCTGCTTGAGGAAGTTCGCTGCCGCCTGATCGTCGGCGGCCCAGGCCGGATTGAGGTCCTGCAGCGGGTTTGCGCTCAAGACCTCGCTCTCGGTCTTGCCGTCGCGGAACAGCTGCCCGACGCGCTCGCGAACCAGCTTCGCCATCGCATTGTACTCCGCGACATTCGCTTTCTTGGCCAGCGGGCCATGGCCGACCACGACCTTGGTGTCGTCGTTGGCCAGCTTGAGAAATTCGTTGGTGCCGCGGACGACACCGCGTATATCGCCGCCGTTGGCGAAATCGACCTGCTGATAGCGGTGGTTGTTGTTCATGATGTCGCCGGTGCACAGCACATTGGCGTCGGCGAAATAGACCAGCGTGTCGCCGTCGGTATGCGCGTTGTTGATGTGCATCAGCATCGCCTTGCGGCCGCCGACTTCGAGGGTCATCGTCCCGCCCACGTAAGTCTGCTTGGGCAGCGCGCCGGGCGCAACCGGCGGCACCTTCACGCCAGTCGTGCCGTTCGTCGTTCCCGCGGCAAGCCGCACCCTGATGTTGTCCTGCGCCAACACGATGGCGCCATCCTTCTGGAAGTTCTCGTTGCCACCGGTGTGGTCGCCGTGGAAATGGGTATTGATGACGTATTTGATCGGCAGCGGCGAGATCGCTTTGATCGCGGCTTTGATCTTGTCGGAAAGCGGCGCGAACTGAGTGTCAACCATGAGGATGCCGTCGGTGCCAACGGCGACCGTGATATTGCCGCCTTGGCCCATCAGCATGTAGGTGTTGTTGCCGAGATCGGTGGTCTTGATCTGGATCCTGTCCCAGTCGATCGGCTGCTGCGCGCTGGCGCTCCAGGGCGTGAGAGCTCCGGCAATGAGCGTGACCGTAACGGCAATTGCGGTTCGCAGCATGGCGATCCTCCTGTGACCGATGATTTTGGCGGAGTGTCGCATATTCCGGCCGCGCCCGACAGGCCCGCCCGTCTCAGCGCTTCTTTGCCCTGCTTCGTTTCACGCCGGCCATCTTTTCCAGCACCGCGCAGACCGCCGCGGTGTCCTGATCGTCGTAGCCGCTCTTGCGCGCTTTGATGTAGATCGCGCTCGAGGCGTCGAACATCGGGGTCGGTACTTTGATTTTGCGCGCATAGCCGCCGATCACGTCCATGTCCTTCTGCCAGACCGCGATCTTCATCGTCGGCGAACCGTAGTCGTTCTTCACCATCATCGGCGCGCGCAATTCGAAGATACGCGAATTGCCGGCGCCGGTCTTGATCAGGTCGAAGATCAGCTGCGGCGGCAGGCCGGACTTGATGCCCAGAACCATGGCCTCGGCGCTCGCCACGTTGTGGATGGCGACCAGAAGGTTGGCGACGTATTTCATCCGGCTGCCGTTGCCGAAGGCGCCGACGTCGTGCACGGCGCGGGTAAAGCCCGCGAACATGGATTTGAGCTTCTTGATCTCGCCGGTGTCGCCCGAGGCATAGACCACGAGATCCTTGACCTTGGCCTGGGCGCCGGTGCCGCTCATCGGGCAGTCGAGCATGACGTGGCCGGCCTTGCGCAGCTTGGCCTCGGCGGCGGTCTTGTCTTCCAGCGTGAAGGTCGAGGCCTCGACGATGACGCGGCGCGGCACTTTGGCTTTGACGATCGTCTCCACCGTCGCGGCCAGCGCCTTCGGGCTCGGCAGGCTGGTGATGACGGTTTTCGCTCTCCGCGCCACCTCGCCGGCGTCGGCGGCGATCTCGACGCCGGCGCGCGCCATCGCCCGCCGTCGCGCTGGTGCGATATCGTAGCCGATCACGCGCCAGCCGGCGGCCACGAGGTTCTGCGCGAACGCGCCGCCCATGATGCCGAGGCCGACGATCCCGACGGCACCTTTATTTCCCGAAGCCATTCCATTCCTCATTGTCGCTGCGTGGCGAGGCGATATGGCATCCGCCCTCCCCGCGCAAGCGGCTTTCTCGCCGCGCGACGATCGCTTAATGTCCGCGCCGGGAAGCGTCAGGAGAGTGGCGTATGAAAATCGGAGTTGCCGGGCTGGGCGCCATGGGCAGCGCCATTGCGGCCCGGCTCATGGAAGTCGGGCACCAGGTGACCGTCTGGAATCGCACGGCGGCGAAAACGGCACCGCTTGCAGAGGCCGGCGCCAAGCTCGTTACCAGTCCCGCCGCGGTGGCCGCCGCCAGCGAAGCGGTCATCACCATCCTGACCGACGGCGCGGCAATCGACGCGGTTTATCACGGGCCGTCGGGCCTGTTGTCGGGCGACGTGAAGGGCAAGCTGTTCATCGAGATGAGCACCGTGCCGCCGGCCGTGGAGACCACGCTGGCGCCGCAGGTGCGGGCCAAGGGCGGTACGTTCGTGGAGTGTCCGGTTGGTGGCTCTACCGCGCCGGCGCGGCAAGGCAAGCTGCTCGGGCTGATGGGTGCCGAGCCCACCGACGCGGCGCGCGCCAAGTCGATCCTCGACCAGCTTTGCCGCAAGGTCGAGCATTGCGGCACCGTCGGCTCGGGCTCCTCGATGAAGCTTGCCATCAATCTGCCGCTGATGGTCGGCTGGCAGGCTTACGCCGAGGCCTTTACCCTTGCTCGCGATGTCGGCTGGGAGCCGAAGCGGCTCCTCGATCTGTTCGTCGAAAGCAACGGCGCCAATAACGGATTCAAAATGCGCGCCGACATGATCGTCGCCATGATGGAAAACCGCGATCCCGGCCCGACCACCTTCAGCATCGCCAACGCGGTGAAGGACCTCAAGACCATGATCGCCACCGGCGCCGCCAAAGGCGCCGACATGCCGGCGGCAAAAGCCGCGCTCGCCGCGCTCGAAGAATCCAACGACAAGGGTTTTGGGGCCCGCGACGCATCGCGCCAAACGGTCTATTGGCCGAGTCGCGACAAGCGGTGATGGATTTGGGTGCAGCTTGAAATTTCCGAGGATACAATGATGCTTGGCTGAAAGCGAAGATCGCCCAGCACCGCCAATGAATCCGCACAAATATTCACTAAAAGGACTAACGGCGAGAATTGCGGCCCTCGCGGCTTTTCTGGTGGCCGTGGCGACGCTGCTCGATGCCGGCAGCGCCTTGATAAAGAAAACCCAGCCGCTCTTCTGTACACTCGGAATTTTCATTCCCTGGTGCTCCGCGTCTTCGCCGCCGAGATTCTCACCTGCCAATTCCGTTTGCGTTATCTCCTCGACTGGCAAACGTTTGGAGCAAGACGCGGCCAGGCGCTTACATAAAAAGTTCATAGAACATGGGCTTAGCGTCGCAGATGATTGCAACGATGCGGCGGCGGTCTTGGATATTATACACGTTGCAGTTGATGATCCGACGCATTACGTTACGGTTGGTCCGCCCGCGTGGACGACTACGGCGCATATCGACGTCGCGATCAAATGGAGAGCCGACGGCCGGCCTTCCCTTGACAAGGCCTCAGTGAGCGCATCGGCAAGTGGCGCGCCCACTATTGAACTAGAGCAACTCACAGAGGCGGCGGAGAACGATGCGCTGGAACGGTTAGTGGATAAGGTTGTGAGTTTAACCGGTTTGACCGCGCATGCGCCTCAATAGAATCCAACATCTTTAGATGTCGGCGGTCGAACGGGCGCTCGAAACTTCGGACAAAGGGAGAGGTACATGCGCAAGATTCATATTTCGACCGCCGTCTTGGGAGTGTGGTTCTTTGGAATTATGCCAGCGCAGGTCTGGGCGCAGGCGGACTGTAAATCAGCTGTTGCCCAAGATCCGGTAAATGTAGCAACTGCTTCGACGGCAAGCGCGCCATGGATTCGTCCAGAGGGCGACAGAATCGGACTTTACAGCTGCAATATTACGAGCGCCAACGGCATTAAATGCTATCTCACGTGGACCAGAACGCGCGCCGGATCAGATGTATATCGGCTTGATACCACGCTGTTCAATTGCGCCCTGAGGGACAATTTAAAAATTGAACATAAAGCAACACGCATCTATGAATTAAACGGCCGTTGTCAGCCTCAGAATTCGATGACACTCGCGCAAGGTGAGGCAATGTGGTTTGCAATTGAATTCGCTGGAGAGACGGATGGGGTCAATAAAGCCCTGATCTCCTGCATACCCACCGATATGCCTTATGGGCAGGGCATGTATCTCAAGCTCAATGGGAAGGTGGAGTGAACTATGGGCACGAACGAAATCTGAAACCTTGGATGGGAGTCCTCATGTCGATTACGCTTGCGCAAGCCTCTACCATCGTCGACGTCGCCTTGAAAAAAGCCCGCGACAGCAATCTCGCGCCGCTCACCGTCGCCGTGCTCGACTCAGGCGGCCATCTGGTCGCCTTCAAGCGCGAGGACAAATCCGGCATCCTGCGTTTCGATATCGCGTACGGCAAAGCCTGGGGCGCGCTCGGCATGGGTTTCGGCTCGCGTACGCTGGCTGGCCGCGCGGCGAAGACGCCGCAATTCTTCACCATGCTGGCGGCAGCGAGCCACGGCCGCATGGTCACCAATCCGGGCGGCGTGCTGATCAAGGATGCTTCGGGCAATATCGTCGGCGCCTGCGGCATTTCCGGCGACACCTCGGACAAGGACGAAATGTGCGCGATCGCCGGCATCGAGGCGGCGGGGCTGAAGGCCGATCCGGGCGCGGACTAGGTCTTTCTTTCCTCCCCCGCTAGCGGGGGAGGTAGACGCGCGAAGCGCGTAGGTAGGGGCAAGTATTCGCTTGTGCGGAGCAAGCCAGCCCCCTCCACCACGCTTCGCGTGGTCCCCCTCCCCCGCTTCGCGGGGGCGGAAAAGATAACAGGAGATTTGCAATGAAGCTGTTTTCATTCTGGCGTTCGCTCGCGACCTATCGGGTGCGCATCGCGCTCAACCTCAAAGGCATCACGCCGGACGAGGTGGTGGACGTGAACCTGATGAAGGGCGCGCAGCGCGAAGCGGCCTACCGCGCGGTCAATCCGATGATGGCGCTGCCGGCTCTGGTCGACGGCGACGGACCGGCGATATTCGAGTCGCTCGCCATCATCGAATATCTCGATGAGACCCACCCGAACCCGCCGCTATTGCCACGCGACCCCAAAGGCCGCGCCCGGGTTCGCGGCTTGGCGCAGATCGTCGCCTGCGATTCCCACCCGCTGATCGTGCCGCGGGTGCGCGAATATCTCGAGCACGAGTTCAAGCTCGACGAGCCGGCACGCATCAAATGGTGCCAGCATTGGCACCTGATGGCGCTGAGCGCGCTCGAAACCAATCTCGCCGACAAAGCCACCGGCCGCTATTGCCACGGCGACACCATCACCCTCGCCGACATCTGCCTCGCCAGCCAGGCCGCCGGCGCGAAATTTTTCGCCGTCGATACGGCTCCGTTTGCGAATTTTTCCCGGATCGCCAACGCGCTGTCACAGATCGACGCTTTCGCCCGCGCGCATCCGCTCAAGCAGCCTGGCGCGCCGGCAAGTTGAACGCAGCGGGCGGACGAAGGGCCTCATTGTTCTTTCGTCAGCACGGCGACCGACGACAGCGGAGTCGCCGTGCTCTTGCTGACGATGCCTTTGGTGGCGGCCACATATGCCTTGTAATGGTCGCTCGCCTGGTGCGCGGCGAGCGCGGCGGCATCGTCGAAGGCCGACAACAGCAGCACGTGACTGCCCTTGGTCTGCGACACCGCAATGTCGAACTCGCGGCAGCCGGGATCCTGCACCGACGCCGCCGCATGGGGCTTGGCCGCGTCGATGAATTTGCCGACCTGCCCGTCGGCGACGTCGACTTCATCGACATTGATGAATAGCGGCGGGGAGTCGGCCTGCGGCTGTGGCGCTGTGCTCCTGTTCAGGACCACCGCGGTGAACGGCCTGATGTCGTAAGACTTGATCATCATCATGGCGAGGCCAATGAACTTCGCGTAGGCCACCGTCTTCTGATGCGCGTCCCAGGCCGCGGAATTGTTGAAGACCTCGAAGATGAAGACCTGGTTTTTCTGACTTTGCCCGACCGAGCTTATGAATTCCTGGGTGCCGGGCTCCTTGATGGTTGCCGCGCCGTCGTCCTTCAGCGCGGCAAGGAATTTCGGCATCGAGGCCGGGCTGATATCAAGCGCTACCACGTTGACGAAGGGCGACGCCGATTGCGCCACCGCCTCCCGGCCGTGCAGCGGCAGCAGCAAGGCCGCGGCGGCGAGCATGATCCCCGGCAGCACGACTGACTTCAGCATTGCAGTTCTTCTCCTGGCCAAAAGCGATCGGCAAAACGTAGCGGCTCCCCGCCGCGCCCGGTAGCCCCGCAGCGCGATTTACCACCACTTGTGAAAATGATGCACCGGGCCATTGCCGCCGCCGATTTTGACTCGGTCCGCAGCCGCGATGGCGGCGCTGACATAGGCCTTGGCCTCGCGCACCGCCGCGTTCAAGGACAGCCCCTTGGCGAGGCCGGCGGCGACCGCCGCCGCCAGGGTGCAGCCGGTGCCATGGGTGTTCTTGGTTGCAATGCGCGGCGCGGTAAACCGCGCGCAGCCGTCGGCCTCGACCAGAAGATCGACGCTGTCCGGGCCGCCGCCATGGCCGCCTTTGATCAGCACCGCGCCGGCGCCGAAGGCGAGCAGCTTTTGCGCCTGCGCCCGCATCGCGTCTTCGTCGCGCGCCAGCGGCGCGTCGAGCAAGGTCGCGGCCTCGAACAGATTGGGGGTGACCACGTCGGCGCGCGACATCAGCGAGCGCAGCCCATCCATGGCGTCGGCGCGCAACAGATCGGCGCCGGTGGAGGCGACCAGCACCGGATCGAGCACCACGTGGCGCGGGCGATGGCGGTCGAGGCCTGCGGCGACGGCGCCAGCGGCCGCGGCATTGCCCAGCATGCCGACCTTCACCGCGCCGACGTCGAGATCGGCAAACACCGCGTCGATCTGCGCGGCGATAAAGTCGGCTGGCACGTTATGGATGGCGGCGACGCCTGTGGTGTTCTGCGCCGTCAGCGCGGTGATCGCCGAGGCGCCATAGACGCCGAGCGCGGCGAAGGTTTTGAGATCCGCCTGGATGCCGGCGCCGCCGCTCGAATCCGAGCCGGCAATGGTGAGCGCGACCGGAACCGCCATCACGGGCCCCGCTTCGCCAGCGTCGTGTCAACGATCGCGCGCAAGGCGCGCGCCGCGGCGGCCGGATCGGGCGCGAGCGACAGCGCCGAGATCACGGCGATGCCGTCGGCGCCGGCGGCGATCACGGCGGCGGCGTTGCCGGCATCGATACCGGCGATGCCGCAGACCGGCAGTTTTGGCGCCCGCGCATGCAGCGCGGCGATGACGCGCGTAAGGCCTTCGGGGCCGATCGGCGCATTCTTCTGCTGCTTCGAGCCCGTGACATAGACGCCACCCGAGCCGATATAGTCGATCAGCCCGACCGGGGCGGCGTTCGCCTCCGCCACGGTCTTGATCGACAGCCCGATGATGGCGTCCCGGCCGAGGAGCTTTCGCGCATCCTCGACCGCCATGTCGTCTTGCCCGACATGCACGCCATCGGCGCCCGCGGCGAGCGCCACGTCGATGCGGTCGTTGATGACGAGTGGCACGTTGAACGGCTTAAGCGCCAGTTTGATCGCGCGTGCGGTGTCGACCATGGCGCGGGTTTCGCTGAGCTTGTCGCGCAGTTGAATGAGCGTCGCGCCGCCTTGCGCGCACAGTCGCGCCAGGTCAGCGAGGTCGTGGCCGCCCGAGCGCTCGGGATCGACGATGGCATTGAGACGAAGATCGACTGTCATGCTGACACCCGGGTGCGCGCGCGCAACGTGGCGCTGTCGAGGCCATGGAGCGCGTCGATGATCCAACTGGCGAAGCGCCCCGGCCCGCTGGTGTTCTCCGCCGCCACCTCGCCGGCAACGCCAAGCGCGACCAGCGCGGCGATGGTGGCGCGCCAGCGGTCGCGCTCCACCACCAAAGCGGCGGCGACCAGCGCCGAGCCGGCGCAACCCATGGCGGTGACCAGCCCCATCAGCGGGTCGCCGTTGGCGACTTTTGCCGAACGCTCGCCGTCGGTGACCGCGTCGGTCGCGCCGGTGAGCGCGACCACCGTGTCGTGGCGCTTGGCGAAGCGCGCCGGCGCGTCGCGTGCGGCAAGGGCCGCAAATTCGTGATGATTGAGCCGCACCGCGGCGGGCTTGCGGCGCACCAGGCTTTGCGCGAATTGCGCCCGCGCCGGCGAGCGTTCGATGAAGACCGGGTCGAGTACCCAAGGTTTGCCGGCCGCAGCTTTTCCACCCTGGCCCAGCGCGGCCAGTGCCACGTCGATCGCCGCGCACCGCTCGGCATCGAAGGTGCCGAGATTGACCACAAGCGCATCGGCGCCGGCGACGAAGGTCGCGATTTCCTCGGGCGAAATCGTCATCGACGGGATGGCGCCGGCGGCGAGCAGCATGTTCGCCGTATAGGCCTGCGCCACCGAATTGGTGATGCAATGCACCCGCGGCGCGCGACTCCTGATCCGCGCCAACACGTCGGCGGTGATGTCGGCAAATTCGGCCGGGGCACGCATCCTTCGGGTCTTCCCTCGTCATCCGGCCCCGCGATAGCGGGGACCGATATATATGCTATCTTAGCCGCCCGGAGGCGCGCATGATCCCCTTCTTCGTGCAGATCAAATGTCAACTCGGCAAGTCCTACCAGGTCGCCAACAAGCTCGCGGACGCCGAGATCGCCTCGGAAATCTATTCGACCGCGGGCGACTTCGATCTATTGGTGAAATTCTACGTCGATCCCTCGACCGATATCGGCCATTTCATCGCCGAGAAGGTGCAGACCGTTCCTGGCGTCGCCGAAACCCGCACCATCATCACGTTCAAGGCGTTTGGAGGCTCGTAGTCGTTCCCTCCACCGCCCGCCGGCGCGCTAGCGCGAGCTGACGCTCGCGCCAGATCACGAATAGACCGGCGGCGGCGATGATCGCGGAACCGACGACGATCATAACCGTCGGCAGTTCGCCGAAGAACGCATAGCCCAGTACCAGCGCCCAGATCATCGAGGTATAGTCGAACGGCGCCAACATCGAGGCCGAGGCGTAACGATAACTCTCGGTCAGCAGAATATGTCCGGTGCCGCCGAGAAAGCCGATGCACATCAGAGCTGCGAACTCGTGGCTCGTCGGCGTGACCCAGCCGAACGGCCAGGTGACGAGGCCAGCGAGCGCGCAGATCAGCGAGAAATAGAACACGATCGACGACGTCGTCTCGCTCTTGGTCAGGTGGCGTGTCTGGATCATGGTGCCGGCATTGGTGACGGAGCCGGCGACCGCGTAGATCACGCCGGCGACGCTGGTCGCGCTCGCCATGGCGATGGTCAATTCGTCGCCGGAAAAATGCGGCGCCAGCACCACCAGCACGCCGACAAAGCCGATCGTCACCGCCGACCAGCGGTAGATGCGCACGCGCTCCTTGAGGACTAGCGCGGCCAGCGCCACGCTGATCAGCGGCGAGGTGAACGAAATCGCGTTGGCCTCGATCAGCGGTAGCCGTGCCAGCGCGCCGAAATTGCAGAACATGCCGACGACGCTGAGCACGCCGCGGTTGGCGTGGCCGAGCGGGCGCTCGGTGCGCACCGCGGCCATCAGCTCGCCGCGCCAGGCATAGACCAGCACCACCGGCACGATGGCGAAGGCCGAGCGGTAGAACACCACCTCGCCGATCGGATAGCGCGCGCCGAGATAGCGGATCAGCGCCGACATCACGGCGAACAGCACCGCCGAGATCAGCTTGAGAACGATGCCTTTGCCGGTATTCATGCGTAGGTGTTCCGTCACCCTGAGGTGCGAGCGGAGCGAGCCTCGAAGGGCGACGGCCCGGGCCGTGCATCCTTCGAGGGCCGCTTCGCGGCCACCTCAGGATGACGGTTCGAGCGTGCTTAGCTTGCAACTGCGCGCGATGCAAAGGCCGCGGCTCAATCCTTCTTCGGCGGGGTCGGCGGCGGCGTGGGGCCTTTAATCGGCGGCAGCGAGGCGATGTAATGAGCGATGGCGGCGCGGTCGGCGGCGCTGAGCTGCGCCGTGTTCGTCACCACATCGGCCATCCCGCCGCCGGCAAAATCGCCGGCCGGATTCATGCCGTCGTCGAGGAAATGCGCGATGTCCTTTTCCGACCACGCGACCTTGTCGTCGCCCCAACGGCCGAGCCCGGCCGGCGTGATGTTCGGCACCCAGCCTTTGCCGTCCGGCGCCGGGCCGCCGGCAAAGCGCTGGCTGTCGATGATGCCGCCAAGAAAGTTGCGCGGCGAATGGCATTCGGCGCAATGCCCCGGACCGTTGACCAGATAGGCGCCGCGGTTCCATTGCGCCGATTGCGACGGGTCGGGCACGTAAGGCCCGCCCTTGAGAAACAAAAACTTCCAGCCGCCGACCAGGCGACGGATGTTGAACGGGAACGGCAAATCGTGGTCGCGCACCTTGCCGGTGACCGGCGGCAACGTTTTCAGATAAGCGAACAGATCGCGCACGTCGCTGAGCTGCATGTGCCGATAGGAAGCGTAGGGAAACGCTGGAAACAGATGCGAGCCGTCCGGCGCCGTGCCGTCCCACATCGCGGTGATGAAATCGGCCTCGCTCCAAGCGCCGATGCCGTCCTTGGCATCGGGCGAAATGTTCGGCGCGTAGAAGGTGCCGAACGGCGACCCGAGCGCCAAGCCGCCGCCGAGCCGCGTGTGATCGACTTTTTTCGGATCCTTTTCGGGGACGGCGTGGCACGACGCGCAGCCGCCGATATTGAACATCGTCTTACCGTTGTCGAGGTTCGGCGTGTATGGCGGCAGCGCGGATGCGGACACTGTCGCCGGGATCGTCACGATCCAGAACACGCCGAAGCCGAACACCGCGCCGAGCACAGCGACAATCGCTAGATTTCGCAGAGTGAGCAGTCGTTTCATCTCACCTCTTATCAGTCCGGCGGTGTGCTTATTCCTCAGCCTGAGGTGCTATCCCCGACTTGATCGGCGGAGCCTCGAAGGATGACGGATCACTGCCGAAAAACAAAGGGCGGGCCGTCCGCGCGGACGCCCCGCCCTCGTTACGGTAGGACGTTCGTTCAGCCTTTCTTGAGGCGATAGTCCTGATGGCAGGCGCCGCAGTCGTTCTTGCCGATATTGCCGAGCGCCGCCTTGAGGCTGTCCACGTCCTTGATGCTGGCGGTCGCAGCTTTGGCGTCCTCGCCGAATTTGGCAAACCGCGCCTTGAAGTCGGCCATGTTTTCCCAAACTTTTGGGCTGGCGTTGAACTGGTCGCTGGGGTCGCCGTCTTTGGTGTTGTCGGGGTAAAGGCCCGGCATCTTCGCCGCCGCGTCCTGGAATTGCGCAAGCGCCTTGGTCACCGCCGCCTGATCGTACGGCTTTTCGCCCTTGGACATGTCGGAGAGGATTTTGGCCTGATCGCCGTTAGCCTTCATCAGCGCCTTGCGCGCTTTGATCGGGTCTTCCTGGGCCACGGCAACGCAGACGCCGAGCGCAATGGCGGCCGCGGTGGCCACGGCGAACACAGTACGGATCATGTGGTGGTCTCCCTGTCAGGTGATGTTGGTTGGGCCGAATCGTCAGTTGGGTCAGAAGGTTACGGGCGAGACAACCGCCGCTGCCGCGCCCCCGTGGCAGCAGTACCCGGCCACCAACACCAGCATTATGACATTATTCCGCGGCCGGGCGAGCCGTGCGGCGGCATGATGGTTACCCGGCGGGCGGAACTTCAGCCGCAACGCATAGTATTTACCCCGCCGCGGCCAGCGCCAGACCTATCCCGCCGAGCGCACTGATCGCGACGACGACAAGCGGCGGAGTTCGCCAAACGGCGAGAAGGACGAAGCCGGCCAGCGCCAGCGCAAAATCTCCAGGCGTCTTCACCGCACTCGTCCAGACCGGGTTATAGAGCGCCGCGCCAAGGAGGCCGACCACCGCCGCGTTGACGCCGCGCATGATCGCTTGCGCGTTCGCGTGCCGCCGGAAGGTTTCCCAGAACGGCAATGTGCCGATAAGCACGAGGATGCCCGGCAGGAAAATGGCCATCAGGCTAATGGCCGCGCCGGCAATGCCGTTCGGCGGCGATTTCATGACGGCTCCGAGGTAGGCCGAAAATGTAAACAGCGGCCCGGGCACGGCCTGTGCGGCGCCATAGCCGGCCAGGAATATGTCGTCGCTGACCCAGCCCGGCGTCACGGTCGCCTCGCGCAACAGCGGCAGAACGACATGTCCGCCGCCGAATACCAGCGCGCCGGACCGATAGAACGCATCGAACAGCGCCAGGCTTTGCGCATGGATTGCGCCGTTCAGCAGCGGCAGCGCGCCGAGCAACAGGAAAAATGCAGCGAGAGCCAGCAGGCCTACGGAGCGCGAGACCGGCATCGACATATGTCCGTCGTCCTTCGCTGCCGCCGGCGCGCCGCGACAGAGCCACAGACCCGCGACGCCACCGAGGGCGATCGCCCCGATCTGAGCGAGCGATGAGGAGCTGAACAGAATGATCACGGCGACGACGGCGGCGATCGATGCGCGCTCGCGGTCGGGGCAGAGCGTGCGCGCCATTCCCCAAACGGCCTGGGCGACGATCGCTACGGCGACGAGCTTGAGGCCATGCAACAGGCCCACCCCGATCGGCCCCTGAAGGAACTTCGCTCCGTATGCAAAGAGCAGGAGCAAAATGGCGGACGGCAGCGTGAAGGCAGTCCATGCGGCGAGGCCGCCGAGATAACCGCCGCGCATCAAGCCAATGGAAAACCCAACCTGGCTGCTGGCCGGCCCCGGCAGGAATTGGCACAGCGCGACCAGATCGGCGAAGGCGGGTTCGTCGATCCAGCGGCGCCGGACCACGAATTCCTCCCTGAAATAACCGATGTGGGCGATCGGACCGCCAAAGGAGCTGACGCCGAGCTTGGCGAAAACGCGCAGCACCTCCAAGGGTGAGCCGGAGCGGCCGTATTTGCTATGGCTTGTGTCTCCACTCACATCGAACTCTGCTTTCTTCAATTCATTTCGAGCGAACGACAATCATCGCATATTTCAGCGTTTTGGCGCCGGAATGAATACGGGCGGCGGCAGCGCAAAATCACTCCGCCGGCTGGGCGCCGACCCGCCGCCTGCCGCGCCACACGCCGAGCTCCGCGGCCCACCGCGCGATGACGTAGAACACCGGCGTGAACACCAGGCCGAACGCGGTCACGCCGATCATGCCGGCGAACACCGCGGTGCCGAGCGTCTGGCGCAATTCGGCGCCGGCGCCGATCGCCCAAACCAGCGGCGTGACGCCGAGGATGAAGGCGAACGAGGTCATCAGGATCGGCCGCAGCCGCAGCCGCGTCGCCTCGACGGCGGCGTCCCAGCGCGTGCGGCCTTGGTCCTCGAGCCGGCGGGCGAATTCGACGATCAGGATGGCATTCTTCGCCGCCAAGCCGATCAGCACCACGAAGCCGACCTGGGTGAGGATGTTGTTGTCCTGGCCGCGCAGGATGACGCCGCTGATGGCGGCGACGAGGCACATCGGCACGATCATGATCACCGCGAGCGGCAGCGTGAGGCTCTCGTATTGCGCGGCGAGAACCAGGAACACGAACACCACGGCGAGCACGAAGGCGAACATCGCGGTGTTGCCGGCCCTGATCTGCTGGAAGGCGAGCGTGGTCCATTCGGTGGTAAAGCCCTCCGGCAGCGTGTCGGCGGCGAGCTTGTCCATGATGGCGATGGCTTGGCCCTGCGAATAGCCGGGCGCAGCGGCGCCGTCGATCTCGGCGGTGGGAAAAAGGTTATAGCGCGGCACACGGTACGGGCCGGCGATGTCGGTCACCGTGGTGAACGAGCCGAGCGGCACCGTGTCGCCATTCGAGTTGCGCACCCGGATCTTGAGCACGTCGGCGATACGCTGGCGGTCTTCGTCGCGCGCTTGCGCGGTGACGCGGAAGGTGCGGCCGAACAGATTGAAATCGTTGACGTAGGAACTGCCGATGAAAATCTGCAAGGCGTTGAACACGTCCTGGACGTTGATGCCGAGGAGCTGCGCCTTGGTGCGGTCGATGTCGAGATAGACCTGCGGCGTCGAGGTCTCGAACAAAGTGAACACCTGCGACAGGCCGGTCGTGGCATTGGCGCGCTCCATCACGGCCGAGGCCGCTTCGCGCAGTGCGGTCGCGCCGCGGCCGCCGCGATCCTCGACCATCATGCGGAAGCCGCCGGCGGTGCCGATGCCCATCACCGGCGGCGGCAGCGTGACGACGATGAAGGCGTCCTGGATGTCCGACAGTCGCTTCTTCAATTCGGCCTGGATCGCCGGCGCCGATAGCCGCCGATCGCGGCCGCGCTTGCTGTAATCGTCCAGCACCAGAAACAGCGCGCCGGAATTCGGCGCATTGGTATAGGTCGCGCCGGAAAAGCCGACGATGTTGACGGCGTGGGCCACGCCGGGCACGCCGAACGCGATATCCAGCGCGCGCTGCTGCACGGCGTCGGTGCGCGACAGGGAAGCGCCCGGCGGCAATTGCACCACGACGATGATATAGCCGCGGTCGACCGCCGGGATGAAGCCGACCGGCGTCATGCGGAACACGGAAAAACCCAAGCCCAGCACGACCAGATAGATCACGACCATCATCGCCGCGCGCCGCACGGTGCGGGTGGCGAGCCAGGAAATGCCTGAGCCGACGCGGTCGAACGCGGCATTGAAATAGCCGAAAAAGCCGTGGATCGGCCGCTCCCACCAGCTGTCGCGATGCTCGCGGTCGTGCGGCTTGAGCAACAGCGCGCACATCGCCGGCGATAGCGTCAGCGACACGATCAGCGAAATGATCGTGGCGCCGGCAATGGTCAGCGCGAACTGGCGATAAAACTGTCCGGAAATACCGGTGATGAACACCGATGGCACGAACACCGCGCACAGCACCAGCGCAATCGCGATCAGCGCCGAGCCGACCTCGTCCATGCTTTTGCGTGCCGCCTCGCGCGGCGCCAATCCGGCGGCGATGTTGCGCTCGACGTTCTCGACCACGACGATGGCGTCATCGACCACGATGCCGATGGCAAGAACCAGCCCGAACAGCGACAGATTGTTCAGCGTGAAGCCGAACGCCGCCATGAAAAAGAAGGTACCGATCAGCGACACCGGGATCGCCACCAGCGGAATGATCGCGGCCCGCCAGGTTTGCAGGAACAGGATCACCACCAGCACCACCAAAACGATGGCCTCGAAAATCGTGTCGATCACCGCGTCGACCGACTGCCGGATGAATTGCGTCGGGTTGTAGACGATGTCGTATTTGAGCCCGGACGGGAACCGCTTCGACAGCCTCGCCATCAGGTCGGTGATGCCGTCGGCGGTCGACAGCGCGTTGGAGCCCGGGCGCTGGAATACGGCGAGCGCGATGGCGAAATCGTGGTCGAGATAGGAGTTTGACGAATAATCGAGCGCCTGCAGCTTGACGTCGGCGACGTCTTTGAGCCGCACCACCGCGCCCGGCGTCTCTTTGACGACGATAGAACCGAAATCCTCCGGATTGGCGAGCCGGCCCAGCGTCTGCACCGCGATCTGGAACGCGCCCTGATGCGCCACCGGCGGCTGATCGAGCACGCCGGAGGCGACCTGGATGTTCTGGCCTTGCAGTGCCGCGGTGACGTCGCTTGCGGTCAGCCCGAGCGATTGCATGCGATCGGGATCGAGCCAGATGCGCATGGAATAATCGCGGCTGCCGAACACCGTGACCGAGCCGACGCCGTCGACGCGGGTGAGCGGGTCGGTGACTTCGAGGGTGGCGTAATTGGTCATGAACAGCGCGTCGCGCGACTTGTCGGGCGAAAAAATGTGCACCACCATCATCAGGTCGGGCGACGCCTTGGTCACCGTGACGCCGATATTGCGCACGTCGGTCGGCAGCCGCGGCTGCGCGATGGCGACGCGGTTCTGCACCTGCACCTGGGCGATATCGAGATTGGTGCCAAGATCGAAGCTGACCTGGATCGAGAATTTGCCGTCGGCCGTCGAATTCGACGACATGTAGAGCATGTTCTCGACGCCGTTGATCTGCTGCTCGATCGGCGTCGCCACGGTGGCGGCGACGACCTCAGCGCTGGCGCCGGGATATTGGCCGGAGACGTTGATGATCGGCGGCGCGATCTCCGGATATTGCGCGATCGGCAGCCGCGAGAACGACACGCCGCCGAGGATGACGAACACGATCGAGACCACGGCGGCGAAGATCGGCCGGTCGATGAAGAAATGCGAGATGCGCATTTTCTCGCCTCAGCCGGCCTTGGCTTCGTTCGGCCCTTTTGCGGGCGGCGTGCCTTCTTGTTGCGGCGTCACCTCCTGGCCCGGACGCGCGCGCATAAGACCGTTGACGATGACGCGATCGGTGGCGGCGAGCCCATCCTTGACCACGCGCAGGCCGCCGTCGATTTGTCCCAGCGTGACATATTTCTGCCGGACCACGTTGCCGTCGTCGACGATGAGGACGAATTTGCGCACCTGCTCGGTGCCGATCGCGGCGTCGGGAACGAGCAGCGCGGTATAGGGCGGCGAGCCGGGCACGCGGATGCGGCCGAACATGCCGGGGGTGAAAATGCCGTCGGCGTTGTCGAAGACGGCGCGGCCGCGGATGGTGCCCGAGGAGCGGTCGATGACGTTGTCGACGAAATCGATCTTGCCCTGGTGCGGAAAATCCTTCTCGTCGATCAGCTTGAGCGCGACTGGAACATTGCCGTGCAAGCTGGCGACGTCCTGGCTCGACGTGGCGAAGCGCACGTAGCGCAGATACGACGCTTCGTCGAACGAGAATTCGAAGCGGATCGGATCGACCGAGACGATGGTGGCGAGCAGCGTGGTCGCGCCGCCGGCGCCGCCGGTGATCAGATTGCCGACGGCGACCCTGCGGTCGCCGATGCGGCCGTCGATCGGCGAACGCAATTCGCTGTATTGCTCGAGATCGAGCTCGGCTGAATGCACCATCGCCTCCTGCGCCGCGACGGCGGCTTCGGCGACGCGCTTGGCCTGGGTGCGCTGATCGTAAGCCTGCTCGGTGATGGTCTTGTTACCGAGGAGCTGTTGGCCGCGCTGCAGATCGCCTTCGGTGAAAGCCAGGTTGGCGCGCGCTTGCGCCAGATTGGCCCGCATCTGCTCGAGCACGATCTGAAACGGCCGGCGATCGATGGTGAAAAGCAGATCGCCCTTCTTCACCATCTGGCCGTCGATGAAATGGATTTGCGAGAGATAGCCGGACAGCCGCGAGCGGATCTCGACCGATTCCACCGCGGCGAAGCGGCCGACATATTCGTCCTGGTCGACCACGGTGCGCTGCACTGGGTTGGCCACGGTCACGGCCGGCGGCGCGGCGGCACCTTGCTGCTGCTGCTGGCCCTGGCCGCAGCCGGAAAGCGCAGCCGCGGCGACGAGGACGGCTAGGCGCGCCGCACGGGTAATAGCCATCATTTTTCCCTCAAGGAGGACCGGGGCACCACAAGCCGCCGCTGCTGTCAACCGCGGGCCGGCTGCCCTTCCCTCGCCACCGCCCGGTTCCCATATATCGGAGCGACCGGCGGGATCGCCGGCCCCCAGCGGATGCTGGGCTAACCACCTGACAAAACATGAAAATCATACCCTTACACGATGCCGCCTGGGGCGGCAGCGGCGCTGCCGCCGCTGCAAGCCCCGAAGTTCCCGTCGAGGACCAGGCGCTCCTTGACGCCTATTCGCGTGCCGTCATCGACGTGGTCGACCGGGTCGGCCCGGCCGTGGTCGGGCTCGCCATCCATGCCGGCGAAGCCAACGGCCGCCCCCGCGGCGGCACTGGCTCCGGTGTCGTGGTGGCGCCCGATGGACTGATCCTGACCAACAGCCACGTCGCCGGCGCGGGCAGCACCGCCAGTTCCTCCGCGCGCATCGAAGTGACGACGCCGGAAGGCCAGCACCTCACCGCGCGGCTGGTCGGCGACGATCCCGACACCGATCTGGCTTTACTGCGTATCGTCGAGCCGGTGACCTTGCCGGCGGCGCCGCTCGGCGATTCCAAGCGGCTCAAGCGTGGCCAATTGGTGATCGCCATCGGCAACCCGCTCGGCTTCGAATCGACGGTGACGACCGGCGTCGTCTCCGCGCTCGGCCGCAGTTTGCGCTCGCGTACCGGCCGGCTGATCGACGACGTGATCCAGACCGATGCGGCGCTCAACCCCGGCAATTCCGGCGGCCCGCTGGTGTCCTCCCACGGCGAAGTCGTCGGCGTGAACACCGCCGTGATCATGGGCGCGCAAGGCATCTGCTTCGCGGTCGCCGCCAATACCGCAAGCTTCGTGCTCGGCGAACTGGTGCGCCACGGCCGGGTGCGCCGCGCCTTCATCGGTGTCGCCGCCCAGCACACGCCGATCCCGCGCCGGCTGCGTCACGCCGCCGGCATCACGCAAGAACGCGCGGTGATGATCGCCTCCATCGAGCCGGACTCCGCGGCGGCGCTGGCCGGCCTGAAGGTCGGCGACATTTTGCTTGCCCTCGACGGCACCATCATCGCCGGCGCCGACGATCTGGTGCGAACGCTCACCGGCGAGACCATCGGGCGAGAGGTCAAGCTCGACGTGCTGCGCGGGACGGAGCGGCTGACGCTGGCGATGGTGCCGGCGGAGCGCAAACTCGAAGCCAACCCGGGCCGCGGACAAAATCCGCGCGCCCGGACTCCATAATCGACTTCGTACAATTTCGCCGCTGGCCATCCGCGACAACCCGCATTAAGAAGCGGCTCCGTTCGCGTCCGCGATCCTCCCCCGGCACCCCCAAAAAAATGCTGCAGATCGACAATCTGGTTTTCGACGCCTGGGGCCGCCGCTTCTTCAATGGGGCGAGCGTCACGATTCCGGACGGCACCAAGGTTGGCTTGGTGGGGCGCAATGGGGTCGGGAAATCGACCTTGTTCAAGCTGATCGTCGGCGAGCTTGCCGCGCAGGAGGGCGATATCCTGTTGCCGAAGGCGGCAAAGATCGGATCGGTCGATCAGGAGCATCCGGCGACGCCGGTCACTTTGCTCGATACGATCCTCGCCGCCGATACGCGGCGCGAGGCCTTGAATGCGCAGTTGGAGATCGCCGAACCGGAACATCTTGCCGAGATCTACCAGCACCTCGACGCCATCGACGCCGACCGCGCCCCGGCGCGCGCCGCCGAAATCTTGAGCGGGCTCGGATTTTCCAATGACGATCTCGAGCGCCCGATGGCGGAATTCTCCGGCGGCTGGCGCATGCGCGTGGCGCTGGCCGCGGCTTTGTTCGCCGAGCCCGATCTGCTCTTGCTCGACGAGCCGACCAATTACCTCGATCTCGAAGGCGCGCTGTGGCTCGAGGCGCGATTGAAGAAATATCCCAAAACCGCGCTGATCGTCAGCCATGACCGCGAGCTTTTGAACAATTCGGTCGACGCCATTTTGCATCTGAGCGAGGGCAAGCTCGATCTTTACACCGGCGGCTATGACGATTTCGAGCACCGCCGCGCGGAAAAAACGCGGCTGCAGGCGGCGACGCGCGCCAAGCAGGACGCCGAGCGCGCGCATCTGCAAAAATTCATCGACCGCTTCCGCGCCAAGGCCAGCAAGGCGACGCAGGCGCAATCGCGCATCAAGCGGCTGGCCAAATTGGAGCCGATCGCCGAAACGGTCGAGGAGCGCGTGGCGCCGTTCACGCTGCCGTCGCCGGCGCGGCCGCTGGCGCCGCCGCTCATCCAGCTCGAAAATGGCGCGGTCGGCTATGACAAGACCACGGTGCTGCGCAATCTCAACCTGCGGCTCGACGTCGACGACCGTATCGGGCTTTTGGGCGTCAACGGCGCCGGCAAATCGACCTTCGCCAAGATGATCGCCGGCGCGCTGCCGCTGCAGGCCGGCCAGATGAAGCGGGAAAACCGCATAAAAGTCGGCTGGTTTCATCAGCATCAGATCGAGGCGCTCGACCCGGACGATACGCCGCTCGACATCATCCGGCGCGAGCTTCCCGACGACAGCGAATCGTCGCGCCGCTCGCGGCTGGCGCAGTTCGGGCTCTCCTTCGACAAGCAGGAAACCACGGTCGCCAATCTGTCCGGCGGCGAACGGGCGCGGCTGTTGCTCAATCTCATCGCCATGGCCGCGCCGCACCTGTTGATCCTCGACGAGCCGACCAATCATCTCGATATCGACAGCCGCCGCGCGCTGCTCGATGCGTTGAACGACTATGACGGCGCCGTCATTCTCATCACCCACGACCGTTCGCTGATCGATCTGGTGGCTGATCGGCTGTGGCTGACCGCCGACGGCACCATCAAGCCGTTCAAGGGCGACATGGACGATTATGCGCGCTTCGTCCTCGACAGGGTCAAGGCGGACATCGTGGCGCCCGGGCAAAAGACCGTCAGCGACGCCGTCTTGAGCGCACAGCAAGCGGCCGCCAACGAGGCGCGCTATGCCGCCAAGAAAGCCGCCAAGAAGCGGCGCCGGCGCGGCTATTGAGTTCGCTGCGGACCTACTGCATTGCGATTGACGACACCGCCACGTTGACCGCGCCGGTGGCGTTGGCGATCACCCGCAAGGTGTTGTCGTCATAGGCGATGCCGGTGAGGCGCAAATCTTTGACGGCGAGGTTGGCGGAGACGCCGCTGCCTTGGGCGACGAAGCCCGAGACGGCTGTGGCGATGCGCTGCTTGGCGTCCGTGGCGAACGGTTTTAGATCGATCACCGCCTTGTCGGCGAGAATCTTTTGCAGGTATGGCGAGGCCGCCTGCGCCGCGGCGCCGAGCAGGCCGAAAGCGGCCTGCGATTGCACATCGAGCGTCACGTCGGAAAAACGCAGGATCTGCCGGTCCTGGTCGAGCACCGGGCGGCCATAGACGTGCACCGTGGCCTCGGCGCCGAAGAAGCTGAACAGGCCGCGTTTCTTGACGTTGACCAGAAGCGAGATCAGGAGGCGATCGCCCGAGGCGGCGATGGCGGCGTGCTTCATGGTCACGGTGAACGAGCCGCTGCCGTCTTCAGGAAAGGTCTTGCCGCCGAGTTGCGCTTCAAGGAGCCGGCTCACTTCCGGGAACGGAATATCGATCGGCACCGCGATGTTGACGCTGCCCTCGTTGGCCTGCGGCACCAGATCGAGCGCTTGCGGGAACGGGCAATTCGGCTTGGTCTCGGTCGGCACGATGCGGGTATCGGCCTGCACGCCGAGCAAGAGCGTGACCGCGCTGCCGTCGATCTTCGGCTGCGCGGCGATGGCGCGGGTCGGCCGCACTTCGAGCCAGAGGCTCGGCATGCCCTGCCCGGCCGCGCCGAGCGGGATGGCGCGGCATAGCTTGACCCATTCGCCGCGCGCCGCGTTCTCGATGAACGGATCGTTGCGCAGCCGCGTTTCCAAGGCACCGGTCTGGCTGCGCACGGCGTTGTCGAGGAACGGCTTCACCTGGTTGGCGACGCTGAGTTTCAAGCCGGCGATCGGCAGGATGACGTCGACCACGTTGACCTGCGCCGAAAGATTGGGCGCGAGCCGCCAGTTCGCCGCGATGGTCGGCTTCGACGTTGTCGTCACCGTGCCCTGGATGTCGGCTTTCTGATCGAACGCCTTGCCGGCAAGATTCTGCACCGCCTGGCCGACGCTGCCGCCGACCAGATTGCCGATGGTGGTGCCGACCGAATTGGCGCCGCTGGCGATCGTGCCGGTAGCTTTGAACTGGCCGGTCAACGGCGTCACCACGATCAGCGCGTCGGGCCGGCCCGATACGGTGAGCGGCCCGCGCGCGATATCGAAGTTGAGGTCGGCATTGGTCAGAAGCTGCGACACCGGATTTTGCGGCTTGCCGGACAGATTGCGCGGCGCCTGCGCGTCAAGCGCGTCGCGGATCGCGGTGAGCGCGATGGCCGCCGGCGCCAGCACGGTGGAGGTGCCGGTCAGCGGCTGCAGCGGCGGCACCGCGACCAGCGCCGGCCGCCCTTCTTGCGACGGCGCCGTCGCCGGCCATAGCAGATTGAGAAGCGCGCTGGCACCGATAAAGGCGATGACGACAACGAAGGCGCCGACGAGGATGGTACGAATGTTCACGCCGGCACTTCGCCCTTGAGCATGAGACGGTACAGGAAGCGGCGCTCGCTCATGTCGTAGTCGGGATTGGCCTGGTGCATGACGCTGCGGTTATCCCACATCACCCAGTCGCCGTAACGCCATTGGTGGCGGTATTCGTATTTCTTCTGCGTGGCGTGCTGCATCAATTCGTCGATCAGCTTGAGCGCGTCGGCGTCTTCCATGCCGATGATGGATTCCATGCGCACCGGGTTGAGAAACAGCGCCTTGCGGCCGTTCTCCGGGTGGGTGCGCACCAGCGGATGCACGCCGGGCGGCGGCAAGTTGCGGCGGCTCTCCTCGTTGAGGCCGCTCAGCGCGCGCGGGCTGTATTTGCTCTGATAGACGTGCACCGCTTTCAGCCCGTCGACCTTTTGCTTGGTGGCCGCGGGCAGGTCGTCATAGGCGTCGTGCATGTTGACGTATTGGGTGTCGCCGCCGCGCGACGGCAGATCGACCGCGAACAGCGTCGTCGCCTTGGGCGGCCGCGGATGATTGGAATGGTCGGTATGGAACGTCTCGCCCGGAATGACGCGCTTGCCGTCCACGATCACGTCATTGGAGACGTAATAGACGTCGGGGTGGCCGGGGACGTGCTGCTCTTTCTTGTCGTGGATCTGCAGCTCACCGAACACTCGCGCCGCAGCCTTGAACTGCTCCGGGTCGAAGTGCTGGTCGCGCATGACCAGCACGTGATGCTCGGCGAAGGCTTTATTGAGCGAGACGCCGGTTTTCGCATCGACCGGCTTGGTGAAATCGATGCCGGTGACTTCGGCGCCGGTGTGATCTGTCAGCGGCGTGATGGCGAAGGACGTCATGGCAAATCCTCCCACGCGGTGTTTGTTTGCAGGACGCTATCGCCGGACCCTCGGAGGGTCAAGCAGCCGCCGATTGTCGTCCCGGGTCAGCGAATTCCGGCTCGCATGAAGCTTTGCACGAATTGGCGCTGGAACAGCAGGAAGGCGACCAGCAGCGGCGCCGAGGTCATGAGCGTGGCGGCGGTGATCACCGACCAGTCGATGCCCTGATCGGTGGAGGCGAAAATCTGCAAGCCCACGGTCAAGGGCCGCGTGTTCACGGAATTGGTCACGATCAGCGGCCACAAGAAATTGTTCCAGTGATAGCTGACCGAAACCAGGCCATAGGCGATGTAGACCGGCTTGGCGAGCGGCACATAGACCTTCAGCAGCACCGTCAGCGGGCCGGCGCCCTCGACGCGCGCCGCTTCGTCGAGCTCGCGCGGCACGGACTTGAAGGTCTGCCGCAAGAGGAAAATGCCGAACGCCGAAGCCATATAGGGCAGCCCAATGGCGGGGATTGTATCGACGATGCCGAGCGCGCTCATGGTGCGATAGTTCTCGACGATCAGCACGTCGGGCATGATCATGAGCTGCAGCAGCACCAGGATGAACGCGATATCGCGGCCGGCGAAGGTGAAGCGCGCGAAGGCATAGGCCGCAAGCGTGCACAGCACGAGTTGCGTGGCGAGGATCAAAGTCACGAGCAAAAAGGTGTTGAGGAAATAGCGCGCGAACGGCGCCGCGTTCCAGGCGCGCGCGAAATTCTCCAAGGTCAGCGGCGCGTTGAGCACGAAATGCGCCGAATAGGCGCTCGGATGGATCGCCGCCCATAGCGCATAGGCGAGCGGCAGGATCCAGACGAGCGCCAACATCCACGCGCCTGCCGTCTCCAGCGCCGCCATACCGTCGTCCCCGCGAAAGCGGCAACCCATAGTCCCGGTCGGCGCATTCTCCACGCCGACTGTGGGTATGGATTCCCGCTTGCGCGGGAATGACGGGAGCACGCTCATTGATAATGAATCCGGCGGTCGAGGATGAGGAACTGGCCGAGCGCGACGATCGCCAGCAATGCGAGCAGCACCACCGTCAGCGTTGCCGCATAGGCGGTGTCCCAGAACTTGAAGCCGACTTCGTAGATGTAGAACAGCAGCAGCGCCGTGGTGTTGTCCGGCCCGCCCTGGGTCATGACCACGATATGGTCGATCAGCCGGAACGAATTGATGATGGCGTTGATCAGGACGAACAAGGTCGTCGGCATCAACAGCGGAAACGTGATGCGGCGGAAGACATACCAGCGGCCGGCGCCTTCGATCGCGGCGGCTTCGGCAAGCTGCGGCGACATCTGTTGCAAAGCCGCCAGATAAAAGATCATGAAGAAGCCGGCATCTTTCCAGACCGCGACCGCGATCAGGCAGACTAGCGCGGTAGACTGATTGCCGAGCCAGTTGTGCGCGGGGATGCCGAACAGACCGAGTATCTGGTCGAGCAGGCCGTAGCCCGGCGCATAGAAGAACAGCCAGATATTGGCGACCGCGATCATCGGCAGCACGGTCGGGGTGAAGAACGACAGCCGCAAGAACGGCCGGCCGGCGATCTTGCCGTTGACCCAGATCGCCATCGCGAGCGAAAGCGCAATCGTCAGCGGAATGACGCTCGCCGCGTAGACGATGTTGTTCGAAAACGCGCGCCAGAATACCGGGTCGCCGAGCATAGCCTGATAATTGTCCGCGCCGACGAACACCGCGGCGCGGCGGCCTTTTGGGGTCGAGAAGAAGCTGTCGATGATGGTGGCGACGGCGGGGTAATGGGTGAACGTCACCAATAGCACCGCGGCCGGCAGCAACAGCAGCCAGCCGTGGATTTGCGCCGAAAACTGAAGCCGCGGCGGTGGAGTCGCCGCCACCGATACCAACGCCGCCGGCTCGGGGCCGTGCATCATTGATAGGAACGCAAGATGCGCACCGCCTCGGCCTGCGCATCCTTCATCGCCTGCTCCGGCGTCTTGGTACCGGTCAGCGCCGCCTGAATGCCGTCGTTGAGCGCCTTGGTGACGCGCTGATTGTCGTGGGTCGAGAGTTCCGCAACGGCATATTTGAGCTGGTCGCGCGCCACGGCTGCCGCCGGAAAGTCGGCGACATATTTCTTCATGGCGTCGGTGTCCCAGGCGTCGGGCCGCACCGCCACGTAGCCGGTCTGGATGCCCCAATCGGCCGCCCTTTCCGGCGTCGTCATCCACTTGACGAACTTGAATGCGGCAGCGCGCTCGTCGTCGGACATTTTCTTGAAGAAATAAAAGTTGCCGCCGCCGGTCGGCGAGCCGCGGCCCTGATGTGCCGGCAGCATGGCGACGCCGAACGGGAACGGCGCGTTCTTACGCACATTGGTGAGGTTGCCGGTTGTCGTCCATATCATCGCGGTCTTCTTCTCGAAGAAATCCTTCGGCGTCGTGCCCCACTCGATGACGCCGGGCGGGTGGATGCCGTCCTTCTTGTTCAGCTCGACCCAGAACTGCAGTGCCCCGGTCACGCCCGGCTTATCGAATGCCGTCTGCGTGCCGGCCGCGTTCATCAGTTGCACATCGTTCGCCGTGGTCAGGCCCTGGAACAGCCAATAGGGAAAGCCCGACGACGGAATCTCGATCGCCCATTGGCTGACGTTGCCGGAAGCCTCGCGCTGAACGAGCTTCTTGCCGTCGGCGACCAATTCGTCCCAGGTGTCCGGCGCCTTGTCGGGATCAAGCCCCGCCGCCTTGAACGCGTCCTTGTTCCAGAACATCACGATGGTGGAGCGCTGGAACGGAATGCCCCAAATCTTGTCGCCGGTCTGGCTGTTCGCCATGAACGCCGGATAGAACGATTTCGCCCACGTCTTGTCGGCGTCGGTTTTCAATAAATCGTCGAACGGCGCGATGGCGTCCTCGTCGATCAAGGTGAACATGTCGGTCGACAGCAGCACCGCGATGTCCGGCGGCTCGCCGCTCTTGAACGCGGTGAGCGCCTTGACCAGCGTATCTTGGTAGGTGCCGGCGTAGATCGCCTTGATGGCGATGCCGGGATTCTCTTTCTCGAAGTCGGCGACGTAACCGTCGATGATCTTTGGAATCGGTCCACCGACAGCGATCGGATAGTAGAATGACAGCGTGATGTCTTTTGCGGTCGCCATCGACGTCAGCGCCATGAGCGCGGCACCGGCAATCGGGAGCAGCCATTTCAAATTTGCAGACATTCTTCCCTCCTCAGGCGAAATTTTGCTTTAGACCGATCGCGTCGGCGGCGGCTGGCGCGCGGACGCCGTCGCGGCGCGCGCCGCTTGCGGCATCGAAGACATGCACATGCTCGGCACGCCAACTGGCATGGATCGCGGCGCCGGCGGCAAAGACCGCTTTGCCGGGCACGCGCGCGGTCAGCGTCTGGTTGCCGTAGCCGCAGGTGATGACGGTGTCGGCGCCGAGGAATTCCGAGCTCTGGACACGCACCGGCAGTCCGGCGTCGCCGAGCATCACATCCTCGGGCCGGATGCCGAACAGGAGATCGCCCCGGTCCGGCGCCGGCAGGATGCTCATCGGCGGCGTGCCGATGAAGCGCGCGGCGAACGTGGTTGCCGGCCGTGCGTAAAGCTCATCGGGTGGCGCGGCCTGCTCGACCCTGCCGTCGCGCATCAGAATGACCTGATCGGCCATGCTCATGGCTTCGCTCTGATCGTGGGTCACATAGACCATGGTGATGCCGAGCTTTTGCTGCAGCGCGCGGATTTCGCGGCGCATCTCGGCGCGCAATTGGGCGTCGAGATTGGACAGCGGCTCGTCCATCAGACAGACCGGCGTCTCGGCGATGATGGCGCGGCCGAGCGCGACGCGCTGCTGCTGGCCGCCGGACAATTGCGACGGCTTGCGCGCCAGCAGCGTGTCGAGCCCGAGCAGCGCGGCGACGCGGGCGAGCCGGCGGGCGCGATCGGCCGCCGGCACTTTGCGCACGCGCAGGCCGAACAGGATATTCTCCTTGACCGTCAGATGCGGAAATAGCGCGTAGGATTGAAACACCATGGCGATGCGACGCTGCGCCGGCGGCAGCGCGGTGACGTCGGCGCCGGCGATGAAAATACGTCCGCCCGAAACCTGCTCGAGGCCGGCGATCAGGCGCAGCGTCGTCGACTTGCCGCAGCCCGATGGACCGAGCAGCACGACCAGCGACGCCGCCGCGGCCTCAAAGCTCACGGAATCGACCGCCGGCGTCGCGCCCCAGACCTTGCTGACGTTCCGAACCGAGATCTGCGACACCGGCTCCCCCCGCGAACGTCCGGTCACGATGCCGATAAATCATTGTATTGTGAAGCCCGTGCGTCGGCCGGGAGGCGTGGGTGACATCTTATGTCTTGAGCATCGACCAGGGCACGACCTCGACCCGGGCCATTTTGTTCCGGGCCGACACCTCGGTCGCGACTTTCGCGCAGCAGGAATTCCCGCAGCATTTTCCCGCCGACGGCGAAGTCGAGCATGAGCCGGACGATCTGTGGGCGACGACGGTGGCGTGTTGCCGCAACGCCATGCAAAAGGCCGAAGCAAGCGCGCGCGACATCGTCGCCATCGGCATCACCAATCAGCGCGAAACCACGTTGTTGTGGGACCGCATCACCGGACGCGCGGTGCATCGCGCCATCGTCTGGCAGGACCGGCGCACGGCGGGTTTTTGCGCGCGGCTCAAGGCCGCGGGCCATGAAGCCGAGTTCGCCAGGAAGACCGGGCTGCTGCTCGATCCGTATTTCTCCGGGACCAAGCTTGCCTGGCTGTTGGACTGTGCACCGGACATTCGCGACCGGGCGTCGCGCGGCGAACTCGCGTTCGGCACAGTCGACAGCTATCTGCTGTGGCGGCTCACCGGCGGCAAAGTCCACGCCACCGACGCCACCAACGCATCGCGCACGCTGCTGTTCGACATTCACCAAGGCCGCTGGGACGATCGATTGTTGGCTTTGCTCGGCGTGCCGAAAGCGGTTTTGCCTGACGTGTTGGATTGCTCCGCTGCGTTCGGCACGACCGATCCGGAACTGTTCGGCGGCGCCATTCCGATCTACGGCATAGCGGGCGACCAGCAGGCGGCGCTCATCGGCCAAGCCTGTTTTGCGCCCGGCATGGTCAAATCGACCTACGGCACCGGCTGTTTTGCCTTGCTCAATACCGGCACGACCGCGGTCGCCTCGCAAAACAAGCTTCTCACCACCATCGCCTATCAGCTCGGCGGCGTGCGCTCTTACGCGCTCGAAGGCTCGATCTTCATCGCCGGCGCGGCGGTGCAATGGCTTCGCGACAATCTGCACGTCGTGCAAAGCGCCGAGGAAACCGGCGTGCTCGCCGCGGCCGCCGACCCGACCCAAGAGGTCGTACTGGTGCCGGCCTTTGTCGGCCTGGGCGCACCCTATTGGCGGCCCGATGTGCGCGGCGCGCTGTTCGGGCTCACCCGTGCCACCGGGCCGCGCGAATTGGCGCAAGCGGCGTTGGAGAGCGTTTGCTTTCAAACCGTCGATCTGCTCGACGCGATGCGAGCGGATTGGCGCGATGGTGCGCTCACCACCTTGCGCGTCGACGGCGGCATGGCGAATTCCGATTTCACCATGCAGCGTCTCGCCGACCTCGTCGGCTGCATCGTCGACCGGCCGCAGATCCGGGAAACCACGGCGCTGGGCGCCGCCTATCTCGCCGGCCTGCACGCCGGATTTTTTCCCGCGCCGGATCGCTTTGCCCAGCATTGGCACTTGCAGCGCCGCTTCACGCCGCACATGGATACCGCCTTGCGCGAACGCAAACTTGCCGCATGGAAAGCCGCGGTCGCACGGTTGCTCTGAGGCTGGCGGCGTCGGCATCAACCTTAATTTCGCCGCGACGCGCCACGCTGCGGGCACGTTGATTAACAACAGCCAACGGCGCCTTCAGCTTCCCGACATGGCCGCTGTGCGAATCTTCATCCCGGCGAGCGAATGCACTGGATGAGCAAAGGAGATTTGCCATGCGTCATCTAAACATCGCTGCACTCGCTATCACCGCCGTGTTGAGCGTGAGCGCGCTCGGCGGCAGCGCTTCCGCCATGCCGCTCAGCGGACTGGCATCGGTCGCAACGCAGCGGGCCGATACCGTCGAGCATGTGCGCTTGGTGTGCGGCCCATATCGTTGCTGGGGGCGCCCCGGCCCGTATTGGGGCGTCCCATATGGGCGGCCGCACTATGGCTATTGGGGCTGGCACCGCTGGGGCTGGCGCGGCTGGGGCTGGCATCGCCACTGGGGCTAACCGCGGCCCCGGATTGCTACCGCGCGCCTGACGCTGCTCGGACCGCCAGATCGATCTGCTGCGGCGTCACCGGCGTGCGGTTGAACTCGGCCTTGAACGGGCGCAGCGCGTCGCCGACGGCGTTGGCGATCACCGCCGGCGGCGCGATCGGGCCGCCCTCGCCGACGCCCTTGACGCCGAACGGGTTGAGCGGCGACGGCGAGTGCTGGTGGATGATTGTTATCGGCGGCAGGTCGCAGGCGGTCGGCAGCATGTAATCGGCCAGCGTCGTGGTCAGCGGCTGGCCTTCGGCGTCGTATTTGATCTCTTCGAGCAGCGCGCCGCCGAGCCCCTGCACGGCACCGCCGATGATCTGCCCCTCGACCAGCATCGGATTGACCACCACACCGCAATCGTGGGCGATCGCATAGTTCTCGACCTTGACGCGACCGAGTTCGACATCGACCTCGACCACGGCGGCATGGGCCGCATAGGACCAGGTGACGGTCGGCGGCTCGAAGTAATAAGTCTCTTCGAGCCCGCCATCGACGCCGGCGGGGCGGCCGCTGTCCCAGCCCGGACGCGCGGCTGCCGCCACCTTGGCCAGCGAGACTTCGGCGCCCGGCACGCCGACGATGCCGACATGGCCGCGGCGCAATTCGAGATCGGTCGCCGCGCATTCCAGCATGTTGGCGGCAATCGAGAACACCTTGTCGCGCAATTTTTCCGTGGCGCCGTGGATGGCCGCCGACAGCGTCACCGTGCTGCGGCTGGCAAGCGTGCCGAAGCCGATGGCGATTGCCGCGGTATCGGCGAGCGCGATCACCACGTCGTCGGGCGTGACCTGCCAGGCATCGGCCACGATTTGCGAAAAGATGGTCTCCATGCCCTGGCCTTGCGGACAGGCGCCCGAGGTGACGAAAATCTTGCCGGACGGATCGATGCGCACCAGCGCGCTCTCGAACGGGCCGACGCCGGTGCCTTCGACGTAACAGCCGATGCCGAGACCGAGATAGCGCCCCGCTTGTAGCGCCGCGCGCTGACGCGTGCGAAACGCCTCGACGCCGCCGAGCGCGGCGAGCGCCTTTTGCAGCGCGCCCGGATAATCGCCGCCGTCGAGCACGATCGGCTGGCCGTCGCGATACGGCATGCCGACCGCGTAGGGCATTTCGGCGGCGGGGATCATGTTGCGCAACCGCACCTCGGCGGGCTCGAGGCCGAGCTCGGTAGCGACGAGATCGATGCTGCGCTCCATGGCGAACGCCGCTTCGGGGCGGCCGGCGCCGCGATACGGCGCGTTCGGCACTTTGTTGGTCGCGGCAATGCGGCCCGATATGGCGATGGCGCCGATCTTGTACGGCCCCGGCACGTGAACGGCGGTGTTGTAGGCGATGCCGGCGCCGATCGGATTCCAGGCGCCGCAATCGACGACAAAATGATCGCGCAGCGCCAGGATGCGGCCATCGTCGTCGAAACCGATCTCGACGTCGTGGATCTGGTCGCGCGAATGGCAGGAGCACAGCATGTGCTCGTGACGGTCCTCGATCCATTTCACCGGCCGGCCGAGCCGTCGCGCCAGATAAGGGATCAGCAAATCTTCCGGATAGACGTGGCCCTTGACGCCAAAGCCGCCGCCGACGTCGAGCGCGACGCAGCGTATTTTTGCCTCGGGCAGCCGCAACACGCCCGACGCCTCGCGCTTGAGCCAATGCACAACTTGGGTGGCGGACCAGATCGTCATCGTATCGGTGCGCGCATCGTGCAGGCCGACCACGCCGCGGCATTCCATTGGCAGCGCGACATAACGGTGATGGTAGAAACGCCGCTGTAGCCGGCGCGGCGCACGCTTGAGAACGGCATCGGCGTCACCTTTGCCGACGGTGAAGGCGCCGATCAGGTTGGTTGAGAATTTGTCGTGGACGATGGTGGCGCCGGCTTCGAGCGCTTTTTCTGGATCGAGCACCGGCGGCAACGGCTCGAGATCGAGCTCGACCAATTGCGCCGCGTCCTCGGCGACATAGCGGTTCTCCGCCACAATGACCGCAACCGCCTCGCCGACATGGCGGACCTTGTCATGGGCCAACAGTGGCTGCTGCGGATTGATGAACTTGTGCTGCACCAGCGCCGTCCATTTGCTCGGCAGCGCCAGCTGCGTATCGGACACCGGCGGCAGCTCGCGGACAAGCTCCGGCCCGGTCAGCACGTGGAAAACGCCGGGCGCCGCGGCGGCGCGCGACACGTCGATCGCCTTGATACGCGCGTGCGCGTGCGGGCTGCGCACGAGAACCGCATGCAGCATGTGCGGTAATTCGAGATCGGCGATGTACTGACCGCGGCCGGTCAGGAGGCGGCGGTCCTCGCGCCGCGTCATGGAGCGGCCGATGAAGGGGGTTTGGTCGTTCATGCTAAAGGCGAGTGTGGAACGCGGTTCGCGGACAATCAATCCACCCCGGCGCGACCGACAGCGACATACTTGAATTTCGCCCGCTTCATTTCGTCGGTACGATAGATATTGCGCAGGTCGACGATCACCGGCTGCGCCATCACGGTTTTGAGGCGGTTGAGGTCGAGCGCGCGGAACTGCTCCCATTCGGTGGCGATGACGATGGCGTGGGCGCCTTCGGCCGCGGCGTAGGGGCCATTGCAATAATGCACGCCGGAAAGCTGCGGCTTGGCCTGCTCCATGCCGGCCGGATCGTAGGCGCGCACCGTGGCGCCAAGATCCTGCAGCGCGGTGATCAGCGGGATCGCCGGCGAATCGCGGGTGTCGTCGGTGTTGGGCTTGAAGGTGAGGCCGAGCACGGCGACGGTCTTGCCACGCACCGAGCCGTCGAGCGCCGCCACCACCTTGCGCGCCATGGCGCGCTTGCGCTGGTCGTTTACCGATGCGACTGCTTCGACGATGCGCAACGCCACGCCGTGGTCCTGCGCCGTCTTGAGCAGCGCCGTGGTGTCTTTCGGAAAGCACGAGCCGCCGAAGCCGGGTCCGGCGTGCAAAAACTTGCCGCCGATGCGGTTGTCGAGCCCCATACCGCGCGCCACTTCGTTGACGTCGGCGCCGACCTGCTCGCACAGATCGGCGACCTCGTTGATGAAGGTGATCTTGGTGGCGAGGAAGGCGTTGGCGGCGTATTTGATCAGCTCGGCGGTGCGCCGGTTGACATAGAAGATCGGCGACGCGTTCAGATAAAGCGGCCGGTAGAGCTCCGCGACCACGGCGCGCGCCCGCATGTCGTCGGTGCCGACGACGATGCGGTCGGGATGCTTGAAATCCTGGATCGCGGCACCCTCGCGCAAAAATTCCGGATTCGATACGACCTGGATGTCGGCGTCGGGGCGCTTGTCGCGCAGAATGCGCTCGATCTCGTCGCCGGTGCCGACGGGAACGGTGGATTTGGTGATGACCACCGCGGCGGCGGACAACAGCGGCGCGATCTCGCGCACCGCGTCATAGACAAAACTCAGATCGGCATGGCCATCGCCGCGGCGTGACGGCGTACCGACTGCGATGAACACCGCTTCGGCGGCGCCGACGGAACCGGTGTCGACCGCGAAGCGCAAGCGCTGCTCGCGGACATTGGCCTCGACCAGATCGGCAAGGCCGGGTTCGAAAATCGGAATTTCGCCGCGATTAAGCGCCGCGACCTTCGGCGCGTCCTTGTCGACGCAAGTGACGTGATGGCCGAAGTCGGCAAAGCAGGCGCCGGACACCAACCCCACATAGCCCGCGCCTATCATGGTCACGCGCATCGCTTTTTGCCCCAGCTAAATTTCGTCCGGCCCGGCGGCCGGCGCCGACGTACCCTCGAATGCGTCCAGCGGCGCTGACGGCGCAGTTTGCGCCTGGGCGCGCATCAGCGACAGCCAACGCCGGCCGAACAATGCGACGACAAGCACGCCGTAAAATGCGCCACCAAGCACCGCCAGCACCAGCAATTCCGACTCAGCGCGGAACCTGGACATCGACGATAACAGAGATGTGACGACGGGCGACGCGATCAGAAGGAAGATCGCGAAAGCAACGCCGGCCGCCGCGAGCTTCATCAAGGACGATTTGAGCGTCGCATCGGCGGCGATCAGCCCGGCGCGGCCGGCGAACCACAACACCAGAATGAAATTGATCCAGGCCCCGATCGCGGTCGCCAGCGCCAGCCCGACCTGGGCGAGCGAACCCATCAGCGCGATTTTGAAAGCGATGTTGACCGCCGTGCCGGTCAGTGCCGCCTTGACCGGAGTCAAGGTATCGCCGCGCGCCAAAAACGGCGCGACGACGCTGCGGATCAGCACGAACGGAATGAGACCGACGGTATAGGCCGCGAGCGTCATAGCGGCTGAGTGCGCATCTTCGGCATTGAACGCGCCGCGCATGAATAGGCCGCGCATGATGGTGCCGGGAATGACCAGGAAAGCGACGACGCAAGGCAGCGCCAGCAGCAGCGCGAATTCGATGGCGCGGTTTTGCGCCGAGCGGGCGCCGGCGTGGTCGCCTGAGGCGACCCGGTGGGTCATCTCCGGAACCAACACGGTGCCCACCGCGATGCCAATCACGCCGATCGGCAATTGATCGATGCGGTCGGCGTAATAGAGCGCCGACAGCGCGCCGGTGGTGAGGAAGCTCGCGATGATGGTGTCGGCGAACAGCGCCAATTGCGTCCCGGCCGAGCCGACCGTCGCCGGTACGAGCGCCTTGAAGAAGCGCCGCACGTCGTCGTCCCAGGTCAGCGCATGGAACGACGTCATGACGCCGGCGCGCCAGGCATCGCCGCCGACCAGGGCCGCTTGCAGCACGCCGGAAATCAGCACGCCCCAGGCGGCGGCGTGACCGGCACTCGGAAATAGCCAGGCCACAGCAAGCGTCGCCATCATCGACACGTTGAGCAGGGTCGATGCCGCCGCCGCGGCGGCAAAACGGTTGAGCGCGTTGAGGATGCCGCCCCACAGCGTCACCAGCGTGATCAAGAGCAGATAAGGAAACGTGATCCGCGTCAGGCCGACCGCAAGCGCGAATTGCTGCGGGTCACGGGAAAATCCCGGCGCCAGCACGTCGATCGCCTGCGGCGTGAACAAGAGCGCCAGCGCCAGCAGCACGATCTGCGTCGCCAGCAGCAGCGTGAAGATGCGGTCGCCGAACAATTTCGCCGCCGTTTCGCCGCCTTGGGTGCGGATGCGCGCATAGGCCGGAATGAACGCGGCGTTGAAGGCGCCTTCGGCGAAAATGGCGCGAAAATGGTTCGGCAGCCGGAACGCGACGAAGAAGGCGTCGGCGACGGGACCGGCGCCGATGATCGCCGCCAGCATGATGTCGCGCATGAAACCGGTCAGGCGCGAGAGCAGCGTATAGCCGCCGACGGTGAGGATGCGATCGAGCATTCGCCGCCTTTGTTCCCCTCCCCCTAGTGGGGAGAGGTTGGGGTGGGGGTCGTGAGGTTTTACACCAGCGTCGAAGCTCGCGTCGCCTTCCGTCTCAGCCCGCGAGCGCCCGCCGTACCGCTTCGATGATGCGATCCTGGACGGCCGGCTCGAGATAAGCGTGCATCGGCAGGCTGATCACCTCTTCGGCCAGCCGGTCGCTGACCGGCACGCCGCCGTCGGCGACCGGATAGTGGCGATAGGCCGCCTGGCGGTGCAACGGCTTGGCGTAATAGATCGCGGTCGGAATGCCTTGGGCCTTGAGGGCTGAGCCGAGTGCGTCGCGCCGCCCGGGCTCAAGGCGGATGGTGTATTGCGCCCACACCGATGTCGATTCATTGCCGGTGCGCGGTGTGGTCGCGACGCCGGCGAGGCCTTCGGCATAGCGCGCCGCCACCGCCTGGCGCGCCACGATCTCGTCGGCAAAGATTTTCAGCTTCTCGATCAGCACCGCCGCCTGGATCGAATCGAGCCGGCCGGTGATGCCGATATGGAGCGCATCGTATTTGTCGCCGGCGTTCTCGCCGTGCACGCGCAGGCTTTTGACCCGCGCCGCCAGCGCATCGTCGTCGGTGAACACGGCGCCGCCGTCGCCGTAGCAGCCGAGCGGTTTTGCCGGAAAGAAGCTGGTCGCCGTGGCATCACCCAGCGTGCCGAGCTTGCGGCCGCGATAGGTGGCGCCGAACGCTTGCGCCGCGTCGTCGAGCACTTTGACGCCATGCGCGGCAGCAATTGCCGCAATGGCATCGTGATCGGCCGGCAGGCCGAACAGATCGACCGGGATGACCGCTTTCGGCGTCAAGCCGCGCTGCTTCGCCGTCGCGATAGCGCGCTCAAAACTCGCCGGATCGAGATTGAAGGTGTCAGCGGCGACATCGGCCATCACCGGAGTCGCGCCAATGAGCGCCACCACCTCGGCGGTGGCGCAAAACGTGAATGCCGGGCAGATCACCGCATCGCCCGGTCCGATCTGCCACGCCATCAGCACCAGCAGCAGCGCATCGGTGCCGCTCGAGCAGCCGATGACGTGCTTGGCGCCGCAGAAGCCCGCGAGATCGGCCTCGAGCGCGCGCACTTCCGGCCCCTGGATGAACTGGCAATGGGCGAGCACGCGGCCGATCGCGTTATCGATGGCGCTGCCGAGGCGGCGGCGCTGGGCGGCAACGTCGATGAATGGAATCGGATTGCCGTCGAGGCGGGTATGCTGATTCATCTTGTCTTGCACGCGCGCTCAGCCGACAACGCGGCGCGGTCCCTTGCGCGGCGCGCTCGACTGCGCGGTGCGCGCGCTGAGACAACGGATCGCGATTTCGAGGCTGGCGACGGCTTCCTCGCCGGTCACCGCGGGCGTGGCGCCGCGAATGGCGCCGATGAAAGCCATCATCTCAGAACGCAACGGCTCGGCGTAACCCACCGACAGGTGCCGCATCGAATAAGAGCCGTCGGGCTGGTAGCCGAAACATTCGGTGACCTGCAACGTCAAGAGATCGGCCATCAGATATTTGTCGCGGGTGGCGATGTGGATGTTGCGCGCCTTGAACGGGGTGAGCCAGTTGGTGTTGATCTGGGCGAGCACGCCGGAGGCGGTCCGGAACTGCAACAGCGCGATGTCTTCGCGCTCCGCGACCGCGCTCGAGGTCTGCGGCTGGATCTCGACGATCTCGGAATCGGTGAACCAGCGGATGAGATCGATGTCGTGCACGGCGAGATCGATGACGACGCCGACATTCGACATGCGCGGCGGGAACGGTCCGACCCGGGTGACGGCGATCGACAGAATATTCTGGCCTTTGATCGCGCGCTTGATCGCCTCGACCGCGGGATTGAAGCGCTCGACATGGCCGGCCATCAGGGTGACGCCGGCGCGCCGCGCCGCGGCGACGATCTCGCGGCCCTCCTCGATGGTGGAGGCGATCGGCTTCTCGACCAGGATATGGATGCCACGCGCGGCGCAGTCGACGGCGATGTCGCGATGCAGATGGGTCGGCGCCGCGATGGTGACGGCGTCGACGCCGCGCGCGATCAGGCTGTCGAGGTCGGCGAAGGCCTCGCACTTGAGGTGCCGTGCGACCTGCTCGCGCGTCTTGCGGTCGGGATCGACGACGCCGACCAGCTTGACGCCGGACAGTTCCGACAGCACCCGCGCATGGTTCGAGCCCATGACGCCGACGCCGATCACGCCGATCCGCAATGCGCCGTCCGCGCCCGCCTTTTCCGCATCACTCATGACTCGAAAGGTCCCCCAATCAACCCCGATGCCCCGCTTTCCCCTAGCACGACCCGGGCCAACTGGCGACCCGAGCCGGGGAGGAACCCGAACACGTTTGGAGTCAATTCATTGCAGGCCTAAGCCCGGTCATTGCACCCTGAGCACCCCGTCGATGAGCGGGGCCAGTACATTGGCCAGCGTGGTCTTGCCGGCGCCCGGCAGCCCCACCGCCTTGTCACAATCTCGAATAAGGCGAAAAGGTCCCGGCATCTAAAGTAGATGAAAACTATGACTAAGTAGATTGATCCGCCGGTGATCGATTTGCCGCGATCCCAACTCGCTATAGTGGCTAAAGTAGCCATTCGGACCCCAAAAGTAGCCACTCCTTCAATACGCAGCCGCTGCGTAACAATAGTTGGGAGGCGCCCGCTCTGGGGAGACGTTGCGGCGCCTCGGATGGGCCACTGCGGCTTCTTTGAAAAAATATCAAAGAACTTTGGGAAAATATCAGAGGCTACGGCTTTGCTACTTTTGCTAAAGTAGCAAAAAATTCGGCCAAAGTAGTAAACGAGTACGCAGCCGCTGCGTGAAGGACAGTTGCGAGAATATGGCGACAAGAACGTCGCCGCAGCGTGGCGGCAGTTGCGCGCTCCGCTTTGGGGAGCGCTTAAATCAATCCTCGGATGGGCCTGATGGTCCAGCGACCATTGGCTTCGTTTCGCAGAAACCCTCTTTCCACACCAATGCCCCCCTCCTGTAAGACTCAACGACTGATGTCATTTGGGATGCCCTGAGAGTGAGACGGAGATCGGGACCGCCCTCAAGTCCGCCCTCTGAACTAGGCGGCTTCGGTGCGCCGCCCAGCGTAAGCTTGAAATCTTGAAAAAAGTCTCATGCCTTATTTCAAGATTTCATAATTATACAAATATTTCAAATACTTATGGGTCTTGAAATCTTGAAAATCTCGAGGTGCAAAATCAAGTTGGTATACTTGCGTACTGCAACCTTCCCAGGGGTCCTGACTGCCGTCTAGCTTTCCGGCCGATTGCTGCCACTAAGAGCCCTTCTGTCGACTCTTCCGCAGGCGTACGCCTGATTGCCGGCGAGGACGACGTCGATGCCCCCGATCCGGTCGGGTGCTATGGGCCGCCGCTGCGCGCGGCTTTGCCCAACAACCCCATTCTGCCCAAAAACTCCAGCGGTTGCCCAAAAACCTACCTCATCAAGATCATACGGCAAGACCGATGTCGCGATGGTCAACGAGGTTCTCTGCAAGATCATCTGCCACAACATCTGCTGCTTGATCCAAGAGACGCACGAACTCGGGATCGACACGGTATTTTGATCCGGTCAGTTGACTGGCGGCCTTATATCGTCCGCGACGAGGCAAACATCTTGAGCCTTCGCGCCGAACACGTTGGTTTCGACGCATCGATCCAGGTGGCCGAGGATCGTCACGTTGCACCCCGCCACGCAACGCATCAGGTATTCCCGCAAGGCGCGGCTACCGCCATCGGTCAGCAATCCGACGTAGCGGGCCTCGACGGGCTGAAAGGTGTGCATCATGAAGTCGTCGTAGGAGATGTAGAGCCGCTCGTCCCGTCGCGCGTTGAGTTTGTAGAAGCCCGCCGCCGCGACCTTCGTCCCGTCGCTCGCGTAAGTTCTGCCGTCCAGCAGCAGGTCCCTCACGGTAACGTGCTTGTATCCGAGCGCCGCTTCATCGCGGACGACTTGCGCCGCCGCTGCCGTTTGCTTCTGCTGGACCTGCTGCGCTGCGCGTTGCGCCTCGGCAACGGTCTTTTGGAAAGCGTCCTCCTCTGCGGCGAGCGACCGCGCGTTTTCCTGATCGCACTGCTCGCGGCTGATCCGCTGGGGGTTGCCGTCCGGACCGACAAACACGGTGTCGGGTACCGCCGGGGGACCGCCTGTAATGACGCCGGCGTCGGTCCATTTGTGGCGGTGGTGGATCATGCAGACTTTCGGAAGCTCGACCCCAAGTGTTCCCAAAATACCGCCTTGCAAGCGCATGTCGGTGGTCTGCATGTTTCGTATGTCGGGAGGCGGAGCCGCTGCATTGACCAGCACCGGCCGGTCGCCACATCCGGATTCCACAAGCGCGACCGCCATCAGCGACGCCAAAACGATCCGAGCAGACGACACCTGAAGCCTCCCCGCCCTGGTGATCGGGGAGTTGAGAAAGCCTCGGTTAGGAGAGCTCGCACGCGCCTTTAGGCTTTCGCCCTGAACATACGCGCATGCCTCCCCGACCATCCGGTCGAGGAGTGCCTTGACGGCGCACTTGTGCCGCCTAACCGAGGGGTTCTCACGCCCCAGAACAGCCTAAGGACCGTTCCGGGGACGACTATAGCAACCGGGCGCGGGCAGCGCCACGGCCGCTCGTCACAAGGTTTCAATTGGGGTAAAAGTGAGAGCGGCCCCGGTCGCCGCCGGGATCGATCTAAAACTTGGTGCGCTGCAGGGCGCCACTGTTCGCCTGTGATACGCGAAGCGTTGCTTCGCGCGGAAACCTTATACCGCGCGAAAGAACGCTTGCGCAGTGGCCGATCATTTCACGCCAGAATTTAGAGCGTGGCTCGACAAAAAATACGCCGAAGAGGCCGAGCAGTTCGGGGCGATGCTGGACGCTATGTTGCTTGAGGCCCAAAGCCTGCGGCTAGCAAAAGGCCACAAAGCTCGCGGGCGCACACTCCCTTCAGAAGATCGGCCCGAACGTCTCAGCGTCCGTCACAAGCAACAGAATGAACGCATCTAGCGCGGTATGTTTCCGTTGAGGCTTCGTATCTCATCGCCACGGCCATACGCTTGCGCGGCCTGAAGGACTGTCACCTCTGTCAGGTTTGGACGGTATTTCTTAAAGTCGGATTGGTCGGTCACGACACGCTCTCCTAAATCGCTTGGCAGCTTCTAGGATAGCGGTGGGGAGGGCCGGGCGTCATGTCCCGGCCCTCCCTATTTGGGTCCGCAGTCGAAAGGAAAATTTGACCACCGATATTTATGGACCATCAAAAACGGTCAATTCCCGCGCTCCAAAAGGAGCGTGTTGCGAACGGATGGCGAAGGCGGAGGCGGACGCTACTGCCCTTCCCCGCCGGGGCTTTTTGGGCAGAAACCTCACCTGCCCAAAAACCCTGTTAAAATCCGGGCTTGTTGGGCAAAGCCGGCGCGACCAGAGCAACCCCCTAACCCGTTCTCTGTTGCCGCTTTCGCAGCCGGACCCCTGGACCGCCACCGTTCTCCTCGATGAACTCTACGCCGGCCGCTTCTAACGCACGCCGAATGACGTCCAGCGTCGCGCGACGGGGCTGAGTGGCGCCCCCTTCCAGTTGCCTTACCGTAACTATCCCAACACCTGCCCTATCCGCGAGATCTTGCTGGCTCCAATCAAGGAGACCCCGGGCCGCCCGGCATTGTGCTGCTGTGACCATGGCGGATCTCTAACCGAGTCGTCTGATTCCATCAATTATGTCGAAAAACGATTGACAAGAACATTAATATCTATTATCATTATTTACATCGATTAACGATATATGGGATAACTTCGATGCAAGTCGCGCAAAATGACAGGCGCCGCCGCTACTTCATCGGCGGCTCCGACGCACGGATCGTCATGGGCAATGATGAGGCCGCCCTGGTGCGGCTGTGGAAGGAGAAGCGGGGGGAGGTCGAGCCTGAGGACCTGTCTGGGAACCTCATTGTCCAGCTTGGGACGGTCACTGAGGAGCTTAATCGGCGGTGGTATGAGGTGAATACCAGCCAGGTCATCATCGATGTGCAGCGGCATGTGAAGCACGGTGCGCTGAAGTGGATGGCGGCGACGCTCGACGGTCGGGTCGAGAGCACTGGCGCGGTATTCGAGGCCAAGTTCATGCTGCCCTGGTCGTTCTCAGAGGAAGCGGCCGCCGAGAAATACATGCCGCAGCTGCAGCACAATATGTGGGTGGTGGCGGCGAAGTCGGCGGTACTTTCGGTGATCACAGGAGGCGGCAAGTGGGTGGAAATCACGGCTCATGCCGACCCGCTCTATCAGCACCTCATCGTCACCGCGGAGCGGAAGTTCTGGCGCTGTGTCGAGAGCGGGGAGCCGCCCAGACTGTTCGGGGTCGAGCCGCCAAAGCCACGAATCGAGGCGATCCGCATCGTCGACATGAACTCGTCGAATGCCTGGGCGGAGTTCGCTGCGGTGTTTTCGCGGACCCGTTCAGCCCACCTCGAACACGAACAGGCTAAGACCGAACTTAAGGGTCTGATGCCTGAGGATGCCAAAGAGGCAATTGGCCATGGGCTCAGGGCCAAACGCTCGAAGTCGGGCGCCGTGAGCTTCGACCTCCTCAGCATTGAGAGCGGTCATGCATAGGTCCAGTCCATCCATCGCCAGCCTTGCCGCGGCATTGGCCAAGGCGCAGGCCGAGCTGGTCAATCCCGAGAAATCCCTAGTCGCGACTGTTCGTTCGGACGGGCCAAATCGCACGGAACAGGCCTTCCGCTACGCCCCATTGTCGAGCGGTCTCGATATCGTTCGAAAAACTCTAGGGCAGCACGAAATCGCAACCGTGCAGACGACCGCGATCGATCAACCCGCCGGCACGGTCAATCTGACGACAGTGTTGGCCCATTCGTCTGGGGAATGGATCGCTTCGGATTGGCCGGTCTGTGCCATTGCCGACACTGCCACCCCCCATCGAATGGGCGCTGCCCTTACCTACGCCCGCCGTTATGCGCTGTTCACCCTTGTCGGGATCGCCGGCGAGGACGATGTCGATGCCTCCGACGTCGCGACGCCGCAACAGCAATCGTCGGGACCTGAGAGGCCCAAAGGAAACGGTTCGCTTAACGGCGGCAATCTCCATGCGCCCTATCCCGCGGCTAGTCGCTCGACTGCAAAGGTCCGTTCGGTCCCGCGTGAACCGGCGCTCGGTCCTGAAGCGTCGGCAGAACTGCGCGATCGGCTTCTGGGCGAACTCAATGGGCTTGCATCTGGCGATGACGCCGCTCGTTGGGCGCACCGTTCCCTACCAGAGAAAAACAGGCTAATCGCCACCGATGCCGCTCGTGTTGAGCAAGCATTCCAGGCGCGTATGACGTCTTTCGCTTCGCCGGCGGAGCCACACACGTCGGGACAAACCGAGCAGGCAACGAAACCGCATGGACCCAAACCAGCTCAACCAAGGAGAAGGCGGCCGCAAAAAGGCATCGACAAGAGCGCGTTGCTCCTAGCTGAGCCGCGTCGAGTCCGCGATCGCGAGCATGTCCGCTATGTTGCCAAGCAGCCATGTCTCATCTGCGGCCGCAGCCCATCTGATCCGCATCATTTGCGCTTCGTACAATCCCGGGCACTCGGGCGCAAGGTCAGCGATGAGTTCACCGTCCCTTTATGTCGAGGACACCATCGCGAGGTGCATCGCTACGGCGATGAAGCGTCGTGGTGGCTGAAGATGGGAGTAGATCCGACCGTTGCGGCCCGCGCACTGTGGCTCGAAACGCATCCAATCGCGATAGATCCGGATAAGTTGCTTGGTAGCGGCGTAGACACTCCAGCGGCTCACTCGACGGATGGTGCTAACACCAAGCGTGATCGGCGGGGTGACGGCCGCAGAGCAAGCCATAAGCCAAAACAAGGCGAGGTCACGGTCCCTCATGGCAACGTTTAGCCAGATCGAAGCCAATCGCCGAAATGCGTTCAGGAGCACGGGGCCAAAAACCGAAGCTGGAAAAAAGCGCTCGCGCCGCAATGCCGTTCGGCATGGTTTGACCGCAGAAACCGTCATTGATGTCTTGGAGGATCTGGAGGACTACAAAGCCTTTGAACTGTCCGTGACAGCCGACTTCAACGCAGATACCGCCGTCGAGCGCGAATTGGTGCTGCGACTGGCAAGCTTGTTATGGCGGCTCCGCCGCGCCACCGCCATCGAGACCGGTCTGCTGCAGATCCACTACGAAATCCTGCGTGAGATCAGAGACGCGCGGGACACTCAAAGGCAGCCCAATGATCGCAGTCTCGATACCATCGTTCGGCTCGCTGATGGACCAGTCGGCATCCGACCCGACGCAGAGGGCAACCATCGAGTAGATTCCGAACCGCCACAGCAGCACGACGGTGAGGACGATTTGGGCTGCGCCGAAGACTCTCCTTATCGTACTAATGTCGAGATCGGGCGCTGCTTTTTGCGCCTCGCCAATCTCGATAATGGCGCATTCGATCGGCTAAGCCGCTACGAGACGGCGCTTTGGCGCCAGGTCGGCCAAGTCCTTTTTACGCTCGATGAATTTCGTCGAACGCCGTGACCCATAGGGGAGGCCAGCTGCCATACTGGAACGACGATGGGCCTCCTGACCTGAAGCCGACATAGCCCACACGTCGATGCAGTCTACTGCGTTCGAAGCGAATATTGCTGGCAGCCTTACGAATTCCTTCTTATGGCGTTAACGTCACCCCGCGGTTTCGAGTCGCGATGCCGCGCCGAACGAATTCCGAGCCATGTGCAGGACTGATATGCGGTTCTGCGGCAGGCGCCCAATCGTCGGCATAGCCGTAAGCGCGCATGAAGGCCGCAAGGCGCGGGCGAAAGTAAGCTACGTCATCCGCGGTAAACCAGTTTCTCCAATCGTTTGCCGTTTTAGTGCGCACGACGTGCCCGTACTGCGACGTGACGTCGGCCTCGCCGCTCGCCAATGTGATATCGAGATAGTTTTCGATCGCGGCGCAGCGGCCGGCGATGAAATCTTCATACGTGTACACGACGAAGTCGTCGTTCGCCCGGTGGAAGTCAAGCGCCATGTCGTAAAGCACGGTTGACCATGCAGCCGCGTCCCGACGGATAGGCAACACCGCAACCGCCAAGGAAGACGATCGCCCGATCCACTGCATGATCAGAATCGGCCTGTGATGGTTATAGGCCCTCCTTTGACTCGCAGATTCACCACATATAGCGCACGGTTCCGGTTCCGGCGTAGGTCTGCGAGCCGCCGGTGAATTCGCCATCGAACTTTGCCAACAACGACCAGTTCGCGGTGAGGCGCAGTTCCGCTTCCGCGGTCACAAGCGCAGAATCTTTTGGTGGCGTTGCGCCATTGACGATGAAGCTCGCGCCGGGCAGCGCCTGGAACACGGCGGTCAGTGACGAATTGCTTACCCAGTCGTGCGCCCAGGCGGCCCGTGCGCGCAAGATAATCGGCATGTGGTCGACGAACAGGAGATCGTCAAAGCGGGCGCCAAGCTCGCTTCTGGTGTCGGTCGCCGTCGTCGCATTGTAAGCAAGCCCGAAGCCGCCGCCGGTGAGATCGGTCTCGTTGTAGCTCGGCGTGTGAAATAGCTGCGCTTGCAAAGCGCCGTACGGGGTGATGCCGACGATCGCGCTGTTGACCGGCACGCTATAGCGATAACCGGCCTCGACGCGAGCGGCATAGCTCTGTCCGGCGAAGCTCGCGGTGAGCTGATCGCCGATCGCGATGCGGTTGGTCGTGAACCAAGCGTTGGCGAAGGCCAGCGCTGCCGACACATAGGCCGGGCCCACACGCGCCGTGCCATGGACGCCGGCCTGGAATTGATCGCTCCTGCCGCCGCCCAGCCCCTGCGCCAAGTTCCAGTTGGTACCGCCGCCGGCGAGCGCGAAGCCCAATGCTATGTCGGGGCCGGCTTGATAATCCATGCCGGCGGCAAAGCCCTGGTCATGCGCCGTGACAGTAGTGGTGCCGGCAACCGGGTCGCCGTTGGTCGTGTTGCTGCCGCCAAACGCCGAGCCCCACGTGGTCCAGCGTGGATCGAATGTTTGCGGCGGCGGCGCCTTGAGCACGGCCGCATAAGCCAGCGCGATGTCGGGTGGGAAACTCGCCTGTTGCTCCGGTGCAAAGCCGGATATCGAATTGGGGCCGGTAAGATAGGGCGGACCCGACGGATCGAGCATCAGGAAGAGGAATCCGGTCTGAGTTCGGAAGACTAATTTTATCGGCTGGGTCGCCGCCTCGCCACTCAATTGGTCGAGCCTTACATCCAGGGTGTTACCGCTGAGGCCGAGTAAGGAGAGGAATTGGGGCGGCAGCGGGCCGCCGGCGTTGAAGTAATTGTTGATCGCGGTCGCGACGCTCCGCTCGTTGCCGTTCAGTCCGCCGCCGGCGCCGAGGTTCGCCGTAAGGCTCAGCAGCGCGTCGGTCGGCGTGTAGCTCAGAGTCCCGGTCAACCCTGGTAAATTGCTGGTGACGCCGCTGAACGTGGTGCCAGTAAGCCCGGCCGATTGCAAAATTGTGTACTGCCTGGTCACGTAGTTGCCGGGTGCAATGACCGCATCCACGATGCCGGCAAGCGAGGCGGTGCCGGTGACTTTGGCGAGCGTGGAGGTCGACGGATTGAGGTACACCTGATAGATCGAGCCAGATTGGAACGCGAGATTGCCGGAAACCGTCATCGATGTGCCGGGCGTGCCCGCCACGCCGGGCGTGAAGATGCCGCCGGAATTGATTTGCGTATTGCCAACCGTGCCGGTGCCGGTGAGCGTGCCGCCATTGTTGACGATCGCGAGGCTCGATGGGGCGATCGAGCCGTCGACTTCCAAAGTGCCGGCGTTCACGGTCGTGGCCTCGGTATAGGTGTTAGTACCCGACAGCGTCAGCGTGCCGGTACCCACCTTGACCAGCGCACCGCCGGTACCACCGCCGACACCGCCATCGGCAATGACCCCGCTGACATTGGTCGAGAGATTGTTGCTGCCCACAGTGAGCGTGTTGGCACCGAGGAAATAGTTTCCGGCGCCGGCAATCGAGCCCGCTGTGGTGCCGCCCGAGGTAAGTTGCGAAATGTCGAACAAGCCGCCCGCATTGGTGGTGAAGATCGCCTGGCCGCCGCTGCTGGTGCCCGCGAAAAATATGCCGCCGCCGCTGTTGGTCGTGATGGTGGCGTTGCCGGCCGTGCTTGAATTGTCGAACGTCGTGGTCCCGCCGCTATTGTTGATGATGGCAACGCTGCCGCCGTTGATGACGACGCCAGCGCCGTCGAACAGCAGATGATGACTGTTGTTGAATGTGTAAGCCGACGCGCCGGCGTTGAAAGTCCAACCGCCGACGGTGGCATCGTCCTCGAATGAAAGGTTGGTGGTATTCGAGGCGCCGAAAAAGGCCGTGCCGGTTGGCACTGTAGCGGGGGTCCAGTTGGCGAAGGCGTTGTAAAGATTTGAGCCGGGATTGGCGAGCCAGGTCGCATCCTGCGCCACCGCCGGTAGGGCCGCGGGGATCAGCGTCGCGCACGTCAACAACGCAACGCGCCCCGCGCGGAGTAGCATCCGCCCAGTGATTCCAGCGGCGTGCAATCGCTCCGCGCCGAGAGCGTCTGCCCTACGCACCGTCCCCGCCCTTCGCCCACACGCGATCGAGCCAATACCGGCACTATCGTCATGCGGTGCGTCGGCCACATGACGGATCGTAGACTCACAACTCTATGTGCGATGTGTCACGACTGGCAATCGCGGATGGTCGTTGGTCGGTGGGAACCTAAATCTTTTGCCGCGGTGTGGCCAAAAAGCAACCGGCCCCAGCCCGGGCGTGCCGCTAATTTTCGCTTTTGGCCGATTGTGTTGCAAAACTCGTTTTGGACCGGTGCTCAAAAATTCTAAGGGCTACGGGCGCGGAATTCGTGTAAAGATGTGAGGGACCTCATCGCCACACGTTAAACTCATAGGCGACTTCGGTAGCGCGATTGAGGTTATACGAATCGGCGATTTCTTCCCGTTTCTGATTTTCGCGAAAATTCGTAGCACTGCAACTTTCGACTTTTGCAACACAATCGGCCCAAAGCGACCAAAATTGCGGCGCAAGCGAATGTTCGCTCTTGGGGGTATTCCTCCGTACACACGGACCCGTGGGCGCCAATAATTATGCCGTGGTGCGCAACATGCAGGAATAAAATGGATTGGCTATGGTGGATTTCGATAAACGATTAAAAATCCAGCATCCTCATGAGGCGCATCCGTTAGCGGCGCGCCACCTAGCTGAGTATCATCCATGGATGATCCGCCCCGTTGCCCCAAATGCGGGCAGCAAATGAAGCTCGTTGCTTCTCTCCCCGCTGATGGCGGCTTTCTGTAGCGTCCTCCAGGAGGGTCGGCGAGGATGCAATCAGAACCCGCTCGCCACAATCGGCATAGTACACGGGGAACCGGTGCCCAAATCGCTTTTTGAAGCCGCGGTGGTGCCTGGCAATGCTGGTGCCTGTGCGCTGAATTGAGACGAAATAGGAACGGATGTTGGCTTGGCCTGAAGCGCTCGACTAAAGCGGGCTTTCAAGTGGCTGCGAGGGACTTATCATTGGCTTGCGCGAGGGATCGCGATCCGAAGGGCCGAGACTCGTCACCTCGCTCGCGGGATTTGCGGGGCTCAGTTCACGAGACCTCGACCGGCAGCGCCGGACTCGCCTTTGTTTGAAGCGAGGCGAAAATCCAGAGGGGAAAGCGGGGATAACTCACAGCCCCAGCGTGCATATCCGGTTTGCGTGCGTGAGACTCCGTTTAAAGCGCTGGTTGAGCTGCATGGAGGCTTTCACGCAAAAGCTTTCTGTCCTTTCGCTTCTGGTTTGCTGCACTTTATGCGGCGGATGTTCCGAGATTCCATCGCTTGAGGCGGCTTCGGGAACGGACCAGCCGAACATACTCGTGAGCGATATCGTAAAGCGCATAAAGTGCGAAATCGCCGACTCCTTCGATGACAAAATTACCAACAAGGATTTTCTGTGGCTGCAGAATTGGACTGCCAAGGTCGATTTGACCTTGCAGGTCAATGAAACGGCCGGCGTATCGCCGAGCGGCAGCTATACCAAATTCTATCGAAACGCCTTCAATTTTGCGGCGGGCTCAAGCAGCCTAACAAGCACCGTCATCGCCGCCGTGCCGCAGTCACTGACCCTGACTGCCGGCGCCACCTACAACGAGCAAGCGCAAAGGTCGGAAACAGTAACCTTTACCTTGTCGCTGCAAGAGGTGAAAACATGGCGGCAAAAGGCGGATCGGTATCTGCGCCATCATTATGGCGCCGACGTCGCTGATCATTTTTGTGATCCGTCTCAGCGAGAACTGAGAGGGTATCTGGGTCTTAAAGAATGGATCGATTCGGCGCTTTATCCCGTAAGCCTATCGGAACTTCAAGCTGGTATACACCCGTCGCCAGCATCGGCAACAAAACCCCCAAGCCCATCACCAAAGAAATCCGAAAAAAGCCTAGTCGATGTCCCCATCAAGCAAGCCAAACCGGAAATCGACGAAGCCGCGCGGGCTGCCGCTATGTCGGCGAAGAATGCAAATTCATCCCAGGCGAGCGTCGGAGCCTCGATCGCCAGCGTGCAGACGGCAATGCAAAATTCGATCGGGCCTTACTATGCCGTCTTGACCGACGAGCTCAAAAGAACAATAGCCAATAACCTGTCAACGCTCACAACCATTCAAGAGAATGTAACCGAGGATGCGAAAGGCGCCGCGGCTGCGAATGAAGTGGCGCAAGGGGCAGCAACGATCGTCGATGCACAGCCGCCACCGCCTTCCGTCTCACAGCAACTAGTAGATAATGCAAAAACTGCGGCCTCGGATGCGGCGAGATTCGAAACGGACGCGAAGAAGCAACAAGATAACGCCACCGCGATCGCAACCAAGCTCGCCGGCTTCCAGCCTAATCCCCCGATAGATGCGTTGGGACACTCGATTCAGTTTATCGTCACATATGGAGGAAGCATTTCGCCAAACTGGTCGCTCCTAATGTGGAAAGGGCCCGGTCTGACTATTCCGGGCGCGTCCTTATCGGGTGTGAGGACGAACATCCTGAACATCGCACTTGGTCCAACGACTGAGCAGAATCGCCTCCTCTTAAACCAAACCCTCACGAACACCCTCACCACCCATCCCTAGCACGCGACTTACGCGGCGAGCACAGCGAATAGCGCCCGGTCCCGCACAGCCGGACGTGCCCAAAGGCCCCTTGCCCCCCTCAGCCGATCGGCGACAGTCGTCCGTGGTCGAGGCGCACACGGGCTGGAGACCAGGAGCCGTATTGTACGCTCAACACCTCCTGCGAACCAGAGCGCCATTCTCGGAGAACCACCACGCTCAGCTTTGTGTCGAGGCAGTTCGGTGCCACCATGGCTTTGCGGAGGCCCGTTTTGATAGCTCATGAATATCGGTGGTCCCCTTTGAATGCCGACCTTGCGGCTGTATAAACAATCGCGGACAATCAATCGGCAGCTAGCTGGGTATCATCCATGGGCGCCCCCGTTGCCCCAAATGCGGGCAGCAAATGAAGCTCGTTGCTTCTTTCCCGGCTGCGGGCGGCTTCCCTGCCGTCGAAGGCTTCAGGTGTAAGCAGTGTAACGAGGAGATCACCGGGGAAGTCGAATAGGGCTGCCAACCGAGGCGGCCTCATTCATTCCGCCACGTCGTCGCGATTAAGCGTCGCTGATCAGCTTAACATCTCGCGCACGCGGGAAGTGATCGGACGGCTGTGAGCATCCTCAAATTTGCAGACCCTCGATCGCTCAATGCGCTACTCTCGATCAGCGTTCTTCAATTGAAGCACAAGGCGCCTTCTCCAGCTGCAGATTCAGACCGCGTGCTGGAGAATGGTGAAGACGTTGACCAGCTGTGTGCCGACGTTTTTGACCGAAGGAATGATGGCCACCGAAATGCCCGAGGCGAGCAGTCCGTATTCGATCGCCGCCGCGCCGGATTGGTCTTTCAGGAAACGCCGCATCTGGTTCAACATGGGGTGCCTCATTCTGTTTTGCCGCCTCAGGCGCACTTAAATAACAGAAGCGGCATGGTAAATAAATCGAAACCGCGATTAACAATGAACATCAAAACGGTAACCATACGCTGTGAGCTCCGCGACCAACGATCGCGATCTAGACCCACAAAATTGTGCATCTTTTCGCTCTCATGCCGGCCAGTCTTGGCTCGCTATTTCTATTGGGCGCTCGATGCAATTGATCTCTTTCGCGCCGTTTAGCTTCGTACCGCGGTATTCAGCCTTTTTTCTGTTGCCGCTTTCGCAACCGGACCCCAGGGCCACTGCCGTTCTCTTCGATAAACTCTACGCTGGCCGACTCTAGGGCCCTGCGGATTGCAAGCTCATTGGCTGCGGCTAGGCTATAGTGCGAGGAATGAATAAGCGGTATATCCTGATCCTGGCCATCGGCGGCGTCTGGTTGGCAGCTACGGTGCTCATCCTGCATTCGGCCGGGACGACGTTGCCATGAACGCCTTCGGTGTGAGCGACCTCGTCAAACGTCGCGCCGAACAAGGAGGCGGTATTGAAAAGGCCGATGAGACCATTCGGCGAAGGATTTCGATTTAGAAAACCTTGCCTCCCCGATCGAGCCATTCGAGCCAAATCTTTAGGTCGAGGCGGTCAAGCCAAAGGCAAGCTGTCAGGTGGCTTACTTTCCCAGCCAGAGGCGTAGCGGCAAGACCGCCCCATGATCCGCGCCACGAAACCGACGGAGCCCGTCTGGTGCGCTATGTCGGCGGCAGCACACTCGGCGGCGCGATTGGACCTAGTAACGGTGGCGTAAGGTCGCCCCATCGGGCCGCCATTTCGTAGAAGCGATCGAGAAGCGCTAGTTTGATTTCACTAACGTCGATGGGCTTCGGATTCCAACTTACGCTGTCGATCTCATCTAGGCGGTAGACGCGCGTAATACGTTCTAGAGACGAGAAACGTTCTTGATCAGAAACATAACCGCTCTCGCTATTGATGGGGTAAAACACGACAACCGGGATGCCCATGGCAATCGCAGGCAGCGCGCAATGCAACAGCGACGTCACTATGAGCTTCGCACGCGAGCGGTAGATCTCGAGAAAACACTCGGCCTGCGCCATATTCGCAGCAAAGTCGTTCGAGCCGCTGTAGTGGCTGAGGAATGTATAGGGTGAGATCGATTTCGGAAGATAATCCATGATGCGCTCATCGCGCGACACGACGAATACTTCGGTTTGGGAATTTGGATGTTCGATTCTCCGAGACAATATTAGGGACAGGCAGTTGCTTGTGAAAGCCTCGACGCCCTTGGACCGCAGAAGCCTCTCAGTATACACGTCTCGACACCCGATTGGCTGGTATTGACGAAAAAAGTCTACCGACGCGTTCGAAAGGAGTTCTGGGCATTGAAATAGCCGGATATGAAATCCGATGATCAGCGGCGCCAGCTTCGGATGTGGTGGCCACTCCATCGGATTTGTCTTAAACCAGCCATTAAGAACGATCCCGATTGGTCCCTCTTCGCTATCCAATCCCGGCACGGATTTGATCTCGTTGTCGCGGTCGATAAACCACTTTGGCTCGACGCCCAATCGCGACAGCAGGTACAGGCCAGAAATTATCTGAATATGGTCACCGAGATTTTCAGTCGTGACTTTCAACGCCGCAAAGCTTTTTGGCGTGATGGCATCAGACGTCGCAACTGCCAAACGAGGCGCTCGCTCACTGGAGCCGCGCGTGTTTCCTTGGCGCTCTAATAGGTGTTCAAGCAGACTTCCGGATATCGCATGTTCATCAGACAGACGATGCGTCAACTTGAACACGGGAGTTGCCCAGTCGATCTCTCCTTCAGCCTCGTCCTTGGACCGACACAGATGGCCGCCAAATTGCGGTTTATGGGGCCCATCCGCACTTATTTTTGGAACTCGTGACCAAGCTTCTGCCGCTTGCGGGTCCGACCTGATCATTTCGCGAAACAGATGATGAAACCAGAAGTAATCATCCGTCGCCGTGCGATCGGCCCAATATGCGACAGTTTGCCGACACCAAGCTGAGATGAGATGGTGGTTGGTGTCAGCGCTCAGGAACCAAGACGCCAGCGGTCGACCGGGGGCAGGTGCAGCGAACGCAAAGAAACCCTCTCCCATTACCTCGGGCAGCCAGTCATCCAGAGGTCGGTTGCAAAGGAGAGTGGCGTCGACCCATAGTCCACCGAATTCGTGCAACAAAAGAATGCGCAACACGTCGGACAGAGATGCGGCGGTTAGAGTCTTTTTATTCAGATCAATGTACTGGGCCAGCGGGACATACCGCTCGACTGACGACGCCTCCAGGCAGCGCAAGTCCCAGTTTGGGTTATAACGTTCCCAACTATTCAAACAGCTCCTTACCAAAGGCGGCGCATTTTTTCGTCCCTGAAACCAGCACGTCCAGATTGTTTTTATCATGCTTAGGTGCAGTTGCTTAAGAGCGTCGTCGCAAAGATAGAGTGGTTGTCACAGCGGATTGGGATAAAGCTTAGTCGAAGTGTGCCAACTCTGCCAGATTCCCTATCATAATCGCCAAAACCGCATCAACAGCTGCTACGAAGTCAGTTCGTGACTAAGTCAAGAGGATATCGGGACGAATTTAGTTGTGTGCGGCCATAAGCCAAGCCGCACGCGGCGTAGAACAGGGCGATGCCTAATCGCGATTGAGCAATTGGTTCACGTGTCGTCCGGCTGATATATGATGATCTTGCTGCCGTCGGTGTCGAAACCGACATTGACGTGGATTAGCTTGCGCAACCGCTCGCGGACCTGGGCGCGCTTTTCCGGATCGACCAGGAGCACCATGAAGCCACCGCCGCCGGCGCCCAAGAGCTTGCCGCCGACGGCGCCGGCATCGCGCCCGGCCTCGTAGATGTCGTCGATCTGGGAATTGGAGACGCTCGAGGCGAGCTCGCGCTTGATCAGCCAGGACTGGTGCATCAATTCACCGAGCTCGCGTAGCGGCGTCTTCGGATCGAGCAATATGTCGGCGGCGCTGTCGACCAGGCTGCGGATCATGCGCAGCTGGTTCTTGCGGCTGTTCATATTCTTGATCTGGTCCTGGGCGAAATCGGTGGCGAAGCGCGAAAAGCCGGTGAAGAACATCATCAGCGATTGCGAAAGCTCCGCGCGCCGCGCCGGCGGGAGGATGAATGGCATCACCGAGAAGGTGCCGTCCTGGTGAAAGTCGATGCGGTTGAAGCCGCCATAGGCCGCCCAGATCTGGTCCTGGCAGCCGACGTCTTCCTTGAGCACCTCCTGCTCGATGCGGATCGCTTCGCGGCCGAGGTCGCGCTTACTGATCATCCGAGCATTGAGCGCGTTGAGCGCGTTCAACAGCCCGACCGTGAATGAGCTGCTCGAACCCAACCCCGACCGCGCCGGCAGATCGGCATCGTGATGGATCTCGAGACCGTCGGTCACGCCCATGTCGGTGAGGATGCCGCGCACCGCCGGGTGCTCGATCTCGGACGCCTCCTTGACCAGCTCGACCTTGGAATAAACGATCTTCGACTTGTGCTCGAAGAACGGCGGCAGCCGGCGCACGCTGATGTAACAATATTTGTCTATCGCGGTGCCGATCACCGCGCCGCCGTGCTCGCGGAACCACGTCGGATAGTCGGTGCCGCCACCAAACAGCGAGATTCGAAACGGGGTGCGGCTGATGATCATGCGAGCCGGTGTTCAAATTTGGCGGTGAAGATGCGTTCGGCAAGCTTAAGTGATTCGGGCGTGCCTATGTCTATGAACGCAAAACGTCCGGCGAAAGCATTGAGCGAGCCTGAAGGCGCCTGGGCGAACACATCGTGCTCTAGTGAGGTGGTCTTGCTGGCCGCAATCTCATCGAGCAGCGCAGCCGAAAACAGATAGACGCCGGCGCTCACGGTGCTCAGTCCATGGAAGTCCGGATCCTTCTCCATGAAGCCGCGAATGCGACTCTCGCTGTCGAGCTCGATCCGGCCGTAACGGCCAGCGTCGTCGACTTCGGCGCAGAGCAGCGTGGCTTTTGCCTGCGCGCGCCGATGGTGGGCCACGAAGGCACAGAGATCAGCATCGACAAAGCTGTCGCCATTCATCACCAACACCGGATCGGTGTGCAAATTGGGCCGAGCGAAGCGGATGGCGCCGGCGGTGCCGAGAGGGCGTGGTTCCGTCACCGTCACAACTGTTTGATCGTCGTAAGACGATCTATGACGGTCGAGAAAATCGACCACCGCTTGGGCCCGGTGTCCCAAACTGAGCACGATCCGCTTCGCCCCGAAGTCCCTTAACCAGTCCAACAGATAGGCCAAATATGGCCGGCCGCTGATCGGCGCCAACAGTTTTGGCGTATCTCCTAAGGCCGACTGGATACGAGTACCAAGCCCGCCGGCGATCACCAGAACATCGAGCGTCGCAAGGCACGGCGCGTTCTGCAAGGCAGGATAAGGGCGAACGTCAGAATGCACCGACCTCTCCACTGGCACGACTCGCCAAACTTACAATAGAGCCCCAGCGTAAATGCAAGGTCAACGTTTCGGCGCCATGGCTCTATGCATACGCTACGAAGGGGCCGGCGGGATGACAATGATCTCGTAGCGCTCGGGCGGCGAAGCGAAGCCGAAAAAGCGGCGCGACACCACGGCGTCCTCATCAGCGACGATGGGAAAATGAACGGCGTAACCGCCTAAGGCGCGCATGCAAAAAGCCTCGGTTTCGGGACAAACGATCGCCGCGCCCTCGCGCCGGATGCGATCGTCGCTGACCCACGGCGTCAGTTTCGGATCGTCGATATCGAAGGTCGACGGCTGGTCCTTGAAGTAGAACACGAAGCCGTTGACGACCGTGGTGCTGCCGACGATACGCAGCGGCTTGTCGGTGTGTGCGCGCCAGACGCGCTCGACCGCCTCAGCGACGGCACGATAATCGCTGCCGTAATTCGGCACGCCGTTCAAATGAATGCCAAGCGCGACCAGCGGCGAGACGGCGAGCATAATCAAAGGAAAAACCACCGCGAGCGCCAACAGGCGGACGGCGGCAAGGCGGGGTATCGCCACCAGCGGCGACGACAAAAGCACGATCGGCAATAGCGTCATCGCCGGCGTGACCCAGATCGATTCGATGGCGACCGTCAGCAGCACCGCGATCAGGACGGCGAATGCAAACGGCGCGGCGAAGGCGATGACGAGCGTACGGCGCGCCGGATCGGCCGGCCATAGCGTGTCGCGGATCGCAGCCCAGCCCGGCCGCGTCGCCAGCGCGCAAAGGACGATCGCCGCTACAGCATAAACGAGGCCGTTGCTGGTAAAGATGAGCGCCGAATACAGCGCCAATGCCGGGGTCCCCGAATGCGCTTCCATCGCGTACGAAAACGGCATGAAAGCATGCGCCGTCAGCCAGTAGATATTCGGCGTCAGCAGGACCGTGCCGGCCGCGAGCGTCACATAGGGCGCCAGCGAACTGAAATAGGCGGTGCGGCGCGGATCCGTCAGCGCAGCAAGGCCAAGCCCGCCAAGAAGCGTGATCGACCAATATTTGGCCAGTATCGCCGCAGCCGCGGCAATACCAGCAAGCACCGCCCAGCCGATGCGGCGCGTTTCGAACGAGCGCAGAAACCACCACGTCGCCAACGCCCAGAACGGCGTCAACACCGTGTTGGCGTTGAACTTGATGGCGTGAAAATTATAGAACGGCACGAACGTCAGCAGCACGATGCTAGCGACGCGCTTGTCGGGCGGCAGATACCGCGCCGCAAGCCGCCACGTGATCCACAGCGCCAGCGTCGGCAGGAAAACAGCGAAACAATAATAGGCCCAGTCCTCGCGTGGAAACACGCCGAACCAGGCCCTCAACAGCCAGGCGCCGAGCGGCGGATGTTTCGGCGTGCCGAGGCCAGCCTCGCGCGACCACGCCACGAACTCGCCCATGTCGGCGTGGATGTCCTGGCTGCTCTTGGCGATGGCGGCGTAGAGCGACCAAATGACAAAATAGCCGGCGAGCACAGCAGCCATAGTGCGCTCGCGGCGCGCCGGATCGACCAGCGCGTCGAACAGACGCTCGATGCGGTTGCGTGCCGAGAGAACGAACGCGGTCATCGCCGTGACATTACTGTCGCGATGATGGGGCGGCTAGGCCGTGAGACTAAGGTCAGCGTGATCCCGGGGCAGCGCTCAGGCTGCGGATCTTGGTGGCGGAAATCGCTTCCGTCTCCTCGTCGAGCGCGATGCGCTCGACCACGTAGCCGACATCGCGGCCGTAGAAGACGTTGGTGATGTTGGGCAGCGGCACCACCACGAAGCGTCCGGTATAAGCGGACAGCGCGGTTTCGATACGCTGCTTGACCGCGAAGAACGGCAGCGGATTCTTCGCGTCGGTGCCGTAGGTGTCGCGCACCGCCACGCAAACCTGTCCGACCCGGCGCAACCCCTCTTCGATAAGGCGCTGATGGCCGCCATGGAACGGCTGATAGCGGCCGATGAACAGCGCCGTCGGCTTCTGCGGATCGAAGGCCGGGCGTAACAGCGCCAGCGCCTGTTCGGCCCAATATTGCGCCGTGCCGTCCGGGCCGACGCGCAGATCGTATTTATCAGGCGCAACGAACATCCGGTTGGTGTCGGCGAAGCGGCCGGCATCGATGCGGTCGAGCCAGATGGTAAACGCATCGCCGAACACGGTGCGGGTCTGCTCGGTCGGGCAGATGAAATCGGCGATCACGGTGCCGCCGGCCTCGACGACGCGGTCGCACATCCAGCCCATGCGGCGGGCATGCTCGACGCGGTCCTCGTGGGTGAAGCCGAGGTCGCGCGACAGATTGGCGCGCACCGCGTCGGCATTGAAGACCACCGCGTTGAGGAGCGGCGCAAGGGCCGTGGCCAGCGTCGTCTTGCCGGCACCCGGAAGACCCATGATTAGGATTTTTCGGTTCACGCGGGCCCCTTTAGCCGGTGTCAGTCTTTAGTTCTCATCTACGAAAGCAGAGGTAATAACCGCCTTCGGCTGCCGAAGCAACCGAACGCGTCACGCGTTCGGCACAGGTTGTAGTCGTACGTACGCGATCCGCGAGGACGTCTCGAGCCGCTTGCGTGACTAGGACAATTATTTTTGCTCTAATAGCAAGGGCGAAGGATGTGACGAAATCGAGGTAACGTCCGAATGAACGAGAATACAGGGAGGCAAATACGGCCTCAGTCGCCTTCTGAATCAGCATTTCCCTCCCGGCGACAGGCAGTCCTTGTGCTCGGAATGCACCGCAGTGGCACATCGGCATTTAGCGGCGTGGTCAACGCACTAGGTGTGGCAGGGCCAAAGACCCTGGCAGGCCCGGACGAGTCGAATCAGCGCGGCTACTTCGAGAGCCCCCGCATATTCGCGGCCCATGACGAAATGCTCGCATCAATCGGTTCTTCCTGGGATGACTGGCGGCAGATCGATCCACGCCGGTTTCAATCAAAGTCGGATCAGCATCGTCAGACCATAAAGGCCTTATTCATCGACGAGTTTGGCGGCGAGAAACTGATTTTTGTCAAAGACCCTCGAATATGCCGATTTGTTCCATTTGTGTCTTCTATCCTGGCCGAGCTGAATTTCAGTCCTATCGCCGTTCTATTGGTGCGCAATCCGCTTGAGGTTGCGTATTCACTGCGGCGGCGAAATAAGTTTGACGTGCCAAAGTCAATTATGCTGTGGCTCAGGCATATCCTTGATGCTGAGTATTTCTCGAGGAGTATTCCACGCTACTTTCTGCCATATGAGGGGCTGCTGCAGAATTGGCGGCATCATGTCGACCGAATAGCCGAACAAACAGGTATCGTTTGGCCTGACCGCTCCGATCGCTCTAGCGCCGAGATCGATCAATTTCTGACGACAGACTTGCACCATGAGCGGGCAACACGGGACGAAACCAAGGATCATCCGGAAGTTTTAGAATTAGCTCGCCACATCTACCGAGTTCTAATGGACATCTGCGCGCAAGGTGAACGCAAGAAATTTCTGGATCAACTCGACGCTGCTCGAACGGAAGTCGACGAAAGTTGCCGCGTATTCGAAGCGCCGATAGCGGTAGAAGGCGTCACGCAGGGCGGGTAACCGCACCATGGCCGGCTCCGCTGCGGCGTCGGCGTTGTCTAGTCCGGAAAGGTTCCTTATAGTCATACTGGTGGGGTGCTGACACCAAAAATGAACTCGTCTGCCGACATTTTGTGATGAACGCCGCGTATCCCCCCTGGAATTTCGTCTATGTTCAGAAGACTTGAGAAAGTGCGGTACGGTCGGCGCTCGGCGTCTCGGTTGACGACGACTGCATTCATCGATGCGGCTACTGCATTGCCTTTGGCTTGACCCCATGAGCATCGCCTTCGGCCCGTCGCCGTCATTGCCTATCGTTATTGTAACCAAGCGCCATGCCGACAATCGCGGATGGTTGAGCGAAACTTTTCATGACAAGCGCCTGCGGGATCTCGGCATCATCTGCACCTTTGTTCAGGAGAACCAATCGCGATCAAGTCGAAGGGGAACGCTACGCGGTTTTCATTTCCAGACACCTCCAGCAGCCCAGGCAAAGTTGATCGGCATATTGCATGGAAGAATTCTTGATGTCACGGTCGACATACGCCGCGGCTCATCGACCTTCGGAAAGTACGTTTCGGTCGAACTTTCAAGCGACAATGGCAAACAGCTTTACATCCCGGCTGGGTTTGCACACGGTTTTGTCACGCTGGAAGACGAAGTTTCCGTACTGTATAAGGTGTCCGACTATTATGCGCCATCTCATGAAGGCGGCATCCGCTGGAATGACCCAGACATTGCATTTCCGTGGCCATTCAAAACGGCGGACATTATCAGATCAGAGAGGGACGACCGATTGCCGCTGCTAAATGATCTCGAGAGTCCGTTCCCGTATGAAGGCTGTCCGCTGACGGAGTTGCCTGTCTTAAACTTAAACTGACGACGAAAGGTTGGAGATGCGGATTGTCGTTACCGGTAGGGTTGAGTGCATCGGTTCGGCACTGCTTCGCCATCTGATTGATCAACACGACCATGAGGCGCCGGTCATCGACAAGCTAACATACGCGGGAATTCCTAAGTCGCTGGAGTCAGTGCAAGGCCATCGACGCTACCGACTTAGTCAAAGCGGGACTCGGCGCGATCTATCAAAAAAGAGGGCGTAATGCGCCTGCTGCTCCTGGGTGGTTCGGGCCAGCTTGGCACGCAATTGCGCAAATTTACATTGCCGCACGGCATTCAATTGATCGCGCCGACTAGGGCAGCTATCGACCTTGGGGATCCGACCGCGATACAGCGGTTAGTTGCGGCGGAACGTTGGAACATCGTGATCAATGCCGCCGGCTATACCAATGTCGATCGGGCCGAAAGCGAGGAAGACCTTGCATTTGCAATTAACGCTGGAGCCGCTGCGTGCCTGGCGGAGGAAACCGGTAAACATGGGATACCTGTCATTCATATTTCGACTGACTACGTGTTCGATGGGCGCAAGGGTGCTCCATATGTCGAACAAGATGTCGCCGCTCCACTCAACGCCTATGGACGCAGCAAACTGGCCGGCGAACGCCGCGTGTCCGCCGCCAATCCTCGGCATGTCATCTTGCGCGCGGCATGGCTCTATAGCCCTTACGGGACGAACTTTGTTCGGACAATTTTGCGGCTTGCCCGAGAGCGAGAATGCCTGACGGTCGTTACCGACCAAATGGGTTGTCCAACTTCGGCGTGGGATTTGGCAAAAGCATGCCTCGACATAGGCCTTCTCTGCGCCACCGAACCTGACCAAAAAAATTATGGATTGTATCATTTTGCCGGCGCAGGCGCGGCAACTCGATTCGAATTTGCAAACGCTATCCTCGAACAGGCGGCCCGACAGCTCGGCCGTTTGCCGCAGGTCATACCTATATCGACTGCTCAATATCCAAGCTCGGTATCACGACCGGCCGACAGCCGGCTCGACTGCACGGCAGTCCAACATACTTTTGGGCTGACACCGCGACCATGGCGTCGCGCATTGGCGGAAACGATCGATTGCATCCTTACGAGTAAAAGTTCGAACTCGCTATCGCGTTGATGCCGCCGTAACTTGCATGGGCCGCCGCGCAAGATCTAGGATATTGTGAAATTGACCGAATCGCAGGCGCGGGTCGTCGCGCAGCTTGATTCCGGCTTGCGCAATTCTGTAAGCGCGGTCCGGTTGATTACAAACGACGTCCAGACACTCCTCAATGCTGTTATCATCGTAGCGAAAGAGCAGCGCATTATGTCCGTGCCTAAAGATTGCTTTGCTGGCGAGGTTGTCCTCTAAGATCGCGACGCACCCGGCATTGATTGCATTCATCGTCCGATCGTGAACCAAATCGACATTCGGGCTGACGCTCAGCACACTTCGGCACGTCGGAATCCGCGCTAGCGTATACTGCATACCTACATTCGTCTCCAGTAACGCGATTGAGCCGTTAACGTGGAGAGTCGCGCTGCTATCAGACTGGATCAAGACCGGATACCGTTGCGCGACCGAAAAAATCCTCAACCGGCGGATCGTCTGTACAGATTGCTCGACGACTTGGCAGATGGAGCTCAAGGTCTCGGCCGAGATACTCTTATTGCGGGCGGCCAGCGCGGCGGTGACGTGTGAATGCAGAGGTCCGCTTAAGTCGAATTGCGCGCTCGCAATCGCCTCACGCGCGACACCGGCTAAGGGTGCTTCGAGTGCGCTCATGGCCTCATCGTTTTGCGCCATGCTGCGGACGCGATGCAAGCTGAGCGGAACCATGCAAAAAAACCGACGCTGCATGAATGCTTGTCGGGTCAACCGGCCGATGCGCGACCTCCGATTGGGGCCGACGCCGCCCATCGTGGCTGTGAGCGCGCCCGGCAGGCAATAAGTCTCGAAATATTGCCGCTCGTGCTCCGAATTGAGAAGAAAGCGACTATTGGCGGCAGTCGATGCGTAAAATTCACGCCATCGGCTGCTGGGATGGTCCAAGATCCACTGCAGAACTGGAATTCTTTTTTTCTCGGCGGCCTCAAGAAAACTACCCGATGACAACCATGAATGATCCAGTGTGGAATTAAAACCCAAAACAGCTGTTGCGCGATCGTCAAGGCATAATTCCAACTCAGGCCGCAGCCCGTCCTCACGGAGCGGAATACTTCGGCACAGTACGCCTTGGCATTGCAAGTACTGCGTGATGTTTTCCGTATAGACGGAATCGTGTTCGTGACCGATCGTGTAGATGAAGACTTTAGCTGGCTCTGCTTCATTACCCGTAATTTTTTGAAGCCACTTCAGCATGATGTCCTTACCGCCGTGCGATGCCGGTGCAACATACCGCACGACCTTTATCTAAATGCAAGTTGAGTGGTGCATCTATCAGGTTGCTAAAAGGATGGGGAGCAATTGGTCATTTTATCTGCTAGTCGGAGCAACTGCTTGGTTAGCAGCCGACCGGCTCGGGCATGCAGCCACCCGATGTCGGTCCCTTTGCCGGTGCCGGCGCGCCAACTTGTGGCGGCAGCGGCGCGGGCGGCGGCAATGCGGTGACGATGGGCGCCGCGTTTTGCGGTGCGTTGGGCCGCGGTAGCTCTAGGGTTTCGCTGCGCTGGCCCTTTTGCAGCGTCGCTGACTTCCTCTCGACCGACTGCAATATCCAGCCAGAGTGCCCTTCACCGATGCGCAGCCGCACCGTATCACGCGTCGCCGAATCGACAAACACCGCCAGGCCCTCGTTCTCTCCCGCCACGGTGCCGACCAGGACGAGGTTCGGATGCTCGGGTGCGGAAGGCAGCGGCGGCGGGGGACCCTGCGTCACGACCGGAATGCTCGCGACTACCGGCGCGGGCGGCCGTCGCGATGGCGTGAACAACGGATGGTTGCGCGTGGCGGCGAGCGCGCTCAGTGGGATCGCCCATAGCGGATTTGCACTGACGGTCGGCGCTGCGGCTGGTTTCGCCGTCACGTCCGGCAGCGGCATGGCGTGACGCGTGACATCGAGCCCGGGATTGTCGATTCCAGTATTGCTCGAGTCATTGACGTCAGACGACGTGTAGGCGAACGCAGGCGCGCTGAGACAGAGCGCAACGAGCAACCCACGGGCCAAGCGCTCGCGGGAGAATCTCATCGCGCCGCTCCCTGCCATTCGCCGGACAGCGCGAGCTGGACGTGCATGCGGCCAATGCCGGCATTGGCACCGACCGCCTGCGGCATTTCCGCCGTCAATTCGTCGACAAACAAGAACGGCATGCCGGCTTCCAGATCGTACAATAGGCGCTGCAAGTCCGCTTGCGCGATCTCGCAACTGATCTGCAGCTTCACCATGCCGCCCTGCGCGCCGACCACGTCGACCTGCGACGATTGGATGATGCCGCCCGCCTTGGTGATCGCGCCGGCGGCGCGCTGCAGCAACGCGGCTCCGGCAACCGTCACGCTCGGTCCTTCGAGGAACGGCGATCCGGTCATGGCGCCGCCGTCCGCCAAAGGCGCCGCCTTGCGGCCTTGCAGGCGCTCGAGCAGGCTCGAGGTTTCGGCCAGCGCGCTCTCGCCGGAATAGATGCCGGCGAGCGCCAGCCAGGTCGTCGTGAGCAGCGCAAGCACGACGGCGCCGTAGATCGTCGCCGCAACCAGCGGCGAATAATTCAACACGCGCTCGATCACGCCGCGGATGCTCATTGGCTCACCGTGTTGACCGGTTCGAGCCTGGCTTCGATGTGGAAGCGATCGCCCGGATCCGACGGCGCGCGCGTGGTCGGCGCGAAGAAGGTGGCGCGGGTGAAGTGCGGCGACTGCTCGATCAGCCGGATCAGCGACGGCGCGTCATGGGTGATGCCGGCGATCTGCAAGGTGTTGCCGTCGATGTGCAGCTCGGTGACGTAGGTGTGGTCGGGCAGGATGCGCGACAGTTCCTCGATCACGATCACGCTGGCCTGGGTTTCGTGCTTGCGGCGCGCCAGCACCGCAAACGGCGAGCTGTCGGCGCCTTGGCGGTCGAGGCGGAGCGCGATGCGGCGCGCGGTCAACTCGGCCGTAAGCTCGGCTTGGCGGCTGTCGAGATAATTCTGCATGACCGCGCCGCCGGCGGTCGACAGCACCGCCGCCGCCGTGACACCGGCCAGAACGAGGCGCAGCAGCCGGCTCAGCCGCGGCCGGTCGAGCAATCCGCGCGCCTGCTGCTCGAACACCTTGATCAGTTCGCGCGTTTCCTCGCCGGCTCGCGTAAAGATCGACAGCGAGGCCGGATGCAGCGCTGCCAGGCCTTTGATGTAGGGTTCGGTATTGGCGCGCGTCGTCGCCGCGATCGTGGTCACGATCTTGCCGGAGCCGGCGGTGACCGGCGTGCCGCAGCCGAATACCGCCTCGGCCGCGGTCCATGGCGTCAAGCGGTCGATCTGCACCCGCACGATGCCTTCGATGAATTCGTTGGCGCGTGCCGGCAGTTCAAGCGGCCGCACCAAAAACCGGCTCGGCCGCAACACCAGCTCGATCCGGCTGCCCTTCGCGGCCCCGGCCAGGTCGGCGCCGCTGAACTGGCCGTTGGCGAAGCTGACCCGCTGCGGGTCGCCGACCGCCTTGCCGGCGCCTTCGAGCGCAAAAAAGTCCGGCTTGTCGTCCTCGACCAGGCGTACCAGGCGCGGCGAGAAGAAGCGCCCGGCAAGCGCGATGACACCGGTTGCGACCGTGTCGGTCCAGTGCGCCAAAATCTCGCCGATGGTCCGCCACAAGGTCATCGTCGGCCGAAATCCAAAGGTTGGTCCGTCGTCCCGTCGAAGGCGTTGCGCCAGGACAGTACACGATACGGAACGGGGCCGTCATCGGGCAGCAAAATCACGGCTTCCGCGGCGCTGCGCCGCCCATTATCGAACGCGACGCGCACGCCCACCCGGAACGACCTGCCGGCATCGGCCGCGCCGGCGCCCTGCCCTAGCCCTAGCCCGGCCAAAAAACCGGGCAGCGACTTGCGATCGAGCGTACCTGTGTCGCGCGCGGCAACGATCGCCTGGACTGTTTCGGGCGTCATGCCCGGCAAGGCGGCGATCACTTGCGGCGCCGCATCGATGACGTCGACCTCCGCCTTGCCGTTGAACACGGTCACGAACGGCAGCATCCGCTCGATCAGAACCGGCGGAATGCCCTGGACGAGCCATAGCTCGCTGACATGGGTGAACGGGGCGTGGCGCGGCGTGTAGTTTAAACCCATGCTGCGATAGCGCGCATTCTCCGGATCGGTATCGATATTTTGCGCCGCGGTTTGCGTACGCCAGGCGACGATGCGTTCGGCATAGTCGCCGGCATCGAGCGGCGAGGCACCGAAGCCGACCAGGAGCCTGGCCAACAGCTCCTTCGGCGCCTGGTTGAGATCGATCCGTGCCGCTTCGGTCTGAAAGACGATGGTCAACTGCGCCGCGCCGATGCGGGCGGTGAACTGGCCGACGGCGGGGCGCTTGTCGTCAGTCTGTCCCAGCAGCTGATAGGCGGCGAGCTCGACACCGGCCGAGACCAGTGGATCGGCAACGGTGGCATCGCCGCTCGCGGCCACCGCGATCGCCGAATTGGTCACATAGATCGCGTAGACCGAAACCAGCGTGGCGAGCGCGGCCAGGATCCATAACACCGCGACGATAATGAAGCCGTCGCTGCCCGACTTTGCCCGTTGCGCTCGTGTTGCGATGCTCATGAGCGGACCCGGATCAGCGCGGCGTGGGTGCAGCAGCCGGCGTTCGATTGCCGGCTGCGGCCGCGCCTTGCGCAATCTGCGCCAGACACTGGTTGACGCTCTTCTCGTGCGCGCACGCGGCGGGCGTGTCGATATGCACCAGCGCCGCCGTTGACACCGCGAGTCGTTGCTGGGTGACGCCGTCGCGCACGATGATGCGGACGCGCCGCGGCAATTCCACGGCATTGCGCCAAGTCGGCTGCCAAACGTCATCGGAGCCGGCATAGGCGAACATCACGCGATAGGGCGAACGCAGCAGCACCACCGGGTCGGCGAGCCGTACTTGCGCATTGGCGTCCATCGGCACGAAAGGCGCGCGTGTACGGACCAAAGCCGGACCGCCTGCGTCGGCGACCTCCTGGAAACGGACGATTTCCAGACCCGGCCGCGAACTCGGCCCGATCGCCGTGCGTACGAAGCTGACACCGAGCTCGCTGCCGTCGAAATACGGCGTCTTCACCGTGGTGTTGGCGGGCACGAATTCGGCCACCGCCAAATCCTCGACAATGCGGTTCAGGCTGAAGGCGAAGCGTTCATCGCGCTCCACGCGCGCCATGCCGTGGTTCCAGTTCGGCAGCCATTGCGCCGTGACGGTGGCAAGCGCGATGAGGATGAACACCATCATCATGACGGCGATCAGCATTTCGATCAGCGTGAAGCCCGCTTCGCCGCTTCTCGGATCGGGTGAAGTGCGCGGCGCGCTCATCCTTGCGGCCTCGGTATCAGGCGCACGGTGTCGAGCCGCACCGGCGGGCCTTCGCTGCCCTGCACCCGCACGGTGATCGCAAGCGGCACCCAACTGACCTTCGGTGGGGCGCCCGTCGCGGCGCTCGACAGTGCGGCGGCCGCATTATCCGGCACATTGCGGTTGAGCAGAACCGCGTCGATGCGCCAGCGGAAATCACCCGACGTGCCGGACTGGGTCCCCGGCTGCAAGGCGTCGCGTGTCGGCAGCGACGCGATCAGGCTCTGCGCGGTTTCAAGAAGCGGTAGGCGGCGGTCGACGGAGTAGATGGTTCTGACGGTGTTGCCCACCACGGCGCCGATGGCGCCGAGCACCACCGCCAGCACCGCGATCGCGACCAAAACCTCGATCAGGGTGAAGCCGGCATTGCCTCGCGGTGGCCGGGCGTCAAAGCGGGCGATGCGGCACCACATCGACGCCTCCGGTCAGCCAGTTGACGCGAACTTCGTAGCCGACGCCGAGATGGGTCAGCGCGATGACGCCGCCGCACGACATTCCCGACGGAAAGAAATCGATCGTCATGTCGATGAGGCGGTCGTAGCAGCGCGTCGCCAGCATGGCATCGACTCGCACGTCGGCCGGCAGTTGCACGACGCGGCCGCCCGAACCGGAGCGGATGGTGCGCGCTTCGGCGTTGACGATGGTCTCGACGCGCACGCGCTGGCGCAGCGCCGCGACCCGGTCGGCTTTGAGCACGGCGGCGGTGGCGACCGCATAACCTTCGAGCCGGGCACGGCTGGTCGCCCGCGGAATGGCGGGAAGGATGATGGCGGCGAGCAGGCCGACGATCGCCAGCACACAGACGATTTCGAGCAGGATGTAGCCGTCCTGCCGCGAGCTTTCGTCAATGCAACGCGTTGGCCTGCGCACTCGCCTGATTGCTTGAAATGTCGGCAGCGGTTCCAGTGCCCCCCTCCTGACCATCCGAACCGAACGAGACGATCTCGTAGGGTGCTCGCTCGACCGGGGACCGATATACGTAAGCGTGTCCCCATGGATCGTTCGGAACGACGCCGCCCTTCAGATACGGGCCGTTCCACTCTTGCGCATTGCCGGGCCGCTGCACCAGCGCGACCAAGCCGTCGCTGGAACCCGGATAGCGGCCCATGTCGAGATAATAAAGGTCGAGCGCGCTGGAGAAGCTCTCGATCTGGATTTTTGCCGCCTTGACCTTGGACTCGCCGAGATAATTGAGCACCCGCGGGCCGACGATCGCCATGATCAGGCCGATGATGGTGATGACCACGAGTATTTCCACGAGCGTGAAGCCGGCATCGCCCCTGCGGAGCGTTGCCGCGGCTTGACGCCCTTGCCGGGCGTATCTCATGTGCATCGTCCTTTCCCCGCTCGAGCGTTCACCCGATGAGCTGGCTCACCGAAACCAGCGCCGTCATCACCGAGACGATCAAGCCGCCAACTACAAGGCTGATGGCGATAATAGCAGCCGGACCAGCAATGCCAACCAACCGGTCCAGCGCGCGCTGCAGTTTGGCCTCGTAGAACTCGGCCACCCGGCCCGCCAAAACCGGCAATTGACCGGTTTCGTCGCCAAGCCGCAGCATTCGCACCGCCATCGGCGGCAATGCGTCGGATTCGCCGAGCGCTTCGGACAGTTTCGCCCCATGGCGCACCCGGTCGACCATCTCTTTCCAGATATCGGCCGGGCCGGTCGTCGCCATGATATCGACGAGTATCCGCAGCGCCGTCGTCAGATGCACGCCGCTGCCTAGCAGCACGCCGAGATTCCGGCAGAATAAGGGCGCGCGGTAATAAGGCATGATCCGGCGCACCAAGGGCAGCCGCGTGAATGCCGCCAGCGCCGCGGCGCGAACCGCAGGCCGCCGCAGCAACAACCAGCCGGCGGTCAGCGTCAGCACCAGACCGATGGCGATGGCGTCGATATTGGCGCGCAGGAATGCCGACAGCGCCAGGAACATCGCCAGCGTCGGATCGATCTTGGCGCCGAGATCGTGCAGCACGGAGGCGAATTGCGGCAGCACGAATGTGAGAAAGAATGTCAGCACGCAGGCGGCGGCGACGAAGATGAACGCCGGATAGCGGATCGCTTCCGACAGCTTGCGCCGCACCGCCTCCGCCCGCATCCGCTCGCCGGCAAGCACTTCGAGCACCTGATCGAGCGAACCGGAAGCCTCGCCGACGCGGATCAGCGCCACATACATCGGCGTGAACAGTTTCGGATAGTGCCCCAAGGCATCGGCGAAAGTTTCGCCGGCGAGCACGTGGGAGCGAACTTCGGCCACGACCGGACGCAACCGGCCGACGTCGCGATCTTCGGACAAAAGTTCCAAGCCGTCATTGACGCGGGCCCCGGCGCGCAGCAATAGGCCAAGGTCGCGGGTGAAAACGGTGACGTCTTCGGCGCGCGGTTGGTTGAACAGGCCGAAACTGCGCCGCGGCGCGGCGTCTTCGACCGTGAGCGTCTCGACCAGAACCAGACCCAAAGTCTCGATGCGGCGCGCCACTTCGCTGGCGGACTGGCCGGCCATGGCGCCCGACACCAATTCGCCGCTGCCATTCATTGCGCGATAGCGGTAGCTCGGCATCGGTTCACCGCACCGTCGTCACGCGCAGCGTCTCCGGTACCGTGGTGACACCGGCCCGGCATTTGGCGACCGCGTCGTCCAACATGGTCGTCATGCCGGCCTTGATCGCGGCTTGGTCGAGCATGTTGGCGTCGGTCTGCGAGCCGACCATGTTGCGCACCTCACCGGTCATCTCCAGCACCTCGAACACGCCGGCGCGGCCACGGAAGCCCGAGGCGCCGCAGCGCTCGCAGCCGCAAGCCTCGTGCACCATGTCGCCGGCCGCAAAACCGATCATCGCGTAACGCGGATCGCGCGCGAGGTCGCCGGCGTCAAGCTTGCGCTGCGTCTTGCAGCGGTCGCACAGCATGCGAACGAGCCGCTGCGCGATCACCGCGCGCAGCGTGGATTTGAGCAGGAAGCCCTCGACGCCGAGGTCGAGCAGGCGCGGCACGGCGGCGGCGGCGGTCTCGGTGTGCAACGTGGTCAGCACCAAATGTCCGGTCAGCGCGGCGTGGATGGCGATATTCGCGGTTTCGGCGTCGCGGATTTCGCCGACCATGATGACGTCCGGGTCTTGGCGGACGAAAGCGCGCAGCGCGGTGGCAAAAGTCAGTCCGATCGACGGCTTGACCTGCGATTGATTGATGCCGGGAATCTCGTACTCGACGGGATCCTCGATGGTGAGAATTTTTCGCGTGGTCTCGTTGAGGATCGACAGCATGGTGGCAAGCGTCGTGGTCTTGCCGCTGCCGGTCGGGCCGGTGATGACGATCATGCCGTGCGGCAGCGCCAGCAGATGACGCAGCGTGCTCTCGTCGCGGCTCGACAGGCCGAGCTTGCTCAATTCGAGCAAGCCCCGGTCGCGCGGCAGAAGCCGCACGGCGGCGCTCTCGCCGTGCTGCGTCGGCATGGTGGCGACGCGCACGTCGATTTCCGAGCGGCCGACGCGCAGCCGCGCGGCGCCGTCCTGCGGCAAGCGCCGCTCGGCTATGTTCAGCCCGGCGAGGATCTTTATGCGCGACACCAGCGCCTGCGGCATGACGCCGGGCGGCGCCGGCATGGCGCGCAACATGCCGTCGACCCGCATGCGCACGGTGAGGCCTGAGCGGAACGGCTCGATGTGAATGTCGCTGGCGCGCAATTCGACCGCGCGCTCGATCAGGTCGTTGAACGCGCGCACCACCGGCGCGCCGCTGGCAAGGTCGCGCAGGCTGTCGATATCGTCGTCGCTATGGGGGCGCTCGCTGGCCTCGGCCTCGGTGGTATCGCCGCCGTCGAGACGCTCGAGAATGGTGGTGATGTCCTCGAACGAGGCGATCACCAGTTCTATCGTTTCGCCGAACACGATCTCGGCGGCGCGGATCGCCGCGGTGTCCATGGGATCGGCGACCGCCAGTTTGACGGTGCCGCCTTTGGACCGGAACGGGAACACCATGGATTCGCGCAGGAACCGCCGGGAAAAACCCTCGACCTGGGCCTCGCTCGCCAATAGGTCCGGCAGGCTTATGCGTTCAAGCTTGAAGAACCGGGCCACCTCATCGGCGAATTCGGCGGCCGGCAGGTCGGTGGATTCCCACAATTCCCGCAAGGCTTTGACGGCGGGCGCCCCGGACTGTCCGACGCCGGCCGCTCGGCCGGCGGGCAGCGAATACTTCTGCAGAAGGTAAGCGCCAAATTTCTCCGATGATACGCCTTGCATGGGTGTTCACACAGCAGTGCGACGGCCGGGAAATCGGGGAGCAACAACCTATGTAACTTGACTTTCTCCCATAAATAACAAACGGTTGTGGGACTGTCAAAAACGCCGTGCTAGAACCATAAAGTTCCGCTAAGTCTGTGTGGTCCCGGTGGATCCGCAGGGATGGTGCGGGGTGCGTAAGGGGTGGGCGTAGTGCTGCGAGGACTGGGTCCGGCGGGGATTCGTTGGCTCGTGCTTGGCGCGGCGGCAGTCGTCCTTGCCGCATGCCTGCTGCATGATCCGTCGGACGAGGCCAAGCCCAACGACGTCCGCGCCCAATCGGTCACCGACCAACTGCGCGCCGCCGACCTCTCGCCTAAGGCGCCGTTTGCGGTCAACAACAGCGGCATCGGCAACCCGCAGCCGTCAGCCGCAGCGATCTATCTGGGCGACACCACCGCGCCGGTCAAAGCGTCGAACGATGCCGGCAGCGACGCGGCCAGCGACGGCTATGACCTGAATTTCGAGAACGCGCCGGTCACCACCGTCGCCAAAGTGATCCTCGGCGACATTCTCGGCGTCGGCTACACCATCGATCCGCGAGTCCAGGGCACGATTACGCTGGCATCGGGCCGCGCGGTGTCCAAGGCCGACGTGCTGTTCGTGCTGGAAAACGCGTTGCGCATGTCCAACGTGGCGATGGTCCGTGACCGCAATGGCTACCGGCTGATCCCGGCGGCGGACGCGACCGGCAGCGGCTTTATCGATACCAACGCGGCGACGCAAGCCGGCTACGGTGTCAGCGTGGTGCCGCTGCATTACGTCTCGGCGCAAGCCATGCTCAAACTGCTCGACGGCTTCGGAATCAAGCCCAATTCGGTGCGCGTCGACAACGCGCGTAATCTGGTCATCATCCAGGGCACCGGCCCGGAGCGCCGCGCCGCGGTCGAGACCATGCTCAGTTTCGACGGCGACTGGATGCGCGGCCAATCGGTCGGCGTATTTCCAATTCGCAACTCCACGCCTGACCCGATCGTCACCGAGCTCGAGAAGATCACGGATGCCGGCGAAGGTGGGCTCAGCCAGAACCTGATCAAGTTCCAATCGGTGTTGCGGCTCAACGCCATACTCGTTGTTACCCGCAAGCCCGAATACCTCAAGACGATCGCGACCTGGATCAAGCGTCTCGATGCGTCGGATACCGCAGGCATCAGCCTGAGGGTCTATCCGCTGCATTACGGCAGTGCCAAACAGGTTGCGGGCCTGCTCAACGAGATTTTGGTCGGGCGCGCCGCCAGCGGTCTCGATTCGGCGCAGAGTCAGCTCGCGCCGGGCGGCGGCGTGTCGATTGCCTCTTCGGGTGGCCCGCTGTCCGCCCTGAGTGCGCAGCCACCGATGGCGATGGCGCAAGCCGGAGCCGGCGGCGCAACCGCCGCCACGCGCCCGGCCGGAGCGAGCGGCGGCGGTGCCGTAGCCACCACGACGGGGACGAATGATGTTTCCCAAGGTGGACCTACCGGGGCGGGTGGCGCCCTTGGCGGCCGCAATGCCGACAGCATTGTGCCGAACATTCGCATCACGCCCGACATCACCAACAATTCGATCCTGGTCTACGCTAGCCAGGAGACCCAACACATTGTCGAACAAACGCTGCGGCAGATCGATCGGCCGCCGATGCAGGTCGCTATCGACGCGACGGTAGCCGAGGTGACGCTCAACGACGCGCTGACCTACGGCGTCCAATATTTTCTGAACACTCACAATGTCGGGCTGATCAGCACGATCAGTTCAACCGCGGCAACGACTCTGTCCGGCGTGTTTCCCGGTTTAAATCTTTTTCTCGGACAATCGGCATCGATGCCAAACGTAGTCATCGACGCGCTGCATAACGTGACCGAAGTCAGGGTGCTGTCGAACCCATCGCTGGTCGTGCTCAACAATCAAGCCGCGACGTTGCAAGTGGGCAGCCAAGTCCCGATCTCGACCGGAACTGCGACGGTGCTGACGGCAAACAACACGGTCGTCAGCACGATCGATTATCGCAACACCGGCGTCATCCTGCGCGTCGTGCCACGGGTTAGCGCCAATGGTAACGTCATCATCGACGTCGAGCAGGAAACCTCGAACGTCACGCCCGGCTCGGCCGGCAGCCTGACACCGACGATCTCCGATCGCCACGTAAAGAGTTCGATTTCGGTCGCCAGCGGACAGACGGTCCTATTGGCCGGGCTGATCAGCGACGAAAACGACCGCACCCGGCAAGGTATTCCAGTGCTCGACAAGATTCCCGGCATTGGCGACCTGTTCTCGCAGCAGAGCGGCACCAAGGTCCGCACCGAGCTGATCATCTTCATCCGGCCGACGGTGATTCGCGATCCCGTCGATGCCCACATGGTGGCCGAGGAGATGCGCTCCAAGCTCAACGGCGAGCAGGTCGGAGGAAACTTCCCCGGCCTGCATAATGGACCCGTCCTGCGTCCGTGACGCGGGCACGCCGGTGCGCGGCAATGTGCTCGTCATCGTTTTGATCGGTGCGCTTGCGGTTGGCTTGAGCTTCGCGGCAAGTCCCGATTGGCGCGGCGTGTTCGGCGCAGCGCTGGCGCTGCTGATGCTGGCGATCGCGGTCAGCGACATCCGCCATTTCATCGTTCCCGATGTGTTGTCGGCAAGCGCGTTCATACTCGGCTTGATATTCGCCGGACTGTTAGACGATGCGCCTCTGGCCGAGGCGATCTTGACCTGCCTGTTGCGCGCCGCGGCGGCGGCGCTGCCGTTGCTGGCGCTGATGCTGCTCTATGAATGGTGGCGCGGACGGCCCGGCCTCGGCCTAGGTGACGTCAAGCTTGCGGCGGTCGCCGGCGCCTGGCTCGATTGGTTCACCATCGTCGCGGTGATCGAGGTCGCGGCGCTAGCGGCGCTAGCGGCTTACGCGGTGTGGCGCTATGTGCTGCGCCGGCCGATCGTGGCGACGACGCCACTGCCGTTCGGGCTGTTCCTGGCGCCGGCGATTTGGGCCGGCTGGCTCGCGCAAATGGCGTTAGAGCGCTAGGATCATGTTCAAGGCCCCAACGACCGGACAGAGCAGGACCACGATGAGCGAACAAGCGCGCGCCGCCCGCCAAAGCCGACCTTCACTTGAGCAAATGAAGTTCGGACGGCGATGCAATGCTTCAATCTGACCAAGTCGGTATGCAGGCGAAATCGCTTGCCGCGACCATAGCGGACGGCTCGGCAACGATTGGCGTCATCGGTCTCGGGTATGTCGGGTTGCCGTTAGCCGCAACTGTCGCGCAGGCGGGCTTTAGAACGATCGGCTTCGACATCGATGGGGACAAGGTGAAGCTGCTCAACGGCGGCGCATCCTATATCGATGCCGTGCCGCCAAGCCGACTCGCCGAGATCGTGCAAGCAAAACGATTCCGCGCCAGCACGCAGTTCGAGGAGCTGTCGGCGTGTGACGTCATCGTCATATGCGTGCCCACCCCGCTGACGCGCAACCGCGATCCCGATCTGTCCTTCGTGACGGCTACCGCGCGACACATCGCCCGGCACATCAGGCCACTTCAGCTCGTCGTGCTGGCATCGACCACGTTCCCCGGCACCACGACCGAGATCGTCAAGCCGATCCTTGAGGAGTCCGGACTGAAATCCGGGTTCGATTTTTTCCTGGGCTATTCGCCCGAGCGCGAGGACCCGGGCAATGCGCAATATCAAACCGCCGCGATTCCGCGCATTGTCGCCGGCGACGGCGCCGACGCCCAGAGCTTGATAAATGATTTTTTTCGATCTGTGGTACGGACAACGGTGCCTGTTTCATCCCCGGCCACGGCTGAGGCGGTGAAGATCACCGAGAACGTTTTCCGCGCAGTCAACATCGCGCTGGTCAACGAACTGAAGGTTATCTACGACGCCATGGGCATCGACGTCTGGGAAGTCATCGATGCCGCGGCGACAAAGCCGTTCGGCTACATGCCGTTCTACCCGGGACCGGGACTTGGCGGACACTGCATTCCGATCGACCCGTTTTATCTCTCCTGGAAATCCAAGGAATATGAACAGGCTACCCGCTTCATCGAGCTAGCCGGCGAAATCAACCTATCGATGCCGCGTTATGTGGTCGATCGGATGGATGCCGAACTCGACCGGCGGTTCGCGATCCCGCCCAGCAAAGCACGCGTTCTGATCCTCGGCATCGCCTACAAAAAAAACGTGGCCGACGTACGTGAAAGCCCTTCGCTCAAGCTCATAAAATTACTTGAGGAGCGTGGCACGCAGGTCGAATTTCACGACCCCCATGTCGCCGCCATCCCGCCGACACGCGAGCACCCCGAATTAACCGGGCGCAAATCCATCGCGCTGAACGTGACGACGCTGCAAGCCTTTGACTGCACGCTGCTGGTCACCGATCACGATTCAGTCGATTATCGTCTGATCGCGGCGCATGCGCGGTTGGTGATAGACACCAGAAACGCATTTGCCCGAAAGGGCATCAGCGGCGATCATATTGTGAAAGCCTAGAGCGCAATATACCGCCGCCCAGGCGTGAATGGATCAAGTCCATCGAGCATCACAGGCTATTGCTCGAGGCGCGGCCGCCACGCCAATGCTTCCATGCGGGCCTGCGCAAGCTCGCCGAGCGTCATTTTGGTCCGGACCGCATCCCGCATGCGGGTACGATCGTCGGCTGCCGGTTTCGGCGCGGCGGCCGTGGCGAGGATCAGCCACTTTTCGGCCTCGATGACATTGACCGGCACCCCCTGCCCCTTGTCGTACAGCAAGCCCAACTCGTACTGTGCCCCCGAATGCCCCTGGTCGGCGGCGCGCCGGTACCAGATGGCAGCTTGTGTGTAATCCTGTGGAACTCCGCGGCCCGTCGCGTAGAGGTAGCCCATATACGCCTGCGCTTCTGGATTTCCGCGTTGCGCTATCGGCGAGAGGTCTCTGGCGGCGGCTCCATAATCCTGGCGCGCCATGGCGGCAACGCCGCTCCGTACCGTCGATCCGGCCTCAGCAGGGTCGACTACTGCAGCCCCCGCCAACACGTTCAATAGCAAAACCAGCAGTAATCCGTGCTTTGAAAAACGGATCATGGCGCAACAAATTCCACCTGGACCCATATTTCTCACCGCCCCCGCTATTGCGGCATTGAACTTATCATAGCCCACCCGCCAGCTCCATGATTGCGGACAAATAAGCCGCATTCGCACACGATATCAAGCCCCAACGGGTCACACGCACATTGCGCCGCGTTACATCGCTGCTAAAATGCACGCAAGTTCGCCAACCTTAGGGGTTATTGGAGAATTGACTGAAAGGTTCGCCACTGCCGATCGACCCTAATGCGTCTAGCTAAGCGGACAAAGCAGCGAGGACGCAAACCACAGGGCTGACCAGTATGCACGAACTCCGCCCACCTGGGACAGCGAACTAATTCATGCAGTTTAATTCCTTTGAGTACTTGTTCGCATTTCTTCCAATCGTCGTTACCCTCTATTGGATATTTCGAACATCCGTTATCAGCAAATACGTTATATTTATCGCCAGCTGCATCTTCTATGGTTGGATTCATCCCTGGTTCTTGATACCGATGTTCGGATCGACCATCGTTGATTACATTATCGCGCAGAGAATTCACGATACATTGGATGAGCGAATACGCCGCCGCCTGTTATGGACGAGCATCAGTTTCAGCTTATCGCTGATGTGTTTTTTCAAATATGTGGAATGGGTGACCCAAGGATTCGCCGGCCTCGGTCCGATTGCCGGCTTTGCCCTTCTACCAGCACCGGTTCGCGTCATTCTGCCACCGGGCATTTCGTTCTACACATTTGAAACAATCTCATACACCATCGACGTCTATCGCGGCGATTTCAAGCCGCGACGAAAGCTGCTTGATTACCTGACTTTCATTGTCTTCTTTCCGCATCTTGTAGCGGGCCCAATCCGACGCGCTCGTGATCTCCTCCCTGTCCTTGCATCGTATCGCCCTCCGATCACGTGGGAGGCAGCAAGCCAAGCCATCTTTTTCATCGTGTGGGGAATCTTGCTCAAAGTTGTCGTTGCTGACAATTGCGGGGCCATTGTCGAGAATATCACAACGACTATTCGGCAAAGTGGAACCCTCCCAACAGGTTATGGTCTTGTCTTTGCCTACGCTTTTGCCTTTCAGATTTACTGCGATTTTGCCGCCTACTCGTTGATCGCGCGAGGCTCAGCCCTGCTATTTGGTGTCGACGTGCAGAGAAACTTCCTCACGCCTTATTTTGCCTCCAACCCGTCTGAGTTTTGGCAGCGCTGGCACATCAGTTTATCGACCTGGTTGCGCGATTATCTATATGTCCCGCTCGGAGGCAATCAACGCGGCCTGCTGATTACCGTCCGCAACCTTTTAATTGTTATGTTCCTCGGAGGTCTTTGGCATGGTGCGGGTGTTTTCTTCATTCTGTGGGGGCTTTGGCACGGACTTCTGCTTGCATTTTACCGAGTGTGCCCGATCGACGAATGGTTGACACGCGTGTTCGGCGTGGCCGGCAAGGCTGTCTCGATATTGCTGTTCTTTCACCTCGTTTGCTTCGGCTGGATTCTCTTTCGCTCAAACATCCACGATTTTCCAATCATCATGAAATCAATCGCCGGTTTGAGTTTCCGTCAGCCACATCTCGGGATGCCGAATACGGCGCTAGCGCTTGGATGGTGGGTTTGCATCTTTATGACGCCGGTTATCCTCTCAGACTTTGTCGGCTACCTTCACCGCTGCGAGTTTCCCGACCTTTGGAGCGCGACACCACTGGCTGGGCGTGTACTCCTGCTCGTCGCCATTTTCTATGCGATCGTTTTCTTTGGGGCGCGCCAAGCCAACGAATTCATCTACTTTGCCTTCTAAAGTGCAACAATGTCCGGATTCCATAATAACTCGAAAGCCGCCATAGGATTGAAGAAATGAGGTTTCGGACATTCATCTTGCCCTGGCTTATCTCGATACTGGTAATCGGCACGATCGAAGCCATGATTTATGCTGTCTATCGACCAACGATCGTCGAGCGCAACGACTTTCTGGTGCTACCGATCCAGCGATTTGCTCAAATGCTTCCGGAGCGTTGGATCATCTGGAACAAAGTGCGAAAGCTTCCAGATCTACAACCGATCGCAGTACAGGCTGGGGACAGTTCCGGACTGTACGGCATCATGCCCGACGTTGTCTCGCAATATATTGGAGGTCAGCAATATCTCGATTTGAGCTGCTGCGCCAACCAGGGTTTTCGCGGTTATCTTGTGCTTCTGGAAACAGCCCTAAAAAATTACCGTTCCCTCAAGTATGCTGTCGTATACGTTAGTCCGACAGTAACGCTCGGTGACTCTCAGTGGATTAGTAACGCGCCCGACGTATTCCTAAGCCCGGGAGTCACGATACCGATGCTTAGTGATGCAATGTATGACAATTTCCTAAGCTATCGAAAATATTTGTATCCCCCCTCGAATTCATTGCGACCGCGGATCTACGAAAAGGTGCTTTTTGGCAGAGGGGCGCCGCGTAATCCCCCCGCGGAGCGAGAGCCAAACCCGGTCTTTGAACGGGCCGATGTCATGCCAATACGCAATGGTTACATGATCGAGCACGACCTCCAGATTGACATCCCTGCAGGGTGCGCTTCAATCCTCGCGCCACGCGATCCATCGACTGAAAAAACCTATTGGGAGCTTTTCGCTCGCGCATTCACGGAAATGGCGAGCAAGTATCATGTGACGCCGGTGCTGATTTTCGGACCGACCGCCTTTGCTGCCTGTGAATTGAACCAAGAATTTCGCAATACAATTGCGAACCTTCGCATTGAATATTCTTCACTGAGGATACCGCTCGATCCCATCGAGACCTGGCCACCCGATTTCTTTTCAGTGCCCGCCCATGTACAGCACACGTTCGCAATCGAGGCGTCGCGGCGAGTTGGCCGTGTCATGCGGGCGCTGGAGACCGGCCATGAAATGGCGGAGAATCTTGTCGCAGAAGGGCCACTGACGTCGGATCCGACTATGCACGTTATCGACGCGACCGTGGTGGAGGAATGCGGCTGGGCGCCCGACTACAAGGAGGGTTATATCGGGGACGTGACCGCACCCATTAAGGATGAGTGTGACGGTAAAACGAGTTGCTCGTATAAAAAGGGCAGCGACCCGCGCGATGTGGTACAGCCCGCTCAATCCTGCAAGGCAGTCTACTCAGTGGATTATAAATGCGACGGCGAACCGGTCCGTTCCTTTCGCGAGGAAGGGCGAAACTTATTTGGTGGTATTCTGAAGATCGATTGCAAAAACATGTCATATCTTGCTCGCGACCCAATGCCCTATGGCGTTCAAATTGCCTACGCCACCTTCGGAGGAGACCGAGGCGGCCCGATCGGGAACGCCACGACGCCGGTAGCTGCACATTGCCAAGGCCGCACGGACTGTACGCTAATTGTGGACCCAACAAAGCTCGGGGTCGGGATGAACGCGTCGTCCGGGAGCTTGCAAATCGTCTATCGCTGCGACCGAGAACTTGCGACACGCGTAGTGACCGTTCCCGCAGCAGAATCTGGTCAGACGGTTCGATTGAGCTGCCTTTCGCGCTTAGAGAAATCATCGAACACAATTGCAATCACGAGCGCGACTTACGGCAGCGAGTGCGGCGCCGCGCGCGGAAACGCCGATTACGTGATCGCATCGCTATGTGAGGGCAAGACGCACTGTAATCTTCCAGCGCTACATGCGACGCTAGCTAAAGCTGCTCCAGCCTGCGCTAAGGATTTGTCAGTGGAATTTCGCTGCGGCCAGGATCCGACAGTCAGAGTTGCAAGCTTATCGTCGGGCGATATGGCCCCACCACAACTGGAGTGCGCCGCACGCTAAGGAGCTTGCGTCGCAGAGGCCTCGTTTAGGTCATGAGATTGTAACCGATGGCGATCGATCCGTTCACAATGCTCGTAGCGGTTGATCTCGATGATCGCGGCGAAATCGTTCTTGCCGAGGCACTTCGCTTAGCCCGTCGTATGAATGCAATCGTTGATGTGGTGCATGTAGCGCCTCCGGACCCTTCAGGTTTCATTGGATATGCGGCAGGTCCGGATAGTGTGCGAGAATCTGTGGCGAGGCGTCTGCGGACCGAACATCGCACGGTGCACGGCCTTCGTGAGAAGATCGAAGCCGCAGGCGTTACCGTGGGGCAAACACTGACAATCCAGGCAGAGCTTGCCAAAGGCATCATCGCGGAAGCTAAGCGGCTCAAACCCGATATACTGGTCATTGGCCATGGTCGGCATAGCGGCTTATTTCGATCTCGCAGCCTGGCGGAAGAAGCAATCGAGGACTTACCCTGCACAGTGATGGTCGTTCTGACCCCCACATCAGGGTAATCTCCGCTTTCAGAGACTATTTTCTGTCGATTTCGGGTGAACAATTTGGTGTTCGGTTTTGCGTGATCGGCTACCGACTGAGATACATTAGTGCCTACCATGGACGCCGAGACCATTCACCAGAATCTCTGCCGCATAAGTTGCCAAACCGCGCTGATACCGACGGCCATATAAGCGATCCGAGCATAAGGACCAAAGGCCGCCGCTGCAGCATCGTATCCGAAAAAGCCGAGTATACCCAGATCAAGGCCGCCTACAATAATCAACACCAAGGTTGGGAAATCGATCAACCACATGGAAATATCCTCCGATACACTCGAACTGCCACAGATCCAATCATATCAAACATTCTCAGGATTTATCAAACCCTGAGAAGGACAACGGATCGTGCTGTAGCGGGTGAATGGGAAAGCGTCGACCTTGATCACCGCCGGCTACCCGACCTGAAGCCGATGTCCTGATTTTCGATCATCGCCTTGGACCTCGATCGAGGTGGGAATCGGTACGATCGTCAGCAAAGATCGCCGCTCGCGAACATCAGCTGTTACACCTGCACCTTCAACCGCCGGGAATGCGAGGTGCGAGTGGCAGGACAGCGGAGGGCAACGGAACTTGCAATACTTCAGGATCCGAAGCCAAAGGCAGGGGCGGCGCGACAGTGGACGGCCGCAACTCGGGGACAACCACACCAACCGCCTCAGAGCTCGGCACAGGTGGTGAGACTGTCGATGACGACGGCATTGGAACCGGTACCAGCCCCTCGACCCTGCCGGGAACGTTCTGTGTTCCAAGCTGTGTTCCAAGCACGGTGAGCTGGATCCGACCGTCGCTCATTTTGACAACGAAATTGTAGCCTTCCAGAATGCGCGTCAATACACGCCGCAGCGAGCCCTGATAAGTTCCGGTAATTCGCCTTTCGAGATTGACAGACGATCTGTAATGCAAATTGAATTCTTGGACGAGAGCCGAAAGGATTTCCTCAATCGAGGTATTCTGCGCCGTGATACTAACGGCCTGCGGATTGCCGCTCACTTGCACTGCGGCGAGCGCCGACGCCGGAGTGATCGCCAAAGCGGCGACGAGTGCGGCAGCGGCATGAGAGGGGGGTCGGTAGAACACATTTGATATTAGGACCCTCATTTCTATTTCTCCACAAGTTAAAGGTATTGCAATGACGGCAGTCCCGATGATTCTTCTAAAGTGTAACTTCTCGGCCACCGACCAACAGCAAAATCCAGCCGTCGTAACCTTCGCTGGATTTCAGGCACACTATATCACACGTCGCCGCCTAGACGAAGACCGCATAAGTGTCGGCGGCATAAATGACGACGCCAAGTAGGCTGAGCGAAGATTGCTCCAGCTCAACGGATGCCGATAGGGTTTTGACTTGTTCGATGCTCGGCGCAATGACGGCCGGCATGGGTGCGCGGCACGACGGCGAAAAGAGCGGGCGCTCACTGGTCCCGTGAAGCGTTCCAGGGGGAATATCCCATGGCGGATTGGCGCTGGGGCGACATTCGGCGCGGATTGTATCGAAACTTAAAAGTCGCTGGAAGCAGTAGCGTCCCACGGAGTGTCCCACCAGGCTTTTGCAGCGGGAAACCGACCGACCATAGTAAATCAATTTGGCTTGGCGCGAAGCAGGAACTGCTGGCGGCCCTCCAATGGCGCTGCCCCCACTCAGTCGGTATGGAGTGACTGTATTTGCCAGTTGCTTGCTAAACCGCCAATACCGAGCGCTGCCAGGAGTTGGTTTCCGTTCAGCTCCCAGATTCCCACCGCGCCGCTATTACTGTCCCGCAAGAGAACGTCGCTCTTCGCGTCGCCATTGAAATCGCCTGTCTCGATGATCTGCCAATTGCTTGGCAAAACGCCGATAGAAAGCGCCGCCAGGACCTGATTTCCGTTCAGTTCCCAGATCGCTACCGTGTTGCTATTGCTGTCCCGCCAGAGAATGTCGCTCTTGCCGTCGCCGTTGAAGTCGCCTGTGCCGACGAACTTCCAGTTGCTCGTCACCGAGCCGACAGCGAGCGCCGCCAGGACCTGGTTTCCGTTCATCGCCCAGATCGCCACCGTGTTGCTATTGCTATCTTGCAAGAGAATGTCGGTTTTGCCATCGCCATTAAAGTCGCCAGTGCCGACGATCGACCAGTTAATTGCCAATCCACCCACAGCACCCGCAGACAGGATCTGATTTCCATTCATCAACCAGACGGCCACCGTGCCGGAATTGCTGTCACGCAAGAGAATGTCGGTCTTACCGTCGCCGTTGAAGTCGCCCGTGCCGACGATCAACCAGTTGCTTGCCAGACCACCTACAGCAAGTGCCGCGAGCAATTGGCTTCCATTCATCTCCCAGATGGCCACCGTGCCGGAATTGCTGTCACGCAAGAGAATGTCGCTATTGCCGTCGCCGTTGAAGTCGCCCGTGCCGACGATCGACCAGTTGCTTGTCAATCCACCCACAGCGGTCGCAGACAGAATCTGGTTTCCATTCATCAACCAGTTCGCCACCGTGCCGGAATTGCTATCACGCAACAGAACGTCGCTGTTCATATCGAAATTGACGTCGTGGGTGAGAGCGAGAGTCGCATAGGCACCGACGCAATTCTGAGCCGAATTGCTGTATTCCGGCTGGATATCATAATCGTTGGCGCGAAGGTATATCGGGTTTTGCCTGATGTTATAGCAGATGTCTCCGATTTCGTTGCCATCGGATGTGCGAAACCATGCATTGAGATCAGGATCGGTGATCGTCTCAGTAATTTCGTGGGATAATACGCTATTGGTCGAATCCTTCAGGATTCCATTGGGCCCACCGGTCGTTTGGCATCCCGACACGTTTTGGTACGGCATGGCCTGGTAGATGACGTGGATAGGGTTACCTATCGCATCCGTCGCATCGAAGGATCCATGGTAGGCGCAGAAGCTGAAGGTGCCGCCACCGCAATTGCCGTCAGGGCAATAGCACGAGGTGCTGTTGTTGAAGCAGAGATCCTGACCCGCTGGTAGAAACAAAGTGTACATCGCCTGATAGCCACCACCGCCGCCACTCGGAAACTGTGCTTTTATCAGGTTCACAACGAAAGTCTGGACATCCGAGTCACTTATCGTATGCGCCACGTTCCCCTGGGTCCAAACAAAGCCCTGACTACTGGTAGTGTATCGTCCGCTGGTTTTGAGAACGCTTGGCTTCATATATTGGTCCGCCACGTGAACGAAATTGCTATTAAAAAAATCATTCAGGAAGCCAAACGGATCGCCATTATCGCTGAAACAACTGCTGATGCAGTTGAGGAAGTAAAATGTGTGCGTCGTCTGCGTAACTACTGGCCCACCATGATCACTCATAACTCCGCAGCCATTGAAGCATGTTGCCGGTATCGGCGCGGGCGAAACCTGGGTGGGTCGGCTGTCGCAATCAGGAAGAATGCGCCGCGATGCGGGCCGGCCCTGTGCGGGCCTAATGGGCAATATATGACACCGGTGGTCTGTTGCCACTGCTCGAGGAGCCGCTCTCGCCGTCGGCGCCCTTACCTCGATCACGGTTGTGGCCGCCGTTGCATCATCCCGCACTGCGCTGTTCGCACGCGGAAGTCCGATCACTAGTCCGAACGTCCCAACCACAGCGAGTGCCGTATTGAAGACAGTCCGGCAGAATGCCAGCCGCAGACAATCCATCGCTGTGATTCTCACCCTGGTACGGATCCAGCCCTCGAAGCGACCAATTATGCGCAACGGTTTTGTACTGACCCAGTGCCACCAGAATGTGCAAACCGTAGTGGCATATCTAAGTTTGTCAAGATACTGCAATTGCAGGAGCCATTTGTGTGCGCGTAAGAGCAGAACCGAAGATCGCGAAATTCGGTTGCTGTTTCCACGAACAGTGATTCGGTCGCCCAAGGTCGATTTTCTTTGGAGGCAACGCGATGACGGGGCGTCTCAACGTCGGTTGATGAGGGAGTGCCAGAAGACCATCTTGTTCGCGAGGTTGCCAAAGTTCTCGACCTGACAGGAAACACGTCTGGATGCCGTTCGCCGCATCTCAGGTGCGCCCTGTGGCTCGGTCGTCCGCGGTTCCGCGGCCAGAACCGAAGAACTTTCACAGGCTCCTCAAACTGGTCTTCCAACCACCGCCATTAGTATTGTCATGCCTCGCATAGCCAATGTGGGCCTCGGCGGCGCTAACTTGAGGCCACTACTCCCATGGAGCAAATGGCAAGCGACTACCTCCAAAGGATCGCGTCCGCTGTCAGGCTCTTATGATGAGCATGGACTCAAAAAAGCGTCACATTCCCGGCATGCACATTGTTGCTCGTAGAAAAGTCGGGCCCAGCGTGAGTTGACTTCCCGCACCTGAGGTGGGTTCGATCAAATGGATAGAAGGGCTCGGCACCACTGTCGCACGGGCCACTGAGACTCGGCTACCAAAAAAATCAGAGAAGAAATGCGACCGTGAGCGCTTTATCAGTCGGTATTGAGGGACTGGATTTTCCAGTTGCCGGGCAGAACGCCTATACTAAGCGCCGACTGGATAATGTTTCCATTCATCAACCACACCCCCACGGTGTTGCTGTTACTGTCTTGCAACAGAATGTCGCTCTTCCTATCGCCGTTGAGGTCACCCGTCTCGATGATTTTCCAGTTGCTTGGCAGCACGCCCACACTGAGCGCCGACTGGATCATGTTTCCGTTCATCAACCACACCCCCACGGTGTTGCTGTTACTGTCCTGCAACAGAATGTCGCTCTTCGCATCGCCATTGAAGTCACCGGTGCCGACGATCGACCAATTGCCTGGTAGCACGCCTACACTGACCGCGGCTGCGATCATGTTTCCATTCATCAGCCACATCGCCACGGTGTTGCTGTTGCTATCCCGGATGAGAATGTCGGTCTTCCCGTCGCCATTGAAGTCACCGGTGCCAACAATCGACCAATTAGCTGGTAACACGCCCACACTTTGCGCCGACTGGACCGAACCTCCGTTCATAAACCAAATGCCTACGGTGTTGGTATTGCTGTCCCGGATGAGAATGTCGGTCTTGCCGTCGTAATTGAAGTCACCGGTGCCGACGATTGACCAATTTCCTGGTAGCACGCCCACACCGACCGCCGACTGGATCGAACCTCCGTTCATAAACCAGATCCCCACGGTGTTGCTGTTGCTGTCCCGTATCAAAATGTCGGTCGTCCCGTCGCCATTGAAGTCACCGGTGCCGACAATCGACCAATTGCTTGGTAGCGCGCCCACACCAATCCCCGACACGATGGTATTCCCGTTCATCAACCATTCCCCGACCGTAGGGGAATTGGTGTCACGGAAGAGAACGTCGCTAGTGCCGCTGCTGTTGAAGTCGTGGGAGGCCGTGTTCTGAACCACGTGCGGACCGATCGTCACGCTGGTCGGTGTCGAGTAGATACCGTTGGCAATTACAAAAAGACTACTTGGACCGGTCTCCATACTAGCCGGCACTGTGAATGCGAATGCTCCAACCGCACCGGGGGCCACTGACGTCGTCCAGCCAAAGGTGCGGGCATAGAAGGTGTGTGTGGTCGCCAGGTTTTCGATGATCACCAGCGGAAAATTGGTATTCGCCTGGACATCGTCGCCATACGCCGCCCCCTGCGATAACCCAGACAACTGTGTGCCGCCGAGGTGATAGGTGTCACCCAGACCGAGGTTGGTGGGGACCGAGTCTATAACCGGTGCCCAGGAGCTGTTAAAACCGCCATTCGCCTGGTAGATCTCGACCGTTCCGCTGAGGTCGGTCTGCAGGATTTGTCCAGTGGGCAACACGACGAAGTTTACCTGAAAAGAAGTAACGTTCGCCGCATTCGTCGTGTCGCCTACCTGGGTGATGGTATTGTTGGGCGCAGCGCTGAACTCGAAGAAATGCACCGGTTTTTGGAACAAACCCGGGCTTGCAGCAAAAAGAATGTTGCCATTGTTGAGGATGGCCGCAGGTGCATCGGCGAGATTGTAGTCAACGCCCAAAACCACTGGGAGGGTCGGGCCTGCCGTCCAGGTGCCACTGGTAGAGTCGTAGATCGAAGTATTAGCGACACCGCTAGTGGTGGCGCCGAAAGCGACGACCGTACCGTCCGGTCGTAAAATCTGCGGCCCCATCTCAAACGATTGGTTCGGCGGGCCACAATCGGGCAATTTCACGATCGTACTGCCCGCGTCGGACCAGCCGCCGGTGCTCGGGTTGTAAACCTCGGAGCGGAATGGATTAGCTCCGCTCGGACAGTTCGGGTAATCGCTTTCGTAAACATCGACCGTCAGCACGTTGCCGTTGGGCAACGGGGTCCAACCTTCTTCGTTGTTGTCGCCGTCGATCTTGCCGGTCCCGGTCGGCGTCCAGGTCAGGTTTGCGGGGTTGAGCAGTGCGTCCTGGGCGGTGCAGCAATTGGAGAGCATGTACGTGCCGGTGGCCAGCAGGATGCTCGAGGCATCGCCGATCTTGGCCCAGCCGCTCGGCGGCGTCACCGCTGTCCAATGGTTGGTCAAGGGATCATAGATTGCGCCCAGCGTGGTGTCGGCGCTCGGTGTATGGCATCCGTCTACAGGATTGTTGTACTCGCCGCCTTCAACGATGAACCGGCCATCCGGTAGCACCGCGGAAGCGAAAAATCGGGGCTGGTAACCGCTCGGCAGAGACGCGATCGTCGTCCAGGTACCGTTGATGTAGGTGTTGTAATAGGTGCTATTCGGGTCCGGTGTCAGCCGATACCAGTTACCCGTGCAGGTGGCGTACATGACAACGGTGCCATCGGTGAGCACCATCGGATTACTCATCCCCGATGCAGGCGGCGGGTTGGTCGTCGGAGTCCAAGTGCCGCTCGCCGGCGGTGCCACCGCAGGTGAACGCGCGGCCGGCATGCCTTGCGGGACCCGCGGCAGCTGCGCCAGCAGATTCTTTAAGGCTTGCGGATTTTGCGAATAGAATAGTTTACGTGCCTGGGACAAAGGGGGCGCTAACGTCCCTAATGTTTCCTGCGGCCCCACGATTGCAGTTTGTGCCCAGACAGGGAGTGGGCACAGCGTTGTGAGCGCGCCTGCGACACCGAGTACGGCGATCGCAGCGAGTGTGAGAAACCGGTTCATCATGCTTTCCCTCAAAACAAAAACGTTCAGCTGATCGGGTTGTCTTGTGATCAGCTGCAAAACACTTGCTGCGCTATTCACCCGTCGAGCCGTCGATAATGTTGTGTAAGAACGCGAATTCGAAAGAGTTTGATAGTCGACTTTATCAGAGCACTTGGCGAGCTTTGCCGGAAACCGTGAGGATGTCTTGTCAACAGGTTGAGGCCGTCGCAAGTTACGTCTTCTGCCTCAATTACACCACGAATTAGGACGCGTGTAAATTCGAATTTGGATTAGATCCGGTCGCCCGACCTTCGCTTGACCCGCGCAGGTGCAGCAACCCAACGGTTCTACGATGCGGGACAACTTCGCGAAATTGAGCTCGGTTATCGCCGTGGCGCTCTCCGGGCCGCTGTTGGCGGCGTTCTGCGTTGTCGGCGCGGGATCAGCCGCGGCGCAGCGGGTGAGGGTGACAAGACCGGTGGGAGTGCCTGCCGCAAACGTGCGGGTACCGACCAATCCAGTAGGTGTCCCGGTACGGCACGTGACGGTGAGCCGTGGCCCGGTGCGCGCGCCGATTAGGCTTACCCCGGCGGAAGCAAACGAACCGCTGAGTACCACCAGCACTTCGATTCCTTCCGATTTGAACGTCGGCAATGCGCAACCGTTCATTGCGCAGCTGCTAGGCGGAGTCGCGGTCATCAACAGCACTCGCGAAAGCCGAACCGCGATGCCGACGAGCGGTACGCAGCAGAACATCGGCTTCAGCGCGGCTCCTACGGCAGGGCCGGCGCCACTTTTGGTGACATTCTCCGCTACCGGATTCTCGCCCGGCGCTTATACCGTCTTCTTCGGCGATGGTACGAACGGGCAACTCGACTCGGAACTACCATACTGCCCTGCACGAACGACTCCCTGCACCGGCCCGGCCTTCGGCAGCGCTTCGCACACATATCAGTCCGCGGGTAGCTACACCGCGACGCTCACGCAAAGCGGCCTGCCTCTTTGTGCAGGATGTGCCGCGCCCATACTCGGCACCGTCATCGTGACCGTCGCCCTTAGTGGTCGCTAGCAAAACGTGAACTTCACTGCCTAGCCTACCTCGGGCACGGCCAACGATTACGCAGGAGCGCTCTCTTGATAACGGTCCCGCCGACGACACGTCGCAAGTGGTCAAATTTCACGATTGCCCCACAGATTGGTCCCGCTTTGGGGTGCGGAACCAAGCTCGACGCTACCAACAATGCGCAGCAGGCGCCCATGTTGCAGGGCCCCACAAATTGTTGGGGCGAACCGAAGCTCAAGGTTCGCGCCTAACTCGGTTTGTCAACACGTAGAAGCGATCACGGCTTTCGTGCTTATGACAAAGCTCGGCGCACACGTCCGCGTCAGGGAAGTATGATAGTAAACGTGAGGTTGTTACTGAAGCCGTTCGCATTTTCCACGAAAATATCGTATTTTCCAGGCTTGTTATTGCGCGGGGTCTTAACAATCAAAGCTTGATTGATACCGGAATGGCACCGAGATTTTCCCTGGACGCATACAATGCCGACTTGCCACGCGATCGGGACGTCGGGGATCGATATTTTCCCGAAATGCACAATGTTAGCTGCCGAAAACCCATATCCGGTGATCGTGACCGGGATACCTCCTGGGCCCGAGCTAGGATCTATCGAGTAGATGGACGGAGCTGGCAGCGCGGCTGGACTCAACGGCTGAGCCTCCACCGGCATCGCAAAGCAAAAGGCCAGTGCGACAGGGAGCCATTTTGCTAAATTTTGCACGCCATCCGTCTCCTGCAATGATCCAGCTGAAGTCCGATTGTCATCGCCAACAATGCTGCGACCGTGTAGCCGACTGGTCCAGCCAACAGACGCGCGTCACGCCTTCAACAGGTCAATAATTCGTTCGACACCGCGCGCTATTTGCCTGGCACGGCGTGCAAGACCGGCATTGTCCACAAGTATCATGTGATTTCGACCAAACGGCGGCCGCCGCCGGTAACCGCGTATTCAAGATAGAATAGGGTACCAAATCGTTGACTCCCGCAGGAAAAACTTTCAGCTGTGCGGGATGCGACCCGCAACCGCGTCAAGTTTCTTCACCGGGATCGCGCGCTTCCGGCGCCGTGATCAACGCAATTGTCGAGCGCGCGATCATAGCCAATCGGGCACGGCTCGTGCTCACACGGAAAATCCCGTGCCAGCCGCGCGATCAGCCGCGTGCCCATCTCGGCATTGGCGCGCCAGCGCCATACCAACCCCAACATTCGTATTTGGAAGAGCGCTAGTGGTTGGAGTTTATCTGGTGGAAAGCAGAGCCTGGCAGTTGCTCAATCGATATCTCAGAATTGAAAATAAATAAATTGTGCTGTCTCGCGCTTCGCGAAGATCGTTATACCGAAATAGCAAGCAGTTACCACCGCAGCGGCCGCATAAGGGTTGAGCGTACGAAACAGTTCGGGAAATTCGATATTTCGGCGATAACCGAGATAGTCAGTAACCAACACAACAGCACCCAAGGCGCCGAGCCCACGGGCGTACAACTGGGTCAAATGGAAATCGCCCGCCCTGAATAGTTCGCCGATCGAGGCCAGCAACGGCAGGATGGTCGCAGTCTGTGCACGGAACAGTATCCAGCCGAAGCACACAATGTGAAATGTGATAAGGATCGAGAGCCATTTCCCGACCCTACCGAACGTGCCGGTCAAAAAGGTGTTGATCGGAATGATCCGATAGAGAACGAGCATAAGTCCATGCCAGATGCCCCACAGGATGAACAACACGCCGGCACCGTGCCACAATCCGCCAAGCGTCATGGTGATCATCAGGTTGCGATATTCCATCCACTGGCCGTAGCGGTTTCCACCCAACGGAATGTAGAGATAATCGCGCAACCACGTCGATAGCGAAATATGCCAGCGTCGCCAGAACTCGCCGGGCGAGGCGGCGAAATAGGGCGTGTGGAAATTGCGGACAAGTTCGACACCGATCAGCATGGCTGTGCCGCGGGCGATGTCAGTATAGGCTGAGAAATCACAATAGATCTGTCCCGCAAACGCGTAGGCAAACAACAACCCGGCGCCGGGAACTGGAAAGTGGACTTGCACCGAAAAATCGATGGATTCCACGATATGGCCGAAATTATCGGCGAGCGCGAGCTTCTTGAACAGTCCCCAGGCGATTAGCATGAGCGCATAACGGGCTTCGTCTGCCGAGATTACGGGGCGATACGATTCGAGTTGGCGCAAAAGGTTACGTGCGCGCATGATCGGACCGGCGACGAGGTGCGGCCAGAAGGTTACAAAGGCCATGTAGTCGATCAGGTATCGCGACGCCTGCATCTCACGGCGGTAGACCTCGATCGTGTAGCTCATCGTCTGGAACGTGTAGAAAGAGATGCCCGGCGGCAGCACCACGGCCAATGCCGGAAGGCTATAGGCAATCCCCGCGGATGCCAGCCCTAAGTTTGTGCTGGAGACCAACCAAGGACCGTATTTGAAAAATCCCAGGAGCCCGAGGTTAGCGGTCAAGCTGAGGATCAACCAAGCTTTGCGATACGGCTGATGATCGGTCTTTGAGAGCTGGATGCCGACCAGGAAATCTATCAGCGACGTCACGACAAGCGGAATAAGGTACCAGGCTGCTCCCAGCCCATAAAAAATATAGCTGGCGATGAGGATGATGACGTTGGCCCAGATCGTGCCGCGAAATAAATAGTAGAGGGCGACGACGGCGGGCAGAAATAGATATAGATAGTCAAATTCAATAAATGTCATGGCTTATTGCCGAACATGATACGAGGCGGCACCGGTCACCGTCCCGCCGCTGGCGCATCGTCCATCGACGGCTCCGGGCAATAACCATCAAACTTGGGCACGCCATCTTCGACAATAGTCGGGATCAGGATGTGCGAGCTTGCCGGCCAGGGCACCGCCCCGGTATCGCTGTAAGCGTCCGATTGGTAGCTGAAGATCATGTTTCCGTCGATGTAAACCCATTGGTCATCGGGTCCCGTGCAAAAATCCATGCCTGTGACCGTAACTGGCGTCGCCTGAAGAGTCGCTAAGTTAAAACCGATCGTGATGCCGCGCCGAGTGAGCGACGCCACCCGAGTGCGCGCATCGTCCATCATGTAGCGGAAGGCCGAATCGTTATCGATCAGGTTCAAGACCCTTTTCGAGATCAGTTGTCGATAGGTCTCGTCGGCCGTCGAGGTGTAGAGATAAAGCGCAAGCGCGGCGTCGAGGAGCTTCTTATCAGGTGGTCCCATTGCCTTTGTTTCGACGGCCGGATAGGAGCCGGGATCCTGGTAGGCCGGAGTGAACGGCTTGATTGAATCAGGATCGTTGAGAATCTGCGCCAGGGCTTTGCCCATTCGTTCCGAACTGAGGAACGTGTATTCGCGTGATACATGGTTGTACATGCCAAATTTTTCAGTGCCCCATCGCGTGATCAGCGGGAACAGGAACTTAACGTCGGGATGCTCGCGCTGGAAGCGCGCCAGTGCCTGCTCGGCGGCCGCGATATTGGGGTCGCCGATCGCTGCCAGTCGCTTTGGAAAAGGACCGAAAGCGATCGCCAATTGGGCGCCATAGCTTTGCACCATCCGTGCGAAATCATCGAGAACGAGATTGATCATGGAAGGCTCAGCGAAATTAAACCGATAGTATTTTCGGTGATACCAGGGTGATCGCTGGTCCGAGGGGAACGCCCTGCGGGTATCAGTGCGGTCGAATCTGACGTCAAATTCGGGCAGCCAGCCAATAGTATCCTTCGCGGTCGCCCAATATTGGTAAGCCGCTGAGAATAGCGATAACGGATCACCCAAATGAAAGCGCTTGCCCTTAAATACCAGAGATTTTGCGTAGGCCGACAAGCCCGCGCTCGGGGGCGTGATCACCGAATTCATTCCGACAAAGTCATCATTGAGGATCAGTCCGAGATCGGCCTGGTCGAGCACGATTTCGGCCGGCAGGATTTGCGGGTATAAATACAGCACAACGTAACGCAGGTGCGGAGATCGCCGCAGCATGTATTCGGCGAGTCCCTTATAGCCCACGTAGGCGTCATTCGCCCCGGTATTAAGACTCAGATATTTGTGGCCGCTGATATAACGGTTGACAATCTTTGATTGCAGAGAGAAAAAGCCGGAACTATCCCCGACCGAGATGATTTCAGGGTCAGAATCTTCGATCCATCGGATTTTCTGGAAGGTGAAATCCCGATCGGCCACTTCGCCCTGGAAGCGATAGGGATCATGCATAAGCCAAGTGGTTTTCTGCCAAAAGCTCGGATGAAATACTAGCTGGATGCCGAATTCGATCGCCACGACGGCGGCAATGACCACCAACACCGGCAATAGCAACCGGTGCGTGATTTGGGCGTGCGATGAGCCACCGCTACCTTCGCCTGTTGCCCGGGACATGGGCCTCTCGGATTGTGATCGACGTACGGTGTCCTGCAGCCCAGTGGCGCTGGTTCCGTATACTGTTACTGTCCTATGTCGGCCATAGCAAGACGGTGGCGCGGTGGCTCACTTTCTCGCCAGCCCCCATCGGGCGGTCTCAAATGCTTCGTCGCGCATTTCCGGCGTGTGAGTCACTTCTTCCTCGGCCAGGAAGTATTCGACTTCACGCCGACCCTCGATGAATTCCAGTTCCGGGCGGCCGTCGTCGATCCCCTCGCTGTGCGTGCGCCTGACTTCAGAATTGTATTCGTCCAGGGCGTGTTGCTTGTCGGCAAACTGGCCGATGACCCAATTGGTCGGCCAAGTTGGCCCTACACCCACGATTCTGAAAAGCTTGATCATGTCAACACATTGGCGCCTGAAGTGTTGCTAATCAAGTCGCTGCCCTAAATCAACTGATCTCTCTTGCCTAGGTCTTAAGGCGCAACTTAACCCATGCGCCTGACTTGCTTTTCCGAAATACACAGTTAGGGTTTTGGCGACCTTCCTGAGCGAATTTCTACCCGCGCACCTATTGGTCATCATGCTAGATGTAGCCCCTGCCGTGGCAGTGCCATCCGGATCGCCCGGCGACGCCCATGTTCGAGGCCGATCATTGCCGCAAATCCCGGCATTGACCGGACTGCGCTTCTTTGCGGCGTTCTTCATCCTGTTTGCCCATGCAGCGGATTGGCTGGGCCAATTTCAGAACAGCAATATAGGACAAAGATTCGGTTTCATTGCCATGTATGGTATGCCGCTGTTTTTTGTGCTTAGCGGCTTCGTGATCCATTACAACTATCGCAGGCTGTTCATGTCCCGCGGCATCTGTAGGGCGACCTGCGAATTCGCCGCCGCACGGTTCGCCCGGCTGTTTCCACTGTACTTTTGCTTGCTGTTGATTGCGATCTTCGCCGACGACTTCGTTGGGAAGGTGCAAAACCAAGGCGACCTGTGGGCCAAAATATTGGCCTATTACGTGACGCTGACCCAATCCTGGTGGTACGTCGTCTACGGCAACCAGCTTCTGATTAATTGGCTGTTCCCGCTCTCGTGGTCGATCTCGACGGAGATGTACTTTTACGTCACGTTCGTGGCGCTGGTGTTCGCGATCGTGGCGCTCCGCACGCCTCGGCAATCCATAATAGCCGCCCTCTTCTATCCGCTAGTCGTACTGACTTTTTTGCTGACCGTTCGATACTTCCTGCCGGGCATCTTGGCCCACGCGGAGCCTCGAATCACCGACTATAATGGAATGGATCGCTTTAACGACTCGTTTTTCCGGTGGCTTTTCTACTTCTCGCCGTACCTGCGAGTTTTTGAATTCTTGATGGGGTGCCTCACGGCCCACCTTTTCACGCTCCATCTTGAGCGGCCGGTGACCAGGACGGAGCGAGCTTTGGCCGATGCCGCGCTGGTGGCGGCGTTCGTAGTCCTCGGCTTATGCGGGGCCTGCTATCTCGGTTTCTTCGCATACGGTCAATTAGGGCCGTACGTGCAATTTCTATCCCTGAATTTCCTCTGCGCTCCGGTGATCGCGTTTATCTTGCTCTATGTCGCGCGCTACGACAGTGCTTTCACGAGATTCATGTCCTTGCCTACGCTCGTGATCCTTGGCGATACGAGCTATTCGATCTACCTGATCCACACTTGGACATTGCGGATTTTTTTTCGACCTGTGCCACCATTGACCTGGTTGTGGGCAGGCGATGCGATTTTTAGGATTTTCGGTGCTATACTCTTCACACTGCTGGTATCGTATGCCACCTACCGCCTCATCGAGGCGCCAAGCCGCGCTTGGCTGCGCCGGAAACTCAGCCGGCTGATTGCAACTCAGTTCGACGGCAAAATCCCGAGGTTGGAACCACAGCGGCAGACCGAGATGCCCGCGGCAATGCAATCCGAGGCCGTTACTTCGAGACGCGAGCGCATGGTCTTTACAAGCAGCATGATCGTCGTTCTTGCCGCTATCGCCTGTCTCGGTCAGGTGGCACGATCCGAATACGTCGGCCTGAAGGTACATCGGTTCTGGTTCGGCGATCGTCCGGAAATTTCCATAGTAAGTGCCACCTACGGACTGAACTGCCGCGATTTCTCGGTGCCAGCGGAGTTTCCAAAATCGCCGACCCGGGGCAATGTAACCAGGGCGCTAAAGCAGGACTGCGATGGTCGTGCGCAATGCAATTATGTCGTTGATGTCAGCAGGATTGGAGATCCCGCCAACGGCTGCGGGAAGGATTTCTCGGTCGAATATTTTTGCGTCACGCCACAGAAGGCAAAGATCGAATCGCAGCAAACGAGAACGGAATTCATTTCCGCCGAGGCCAATGGAAAGATTGCAACTCTTACATGCGACGGGTTCAGATAGGACTGTGACGCGCGCTGGCAAATGTCTTTGCAAATTTTTAGTTCACGTCAGCCACATTTGGTGCCGCTTGTCACCGCTTGGATCGCACTGACCACACGGGCATCTCAGTTCAATTGTCCCATCCAGTCGGCGGCGTGCGCAAGCAAGATGAAAAATGCCGCAAAGAACTGTATGCCCCGTCAGTGCGGGGATCTGGGGCCATAAGTAGAATTGCAAAACCGAACGGGGCGCTACGGAACCATGGGCCATTTTCGCACAACCAGCATCAAACGTTGATGTCAGTCACCACAACATGTCCTTGCCAGAAATATTGCGGAAATTCCGACCCCGATGCTGGCACCAAATCCTCGACTTTGTCACCGTTGCAACTCTACGGGTCATTTTGGCGTCTAGTTAAATCTCGCGCGTGCCTCTTCTCTGCTCAAGTTTTCCACGTCGCCATAGTCGAAATCGTGGATCACGCGCCTCGTCCGAAACACCGGATCTCTTATCACTGCAATGAAATCGCCATAGAACGGATGATCGGGCTGATGGACGGCCTTCTGGCGGAATTCGTCGTGCGTGAAGGCAATATTCTGCAATCGCTCGAAAATGACAAAATCGGCGCACATCTCGTCACCGAAGGCGACGAACGCCTTCATCTCGCGGAAGTTCCCCAGCTGATAGGTGAAAGAGAATTTCAGCTGCGAAAGCGTTCCGCCGACCCGCAGCTCGCGCAAAAACCGCATGTTCTTCAAAAAGACGTCGTACTTGCCAAGCCGCCGCAACGTCTCGAACGTCTCCTTGCTGGCCGCGTCGATCGAAATGCGGACCGACCTTACTTTGTTGTGGATTCCAGGAAATTTGTTCCACTCCTCGCGACTGAACAGCGTGCCGTTTGAAATAATATCGATCTTCAGGTCGGGACAACGCTCGTCATCGATAAGCTCAAGCAGCCGCCGCGACGGCTTGCTGGCGAACAGCTCGCCCGCCGGGTTGATATGAAGAACGCGCACGCCCGGTAGAAGCGGCACGAGCTTTTCCTCGACGGCGCGCGCCTTTTCGACCGACTGCGAGGCCTTTTCAGTTATCACGTGCGTCCGGCACGACGGACACGACAGATTGCAGCTTTGATCGAACGTAAACATCAGCTGATCGATGCCGTCCACTTGAAACGAGTTTGCGTCGACGGCCTTGTGGGCTCGCGGATGAGGCTGCAATTCGTCGCGCCGCGGCAGTACGTCCTGAACCATCGGCGCGCACTCGAGATGATTGCAGTACTTGTAGGAGCCGTCCGTGACCGATTGCCGGATCGCAAGGGCGGTCGGCGAGTTGAGCACGTCCTCAACTGGCTGAGTCATGAAATTGCCGATGTGGGTCGGCAGCCAGTGACCGCAGCAGACGAGGACCTGGCCATCCGGCCCGATATCGAACCGCTCGAACGGCGTTGGGCAGACGAATTGGCGCAAATAGCCGTTATCATCGCCTGCGAATTTTTCCAGGCGAGGCGGAACGTTCTTACCCTCCGACTTGAGCACCAGGGCATGTTTGGCAGCCTTCAGGTGAATCGAGTAGGGCTTTACGGCGAGCCCCTTGTCCACCGCGGATAGGGCCTGCTCGTACTTTGCATCAGCTCCGAATGCGCGGCCGAGTGCGAGCGCCGTCGCTTCAATGATCGAAAATCGCATCGCATCGTTGCCCTGGTTGCTCGCATATGTATCGAGCATATCGAGCAGAGCACGGACACGCGTTTTGGGACCGCTTGGTGGATCGGCGCAGTCGAATGCGAACGCAGGATAATCATAGGGAGCGCTTATGAGCTTCTCGACGGTTGGGCAAAAGCAAACCGTCTCAGCGACCCCGCCGTCCGACCTGGTCCAACGGTAAAGCAAATCGCCGGCGTCATAAATCTCTTGTTGCAGGGCGCGCTCGATGCCGCGCAGCAGCATGCTCTCGGCAAAACGGGGCACGGTCGCCAGTTCGCCGACAAACGCCGCCGCTTCGTTCTGGGTTCGACAGAAGATGAAGCCCTCGGAATCGGGCTTTTGTCCTATGCTGACAAGGATGAAAGGATGGATTCGAATCTGCCGGACTTTGTCCAGAATTCTCTTACCCAATCCGAAAGATGGCTCCAGAGCCGCGGAGTGCGTTTGGCCAGTGAACATAGCACTCTCCATCTGACGACGCCCACGATTGCCTTCCTGACAAGGCGAAATCGATACCTTCGGATCGGCTAAGCTATTACCAGGGGTGATGCCGGCCTGCAAGTTTGGCGGGGTTCCAAATAAGCGCTCGCGCAAGCGTTGAAGTCCGCTCACCAATGGCGCCTCTAGTGCGGAAAATCTCAGAATACCGCTGCGAGGGCTTCGTCTGAGCTCGGTATCAGTCCATTTGCGCTAGAAGAAGGCAACCCCGACAGCGCCTTTGAAATTATACGACGGAACACCGTACTGGTCGGCGAAGTCCCAGACAGAGGCATTCCAGGATATGTCGTCGCCAACGATCAGTCCACCAAGTCTGAGCTTCCGTTTAGCCTCCCGAAACTCGAACATCATATGGTCATAAGTGTGATCGGAATCGTGATAAAAGAGATCGATGGAGTCGACCTGATCGACCATCTTCGGCAAGAGAGCCTTGGCGTCGCCGGCCCATACCTCGAACCGATCCCGATAGGCATCAGGTACCATCCAGCCAGATGTTTGTCCCTCCGGGATAACGACGCCATACACTTTGCCCTTAGCCGTCCAGCCGGCGTCGTTTGAATTGAACACCGGCGGCAAATCAATGACGTGCAATCTCCCGTCTGAACCGTTCTTGACGAGCCCGAGCATCATGAAAGCCGACGACATCCCATTGCAGACACCGGTTTGCACGATAGTCTTTGGCTTAAGCTTGCGCACTAGCCAATATAGAAACAGCGCATCGTCGAGATTGACCCAACCGGCAGCGTAATGCGCGCCATATTTCTCCGAAATTTGCTTAATGTAATTCTCAATGTACGCCCGCCGTTCAAAAACTTGATTGGAATGGGGGACCGATTTTGCCTCCTCAAGCGCGCTGTCGAGGATCGGTCTCCAAGTCGCATCCACAATGCTGTCGTACTTGGCGAGCTGCTTAAGATTCGCATAGACGACGTTGTTGGTCGCCTTATCGGCGTTGAATATTTGGCCTGGATAATTACGGACAAGGTTGGCATCATAATCGGGATGTGAAGTATTATAGGTCTTGCTATCGATCATTAGCGGCAAACTGGCGACTGCGGCGTCGAACGATACACTTTTAGTATCTTGTTGCTGACTCTGCAGTGGAGAATCTTGGACTGAGTCCTGGACTGGAGGAGCCTGAATGGTCGACAGATCGGTACCGCGGCCACCGCCAAGAGGTAGCAGTTCGCGAATCGTAGCGATTTCGGCTTTATGTAATTCCATCATCGCATCTTGGCGATGAATTATTCCCGTGAGCTTGTCATTGAGTAGGCGAGATTGGTTCCGCATACCTTCGATAAGTTCTTGAAGCTTTCCGTTCAGCAACTGACTCTGGTTATCGACACCGATAGCCGTCTTGTCCAGCAGCTGGACCGATTTGTCGGTGTTCCTGATCACTCGCCTAAGGATATCAATGGCCTTCATCTGCAACTCTTTGAGACTCTGATCTAGCGTTTCGTTCGATCGCCCATCAGCACGCGGAACGACCATGCCCTGCGGCTAAATTGCGGTCGTCTTCGGGCTCGGCTTATACCTGCGCGCAGGCAATAACCCTTAAAGCAGAGCGCCAGCAAACGCAATGTGGCCCGCTGGCTTCATGGCGAAGCGGCATCGGTTAGTGTCGCCACAATGTGCTGCACCTCATACTTCTGAAGATCCTGAGAAAGCGGAAGACCAAGTGTCGATCTTGCCAAATGCTCCGTAACCGGCAAGCGGGCTCGTGGAAATGCGACAGAAGCCGGTTGGCTGTGAGCCCCGCCGCCCCACCACATTCGCGTATCGACGCCGGCATTCGTCAGTGCCTGCCGCACATTACTGTGGGCACGCTCATCAACGGAAACGATGCATGTCGAGCTTACCCAGGCTTCGCCGAAGCCTGGCTGAAAACTGAAGCAGTTGGATTTTGCAAGCGCCCGGCGATAGTCCCCTGCTACTGACATCCATGCGGCTCGGGTCTCGGTCCACATGTCGAGCGCGGCAAGACCGATCGCGGCGTGGTATTCGCTAAGTTTGGCATTGAACGCCGCGATCGCGGCACTTCGAGTTCGATCGAACCCGAAGTTGCTACGTTGGCGAATGTTGCGAATGATCGTCGTGTCGCGGCTAGCGACAAAACCGCCTTCGCCAACGCCGAAGATCTTGGTCGCGTGCAAGCTAACCACCGCCGGGGCCTCATGCACCTGCAGGGAATCAAAGGCCGCCGCCGCGTCGATAACGACCGGTAAGGCCGTTCGCATTTTGAATTTATCCCACGCAGCGTAGTCGATCGGCCGACCAAAAGGTGCGACCACCATGACAGCGCCGACTACCGCCGGTGCCTTGGCAATCTCATCCTCGATTGCGAGCGGATCGAGGGCCCAAGTGGCGGCATCAACGTCAACAAAGTAAGGAATAAGACCGGCATGAGTTGCGGCATACGCGGAAGCCACAAACGTCCATCCCGGCATCACGCAAAGAGTGCCCGCCCGCGCACCTTGCGCCACGAGAGCAAGCGTCAATCCAAGGGTGGCGTTTGCGACCGTGGTCGTCGTTCCCCCTTCTAGACCGAAAAGCGATGCAAGGCGCTCCTCGAACGCTGAGTTTTGTGGTCCGAAATTGGAATAGAACCTGGACTTATCAATCGCCGCCAAGTAGGGCGCGAGCCGATCGGCTGGTGGAAGTTTTGGCCGTAGGACCGGGATCATTTCAGCTATTCATCAATTCTTCTGGACTCGCGGGCCTTGTAATAACGGTGCAAGCTGTGAGGCCAAAGTACCTGACTGCGACGCCAAGCGGACCAGCTTTTTCGACATCTCCGCGATTTGGATGGCCAGAAGAGGCATAATTCGATCCGCCATCGGACCGTACCCTTGGCGCTTCTGTGCGCCACGGTTCGAATCCTACTCCATCAGGACGGCATGCGGAAGGTGAGTGAAATAGACGCGTTCCTCGATCATTGAACTGCACCAAGCTGAAAGCGCCGATTGCCGGAACGGTCCAGCAACTGGCGGTGTCGAGCCTCGGCCAGGTGGTCGTGAGCGGGCAATCGCTCTTGACCATCGTGCCGCTTGGCGGCTCGATCGAAGTTCAGGCGATGATTGCCAATCAGGACATCTGCTTCGTCGAAGTCGGCCAGCTGGCAGTGATCAAGCCCGACGCCTTCCCATTCACCCGTTACGGCACGATCGACAGCATGGTTGAGAAAGTATCCCGCGACGCTGTCGACCAGCGCGACGCGACCGTTTTGAGCGATGCCTCCAACGCCGCCAAGACCCAGTCCTCCGCGCCGAGCTCGCCAGCGAAGACCCAGGATCTCGTGTTCCCGGCAACGATCAAGGTGACGCAACGGGCGATCCAGATCGACGGCAAGGATGTCGCGCTGGTCCCGGGCATGGGCGTAGCGGTGGAAATCAAGACCGGCCGGCGGCCCGCATCGATTATCTATTGTCGCCGTTGCGCGAAGTCACGAGCCGAGCAGGCAGCGAGCGATAGGACGCCCGGGCTGATCATTGTATGATCGGAACAACCATAGTTAGCCCGATGGTATGTGGTTGCCACCGGACATGGAATGTCTTTTATCATAAACGAGCCCGATGGCATTTCGAGAGAAGATTGCATGTACGACGCGTTGACTACCTATACGGATCGGTTATGATAGAGTTGATTAAGCCAATACTGAACGATCGTTTCTCATTCGAAGCGATGCTGACCTGTCTGGAACTGGCATAATCATCTGATCGTCATCTAGAAACACGGGTGCGAAACTGTCAGAGCGGCAGTTGAGTGGGAGGTGGAATATGAGAAAGATCACGCTTGCGCTTGCTATCTTGGGGGCTACGTTCTCAGCGGCGCTGAATACGGCTCCGGCTTACGCCCAGGCGACGCGGACCTGGGTTTCCGGTGTCGGCGACGATGCCAATCCGTGCAGCCGCACTGCGCCGTGCAAGACTTGGCCCGGTGCCATCTCGAAGACCGCTGCGGGCGGCGAGATCGACGCTCTTGATCCCGGCGGATTTGGCACTGTGACCATCACCAAGGCGATCACTCTTGATGGCGGCGGCGGCCAGGTTGCATCGATTCTAGCGGGCGGCACCAACGGAATAAATGTCAATGCCGGAGCGAACGACGTCGTCATCATTCGGAATTTGCGGATTAACGGCATTCTTCAGACCGCAAGCGCCGGCGTCAACGGCATCGTGTTCAATTCCGGAGCGATGCTCAGCGTCGAAAAATGCGAAATCTTCGGCTTCAACACGGCCGGCATCAGCACAAATACGTCGACTAACTCGTCACTGAATGTCACGGACACCAACATAACTAACACACCCAACGGTATTAGCTTGACGGCGTCCGCGGGCAACTTTTACGGGGTTGCTAATAATGTGACGATCCTGGACACGTCGAGCAACGGTGTCACCACGAGCGGCGCCGGCATCATCGTCTTTAACGTCACAAATTCCGTGATCGCCGGCAACAACAACGTCGGCACTGCCGTCAACGCCGGCTCAGGCGGCACGCGGTTGAACGTCGACAGCTCGTCGATCACAGCCAGCAATACAGGATTCAATGCGGCCGTTTCCGGCTCGATCATCCGCATTTCCAACAACACGATCTACAACAACAACGCGAACTTCTTGATCACCGCCGGAGGAACGATCGCAACGTCGGGGAACAACAGGGTCAATGTCAACGGTGCTACCGTCCCCAATTCGACCATCACGCAGCAATAGAGCCTGACACTTGATCAAAACGACCAGCGGCGACGACAACCCGTTGTCGTCGCCGCTGGCTTATCGGCTTACCTACCGGCAAAAGCGCTTGTCTGTGTGCCGTGCGTGGGTATTAGACTGAATCGTCCCCAGCCGCCGCGCGCTCGTCTTCTTTTGCCTCGGAAATCAACGAAGAATTTTCCCGGATTGCCTGAACGATCGCCTCGGGGCTGTTCCACATCAGCACATCCAAAATCGACAGATTTTCTTCGAACCTGTAACCGGCTGTGACGTAGACGAAAGACGCAAAGTCCAAAAACCGCAGGCTTACGCCGTGCCGGTCGAAATCAGAGAGATCGAACAGCGCACGACCGCCGACCGGGTTGATGTAAACATCCGCGGCAAGCCGTCCGGAAATCCAGGGCGCCCACTGTCCGGCAGGAAGCTTGTCCGGGAGCTCGATATCGAGCTGCGAGCAAATACGATAACGAAACGGCAGGCCTAAATACGCGCAAACCGTTTTTAACCCACTGACGTTGAGCGACACCAAGCTGTCGTTGACGGCATCCGCGAACGTACGTTTAACGATCTCGCAGACTTCAGTGTAACGTGGTGCGCGGCGTTTATAATGTGAAAGCTTTCCCAGAACATGGCGTTCTTGATCCCCAGGCTCGGCCACGACCGCTTGCGATATCTTGATATGACTTGATGAATTCCGCAACGGTATTGAGACATATTGCCAGCCGCCATCGGGGTGAAGCACGCGATTCCTGTTGATCCACGACTTTCGTGTGTATTGGGTAATATCAAAGACAATCCATTCATCTACGGCCGCAATGAGCGCAAAATGCCCAAGGTATGGGAAAAAATACGGCTGCATGATGCCCAGCTTCATTGCAATCGCCGCCTTCTAGATTCCAGCAGCACACGTCGGCGCCGACTTTATAATCTGGGAATGGACGTGCGCCTGATGGATGATATCGCATATCTGCTCCACGTGATCAGGCATCACTCGGGCCCCGATGGGCAATTGCAAGGTTCCTTGTGCCGCCAATTCGGTATTGTGCACTTGCCACTGATCGAACGCGATTTCGGAGAACGGCCGAATCCGATGGCTTGATGGGTAGAAGTACCGTTCTGCGCCAACGTTCTCGCCCCTGAGCACTGCCAGCAGCAGGTCACGATCAAGTCCAAAAGCCGCTTGGTCGATGACGGCGACCACATTTTGGAAATTGGAAGTCGTCACGCCTGTGTGCTTGAGCAGCTTGATCCCAGAAAGGATACTCAATCGCCTGTCGTAACGACGGTACTGTTCTTCGTTATTCCGGCAATTGCGCTCGAAGTCATCAAGCATCATCATGCCGATCGCAGCCTGCAGCTCGGACATGCGCGCGGTCGCCGATTGCATTGCTGCACCCGCTCCGGACGCTTCGTCTCCACGCATCGCCGTAAACTTGGCTGCGAGAGCGTCGTCATTTGTTGTGATGCAGCCGCCTTCTCCCGTGCTCAAGATGTTGGCGGCGTGGAACGAAAACACTTCCGCTCGTCCAAATGTGCCTATGGATCGCTCTCTCACTCGGCATCCGAACGCATGCGCCGCATCGTAATACAATGCGACACCGTATTCCTTGGCCAGAATGTCGAGTTCGAGAACCGGTGGGGCATTTCCCCAAAGGTGAACGCCGAGTATGCCTTTGATTTCGCAGCTCCCAAGCAGACGCCTGACCGACTGAAGCGATACTTGCTGAGACTCGGGATCGATGTCGCAAAAGATGGGCTGGCATTTTGACCACACCAGCGCCTGAATGGTGGCAACGGACGTCCAGGATGGCACGATCACTTTTCCCTGTAGCCCAAGCGTGTAAGTCGCAATCATCAATCCGTTGGTGGCGTTCCGAACGGTTATGGCATGCTTTACCCCGAGAAACTCCTGCAGACGCCGTTGGAACTCAACGACGAGCGGACCTGCAAAGCGCTGCGACGTGTAAAACCGCCTTGAAAAAATGTCTCTCGCCGCCTTTTCGTACCTGTCCCATTCAGGCCAGTAATACTGGCCGACTGGCAGCAGCTCGCTGAATCTCGGTTTTGCACCAAAAATGGCCAAGGAGGGCTTGCCGGTCATTCCGATTTCCAGAGCGACTTCTGTTCCAAGCCGTGTCGACGAATTCTAGTAAGAAGGTCGATGATCTTCCCAACATCATCGTCAGAGACATGCGTTCCGCATGGCAAAACCATGAAGTCGCGAAAGATCGCTTCAGTGATGGGCAAATTCGGGCAGATTCGAGGATACGTAACTTCTTTGTGGTTGAGCGGGGAGTAGTACGGCCTTGCCAACACATTTTCAGACTGCAAGAAGCGAAGCGTATTCTCGCGCGAGAGGGGCCATGTATCGCCGATTTTGACAACAATGAGCCGGTAATCCGGGCGCTCCGATTCCATGTGCTCTACAATTTTCAACCCGTCTATGTTTCGCAGGCCCGCGACATAGAGATCGTATTTTCTGCAGTTAAGAACAACCTGCTCAACTACTTCGTCAAGCGATGCCAACGCCATCGCCGCATGTACCTCGCTAAGTTTCGCGTTGAGGCCTCTAGCGGCATCGACGCTATCGTCATCGCCAAAACCGGATCGCTTCATATCGTCAAGCTTAGCGGCCAATTGCCTATTGTTGGTGGTGATATATCCGCCCTCGAAAGCATTGAGCAGCTTTGTCGAGTGCATCGAAAATACTTCCGCATCGCCAAATCCCCCAATCCTCGCGCCATTGAAGGTTCTGTACGCCGCCTCCACCGAATCGAAGACCACCGGTATGCCGTGCGCCCGGCCGAAATCTGCTATGCCCTTTGCGTCACAGCAATTGACCATCGGATGCGGTGCCAGAATGAGCGCGGTGTCATCGTTTAACGCAGCGTTGATGGTATCGACACTGAGGCCAAGCGTTTCTGGGTCGACGTCACAAAAGTGTGGAACGTAGCCGGCCCACGCGATCATATCGTCGGTCCGCCGGTAGCCGAATGCAGGAGCGATGATCTCTTGCCGTCCGGGCAGCGCCAAGGCGGACATGGCCAGCACATGTCCCCAAAAGCCGCTGTTCACGGAAACGGCACGCTCGACGACGTGAAATTCCGCAAGACGCGAAGCGAGCACACGACACAAATCGCCGTCGCTATAGCGCTGGTTTTCATAGAACACACGCGAATAGCTGAGAAATCTCTCGATGCTGGGTCGGTAAAGGTTGCCAGTTGGCTTGGCTTCCGCGAACAACGGCCTTTCGCCGAACAAAGAAGATCGAAGCTGGCCGCTCATGGTTCTCGACGTTCCAGTGTCACATCGAATCGATAATTGGAAGCGACAAAACCCACCGGCATACAGGAACACGAAGCACGCCAGCCGGTCGCTTGAGCCATCGCCGCGATCTCGTCCTGCCGATACCAAATGCCTATTTGCGCCTCGTGGTCGTTCAACTCGGCATCAGTTGGCGCGCGCTCCTGAAAGAATCGATCAGATCGTCTCCTATCGGGAAGATTGCCGATGAACACTTTCACAACTCCGGAAAATCTCTCGTTGAGAGCTTTGAGCACTGCAATAGCATCCTCCCGCGAAAAATATTGGAACGCACCATAGATCAAAGCCTTGGTGAAGATCGATGGATTGTCATTCTTCGCCAGGTAGGTTACCGCGTCTTCCACATGAAATCGGTAACTCGGCGATTGGCCGAAATCCTTCCGGGCAATCTCGATCAGATAAGGAGAAATATCAACGCCGACAAGTCCGGCACATTTGCCGAACAGATAGGATGATAAAGCGCCATTTCCGCAGGCCAGATCAAGAACCACATCGTTTTGTGCCAAGGACAGTCCGGCAATAATCGCATTGGCGATGAGCATGATTTGCGCTTCATCGATGGGCTTACCGTTGATCGTTCGCCTGACTTGCTGCCAATATGCGTCGGCCGCTACGGATCGCGCATGCGCATCATAGTTCGCGGGGTAATTCCTTGCCAGTTTATCGTTCAATCAGCGCCTCCTCACAGCCTCACCTGGAAGACTCTTTCTCATTGCCGTGCGAGATTTGGCACTCTTAATGCTCGATCAAAGCTGGTCGGCTCACCCCGTTGATGTTGCGCATCACAAACTCTTTTTGCCTTGCACATGCCCCTAACGAACGGTCAAAGTTGCATCGAAACGCCAATGCGCACTGTAAAACCCGGTAGGCATTCGTGAAAATTCAGTGTGCCATCCGCTTTCAAGGGCAAGTTTCGTTACTTCCTGCTCAGTCCGCCAAATGCCAAAGGGCGTATCATGGCTTTTCAAATGCTCCAGAGAGGGGATGTCCGCGCCAAAAAAAACGCCGACCTGGTCAAGGTCTGGAAGATTGCCAAGAAACACGCGTCGAACATTGGTGAAGCGTCGACGAAGTGCGACAAGTACTCCGGACGCCTTCGACTCCGAAAGACACTGAAAGGCACCATAGCAAAACGCTTTGGTGATGCGTTCCGTGTCATTCGTTATTTCGAGATATTCGTGGACATCGGCCAGCTGATAGAGGCGATTGGGCGGCCTTTCGAAATTCGTCTTGGCAACCTCTATGAGATAGGGCGTGAAATCAACCCCAAGCCCTCCTCGGCACCGGGCGAAAATCGGATCGGTAATCGCACCATTGCCGCAGCATAGATCGAGCAAAACGTCGTGTGGCGCAATGTCGAGGCCCTTCTCGATCGCATCGAGGATCATGACGACCTGGTCGTGGCCCACCGACTTGCCATGTGGGTTTCTCATCACTTGGCCCTGAAAATCCTTGGGGTCGCACGAGCGAGCATGCGATTCATAGAGCAAGGCGAGGTTGGCTTCGGTCATTTTATCTGATTCACTAGCGGCAACGACTGATTTATCATATCATAATGCCCGCGGAAGAGCTGATGCAATGAATCAATTGCTTTTCGTCTTGGCCGGCTGTGGCAAGATTGCCGGGGTCCCGCACTTGGCCCTCACCTCTCCCGTCGTCGACACTCCGATTCGCAAAATAGTCCACCCGACACGGAGAGGAGATATCCTATTTATTGGCCGGCAAACAACCTATTTCACGCCTGCCGACGTCCCATTGTTCCGGCGCGAGCACGCGATCAGCGTGCAATATATCGCCGACACGACATTAAGCGGAAGCGACCGTCGCTAGGAACACAACGATGGCGTCGTCCACTCAAGAAGGCCCGCTGATCACGATCATTCTATTGTGCTACAATCAACATAATTTTGTCGCCGAAGCCGTCGGCGGTATCCTCTCACAGACCTATTCTCCTCTAGAAATCTTCATTTTCGACGACTGCTCGACCGATCGAACTGCGGACGTTATCGAGCGCACCATCGCCGATCACCCCTGCCGACATGACGTGTGCTTCATCCGCAATCCCGAGAATAAGCACTCGAACATTGTTTGCCGGATGGGGCTGCGCATGGCGAAGGGCGAGTTCATATTCGTCAGCCACGGCGATGACATCATGCTTCCTGACATGGTCGAAGAGATGGCGAATGTCTGGATCGCCGAAGGCGTTTCGCTCGTCACAGCAAACGCATATTACATCGACGAGAATTCGAGACCGTTGCACCGAACCTTTCGCGATCCCACTCAGCCGGCGGATGATAGTTTCGAGACGCTGGCAAGAGACGGCACAAATGCCTGTTGCTTCGGACCCGCCATCGGCTTTGAACGGGCAATCTACGAAAAGTTCGATTGGGTCCCGCGCTACTTGCGCGCGTACGACATCATGTATCCGTTCTACGCCTATCTTCTGAACGGAGCTCGCTTCCTCAATAAGCCGCTGCTTAGATATCGCGTGCACGGACAAAATACCTCGCTCTCCCTCGGAGCGGAAAAGGCCGACCCGCTGGAAAAGGCCATGATCGAGGAGCGCATCTTTCTCACTCATCTTGGGCACGCTGTCCTGATGGAGGAGGAACTTACGCGAATGTGCGCCGAAGCACCGGAACGCTACGGCCCCGTCGCCGAGCGGATACTGCCCCTTCTGACCATCCAGCAGGCGGAAATGTCAAAAAAACTGATCCGCATATCGCGACAATTTGGTACTTTGGCTTCGCAGTGGCGCTCCTAGGACCCGACACGAAACTCGCAGGAAATCATAGCGCACGGCGGAGAATGTACATGCATCCCCTATTGGCAAGATTTCCGTTAATCAGAAGGCCGTTTTACCAACGGGATATTGCTCGGCAGGAACGCGACCTTCTGCTTGCCGAGCGAGCCGCGCTGATCGGAGAGCGCGATTCGCTACAGCTAGAGCTTCGAGATGCCAACGGGGAGAAACCAGGCGAGCTATCGCAAGTGTCTGGCAATGGTTCGGCCCCGCTCGGTCCGTCATCCGCGCGAACGTGCGTATTTTGCAACGGCATGGTCGAAGCTTGGCTACCGTTTCGCATCAGAGAATCCGACCGTTCCGCCTTTCTGAAAAAGCTGCAGAGCATCGGCTCAAACGTCGAGCGCTTCTGGTGTCCGCACTGCTCGTCCATCGATCGTGAGCGCCACCTTTTCCTCTTCCTCGATCGGCTCAATATCATGGAGCACGCCCGCAGCGGCGCGATCCTTCATATGTCGCCAGAGTATCGGTTGCGCGGGTATATTGAGGGCCACGACTTAGCCTCCTATGTCAGAGGCGACCTTACGCCCACGGCCGACGGTGTGCAGCAAATCGATCTGCATCAAATTCCTTATCCGGACGAGACGTTCAATCTGGTAATTTGCAACCACATGCTGGAGCATGTCGCGAATGCAGAACTTGCATTACGCGAGATGCGCAGAGTGCTCAAACCGGGCGGAAGAGCGATTTGCCAAACCCCGTATTCCCCACGTCTGACGAAAACATTTGAGGACCCGCGTCTGCAATCAACGGATGACAGACTTTTTTTCTATGGACAGGAGGATCACGTACGTCTGTTTGGGTCGGATATTGAACAATACTTTTTCGCGGCAGGGTTCGTCGGCCGCCTAGTGCCGCATGCGGAGATCCTGCCGGACCTCGATCCGGAGCAGTTTGGGATCAATGAGAGAGAACCCTTCTTCGATTTTGTTCGCGATTAGAACGCGCGCGAAGAGTTGAGGCGATACAGGCAGGCGCTTCCATGAATGAAGGCCAGTCGGCGACCACATACTGCCCGCAGCAAAGGAGATATCGCCGTCTTCGATGTCAAGAGCGGGCACTTGTTCATGAATTCCGGTTACATCGCCCGGGACCCCCTCAACCGAAATCCGCCGGATGCATTGTGTATACCGATGAGGTCGGTGGCCCGGCTTGTCTCACAATGGGTCTAAACTCAATAAGACGTCGTTCATTGATATGACACGTTCTCGTCTTTCGACTCGATAGGACAAACCCGCCACGAACACCTCGTCCACGGACATCGTTGCCCCCAAGGCGTTGCTTTCCAAGGGTATTTCGCGCTAGTCACGGTCGAGGCAAGGTTAGGACGATAAAACGTGAGCAGCGGTACCATCGCGCATCGTTTGTCCTCCTGGCTTAAGGCAACGCCGCGGCCGGTACTCGCCGCGTTTGCCGTCCTTCTCGCCATAAAGCTTGGCGTACTTCTGATTTTGGGTCCAGCCCTTCAATTCGATTCATTCGGCTACGAAAAATATGCCGACGCGATCATGAGCGGCGAATTCCGCCATGTCGATCTTGCCACGGATCCGATGCCTATCACGCTGACTCGAATGATCGGCTATCCGGCCGTCATAGCGGCGGCGAAGGTCCTGGCCGGACGCGATTGGGCCTGGGCCGTCGTGTTATTTCAGTTTGCGGTTTCGCTGTGGGCGACCGCGATGGTCTATCGCTTGTCGCGCGCGTTTCGGCTGGGCGTCTGGGTGAGCCTTGGCGTTGTCGCAGCACAGGCGACTTCGATGCAATTCATGGTCGATCAAGCGGTCCTGACCGACAGCCTAACCGGCAGCACGACAACGATTGCGACCTGCATCTTGGGCCTGATCACGTTGCGCCGCGCGACGGCGCCGTTGCATTTCTATGCTGGCGCCGGCGCGCTGATCGCGGTTGCCTTCCTGATGCGGGACGTGATGGCGTTTCTGGCTATCGGGCTCGTTCCCCTCGCCGTAGCGGCCGCCCTGGCGCAGCGATCGCGGCTTCGCCAATTCGCCGCCTGTGCGCTCGTTTTCCTGCCGCTGATCGCAGCGCATGTCGCCTATACCGAGTGGAACCGTGTCCGAGTCGGCGCGGCCGTCGCCGCCTCCATTTCGGGGGCCGCGTTGTTCGGCGCCTTGATCGAAGCGGCGCACTTCGATCATTCGATATTCGCGGGATCGACCCCGATCGACGAAGTCGGCCGGCCTCTGCTCGCGGAAATGGAAGCGGGCCTCCACGGTTATGAAGCCGAAGCCAACATTGTTTTGCACCGCAACTATGGCTGGGATGCGATTCGCATCAACCACGAAGTCACGCTGGCGTTTTTGCGCGCCTGGCGCGACCATCCCCGCGCGATGATCTTTCACATTTTTCATCACATCTCGGAAACGCAGCTGCACCAGGCGGTGCGGCCGATCGAGACGGTGCGCGACGTGCTGCTGTGGAATACCGGCAGCTCCCACGATTTCGGCGCTGAGCGCGCCGTCAAGGCCGGCAATTGGTGGATGATCCCCGCCGTGATCGCCAATTGGCTGAGCGAGACGGCCTCGGTTTTTGTCTTTCTGGCGTTCTTCGTCGTCACGCCGATCCGCCTTGTCCGGGAGGGCTGGACCGACGAAACCAGCGTGTCGATCGGCATCTGGTGCTTTTATCTGACGGTCGGCGGACTCTACGCCACCGTGCATCTCGAGCCGCGTTACCTGACACCGGTGGTCGCCGGATCGATCGTCGTCGGCGTGGTGAACATCGTGCGTGTTGTCGAATTCTACCGGCGCCCTGCGGCGCTGGAGCCGGCGCGGCAAGAACTCGCCTAAACAGCAGCGCAGTTACGCGGCGACCGCGCGCCCGGTGCGGGCGATGGCGTCGGTGAGCGCGCGCATGGCGCCGGTCAGCACCACCGGGCCATGGCTCAAGGCGAGGCGACGCACGTTGCTGGCGGCTTCTTCGATGTCCTGGGCACCGGCCTGATGCGCCGAAACCGTCAACGTATTGGCAAGCTCCGCCACCACGCCGAGAGTCTCTTTTCCCATCAGTTCGAGCAGCACATCGGCATCGCGCAGAATGTCGTCGAAACCGATCGGCGCCAGCGGCGGCGCGACGTGTTCAACGCCGGTGAATTTGCTCCCTGAATCGGACATCTGCTGCGTCCCGGCTTTACCATGCAACATCTATTACGGCCGACATACCTAACCGATTGTAAACGCCGGCCGCTATCATGTCGTCCGATTATGCCCGGAACGCGTCAATAATTCGTTGGAACGCGGGTCATAATTGTTGCGCCGCCGTTCAAGGCCGGCTTTCGCCGTGCCGGCGGATGGTCAGCCGCGCAAGATGCGGCCGGCGACCGCGTCGAGCTTCTCCAACAGCTCCGGATCGCGCGCCTCGGGCGCCGTGATGAGCGCATTGTCGAGCGCGCGGTCGGAGCCGATCGGGCACGGCTCGTGCTCGCGCGGAAAGTCGCGGGCGAGCCGCGTCACCAGCCGCGTACCCTTTTCGGCGTTGGCGATCAGCACCTTGATAATGTCCTGCACGGTGACCGCGTCGTGGTCGGGATGCCAGCAATCGAAATCCGTCACCATGGCGACGCTGGCATAGCAAATCTCCGCCTCGCGGGCGAGCTTGGCCTCGGGCATGTTGGTCATGCCGATCACCGCATAGCCAAGATTCTTGTAGGTGAGGCTTTCGGCGAGCGTCGAGAATTGCGGTCCCTCGATGCACACATAGGTGCCGTCGCGCACCATGCCGATATCTTCGGCTCGCGCGGCCTCGGCAATATGGATGCGCAGCCGCGGCGACACCGGGTGCGCCATCGAGACATGCGCCACGCAGCCTTTGCCGAAGAACGAGCTCTCGCGCTTATGGGTGCGGTCGACGAACTGGTCGACCAGGACGAAGGTGCCTGGCGCCAGGTGCTCTTTGAACGAGCCGCACGCCGACAGCGAGACCAGATCGGTGACACCTGAGCGCTTGAGCACGTCGATATTGGCGCGGTAATTGATGTCGGAAGGTGAGAACCGATGTCCCTTGTCGTGGCGCGACAGGAACACGATCGGCAGGCCGTCGATCTCGCCGGTCAACAGCGGTCCCGACGGCTCGCCCCACGGGCTTGAGATGACTTTTGTCTGCGTCTTCTGAAGGCCCGGCAAATCGTAAATGCCCGAGCCGCCGATCACTCCCAAAACCGCTTTCGCCATGGTCCGCCGCGTTGCCTCGTTGGAACTTCAGCCATGCCCGTTGCCCGACGCGCTGTCAAACGTCGGCGCGGCCCATGACGCAAGCATGACAGGCGAAGACCGTTTCACGGGTTGCCGCGATAGCCGTGATACCAGGTCACGAACGCGCGCAAGCCGTCTTCGATCGACGTGTGCGGCGCAAACCCCGTGACGCGCCGCAACTCCGAACTGTCGGCGAACGTTTCGAGGACGTCGATCGGACGCATCGGCAACAATTCGCGCCGGGCCGGCTTGCCAATGACCTTTTCCAGAATATCGAGCAATGCGACGACTTCGACCGGCTGCGCGTTGCCGACATTGTAAATGCGGTGCGGCGGCTGCGGTGATGTTGGCGCGGCGGCGTCTGCAACCGTCGCCGGCGGCGGGGCCTCGATCAAGCGCACCACGGCTTCGATGACGTCGTCCACATAGGTGAAATCGCGGCGCATGTGACCACGATTGAACAGCCGAACCGGGCGATCCTCCAAGATCGCCTGGGTAAACAGCCACACCGCCATATCCGGACGCCCCCACGGTCCATAGACCGTGAAGAACCGCAGCCCCGTTGCTGGCAAGCCGAACAAATGCGCATAGGCGTATGCCATCAGCTCATTGGCGCGCTTGGTCGCGCCGTAAAGGCTCAGCGGCTCGTCGACCCGATCGGAGACCCGTAGCGGCATGCGTTGATTAGCGCCATAGACCGAAGACGACGATGCGTAGAGGAGATGCCGGCACTCGGCGTGGCGGCAGCCTTCAAGAATGTTGGCAAATCCGACCAGGTTTGCGTCGACATAGGCAGCGGGATTGACTGCCGAATGGGCGACGCCGGCCTGCGCCGCAAGGTGAGCGACATAAGCAAAGCGGTGACTTGCGAACAAGCTTGCGATGGCGCCGCGATCGGCGATATCGCACTTCTCAAATTGGAAATTCGGGCTCGCGCTTAATTCCGCAAGACGAGCCTCCTTCAGCCGCGGATTGTAATAGTCGTTGAGGTTGTCGAGGCCATGGACGGTCCAGCCGTGGGCAATGAGCCAACGCGCCAGATGAAAGCCGATAAACCCGGCGGCCCCCGTGACAAGAATGGGCTCGCGCATTCCGTCCCGTCCAAATTCCGGATCGGCCCTCAATGGCGCCTGTCTCGGGGCGAGCGCTCGACGAGGGCAAGAGGTCCTCGTCGGGAAGGCTCATGATCCCAGAAATGGCCGCGGTCGATCAGGACGCTGACTGCGTCGGCAAGGTTTGCGGCGGTTTCTACAATAAAGCCACCGTCATCGAGCTGGAACGCGGCCTGCCGCTCTTTGGGGTCTGCTGACAGCAAAGTACCGCCGGGAAGCCACCCTGCCTGGCCCGCCGCAAGATCATGCGCCCGGTCACCGACAATCCACGAGCGAGCCAGGTTGATGTTCATGCGGCTTGCAGCTTCGAGGATCATCCCCGGGTTGGGTTTCCGCCAGGGGTGACTGGCGACCCGTAGGGGCTCGCGGCCTTCACTGTGGTAGGCGCAGGCCAAAACGGCATCAAGATGCGCGCCAGCGGACGCAAGTTCGGCCGCCAACGCCGCCTGGACGGCACGGAAGTCATCCCAGCCGTAATAGCCGCGTCCTATACCGGCCTGGTTTGTCACCACAACGACCCGAATTCCCAAGGAATTACAGCGAGAAATTGTGATTGCTGATCCTGCAATCAGACGTAAGTCTTCGACACGGTGCAGGTAGTGCGTATCCGCGACGATGACGCCATCTCGATCAAGAAATAGCGTCCCGCGACCGGAAGGAGGCGCTGGATTGATCTCGCACCACAAGCCGGGATCATTGATGGTCATGGAGATGGCGCCAACGAGAGGTAGAGATTTCGCACCTTTTGCCTGACCGCGTCGGCAGTAAACCGCTCGTGAAAGCGTGCGTTCGCGGCGGCCCCCAGCCGATAGCGTAGGTCTGGATCGGCGGCAAGCGTCGTCAGCGCCCGCGCCGCCGCGCCGATATCGCCGAGCGGCACCAGGATGCCCTCCTGGCCGTCACGCACGACCTCCCGGCAGCCTGCAACATCGGTGGCGACGATCGGCCGCCCCACGGCGGCAGCTTCGACCAGCGAGCGCGGCAAGCCTTCGCGGTAGGACAGCAGCATGGCGATGTGGTGGTCGTGCCACACCCGCGCCACATCGGCCACGCGACCATGCCAGGCTACGCCAGGCGTGGCTGACCACCCCTCCAAGGTCGCCTGCGGGATGGAGCGAGGGTTGGCCGGATCGGGGTCGCCGAACAAATGAAGCTCAACCGGCGCCCCAGCGTCGCGGGCTCGCCGCACCGCCTCGACGGCCTCGGCGATACCCTTGGGCCGGATCATGCGGCTGACCACGGCAACTTTCAGCGGCGGCGACGCCGGCTCCTCACTGCGAGGAAAATTCGCGGGGTCGACGCCCGATCCCCCGACGATGGTGATATCGGCGGCGTCCGAGAGTATGCCGAACTCTTGCGGATCGTCGCAATTCTCGAACAGATATCGGGACCGCGGGCCGCGCAGCCAAGAGCCGACGATGGCGCTCACGATCTTGCGGGCGACATGCACGGCGATGCCACGCTCGATCCACAGATGCCCCAAACCGGTCGGCGCCAGCACGAGTGCGCCGGTCCCGGCAAACTTCGCGGCAACGCCGCCGATCACCACCGGTCGCAGCGCGATACAATGCACGATATCGGCGCGCTCGCGACGTACAATTTTGTACGACTGAACGAAATCGCGCAGGCTAAGCAACAGGCTGGCACTTCCGCGTTTGCTCTCGATCGGAATCACGGAAAATCCTTCGGCCTCGAGCCGCTCACCCTCCTCGCGGACACGCGTCGCGACCACCACTTCGAATCCGCAATCCCGCGCCACCTTTGCCATCGGCAAGAAATGCGAGACAAAGAACCAGTCTTCGGTGACGAGGTAAAGGATTTTTGGCATGATGGATGGGACGCGATCCTAGCTTATTATGCCGCCGACGGTACCCCCCCATCCGGCCGATCGACGTGGCTTAGCGCTTGATCATCAAACCCTGCCCTCTGACCACGCGCCGCCACAAACAAATGGGTGCGCTCCCTTCTCCTTCAAGAATTTTTGGCCAAGCACCCAAGGATCACGCGACGCAGGTTCCTTGATCCTAAGACCGGAATGACGATCGAGATAGGTGGTGACATCGGCTCACCGTCTGGCATATTGAAGTTCATAATATTGCCTATATGCGCCGGTCCTTACCGCATCCGTCCAATCTTTATGCTCCAAATACCATCGCACGAGTGATGGCAGAGCGATTTCGAACTTCTCGAGCGGGCGCCAACCAAGGCTCGTGCGCAGGAACGAGGAGTCGAGCACATATCGCCGGTCGTGCCCCGGCCTATCTCTAACATGTCGGATGAGTTTCTCCGACGTCCCGGGTGAGCGCGCAAGTTCGGCGTCGATGGCACGGCAAATGCTTTGAACCACATCTAGATTGGTCCGGGGGTTCTCGCTTCCCACCAAGTAGGTCCGGCCGATCTCGCCATTTTCGATCACAGACCGGATCGCCCTGCAGTGATCGGATACATGCAGCCAATCGCGCACCTGCCCGCCGTCACCATATATCGGCAGCTCGCATCCCTCGATCGCATTCAGGATCATCAACGGAATCAGTTTCTCGGGAAACTGCCACGGCCCGTAATTATTGCCGGAATTGATTATTATCGCAGGCAAACCGTGAGTCCGCTGCCACGCGCGCACCAAATGGTCGGCAGCTGCCTTCGACGCGGCGTACGGACTGGACGGATGATATGATGTCTTTTCCGTGAACGGCGGATCGTTCGGTGCGAGGTCGCCGAAAACTTCATCGGTCGATACGTGGATGAAGCGAGCGCCAGCCCCGCCTTGCCAAGACCGACGCGCGGCCTCGATCAGCACATAAGTCCCTTCGATGTTGGTGCGCAGGAATGGTTGCGCACCAAGGATGGATCTGTCGACATGGCTTTCGGCGGCGAAATGCAGGACACAGTCGAAGCGATACATCGCGAACAATCGGTCCACGAGTTCGGCATCGCAAATGTCACCTTTGTGGAATTGCACTCGGCGCCCATCGACAAGATTCGAGATATTTACAAAGTTGCCGGCGTAAGTGAGCGCGTCAAGAATGACGATTGTGTCCACGGGGCTATCGGCCGCCATGCGCACGAAATTTGCGCCTATGAATCCCGCACCGCCGGTAACCAACCAAGTCGTCATGTTCGAATCTTGTTGCCTAGCTCGAGCAACAACTGACCCGCCTCAATGAGCGATTCGAAAGTGCCCGCGTCAGTCCAACGGCCTTTCACAAAACCGTACTCAAGTTGCTTGTCTTCGATATAAACATTGTTGACCGAGGTAATCTCATACTCCCCACGTCCGGAGCTTTGGATGCGACTGATTATATCGAATACGCGCTCATCATACATGTAACAGCCGACGACAGCGTAGTTTGTGCGCGGCAGCGCCGGCTTTTCGTCGATCGACAGAATGACTTTCTCATCGAGCGCAGCCACGCCGAATCGCTCCGGATCTCCTACCTCCTTTAACAGGACACGCGCTCCACGCTTTTGCAGCCGAAAGTCATCAACATGTGGACCGATAGAATGTTCAAAAACATTGTCGCCGAGTAAAACAACGATTCGCTCGCCGGCAGAGAATGCTTCCGCCAATGCCAGTGCATGCGCAATACCCTGGGACTTCTCCTGCACGCGATAGGTGAATTCACAGCCAAAGCGCTTGCCCGATCCCAGCGATTGAACGATAGACCCCATGTGATGAGTGGATGTAACAACTAGAATTTCCCCGATCCCCGAGCCAACGAGCTGGCGCACAGGATGCCACAGCATCGGCTCCTTTCCGACCGGAAGCAGGTGCTTGTTAATAATCTCGGTGAGCGGTGTCAGCCGTGTGCCGACCCCACCCGCGAGGATGACACCTTTCACAATTTCACCACGGATAAGTTCATTCGCATTATGTGCATCGCCATCCACGGTTCGAAGGCCGATCGAGAAGCCCACCCGCTGCTCAATGTCTCACCTGATCCTCGATCGCTGCATTGGCAAACTTAGCACCCTCGACGACTTGCCGTAACTGCCCACGATAACGCAATTGACACCCTCGCCTAATGCTGATTTCCACTGGGCCAGTGCCGCGCTTCTGAACATGAAAGGGAATTCAGACGCGACCTGAATCGTGAACGCGGTGAGATTGCTCACGAATACCGGTGGTCCAGCACAACGCAATATTATCGCCGCCGATAGACCAGATTGGCGAGGCGCCGAAAGACCAGATCGATCAGCGTGTGGGCCACCGAGAGCCCGTTCTTGAAGGTCAAGGCATTGGAGCCTTGGACGCGGCGCTCGATGGATATGACCGGCACTTCCTTGTAGCTGAATCCCTGATCGAGCAGCATGCAGATGATGTCGGCCTGAAAGCCGAAACCGCGCGTATTGGGGTGCCAGCGCATCACGTTGTAGCGCAGATGCACGGCGAGCCCGTTGTAGTAGTGCAGGCGAAAGCCACTGATCAGATTGACGATACCGGCATAGACGTTGGACAGCGAGCGGCGGTACAGGCTCTTGCCTTCGTTCGACACGTAATAAGGGATGATCATGTCGGCCTGGCCGATGGCACCGAACACGGCGAGCATGGTCTCTTTCGGCTCGGCGTCGTCGCCGCAGATCAGGCGGTAATATTTGCCTTTGCCGACGAAGGCAACGTCGAGATAGTTCTGCGCTAGCCCCCGGTTGACCTTGTTGGTGCGCAGCATGATGCGCTCGTCGGGGTGGGCCGCGATATAGTTTCTGACGGTTTCGCTCGACGTGTCCTTCGAGCAATCGTCGACGACGATGATCTCGTAGCCGATGGTACCGATCTCGTTGAGCGCATCGCGCACCGTTTCGATAGTCTTCACGATGAATTCCTGCTCGTTATAGCAGGAGATGAAAACCGTCAGATCGAGCGGCGCCTGCTGGCCGGGCGACACCACATCCTCGGCGGCATGCAGCTTTTGCGCAGCCGGCGTCATCGTCACGTCAGCGGGGAACAACACGGTCGGCACGGCTACTCCTCGGTTCCGATCAAATCGATGCGTACCGCGACCTGCTGCCGGGCAAAAGCCAGATACGTGTATTTGACGCGGCGCGCGCTGACGAATTCCTGAAACGCCTTGAATTCGTGCCGCTCCCAGTTCGGATAATTGAAATACTCGTCGAACAGGATCACGGTTCCGTTCGCGAGCCGCGGCGCCAGCAGTTCCAGAATGGTCTTGGTTGAGCTGTAGAGATCGCAATCGATGTGGATGAAAGCAACCGGCCCGGGATTGTCGTTGAGCCACGGCGGCAGGCTCGCGTCGAAGTAGCCCTGATGCAGCCGCACGTTATCCGGCACGCGCGGCAGGCGGCCTTTGACATCGAACGACTTGCCGCCGAGGCCGAAACCCGACCACGCCTCGGGCAAGCCCTCAAAGCTGTCGAAGCCGTGGATGGTGCGCGGCCCGATATGGCGCGCGATGTAGCGGATCGTGCCGCCAGTGAAGACGCCGAATTCGAGATAATGACCGTCGATGCCGACGGCATGCAGCGAATAGTCGATCAAATCGCGCTGATTTTCGAGGCCGAGCGTGTCCGGCATCGCGCTCTCGATATAGTCGACGCTGCGCTGTAATGCGCGCAGGGCGCGTTCGCGCACCGGATGAACCCGCCCGGTGTCGACCAGCTGATAGGCGCCGCAGACTATCTTGTAGAGCACGTATTTCAGCCGGAAATTGGTGATCAGCATGGCAACCGCAAATCATTCCTGTCCGCACGCAAGGCATCTCGCCCCGGCCGGCCCCTTTTAGCCGAGTTTACCGCCAAGTTAATAGCTTATTGGCTTCCCCCCATTGCGTCGCAGCCCTCATGCGCGGCGCGATCGTGGCCATGAGCGGGGCGAGTTCGTCGAACCTGAACCAGCGGACGACTTCGGGTTCGGCGCGCCGGCGCGCATAGGCCTCGAGGAAGTCGGGCCCGATCGGGGTCGTGTCCGGGCCGATCCAGGTCAGCAGGTAGGTCGAGCCGTCGCTCCACTTCACGCCGAGATAGCGGCCGATCGTCTCCGGCGCGAACAATTTGCTGAACGGCAAGAGATCGATCATGCGATAGTCCTTCATGAACAGAAAATAATCGAGGCCGGCCTGCTGCAGCCGCAGCTTGGCGAACTCCGGATCGCCGCCGAGAATTTCGTCGAGCCGGCCCGACATTTTGAAAGAGATGACGCTTTCGATCAGGCACCCCGGCACCATGCAATAGGAATCGACATTGGTGCTCCAGATCGGCGTTCCATATGGCAGCTGCTGTGCGGCGGCCAGTGCCCCGGGGTTGATCGCGCCAAATGGAAAACGACTGTTGGCGTGGGAATAGGCCTGCGCCAAGCTGTACGAACCTGCCAAGAACCGCATGGCATTCGCCGTTTCGCGGCGCAACGACGACGTCCAGTGTGCGGGCGACTGCCAAGCGACCAGGGTGCCGACAAGCAAGAGCGCGGGCACGATGAGCCGCAAGACCGCGTCGTCGCGGCGCGTCAGCGGCCAGTTCAGTGCCCAAACGCTGCCGGCAATGGCCAGCATCACCAACACGGGAACAAAGAACGAGCTGAGGCGGGCAAAGGAGAAACTTTGCGCGCGCCCGGCGACGACGGCAACGGCCGCGAGCAGCAACACCATGGCAACGAGACGCCAAGCAGTTTGTTTGGACAAAGCGGCCGATCTGGCGTCGCGCGGCGCCGCCAGCCGCCACCAGCCGCTCAGCGCTCCCGACATGCGCAGAACGACGACGGCGATGAGCGGTCCGGACAGGAACGGCCAGAGAAAGCGAAGCCGCAAGAAATCGGCGATCTCTTGCAGCGTCGCCCGCCCGAAGGGCTGTTCCCATTGCAGATAATTGTCCCTGATCCACGCCACCGCAATGATCTGCGGAATGACGCCCCAGCGGTCGAGCCGGGCGAGATCGGCGAAACGGAGCATCAGATCGAGCGCCTGGTCGCTCGCCAATCCGGTTTGCAGATAGCTCACCACGAACACCGCAAGCACGGCGCTGGCGATTGCCGCAACGACGACGCTATAGCCCCACATGTCGCTCCATCGGCGCCGCACCATGGACCAGACAGCCAATAGCCCGACGAAAAAACCGAGCAGAATGGCGATCGGCGGCGTGACCAACGCGGCGGCAATCGCGGTCGCGGCGGCCATGATGCGGAACGGCCTTGGCGCGACGCGCCGTTCCATGCACAGCGCCCACGCCGTCAGCGCCACCAACGCCGCGACCTCCTCGTGATCCTTCTGGAACTGGCCGCCGCCGTCGGCGCTGAAGCTGACCAGATAGTAGAACAGGTAGATGACGGCGCCCGCGGCCGGCCACAACGAATGGGGCGCCATCCTTGCCGCCAGCGTCGCAATCGCGACGGCGGCAAACACGACGCAGGGATAGGTCGTCAGCGCCGGCGCTTCCGGATCGGTCAGCAGCATGCCCAAAAAGGCCAGACCGCTGCCTTTGGAATAATAATAATGGTACCAGACGTCGTTCGGCGCGAGGCCGTGGTTTTTCAGGACTTCCAGATAGTAATAAAAGTAGTGCGTGTAATAATCGCCGCCGCCGCCGGGAAATAATCCGCGCAACAGCAAGAGCCACACCGCCGTGACGCCGATCAGTATCACACCGATCTGTTCTGGTGTTGCACGACCCTGTCGCAGCTCGGTGAAACCCACGACAAGCGTCCGCCATTGGGCGATCGCGGTGTTGGCAAATTGCCGCGAGGACGCGACGACAACCACCAGGCAGAGGCCGACGATCACCGGCCGATCGTACAATCCGAGGAGCCCCAGGATCAGCATCACGACGTGCCAGATACCTAATCCGATACCGAAACCGAGCACGGCGCGTTCGGGCGGCGTCAGCGCCGCTCGCTCGTCCGCGGACACGATCAGGGCGGCGGCCGCCGCCCCCGGAGCGTAGATCAGCCACGAAAAAACGACGACAAAGACAATTCGCACCAGATTATCGGCTGCGACGATCGGCCCGGTGTCGAAGAAATGCCGATGGTAGAAATCGACGCCACCAAACCACGCCACGACACCGATGAAGCCGCAAACCAGCGCGGCACCGGCGAGAACCTGGGTTTTAGCGGAAGCAGCGCCCACTTTTTGTCGACCGTCAACCGCGTCCGACATTCTACGTTGCCGCTTCGTTGGACATCATCGATCCGGTCTTTGTTTTGGGGCGCCTGATAAAGCGCCGAAGTGGCGCCTCAAACCAGCGATAGACGATGATCGCGAGCACAAAGAGCAAACCCCAGGCGATCGCGATGCGCAACACGGACGGCAGATAGGGGCTTTGCTTCATCACATACCAGAGTACGAAGCCATGCAGCATATAGATGCTATAACTCGCCTCGCCAAGCACAAGCATGATTGGCGTTTCGATCAGAACAGACGCGCGGCTGCGGTAATAGGCAAAATAGAACATCACGGCGGCAACGCCCGGCGCGAAGCCGAAGCAAGCTTGGAAGTTCGGAAAGACATAGCAGGCCGCGAATGAGGCGACGATCCAGCAACCGCCCGCGAACCCCATCCATCGCGCATTTCGCAAATCGGGGCTGATCAAATAAAGCTGCGCTATCAGTGCGCCGAGCAAAAATTCTGGAACTCGGCAAAATGGCGAAAGGGAAAGCCACCAGTCTTGCTGCGGAAGACGTCCTAGCCAAAATCCGCTCGCATAGCCGCCGATGAAAATTGTCCCCACGATAGACAGTCCCGCAATGACGCAAAGCGTTGGACGAACGGTTCGCAATCCATCGAGCGGAATGGCGAGCGCCAAATAGAAAATGTACAGGCCGACCTCGGCGCTGATCGACCACGCGCTGCCGACATAAAGCGTGGCGAGTAATTTGCCGTCGAGCAATGTCGGCGTCCAATCCTGAGTCATCGTCAGATACCGCCAGGACCACGTCCGAAAAGCGGACTCGCCGATGATTGTTGGAAACAACGCGACGCTGATCAGCAGCACCAGCAAATAGAGCGGATAGAGCCTGGCAAAACGGGCGATCAGGAAGGAGCGGATCGCCGGCGCGCCTTTCGCGGCGATGTTTGCTCCGTAATTGTAGTGGATGACAAAGCCGCTGAGCACAAAAAACGTCGTCATGCCGAGATTGGCGCAGACCCTCCAGCCGTATTCGAGCCATGCGGGCTGGGCCGCGACGAAAAAGAAATCCGTGTGCGCAATGACGACGAGCCACGCGGCGATGCCGCGCAGGCCCGTAAGGCTCGGTATGTCGTCGCGCCGAGGCATGGCTCTAAAGCCGATCTAAGCGGGCCTGGGAAACGGTTTGCACGACCCGTAGTGCCTCTATTTTATCTGAAGCCGTCGCCACGTTAACAGTCTATTGGCCTCCCCCCATTGCGTCGCAGCCCTCATGCGCGGCGCGATGGTGGCGATGAGCGGGGCCAATTCGTCGAATTTGAACCATTGCAAGGCGTCCGGTGCGGCCCGCTGGCGCGCATAGGCTTCGAGGAAGTCGGGCCCGATGGGCGTCGTGTCGGGGCCGATCCAAGTCAGCAAAAAGGTCGAGCCGTCGCTCCATTTGACGCCGAGATAGCGGCCGATGGTGTCCGGCGCGAACAGGCGGCTGAACGGCAGCAGATCGATGATGCGAAGGTCTTTCATGAAGAGAAAATAATTGAGCCCGGCTTCCTGCAACCGCTGCTTCGCCAGTTCCGGATCGCCGCCGAGAATTTCATCCAGCCGCCCGGACATCTTGAAGGAAATGGCGCTTTCGATCAGGCAGCCGGGCACTTTGCAATAGGAATCGATATTGGTGCTCCAGATCGGCGTACCGTAGGGCAACTGTCGCGCGGCGTTGAGCGCGTCGGGATTGATCCCGCCAAAGGCGTAGCCGCCGACGTGCCCGTAAGCCTCGGCCAGGCTGAAGCGGCCGGAGAAAAAACGCAAAGCATTGGCCGTTTCGGCGGGCAATCGCCTCGACCAATGGTCCTTGCCCTGCCACGCGCCGAGCACCGTAACGAGCAACACCGCGGGCAGCACCGTCCACGTCCACGGATCGCCGCGAGACTGCAGCTTGCCATTGAGCAGCCATGCACCGTAGGCGATTGCAAACAGCCCCAGCAAAGGAACAAAAAAAGTGCTGAGCCTTTCGAATGATATGCTTTGCGTGCGCCCGACGAGGATCGCGATGACGATGAAGAAGAGCAAAAGGGCGGCGAGCCTCGCCGCTGTTGCTCCGGCAAACGCAGCTTCCGTTTGATCGCTGAGCCGCGGCCGCTTCCGGGGCGCAAATCTGTCCATCAAGCAGATAATGACTGCCGCGACGATCGGACCGATCAGAAACGGCCACAGCCCTCGCAGCCGCATGTATTGGAAAAGCTGCTTGAAATCTCCCCAACCGAACGGCGGAACCAGGGCCAGGTAGTTATCCCGAATCCAGGCTACCGCGATCACCTGCGGGATCACGCCCCATCGATCGAGGCGCCCGACATCGGCGAAGCGAAGCATCAGATCGAGCGCCTGATCGCTCGCCAAGCCGGTTTGCGCGTAGCTCAAAACGAACATTGCGAGCACGGCAACCGCGATCGCGGCGGCGACGGCGCTATAGCCCCACATTTCGCGCCAGCGCCGCTGCAGTATGGACCAGGCGCCGAGCAGCCCGACAAAGACACTGAGCAGCACCCCGACCGCCTGGGTCACGATGGCCGCTGCAATTGCGTTCGAAGCGGCCATGAGTCGAAACGGCCGCGGCGGAGCGTAGCGCTCCATGCACAAGGCCCACGCGGTGAGCACCACGAGCGCCGCGACCTCCTCGTGGTCTTTCTGAAATTCGCCTGCCCCGATGCCGTTGAAATTGAGCAGATAGTACAGGAGATAAATCAACGCGCCGGCGGCCGGCCACAGCGAGCCTGGCGTCATGCGCGCCGCCAATGTGGCGATCGCGACCGCGGCAAAGATCACGCAAGAAAAAGTGGTAAGCGCGGGCGCTTCCGGATCGGTCAGCAACATGCCGAGAAAGGCCAGGCCGCAGCCCTTCGAATAGTAATAATGATACCAGACGTCGTTTGGCTCAAGGCCGTGGTTTTTCAGGACTTCCAGATAATAATAGAAATAGTGCGTGTAATAGTCGCCGCTGCCGCCGGGAAACAGCCCGCGCCGCAGCAACAGCCACGCGGCGGCGACGACGATCAAGATCGCGCCGACTTCCTGCGGCGATGCGCGGCGTTGCCGCAATGCGGTGAAGCGGCCGGCCAGAGCACGACAGCCGGCGACGGCGACTTGGGCAAAATGCCGGCTGGATGCGGCGAGAACCACGAAGCACAGTCCAGCCAGTACGGAGCGGTAATACAGGTCAAGGACGCCGAGGATCAGCATCACGACGTGCCAGATGCCAACCCCGATGCCGAAGCCGAGTACGGCGCGCTCGGCGGGACACACCGCGGCGCGCTCAGCCGGCGTCGTGACGAGAGCCGCGACCGCCGCGCCGGGGGCGTAGATCAGCCAAGAGAAAATTCCGACAAAGACGATGCGTACCATATTGTCGGCGAAGACGATGGTGCCGGTGTCGAAGAAATGCTTGTGGTAAAAATCGACCAAGTCGAACCACAGCACCACGCCGATGAAGCCGCCGATCAGCGCGGCAACGGCGATCATGTCCGACCTGGTGAACGGCGTTGCCGGTCGACCGAGTTCGCTCATCGTGCGAGCGTCAGGCCGTACATGTCGACGGTGCAAAGCGCATTCCAGAACCGGTTGTCTTCGATCCGCGTTTCGAGCGGCCTGAGCCACCGGTAGATGACGCCGGGCGTGAAATTGGGGAACATGTTCGCCCGCCGCCAGATATTGGTGCGCCAGCCGGCGGCCGCAAAAATCGCCATCAAATCCTTGCTACGGAAACTGTCCTCGCCGGCGGCGCGATAGGACGGCGCATATTCCATCGCCTTGCGCAAAAGATGACTGCCGTTCGGCTCCAGCACGATCATCTTGTCGGTGCGTCGCGCCATGGCGCGCACGATGTCGGGCGTCGCCTGCTTGACGTGATGCAATATGCCGATCAGGAAAGCGGCATCGTAGCGCGGCAGCGAGTCGTAATCGAAGGTCACCAGATCGACCGCCCGATAGGTCGCGAGACCTCGCGATTCGGCGTTGGCGCGCTTGATGGCCGCTTCCGACTTGTCGATGCCGTCGACCACGCGGTAGCGGCCGGCCAGCATCTGATTGGTAAAGGCGCCGTCACCGCAACCGAGATCGAGCACGCGGCCGTCGGCCGGAACGCCCAGCAAGCCGGCGATATCGATGGCGGTTTGCCAAACCCGGCCGCGGACATGGGCTTCGACGTCGGAACTGCGATACATGGCCTGGCCATAGCCCTGCTCACCCGCCCGATCCCAGTAACCGTCCGGTTTGCTGTGGGCTCGATCGCCGATCATGGTCTGCCTCTCCCCAACCCCCGCCACCGCACCCCTACCGTGGCTTTGGGCCGCGCCGGCATTGCCTGCCAGGAAATCCCGCGCCTGCCAACCGCCGTGTTATTTCGCCGGTGAGGCGGCATTGCGATGGTCGCGCAGCGTCAGCCAGACCACGCCCCCCGGCAGGCTCAGCAAGGTGGTCATCAGGCCCAATTCGACCGACAGCGCCAGCGCCGCCTCGCGGTCGACGCCGAGGAGGCCGAGCAGCGCGACCAGCGATATTTCGCGCACGCCCCATCCGGCGACCGAGATCGGCAAGGCCACGACCAGCGTCATGATCGAGATGACGGCGATCATCGGAACCGGCCCGACGCCGATGCCGAGACTGCGCGCGATGCAATAGGCCCCGAACGCCGAACAGGCGCCCGACGCCAGCGCGAAACAAAGCGCCACCAAGCCGGAGCGCGTCTTCACTTGGCGCAGCTCCTCCGCCATGCGCAGGACATGATGAATGAGTCGCTGCTTCCGCCATCGCCCGAGCAGGCGTTCGATGGCGCCGAGCAGCAGAATGCCGAGCACCCCGGCGACAAGAATGGCGGCGCCGCCGAACCATGCGGTGACGGCAAGCGGACTGGAAATGGTCGGCAGAGTCACCAGCGCCAGCATGATCAAGGCGGCAACCGTCACCACGCGATCGACCAGAATCGACAGCACGATCTGGCTCAGCGACAGCGCAAACCGCCGCGCCAGCCAGGCGCGGGCGACGTCGCCGCCGACGGTGCCTAACGGCAGGCAGTTGAAGAAAATGCTGGCGTAGAACACCGCCTGCACGCTCGCCACCGACGGCGGCGGGCCGCGCATCAAAGCGCAGACGATCGAGCGCCAGCGCTCGCCGCCGAGGAAGATTTGGGCGAGAAGGACAACTGCCGCGACGGCGAGCCAGCCGCGGTCCTGCGTGGCCAACAGACGCGCAAAAGCCTGGCGGTCGATGCCCCGGAACACGAAAAACAGCGTGACGGCGGTGAGCGCGAAGGAAAATCCCAGCGTCAGCCAATGGCGATGCGTCTGCGGGCGCGATGTCGAATCTTGAAACGACAAGGAGATGTGCCTTGGCCCGGTGACTGGGATGGTGCGAGGAGGCGGCTTTTTTGGCAGCTTTTCCGGCAACCCTCAAGGGTTCGGCAAACGCTTGGGCGCCCTGGTCTGGTAGTACCATCGTATGCCGGACCGCACAATCCGCCGCGACAGCGAGGGCTTTATTGTCTTTGCCTGGAAGCGGTTGTCGATCCATTTGTAGCCGCGCCGGGCCAGGCGAGGACGCAGCATTCCCACCGAGCGCGCCAAGTGCGGCCGCGGCGACCGATGAACGATCGACAATTGCGCGGCATAGCGCTCCCAGTTCGCAGCCGAGCGATAAGGCGCCTGCTCCGGCGCGAGCTCGGATATCGACGCCGCGCCTTTCTCCGCAAAAACCACGGTGTAATAGCGCAACCACTTGGCCGGAAACAACGAGAGCCTGGTCGCCCTCGTCCGGGCGAGAAATTCCGTGTCGAACCAATAGCTGTTGTACGAACCGGCAAAGCCTGTGCAGACATAGACCTTGCAATCGACAAATCCGTTTTCGACGAAAAAATCAAGGAACCAATCCGGCGAACAAAGCGTATATGCCTCTTCGAGAAGACTGAGTGCGTTGACCGCGATCAGCCGGCCGCCGGGCCGCAGCAGCCGCGCATAATTGCGCAGTGTCATTGCCGGGTCGAAGACATTGTCGAGCGTGCTGCCGTCGACGATGAAATCCGCGATCGACTCCAGTCGATCCGGCAGCGGACGATTGAGATCGTGCACAATCTCGGCGCCTTCGTAATCGCTCACGTCCAGCGCCTTGATGCTGTCGATACCGAGCGCGCGAAAGACCGAGCGATCGGTGACGATTTCGCCGTGGCCGGGAAAACGATTGACGGTGGTCCGATCAATCTCGATAGCGCTCGGGTCGACGGCATGTCCGTGCGCGCGCAACTGCGCCGCCAAATCCGCCGGGGTGAAGTACGTCGCCTGCCTGCCGATGAACAGGATATCACCCTTGATCGGGCGGAACGCATGTTCACGCCCGATCGCGTCGACCGCATGAAACCCCAGACCCATCTGACTCCCTCGTCGCGCTGAGATACCAAGGTGCGGATTGAATGGCAAACGCGTGGAGTTGCGGCGACGCCGGATCGCGGATGCTGACGAATATTCCCCAGAGATTTCAGCGCAGCGGCAGGAGATGCTTGAGCGACCGTGATCGCCGCAGATAACGCTTCACCATATAGGCCCGCGGCAAGTCGAGCGGCGTGCAAAAGTCCTGATCGTAATTTTTCCGGAAAGCCGCCGTGATCGAAATCTCCGGAAGGGCTTCTACCGTGAGCTTGGCGCCGCGGCCCCATTTCCGGTTCATGGCATGGACAAAGCGCGGAACCGGGCTATGGCGCGGACCGGACCCGCCCCGCTCGAACTGCGTTCGCAGCAAGATCGGCTCGTAATCGTTTTCTCGCATCAGCTGCAGAAAGAACTTCGGGCTGTAATTGAAAAGGCCGTGGCCGAAAAGGCACGCGGGCACCTCATGGTGCATGATGCCGCCCTTGCGCAAAAGATCGTGCATCACGCGAAAGCAATTGTTCTGGTTGGCGATGTGTTCCGACGTCCCGATATTGACGACAAGATCGAAGGCGCCGCGCAGGTTGGGCGGCGTCTCGCCGACATTGAGGTCGACAGCGACGCTGTCGCGATGGCCGTCATAGTCGATCGCCGTGAGCTCGAATCCGAGCGAGGTCCAAAACGGACGCGATGGCGGCGCCTTGCGGCTGAAGTTTGCCTCGCCGCACGGGCGGCCGAGGTCGACGCGGCGTGCGCCAAACAGCGTGTAAAGCTCATCGAGGAGCTTGTCGCTGGTCAGCAACGAATCGGCGAGCTGCTGGGAGCCGATCTCGACGACCCGACGCATGCCATCGAGCGCACCAATACGCTTGAGCTCGATCAGATCGTCAAGAAAACCGCTACCCAAACCCATGTGACGATCCTAGCGAAGCGCGCCTTGTTTGCAATCCGAAAGACCAAGCGACGATGCAAACTCCCGCCGCCGCGCCCAGCAAGCTATTTCGAATGCAGCAGGCTCTTTGCCTTTGCCGCAAGAAGTCCACCCGCGGCAATGGCGTTATTGCTCTTGAAGCGCAACCACCCGCTCAAGCCGTGCAGCGTCGGGGCCGAACGCCGGACAAAACGAAACTCGCAGGCCATTCGCAACGCGTCCTCCGCGCCCACGTTCTGCGTACGATGCAGGACGAATTGATCGAAGATTAGCGCGTCGCCCACCTCGAGCTGCGGGACCGACGACGGTCCGAGCGCACCGACAAACGCATCGTCCCGGGAACGATTGTTGCCGGTGAGCATGGGGACGCCGCGCAGGGCGATATGCGACCGTGGCACGATTTCCAGCGACGGCAGGTCGGTGCCGACCGCATCGAGCGGCATCCAGACATTGATGGCCGAAGCGGCTATGCGAAAGATCGTGGCGCCGTCGGCATCGGCGTGCCAGCCCACCCTTTTGCCCATGCCGCGATGCCGGCGGAAGTAGGAGCGCTTGGGAAAATATCGCCACTCGCCCCCCAACACGTGCTTGATTTGCGCTTCGACCAGGTGGAGCGATTGCTCATAACGCTCGGCAAGATCCGGACGTGCTTGGCGCAGGAATGCCGGCAACGCTTGGAGCCATACGCCGTCCCAAACGCGGAAATTGTTCCCCAACAGCTTGTTTGGGAAATGCTCGCACGAATCCATTACGGCATAAATTTCTGCCACGGTGCGGCGCAAATTCGCCGCATCGCCGGGAGCAAGAAGCCCCCGAACGATGGTGGCGCCGTCCGTCGCCAAATTGTCCGCCGGCTTTGTCATCTTCGTTGGTTCCCTCCAGCGTCGAGCATAACAGCGCAGAGTGAAGCTTTCCACACGCTGCGAAACGGGCAGGACTCGGGCGCTCCACCCTTCTTTCTTCCGGCGCTTCGCGCGGCTTTATCCATTCTAAACTCTCTTGATCATGTCCGACTTCGCCTATACGGGCTGACGGCACGCGGTGCGTGCGGCGCAAGCCGGCGCTTACGGCGCCGGACAGCTAAGCAGAGCCGATCGGCCGTTCGCTTCCACAGTCAGATAGAATTGGTGGACCTTCGGATCGTTGCCGCAGCGCCAATTGGCGATAAAATCCTTGCCGCAGCCGGGAGCCGGGTCACCGATCTGGACCACGTCGACGGCGAACAAGCAGGTCGTCTTGGCTTTATCGCAGGTGCTCGTCAGCGCCGCGGTGACATTGCCGACCTTCACCAGATTGGGCCGGCCGGACGGCGGCGTGAAGTCCTTGCAGGCCAAGCCATAGGTCGCGTCCACGACGTGGATCATGCTTGCGTTCGGATCCTGCGGGGCCAGCCAATAGTCGAGAATTTGCATAGTGGCAAAAAACGATATCGCCACCACCGCAAAGCCCCCGATCACCGTGAGCAGGACCCGACCGCTCGACGACCGCATGGCCGATTTTTCCCCTTATAGGTCGCTGCGATCGACGCCGCGCCGCCGATTCTACACGTCCGCTTGTCAAACTGCCAAGGGCTGGTTACAACGCCGCGCGATCAATCGCCAATCGACGGCGATTGATCGCCCCACATTGCCGGGTTCCAGCATCGTTTGCCGGCCGTCGCGCCGGCACATTTTCAGTAAGGACGTGAGTAATGGGACGCCTGCTCGAAATCGTCACCCCGCTGCACAAGGCGACGAAGCGCGATTACCTTGCGCGCATGAATGACGACAAAGTTCATTGCATGGTGAAGGCGAAGGAATACGAATTCGATTACTGGGACGGCGACCGCCGCTACGGCTATGGCGGCTACAAGTTCATCGAAGGCCGGTGGAAGCCGGTGGCGCAGGCCTTGATCGACATCTATGGGCTTAAAGATGGATCGAGCGTGCTCGACGTCGGCTGCGGCAAGGCGTTCCTGCTCTACGAAATGAAGAAGATCCTGCCGGGGCTCAAGATCGCCGGTTTCGACATGTCAAAGCACGGCCTCGCCGACGCCCGCGACGACATCAAGCCGTATTTGTTCCGCTATCGCGCCCAGGATCGCTATCCTTACAGCGATGGCGCGTTCGATCTCGTCATCTCGCTCGGCTGCCTGCACAATCTGCGCCTGTTCGAGCTTGAGACTGCGGTGCAAGAGATCAACCGGGTCGGCAAGAGCAAATACATCATGGTCGAGGGCTACCGTAACGAGCTCGAACAGTTCAATCTCGAATGCTGGGCGCTGACCGCGGAATCGATCCTGCATACGTCGGAATGGATCTGGCTCTATAACCATTTCGGCTATACCGGCGACTACGAATTCATCTATTTCGAATAGGCCGTAGCGATGCAGGTCAAGACAGCGAAGGCGGCGATCCTGGCGCAGTCGCGCGAGCCGCTTGTCGTCGACGAGATCGCGCTGCCGGAGACGCTCGGCGTCGGCCAGGTTCTGGTCAAGGTGCTCTACTCGACGATCTGCGGCGCCCAGCTCAACGAGATCGCCGCCGCCAAGGGGCCGGACAAATTCCTGCCGCACCTGCTCGGCCACGAAGCCTCGGCGCAGGTGATCGAGATTGGCCTCGGAGTCACCACGGTAAAACCCGGCGACACCGTGGTGCTACACTGGCGGCCGAGCCAGGGCATCCAATGCCAGCCGCCCGCCTATCAATGGCGCGGCAAAAAACTCAACGCCGGTTGGGTGACGACGTTCAACGACTATGCGGTCGTGTCGGAGAACCGGATGACGGTGATTCCGCCCGACTATAACCTGCGCGACGCGCCGCTGTTGGGCTGCGCGGTGACCACCGCCGCCGGCGTGATCAATAATGACGCCAACGTCAAGATCGGCGAATCAGTGGTGATCTTCGGCGTCGGCGGCGTAGGCCTCAACGTCGTGCAGTTCGCCGAGCTTGCCGGCGCCAATCCGATTGTCGCCGTCGATCTGGTCGACGCCAAGCTCGACATGGCGAAGAGCCGTGGCGCCACGCACTGCCTCAATGGCAACGCGGTATCTGATATGGACGCCGAGATCCGCAAGATCGTCGGTGCCAAAGGCCCCGACAAGGTGATCGAGACCACCGGCGCGAAATCGGTGATCGAGCTTGCCTATAATCTCACTCACGCCGACGGCACCTGCGTGCTGGTCGGCGTGCCGAGCGAGAAGGTTTCGATCTACACGCTGCCGATCCATTTCAACAAAGTGCTGACCGGCTCGCATGGTGGCGATGCGGTGCCGCACGTCGATATCCCGCGGCTGATCCGGCTGATCGAAGCCGGGCGGCTGTCGTTCGAAGGCCTGATCACCCACGAATTCCCGCTCGACGACATCAATGCGGCGCTCGACGTGGTGCGCAGCGGCACTGCCGGCCGCGTGCTGTTGCGAATTGGCGGGGCCTGAGCGGTGCGGCGGATCGTTCGCAGCGGCGATCGCACGAGGCGTTGACAATGAGCTCCGACAATCCCGTGCCGTCGAACGGCGTCGTCGACAAGACGCGACGGCTTGCTGCGCGGGGGATTCGCGTGGCGCAGCTGGTCGCCGTGCGCGGCGGCGCCATGGCCGCCGATGCCCTGCGACGCAAGGCGAAGGAGCTCGAAATCCGCCTGGACGGCTTGCATAAGGGGCTCAACGTCAAGCCGATCTCGGAGGTCTTTTTTCCCCGGCTGGATCTGGCCGCCAGCGCCAATCCCGTCAAAGAGATCATGGCGGCGCCGGAGTTCGAGGCGACCAAGGCATATTTCTTCGACAATCCGGCAGCCCCCCGCTCGCTGGTATCGTCCCAATCGCAAGCCCTGCTGTACAGCCTCATCCGCAATCTTCGTCCCGATCACGTGTTCGAAATCGGCACCTATAAGGCGGGAACCACCGAGGCGATCTGCCGTGCGCTTTACGCCAACGGCAAAGGCATCGCTCACGCGGTCGATCCATTTCGCGGCGAATATATTGCCGCGGTGCTCAAGCTCTGGCCGCCGGAATTATTTCGTCACGTCCAGCTCCACGCCAAGGATTCGATGGCGTTCTTCGGCGATATGGAGCGGCACAACATTCACCCCGATCTGGTGTTCGTCGACGGCAACCACGACTACGAATTCGCCGCCTTCGATATCGCCTGCGGCGCCCGCGCCATCACGCCGGGCGGCTATGTCGTCATCGACAATGTCGCCCAGCCCGGGCCGTTCTTTGCGGCGCGCGACTTCCTCGCGGCCAATCCGGATTGGCGCGAGCTTGGCAGCACGGCGACCGACTACGACCGGGACAAGGCCTTCGACCACCGCCGCTCAACGATTATCGAAACCGACTTCATGGTGCTGCGCGCGCCTGTCGTGCACGGCGTCGGCGAGCGGCCGTTCAACCGCGGGCGCATCCGCTGGAATTCCCACAAAGTCGCAGGGCTGCGCCTCAAGCTCGTGCCGCCGCCGCAACCGGGACGGCTCACGGCTCAGGTCGTGCTGCGCGGCTTCGGCGCGGTGCCGGCCGAGATCACCGGCGCAGCCAGCGTCAACGTCGCGGCCGGCGCGTCGGAATTGTCCGTGGCATTCCTACCGCCCGTGCAGGTCGACGGTCAGTTCGCCTATCTCACGGTCGAGCCGTGGCTAATCTGGCACGGCGGCAAACGGCTGCAACTGCGCGCCGCGCCGGAGCCGTATTGAGCCTGTTAGTTCCTATCAATGGGGCGTGCGAACGAGCTTGCGGGCGCGGCGGGCGACTGCCGTCGCGACCTTGCGCGCGACAAAGCTCGCGGTCAGGCCGTCGTGGAACCGAAATTCACAGGAGATTCGCACCGTGGCGGGCGAAGCGACGCACTGCGTGCGATGCAGGGTGAATTGATCGAAGACGAGCGCATCTCCGGGATTGAGCTCGGGCGTGAAAGAACTACCGATCGCGGCGACGAATTCGTCGTCACGGTAGCGCGCGGCATCGACCAGTAGCGGCAGTCTGCGCATCGTCCGCTGCGACCCGCAGACGACATCGAGCGACGGCCGGTCGCGGCCGACCGGATCGAGGGGCAGCCAGACGTTGAAGCAATTGGGGCGCCAAGTATTGGCCGCATCGGCATCGATATGCCAGGGCACCTGCACGGTGGTTCCGGCGATGCGACGCATGTAGGAACGTTGGGTATGCAGCCGCCAACGCCCGCCGAACAACCGGCGCGTCTTGGCGCAGACCGTATTTTCGACTTCGGCATACTGGGCATGCAATCGCGGATAATAGGCGGCGAGAAACGCCGCGAGCGGCTTTAGTTGCGCGCCGCCTGCGATGCTGAAGTTTTCGCCGAGCTCGCCCTCGAGAAAATCGGCGTGGATGCCCAGGAGATCATAGACTTCGCCGACCACCGCCGTGAGCTTCGTCATTTCCTGGTCGTCCAGGAAACCGCGTATAATCGCAGTGCCTTCAGCCGCCAATTGTTCGGCCGGCGCGGCCGTGGGCAAAACCGCCATGGGTTCGGTTCTCGACTGTGCAGGAAAGGTGACTGACATCAACGTGTGCCTCAATGCCGATCAAAAATACTCGTTTTCACCGATGGTGTTAACCCCAGGGCGCCGAGGGATCATCGCTTGATCATCAGGCCCTGCCCGGTCGGCAGTTCCAGAATGACCTGGCCGCGTTCCGCCATGAATCGATCCATGGCCTCTTTGTGATTTTGAAAGTGCTTCCAGCCGTAATCGTCGAAAATGACGATGCCGCCCGGCGCGACGCGGTCGAGCAGGACCTCGAGCGCGCCGGTCTCGGCGCGCGGTGAATTCAAATCCAGGTGCAGAAACGCGATCCGCTCCGGCGCAATTTCACGGAGGACGTCCGGCACGACGCCCTTGGTGACGACGACGTAGTCCTTGTTGCGGAAGCGATTACGCACGTAGCTTTCGATATCCGAAGCCCGGTAGTCCTTGTCGATGTGCTCGAGATATTGCGGCGCGCCGGGAAAGTCGGCCGCGGACGAATATTGCGGCACGAAGCCGGTGAACGTGTCGTAGATGTAGAACTTTTTGTCGGCGCGGTGCAGATCGACCATTTCGGTCACCATCCACGTCATGTCGCCGCGATAGACGCCGCATTCCATGAAATCGCCCGGCACCGCCAGGCAGGTGCGCGCCGCCCAGATCAGCGTGTTGTAGCGCCAGGCAATACCCTGCGGCGATCGGTATTGATTTTCGCCGGTGGAGCTGTCGGCCTGCGCCAGCGCCGCCGCAAAGCCCGGCTCGCTGAGAAAGCCCGCCGTCTTGTCCAGGGTCAAGAGCCGATCGCCCCAGAACACGTTCTGATGATAGGGCCGCACCACGCCGTCCAAGACCAGATCGAATATCCGTGCCGCGAATTTCTTCGTTCTTATCTTGAAGCGAATCGCGTTGCGAAGCTTTCGCGAGAGCGATGTCTGCTCGGCGGCCTCAGGCATGCGTGGGGCTCGCCACTTGGTCTCTTGTGTTCGCTGCCACCCGCTCGATGATGTCCCATACGTCCGGCACTTCGAGCCCGTAATGCACGCGCAACCGGCCTGAATCAAGCGTGGTATGCAGCGGCGTGGCGCCCTCAGGCAGCCCGGCCTCGCGTGCGCTTGTTTGATGGACGAGCTTTTGATCGGCGTCGAGATAGGCGGCGAGGAAGCCGCCGATGTCGGCATAGCTGATGTCGCGCGACCCAGTGAGCTGAAAAATGCCGCGGGCGCGGTCCTGCAGCAGAGCGGCGATCGCGGTGCAGACCTGATCGGTCGGCGTCGGCGCCAGCTTAAGATCGTCAAAGACGCGGATCGGCTTTGCCGCGGTAAGGTCTCTGATCCAGCCGCCGATCAGCGGCATGGTGTCGGACACCACTTTGGCGAGACGCAGGATGGCAACTGGCGCGCCGCTTTCCATTTGACGCAGCAGCGCCGTTTCGGCGTGCGCCTTCTGACGGCCGTATTCGCTGACCGGCGAATGCGGCGCCTCGGCCTGCTCATGCGGCGTGCGGCCGTCGAACACCTGATTGGTGGAGAGGAACAGCACGGCGATGCCGCGCGCCAGGAGCTTCTCTGCGAGCGCCAGGGTCTGCGCCACGTTGATATGCGAGGAACCTTGCGGATCGTCGGCGCAAGCGGCAAGACGCGCGATGGCGGCGCACAGACACACCGCTTGCGTCCCCGGCGGCGGCGTCCAACCGTCGAGCGGCGCCGCAAGATCGAGAAACGGCCGGTCGGGCGCGGCACGGTCGCGGCGGCGCGTCGTCGCCACGACGCTTACGCCTTGCGCCTTCATCGCGCGATAGGTCGCCGCGCCGATTTCGGAATCACCGCCGACGATGAGGAACATCCATCAGCTCTTCGTCATGGCGCGTGTCGCCACCGCTCCGGCCGCGGGGCGACCGCGTCAGGCAACTTTATCTTTTACCTTCAAAGACTTGGACACCCGCGCCGCGATCTGAGCGGGAGCCAGTCCATAGACCTCGAACAGCTCTTCCTGCAGGCCGTATTTGTGCGGGAAGGCGTCCGGCAGGCCGATGCGAACGAGCGCCGGCAGGCTTGAGCCGAGCTTTTCGACCACAACGTCGGTCACCGCGCTGCCGAAGCCGCCGATCATGGTGCCTTCTTCGACGGTGGCGACCAGCTCGGCGTCACGGGCGAATTCCAACACCGCCTCTTCGTCGAGCGGCTTGACGGTGTGGAAATGCACGACAGAGATATCGTGTCCGTCTTTCGCCAGTAGATCGGCCGCGGCGAGGCAGTTGGTGGTCATCACGCCGGTCGCCAGCAGCACGATCGCGCGCCGCGAGCGCGCGCGACGCATCGGAATCGCCTTGCCGATGGCAAAGCCGTTTTCGTCGCGGCTGACCACAGGATCGCCGCCCTTGGCGAGGCGGATATAGATCGGGTTCGGCCAATCGAGCGTACAGTTCATCAGCCGCACCATCTCCTTAGCATCGCACACCGCCGTCACCGTCATGTTCGGCAGCGCGCGCATGATGGCGATGTCTTCGATCGCCAAATGCGTCGGACCGAGCGGCGCATAGACCAGGCCGCCGCCATTGCCGATCAGCCGCACCGGCAAATCATGCAGGCAAAGATCGACCGCCACCTGCTCGTAGCAGCGCCGCGTGATGAAGGTGGCGATGGTGTTGACGTAAGGGATGTAGCCTTCCATAGCGAAACCCGCCGCCATGCCGATGACATTGGCCTCGGTGATGCCCTCCATGTACCAGCGTTCGGGCATCTCTTTCTTCATGTCGCCGAGCAGCCCCGGACTCAGATCGGAGCCGATGAACAGCACGCGCTTGTCGCGCTTGGCGAGGTCGTAGACCATGTTGAGGCAGGTCTGACGCATGCATTACTCCAGCGCGGCGTAGAGCTTGGCAACCACGTCGTTGGCGATCTTCGACTTGTGGTGCCAGTTGGCATCGTTCTCGGCGAACGCGATGCCCTTGCCCTTGACGGTATGACAGATGATGGCGCTCGGCCGGTCGCTGGCGAGTGGCAGGCTATCGAAGACCCTGCGCAAGGCCTCGACGTCGTGACCGTCGACATCGACGGCAGCGAAGTTGAAGGCGCGCCATTTGTCGAGCAGCGGCTCGAGATCCTGGATTTCGCGGGTCGGGCCGGCCGACTGGATCTTGTTGTAGTCGATCACGGCGGTGAGGTTGTTGAGCTTGTGCTTGCCGGCGCACAGTGCCGCTTCCCACACCGAGCCTTCGTTGATCTCGCCGTCGCCCATGACCACGATGACGCGGGTGTCGCGCTTTTCGATGCGCGCCGCCAGCGCCATGCCGACGCCATAGGACAGCCCGTGGCCGAGCGCGCCGGTCGAGGCCTCGACGCCGGGAATTTTTGCCGCTTCCGGATGGCCGCCGAGAATAGAATCGCGGCGGCAGAAGGTGTCCAGCGTCTCGTACGGAATGAAACCCTTTTCGGCGAGCATGACATATTGGGCGATGCAGCCGTGGCCCTTGCTCAAAATCATGCGGTCGCGGCCCGGCCATTTCGGCTCGTCGGCGCGATAGCGCAGCACGTCGTCGTAGAGCACGCGCATGATCTCGATGAGCGACATCGAGGAGCCGACATGGCCGCGCTCGCCGCCGTGCAGCGTGCGCACCGCGAGGCGGCGCAGATGTTTTGAGCGCTCGTCGAGCGGTGGCGTCGCGAGGTTGAGCGCCGGCGCGGCCTGAGCTGCCATCGCTTAGGCCTCCATCTTCTCTGCAAGCGCCGCGAGGAATTCGCGCGCGTGCGCAAGCTGCCGCGCCTTGACGTCGCTCCAGCTGGCGGTTTCGCCAGCCAGCACGCGCCGCTGCCAACGCTCGGGGATGAACTCGTTGAGCAGGATAAGTACCCAGCGCAAACCGAACAGCGGCAGATAAGCGGACAGCCGGTTGGCGAAAGCAGGATCGCCGTCGTAGAGCTGCGTCGCCGCGACGCGGAAGCGCTTGCGCTGCGGCAGCTTCAGTGGCCGGCCCGGATGCAGCAGAATATCGGCGGTGAGCTTCACAGGATCGTCCCAGCCAAAATACTCGAAATCGAGGAACGCCAACGCCCCGTCCGGCCGTCGCAAGCTATTGTGGAAGCCGAAATCGGACGGAACGAGGCTGCGCCATTCCTGCGGGAGTTCGGCGTCAAAAGCAAGGCCGGCTGCCGTCGCCGCGCGACGCGCCTTTTGGCTCTCTATGACGAGCTGCGGCGCGACAGAATTGTCAATAAAATCAATCAGATCGTTCTCACTGCGGGCGGTGTCGCGCACGCGCACCAAGCGCCCTTGAATCTGCCGCTCGATCTCGCCGCCGTTGAGGCAAGCTTCTGCTGCCGGCGGCTGTTCGGCGGCCCAGGGCGTTGCGCGCAGGCCATGAATCGCGGTGAGGAAAACGATCGCCGCGTCGATGTCGGCATCGCTCACTTCGGGAACGTTACGGCCGTCGATCCAGCTCAAAAGCACAAAACCGTGCGCGCCGTCGACGCCGAGCACGCGTGGCACCGTGTCGATGCCATGGCGCTCCATCAGTCGCAGCGCTCCGACTTCGGTCGCGAGCCGGTCGCGCGGGTCGTCGCGGCGTGACGGATATTGCTTAAGCGCAAACGCCCGCCCGCCGCTGGTTACGCGCCAGATGCGGCTGTTGCGGCCGCCGGTGACGAACCGGGTCACCTCGACGGCATCGCCGACCAGCGCCTGCGCGATCCCGGTCGCTTCGGCGAGCGCACCGTCGACCGTGCTCAAAGACCTGCTCCGCCAAAAACCTGCCGTTCGATGTCGCGCCACGTCGAACAGCTGATGTAGGACGGCGACGCCGGCTGGGCGCCATCGGCGAACAGAATGCGTTCGACGTCCGGCGGGAAAGCGGGGTCGCTCAGCACTTCCTCGAGATCGTCGATGAAGTGCGTCAATGCCAGCGCCGCGATCCGCGCGAGTTTTTCGGCCCGCGTGCTTTCGAAATAAATGTCCGCCAAGGCGATGCCGTGATCGCCGCCAAGGAGCCCCTGCCCAGCCATCCAGTCCAACGCTGCTTTGCGCAGGTTCACGCGGTCGGGATCGAAGTGGCCGTATTCGGTCTTGTGGCTCACCACAACGACCGTGCAATCTTCGGCCCGGCAGCGGCGCAGGAACGTCGTGACGCCCGCGACCATAGCGGCGCCGCCAATGCCCTTGCCGTAGGCATGGCCTTGCAGGCGCTGCCAAGCCAGTTCACCGTCGGGCAAAAGTCGGATGGCGTCACGCACCGCCTGTTTACTGCCAGAGAACTCGGGACGGATGAGACCGCATCGCTTGGCGGCGCTGCAGAACACATCGTCGTAGCTGATGATGGTATTGTCGAAATCGATTCCAATTCGCAAACTTGATCTCATGGCGAAAAGTGAGCGGCTCTTCGAGCGTTGACTAAACTTGATCTCATGGCGAAAAGTGAGAAGCTCTTCGAGCGTTGACTCATGCAAAGGGCGGACGATCTGCCCGGGACCAATCCAGCGCCTGGATGCCAATCCAACGAGCCGCGTCGGCGACCGTCGCAAAGCCTTCAACCCTTTGCGGCTCGTTTTTGGGATGAGTCACGCGCACGTAGTATCCGGTGCCATCCCTGGCTTCGCAAATGGCGAATTCGCGAGATTCTCCACTCGACCTCGTCTCAAAGCCTTTCGCCTCCCACTTGGGCACTGTGCATAGAGCAAAGAGATAGTGTGCCATAGGAGAGAATCCAGTGTGAACGACCTCATCGTTCATGGAAAATATGAATACATGCGCGAAATATTTCTCAAGCAAAACCTTGAGCTGACTACCCGTCTTACAATTAATGTGTCCGGCCTTACTCGGTGGCGAGGCATAAGCCTGTGACTCGAGAGACGGCGTACCGATCATAAGCAAGCCATTTTCCGTGAGCGACGCACACAAATTTGCCAGATAGGCGTCCTCATCGCCCGGCGCGATATGCTCGATGACATCGAGGCTGAAAAGCGCTTCGTGCTTGCGCGGCAGCGGGCCAGCCACAATGTCGTGCACATCAGCCTTGAGCGGCCACTTCTTATCGCGGCGGGTGCGAATATCTTGAATGAAGAGCTGATCAAAATCGTAAACAGTGACGTCCGACACCTCTTGGAGCACCACACGCGTACCGAAAGCGTCACCGCAACCGACTTCGCCCACATTGCGGCAACCAGCCAACATTTTGGCAACAAATTTGTAACGCGCGAGCAGAAAGGTTAGACGTCGCGGATCGTCGTACCAAACCTGATTAGTCATCAATCCAAGTGACGTAAGTCCGATGGTATTTCGCAAGTCGAGACATCGATTGTATTGGGGTTCACGAGTCTCATTGATCGTAGAGGACAGCTTCCCGCTATCGACTCTGGCTTGAGCTTGTCGCCCCTCTCCCGCGCCGTCGGAACGCGAGAATGGATCCACTGTCGCAATTTTCGGCGCGTCAACAACCAAGCGCATGACAAAGCTCGACATGTGGCCGCGTCCTGCGACGCGTCGTGTTGCCCGCCAGGCGTCGAGGTTGCCCATGAATGAGCACAACAGTGACAATCCGGCGCCAACCGTAGTCAACGGCGCGGTAAGCCATACCCCTTTGTTCATCAGTCGGCGCAATCTCGACATGCCGCTGCGGCCTAACCGACGGGCCGCATTTGATGGCACGAAGTGGATTTCGGTTGGCATCACACGGGCGCGGACAAATCGTGCGCTTTGGAAGGTGACCGAGTGATTGAACTTACGTTGATCGCCTTCACGTCGGTTCAGCACAAAGAGAATGATGCGACCACCGTTTTTTAGCAGCGGCACGATCCGATCTGTCAACTCGCCACCATCCTCCATATCGGTTTCACTGAGTTCGAGCAGGCATAGATCGAACATCCCGTGCAGTCGTGCGTACCGCTCGGGCGGGGTTCTCAGGAACGGCCGGCAGCGCAGCCGACGTGTCCGCTCGCCGCTGTCGGCGAGCGCCACGCTGAAGGCCGTGGGCTCATTCGATAGCAGTAACAATCTCTGGTTGGGATCCTTATAAAATGCGTCGATCTCGCGAAACACAACGCGATAATCTGGCCAAGCCGGATGCCATGGCAAGACGTGCGGCGGTCGGCCCATAAGGGCAAATTTGGAATGCCAAAGCAGCCAATTGGTCAATTTGTTAGGTACCTCTGGCAAACCGAGCGCGTAAAACCATTCCTCATCGCTGAGCCTACGGCCGCCGACCTCGTGAAATGCTGCCATAGCGCCGCGCCAGTACGGATGGCCACGATACGTTTGCGGCTTGCGGCTTAGATGACTCGCTACTTCGGCAATGAATGCGTCTGCTTCCTCGATGCGGTCATTAATATCAGCCGGCAGATCGTCGGCATGAAAGAACAGCGAATGACTTGCATTTTGGCGGTGGACGCTCGTTGTCCATTCACTCAAGCTCTTTGCAAGCGGAATTACTTCGATCGGACCAGGACGCAGGAATTTTTCTTCGTGAGTACGAGTTTGCATCTCGATCACGAGATACTCATCGGAATCGGTGATAGCATCGACATTTCCAGACGGGCACATCTCAGGTATAAATGAATAGTCGCAGGATGAACCAATGACAAAATCGGCGACCTCAGGGCGCACGCAAAGCATGTGCATCAGATAGAAGCGTCCCATAAGTGTGTTGCCGTCGATACGCCAAAACAACCGATTGCTGTCGGTGTTATGGTTGAACGGGAGATTGACGATGTTGGCCAGGGTGAGCGGATGCAAGTTATTCATCGCCCATTGCATCATTTCGCGCGGCTGCATAGACAGTGAAAGCTCATGTCCGGCCAGCCGTTCGTGCAGCCAGGGCAGTGCGGATTCGCGCGCGACTTGAAAGTTGCCGACAACAACAGCGCTGACGCCCTGCTGCATGTGCTTGATGATATTGGCAAGCGAACCATCCGCCATGATATAGTCCGCCACCAGAAAGAAAAAACACACATCAGTCATCGCTTCGCCGACGTCACGCACCGCTTCGGCATAAGCGAGTGTAATGGTGGTGGAGTAATTGCCGTCGGAGATAAGATGGTCGATCGGATGGATCGTGGCTTTACAGATCGAGCTTAGCTGTTTGAATGTATTATGCTCCACTATAAAGGGTGCATCGTCGGAGCTAGTCAGAATAACGAATTCAGTCGGCAAATCCGCGGCGACAGCGGGAATATTGCCGGGCGCGAGCAACGTCGGCAGCCCGCATTCGAGGAACTGCCGGACGAAGTGATAGCCCCAGACGCAAAGCAACAGCTTTGCGGCTTTCGGCGGTGGGCGTAGTTCGTGCCGCCTCACCGGACTGTCTTCCATAACAACTTTATGCGACACGAGCTCTAGCTTATTCATTTCAGCCTGAGCGCCTGCATCCGCTTGATGTTGTAGTAGCGGTCGTCCGACATGGAATTCGGCACCTTGCCGGCGAGGAACGCCGTCTTCAAATCAACGATGGCGTCCTTGACCGTGCGGCCGGCGACGAAACCGAGATCGCGCCGGATCTTCTCCGACGAGACGTGATAAGAGCGATGGTCGTCGCTTGGAGTGACGACGATGTCGACCTTTTGCCCGACTTCTTCACGCACCATGTCGGCGATGGTGCGGACTTTGAGGTTGTGATAGCCGGCGTTCCATGTCTTGCCGTTGATCGCCTCGTCCGGCTGTTCGAGCAGCATCAGATAGAGATCGGTCATATCCTCGACGTGGAGGTTGGGGCGCAACTGCTCGCCACCGAACACGGTGATGCGGCCGTTATTGATGGCGTGGTTGGTAAGGATGTTGACCGTGAGATCGAGCCGCAGCCGCGGCGCGTAACCGCACACCGTGGCCGGACGCAGCGTCACCGCGACGAAACCGGGCTCGCGCTCCTCCTCCAAGACCTCCTCGCACATGGCTTTGTACTTGGAATAGTCGGTGAGCGGCTTGAGCGGCAGATCTTCGGTGACATTGGGCTCGTCCTTGATGCCGTAGACCGAGGATGAGGACGCATAGATGAAGCGCTTGACGCCGGCGTCCTTGCTCGCCTGCACCAACGGCCGGAAACAATCGAAATTGATCGACCTGCCGAGATCGGGATTGAGGTCGAATGACGGATCGTTGGAAATACAGGCGAGATGGATCACCGCATCGCAACACGCCAGCGCGTTACGCACATCCGCCGGATTGCGCAGGTCGCCTTTGACCTGGATGAGCTTCGCACCGTCGTTGAGACCGGCAAAAACGTCGCCGTAAATAAACAGATCAAGGACGGCCACCTCATAGCCGGCTTTGAGCAGTTTAGGCACGAGGTTCGAACCGACGTAACCAGCTCCGCCGGTTACGAGGACACGCTTGAACCGATTAGCCATCACGCTTTCCAATGTCACTTGGTAATTAAGCGGCCGGCGCCTTGGCGGTCTTTGCCAAGCCGGTGCCCCAGATTGTTCCCCAACCCATGTCGATGTCGAGCACGGCATGGCACAGCGCCAGATGCGCGACCTCGACGAAGCCGTATTCCTTGTCCTGGCCGCGGACATAAAAGTTCACGTCGCCGGTGCGCCGCAACGCGTTGCTTTCGCCAAACCCGGAATAGGTCACGACCTTGCAGCCCCGCGCGCGCGCTTCCTTCACCGCACCGAGGATGTTCGGCGACATGCCGGAGCTCGAGATCGCGATCAGCAGGTCGCCCGGCCGGGCGTGGAATTCAAGCTGCTTGGCGAACACGTTCTCATAGCCGAGGTCGTTTCCGAGGCAGGTGAGCGCGGAGGGATCGTTGAAGGCCAGCGCACGAAGCCCGCCGTTCTTAGAAAAATCGATCGCGAGGTGGCTCGCGATGCCGGCGCTGCCGCCGTTGCCGATGAAGATGATCTTGTTGCCGGCATTGTGCGCCTCGTGGGCGGCCTTGCGCACCCACTCGCAGCCCGATTCCAGCGTCAGCTTTTTCGACGCCTGATCCGTCACTTCGGCGGCGCGCATGGCGTTAGCCAAAGAGCCGATCCAACGATCCAGCAATTCCCGCATGTCTTCAGGCTCCGATATTATTTGAGCAGGCCGGTAATGCCCTTGATCAAGGCCGCCTTCTCGATCGAGCGCCGATGACCGACGATCTCGACCTTCAACGCGCCGACGACATTACCGATGAAACCGACGCGGTTCATCGGCGCGCCTGCTGCAACCAGCGGCGCCGTCACCGCAAGGAACGCATCGCCGGCGCCGACCGTATCCACCACGTTTTTGGCGAGAGCAGGGATGGTGTGGGTGATGCCGCCGGCCTCGAAGGTGACGCAGCCGTGCTTGCCCTGGGTGACAATGATCTTTGAACAGTCGATGTGGTTTTCGGCGAGCCGCCGCGCGATGTCGCCGACATTGGCGATGCGGTCGCTGACCGCAAGCCGCGCCTCCGGCGCATCGATGCAGACGTAGTCGGCGCGGCCGTATTTGGTGATCAGGTTATACCCAAGATTGGCGCTGTTGCTTTGCGTGTTCACGGCGAGGAACCGCGCTTTCGAGGTCAGCGCCTCGATCGACGACGGCGCGATCAGGCCGTGGCCGAAATCGGCGGCGATGACGACGTCGTAGTCGGCCGCGCGGTCGATGATGGCGCGATCGACCTCGCTCTGCACGTCCGGCGTCAGCGGCTCGTCGTTCATGAAGTAGACCTCGAACAGCTTGCGCATATACGAGGGATCGACGAAGCGGCGTTTCAGCGTGGTCGGCGCGCCGACCCGGGTAAAAGCCCGCAAGCCGACATTGGGTTTGAGACTCTGGCGGATCAGGTCGTCGTGGGTTTCCGAATCGCCGATGCAGGTGATGATGTCCACCTGCTTGCAAAACGACGCCACATGGTTGGCGGCAGCAAACACGCCGCCGGCGAACAGTTCGCGATCCTGATAGCGGGTCGCGATCATGTTCTCCTTGGGCGTCTTATGCATCGGCAAGACGTATTGGTACTCGTCGATGATGGCGTCGCCGACGATCAGCACGCGGTAGTCGGCGACGCGTTCGATCAGCTCGCAGAGCTGGTCGAGGCCGCCGTCCTGGCGCAGCGTGTCGAGATGCTCGCGGATATGCGGCTCGAAGACGTTGAGGTGGCGGTTGATCAGCTCGCTCGACGAGAACGATACCTCGTCGGTGAAGTGGATGCGCCCGCCATAGGTCTCGACCGCGTCGCGCTCGAGCGAAATCTTGCCGGTGATGTCGCCCTGCGGGTTTTGGTAGTCCTGGCCCTTGATGTAGATCGACGGCCGAATACGCTCGATGGCGCTCACCGCGTCGGCCGAGTCGTTGATGGCGACCCAATCGACATATTCGAGGGTGGCCAGCATCTCGGCGCGCAATTCGGCGTTGAACACCGGGCGGCCTGGACCCTTGTTGACGAAACGGTCGGCGGTCACGGTAACGATCAGCACGTCGCCGAGCTTGCGGGCGGCTTCGAGATGGCGGACATGGCCGAGATGCAAAAGATCGAATGTGCCATGGGCCTGGACTACGGTCTGGCCGGCGCGCCGGGCCTGCTCGCAGGCGGCCGCGACCTCGGCCAAGGTCCGCACCTTGTCGCGCGGGCTTGGCGAGCGGCCAACCGGCGGCTGCGGGATCAGTTTTGCGACGCTTGAGTCCATTCTCGCCCTCTTACGTCACTGGCTCGGCATCGAGAAAGCGGAACCAGTCGCTGGTCGCTTCCGCAATGCGCGACGCCGTCCACACCGGCGCATCGCGCCAATAGTCGATGTTTTGCAGCATCACTTTCACGCCGTCGGCAAAGCCGACCTTGGGTTGCCAGCCAAGGTCGCGCTGAATCTTGGCAATGTCGGCCCAGGTACAATCCGGTTCTCCGGGGCGTTTAGGGATGCGCACGGTCGGCGGCGAGCCCAGAAGCCTGACCAGCTCGTTGACGCTGACAGGCCGCCCGCTCCCAACATTGTAGATTTCGCCGATTTTGTCACTTTCGGCGACGGTGATCAACGCATCCACCACATCGGCCACGAAGGTAAAGTCCCGGGTCTGCTCGCCGTCGCCGACCACGGTCAGCGGCTGACCGGCCAGCAGCTGAGCCAGGAAAACACCGAATACCGCGCCATAAGTTCCGCTGGTGCGTGCGCGCGGGCCGTAAACGTTGAAGAACCGCACCGATACGGCCGGCAGCCGGTAAACCTGGGCCCAATGCATGACGAGCTGCTCGCCCAGATACTTGGTTAATGCGTAAGGGTAGCGTGGATCCGCCGGAGCCGTTTCAGCCGTCGGGTAATGCGCGGGGATGCCATAGCAAGACGATGAGGCCACGTAGACCAGACGCTTGATGCCGAGGCGACGGGCCGCCTCGACCACGCAAAAGGTGCCATCCACGTTGGAGCGGAAATACGCCTCCGGTTCCTGGATCGAGGGAACAATATCGGCCCGCGCCGCCAGATGAAAGACCCGCTCGACGCCGGCCGTCGCCGCCGCAATAGCGACGGCATCGGCGACGTCGCCTTCGATGATTTCGAGGCGTGAATTTCCATTATGGTGCTTGAGGTTAGCCGACCGCCCGACAATGAAACTGTCGAAGGCGCGCACCCATCGGCCTTGTTCCAGCAATCGGTCGATAAGATGGCTCCCGATGAAGCCAGCCCCGCCCGTCACCAAGTCGATTCCCATCTGCGGTGCCAGTACCCCTGCTGCGCTGGCGATCTTATGCGTTCAAAAACCACCAATTTCAAGTTGAGAGCATTGCTGGCATGGGGCCAGTTCTGCAGGTTCCCCGAGGCCGGTGGCGGGGGCGTCTTGCGATCGAATTAAATCGCGCGCCCTAACCTCGTAAGCGGGACGCATCGCACCAATCTAACTGACTAGGGCGTGTACTGCCCCGAGGCCACGCGGACAGGGAGAAAGCTCCATGCGGACGCAGCAGCGGCCGTAAGTTTCGAAAAAAATCGTCCGACTCGATTGTGGCAATTACTTTCTTCCCGCCCTAAAGAGCGACAACGCATCGGATCGGTGAGCGGTTAACGGGAATGTTTCGGCGCGGCGAACGCCGCAAATGTGAGTTGCTGGTTGTACGGCTCGATAGATTCCGGCCGCCGGCCTTTTGCTCCACAGCTTTTTCACTACATCCTATGGCACATTGAGTGAAAACGCGCGCACTAGTCCGGATCAAAGACATTGCGGTAATCGACTTTGAGCGCGGGGTCTTGCAGCTCCTTGCGTAGAAAACAATTGCCGACGACCAACACTTCGATTTCCGTGCCCATCAAACGGCGGAAGGCATCTTCGGGCGTGCAGGCGATCGGCTCGCCACGCACGTTAAAGCTGGTGTTATTCAGCACCGGACAGCCGGTTCGCTTCTTGAACGCTGACAGCAACGCGCGATAGCGCGGATTGATATCGCGGTGTACTGTCTGCAGCCTCGCAGAAAAATCGACATGCGTTACCGCCGGGATCTCTGAGCGTGGCACCGCCAGTTTTTCTATTCCAGTGAGCCCCACTTCTGTCTCACTGAGCTGACGGCGTTTGCTCTTGGCAACGTCGGCGCAGATCAACATGTAGGGACTGTCGCCATCAAACTCAAACCAGTCGGCGACATCCTCGCGCAGAACAGATGGCGCAAAGGGGCGAAAGCTTTCGCGATACTTGACTCGTAGGTTCAATGTTTTCTGCATCCTCGGACTACGCGCATCGCCAAGGATCGAGCGGTTGCTAGCGCGCGGCCCGAACTCCATCCGGCCCTGGTACCAGCCGACCGCCTCTTCGGTTAGGAGTGCTTCGACCGTGGCTTCGATCAGGTCGCCCTCCTCCAAGGTCGTGAATAGACGCCCGGGCGGGGCACGATGGAGTTCCGCGTTTGTCTCTTTTCATGACCAATGGCACGTCCCTAATGTTGGTAGTCCGTTCAATTTGCGCTTTCGGGATAATAGCAAGACGTCGCGTTCTCACGCGCAATGTCTGCTTGTGACCCGAGCCGCGCTATGCGTAGCCGCCCGCATCCGAAGGCCAGCTAGGCTCCTATTCGGGAGCAGTGCTTTCTTTGTGGGTACAGCATATTATGGCGCCAAGGCACGGCGGTACTTAAACGATGAATAGCTTTCGCGACGACGGCGGAGTGAGAAACGGAAGTGGCATCGTCGATGTCACGGTCCGCACGGTCACGTCGATCGGCGATATTCGCGGGGGTTTATGCGAAATCCACCGCGATGAATGGGAATTGGCACCCAGGCCAGTGCAATGGGATTATGTGACAACCAAGCCCGGTGTGTTGCGGGGTGTGCACGTCCACTGGCTGCGGTGGGATTACATAATCGTGCTCGACGGGCACGCCACAATCGGATTGAAGGACGCGCGGCGTGATCAGAAAAGTTTCGGTCGCAACATGATAATCGAGGTGAGCGGCGGGCAGCCGACCGTTATCACGATTCCGCCGGGGGTTGCGCATGGCATTTTTGCGAACAGCGCGCTGCGCTACCTCTACGGCCTGACGGTGGCGTGGGACGGCAGCGATGAAAATCTGGGCTGCCGTTATGATGATCCCACTCTCGCGATAAAATGGCCTTTGGCAACCCCGCTCGTATTGCCGCGCGACCTAGAATTGCCTGATTTCGACACACTGCTGCGGCAATACGAAGCGATGGTAATAGCGGCGCCGGGCAACACAATCCCATGACAGCCGCCACGGTATTGGTCCCAACTCACGAACACGTCGAATCGCTGCGCCATGCGGTTGCCAGCGTGCAACAGCAGAGTCTGCAGGATTACGAATTGTTCATCGTTGGCGACGGCGTTGCCGATGCAACGCGCATCATAGTTGCGGAACTATCGGCGGTTGATAGCCGCATTCGGTTTTTCGATTTTCCAAAGGGCCCGCGCAAAGGCGAGATCCATCGCCACCAGGCCTTGCAGCACGCCCAAGGTCGCTTCGTCGCATATCTCGGCGACGACGATTGCTGGATGCCGCACCACCTGAAAACACTTGACGCGCTTCTGACCGATGCGGACTTCGGTCACACATTGCAGGTGGGTATCGATAGTAATCGCCAGATTGTTGTTATGCCCGCTGACCTGCAAAATCCAGCGTTCCGCAGCCGAATGCTCACCGAGTTGTTTAATCGCTTTGATTTAACTTTCGCAGGTCACACGATGGCGGCCTATCGTCGACTGCCCTATGGCTGGCGCACGACGCCGCCTGAGTTCCCATGGACCGACTTATATATGTGGCGCCAGTTCCTCGCCGAACCGTGGTGCCGTGCGCGATCCGCCATGGTTCCGACCGGGATTAATACTTGGACCCACCAACGTCCCCATCTTAGCGACCAAGAGCGTGCCGATGATTTGACCTATTGGCGAGCGCAAGCTGCCACTGAGGCATTTCGCGACAGCCTCTGGTGTCTCATCGCGCAACGCTTCGCCAGCGATTCCGTCAACTTCGAGCTCGAGGTTTTTCGAAATGCGACCGCATTTCAGGTCGAGCGCTCCGCGCTGGCGGCTTCGCTTGCGGAAATGAAAAACTCAACCTCGTGGCGGGTCACCAGACCACTGCGCCAACTCCGGCTCGCGGTAGCGAGACTCAGTGGTCGATGAATATCCGGCGCGCGTAGCTTTGATCGTCGATTGACAGGAATCGATGTATCGGAAGTGACAAAATTCGATCGGACTGACGCTCGGCGACCGGTAAATCTCCACGCCGATAGCCGAGACTTGGCCGCCACCGGCTGCAAATGCCGAGGAAATCGACTGCGTAGCCCTTGGGCACCACGCCGGCCCATGGCTGCACGCCCGCGAAGACACCTTTGAAATCCTCGAGTTTGTTCATCACCACACAGCTTCGGCGCGATTTTGCGCCCCTTAAAGTGACCGTGTTAATCCGGCTCGACCGCGGAGTCGAGGTGCTGTCCCACGGTGAGGCGGAGGGCGTTATTCCCATTTCCACACGCGCTGTAAACAACAGGACCGCGAGGACGTTGGCTCTTTAAGGCACTGCCTGTCGGCAAGCCCACACGCGCACTGCAATTTCGCCATCGCTTATGCAGGAGATTCCGTCAACAGGCTATGATAACGTTAGCTGCTTCAAAATTTCTTTCAGCCCGACAACTGCGCGGTCATGGTGCCGATCCTTTGCGGCATAGTGAAGTCTTCGCCCGCCTACCCGTCGTTCGCCGGAGCATCCGGCGCGAACGGCACGTTAGACCAGTAACAGTGGAAACAGCGACAACCCCATGACCGTCACGCTTTCAGTGATCTTGCCGAATTACAATCATGCAACGATTGTCGGCCGAGCCTTGACGGCGCTCCTCGCCCAGGAATGTCCCGCCGACGAGATCATCGTCATCGACGATGGGTCGACCGACGACAGCATCCGCGTCATTGATGAGATTGCCGCGAGAGCGCCGGCGATCCGCGTGTTATATAATGAGAACAATGTTGGCGTGATTGCCACGCTGCAGCGCGGCCTGGAAGCGGCGCGCGGCAAGTACGTTTATTTCGCGGCGTCGGACGATTGGGTTTTTCCAGGCTTCTTCGCGCTAGCCTTGCGGCGGCTCGAGCCCGAACCCGACGTCGGCCTTTTCTGCGGCGAGGCGATGCTGGTCGATGGGCAAAGCAATCGCCCATTTGCCGTCCGTCCAGCGGTGCGGCCGCGGATGAGCGCTGGACCGATCGACCCTGCCAACGTCATTGAATTGCTGAAATCCACGGATAATTGGATTCTAACGGGTAGCGCGGTGTTTCGCCGAGAATGCGTTATCTGGGCCGGTGGCTTCGATCCGCGACTTAGCTCGTTTGCCGACGGCTTTATCGCACGCAAGATCGCACTGCGATACGGGTTTTATTTCGAGCCGAAAATCGTCGCGAGCTGGGTCGTGTTCCCCGACAGCGTTTCGCGCCGGACGGCAAGCGATCTGGAGCGTTCGAAATACATTCTCGATACGATTCCCGGCATTATTGCGTCGGATTCCGGCTTCCCGTCATGGTACGCCGCTGCGTTCCGCGACCGCTGGCGCTTCGCGGCGTGCCGTTTGGCGCTCCAGGCGGATCCAATCGACCAGGCGTTGGTCCTCGAACTGGGCGCACGCTCTGCCCAAGAGAAGGCCAAATTCGAGTCGCTATTGGCCCGGCTACCCCGTCAGGCGGCCCGCTTGGTGCTCCTGGCCTGGCTGTGGTATCGGCTTCGGCCAACTTCACTGACGGCATTGTTCCGGACAATGCTGGCGATGCGAAGCCTGCGGCTTGTTTTCGGCTTTCGGTCTGGGCGAAATCCCGGTATGACGGCGACCACTGCCGCTCCGGACGAAACCTAACAGGAACCGAACTAAGGTCACTGCGCTGAAATGCTAACCAAAATTCAGAACACGCCGACCACGACGACAGCAGGCAATTCTCCTGTCGATTTTATGGCGCTATCGAATCCGACCCTGAAAAGCCGGATCGCGCACACGATCTCTCAGGAAGTCATAGCCGGATTCCGCGCGTGGCCGGTCTGGGTCATAATGGGTTGGGACGACATTCGCCAGCGCTATCGTCGCTCGGTGATCGGTCCATTCTGGATCACTCTAAGCACGGGTTTCTTCATCTTGGTCCTGGGCATCATCTACAGCCACCTTTTCCACATAGAGATCGAGAGCTTCCTCCCGTATCTAACAGCCGGCTATATTATTTGGGGATTCATGTCGGCGGCGGCCAATGACAGCTGCATCGCGTTCATCGATGCCGGCCGTATCATCAAGCAGATTAAGCTGCCGTATTCGATTTACGTGCTGCGGGTCGTATGGAGAAACTTTATTATACTTCTACACACCATTGTTATCTGGATACCCATAGCGTTCATTTTCAAGGTCGAGCCGAACCTGACGACGCTTTACGAAATACCGGGCATTTTCCTGGTCTGCGTCAACCTGATCTGGTTGACTACGGTCATCGCAATCCTGAGCACGCGATATCGCGACATCCAGCCGATCGTTGGCACGGTTATCCAACTCGGCATGTTCGCAACGCCGATCATGTGGCCGGTCAGCTCGCTCGGTAACGCCAGAATCGTTGCCGAGGTCAATCCGGTTTATCACCTCATCGAGATCACGCGAGCACCCCTACTCGGCATGGCGCCGGAAATGCATTCCTGGTTGATTGCGGCTGGCATGGCGGTTGGCGGCTCGGCGCTCGCGATTGCGCTGATGGTGCGCACGTCTCGCAGAATCGTCTTTTGGCTCTGATTGCGAGGACGCTTTGGCCGCCATTACTCTCAAGAACGTCGGCGTCGATATTCCGATTTACGACGTCAGACAGGCCTCACTGAAAAAGGCGCTGCTCGGACGAACCATCGGAGGACGCTTTGCGGAATCGGGCACATACATGACAGTGAATGCGCTCAAAAACCTCGATTTCGAAGCGCACGACGGCGACCGGATCGCGCTGGTCGGCGACAACGGCGCCGGCAAGAGCACGCTTTTGCGGGTGGTTTCACACGTCTACCCGCCGACCAGCGGCACGGTGCATGTGGTCGGCAAAGTGTCGCCGATGTTCGATACGACCATTGGCATTAATATGGATGCGACCGGCCTCGAAAATATCCAGATTGCCGGCACGATTTGGGGCATGACGCGAGCACAGATCAAAAACAGCATTGACGATATTGTCGATTTCACCGAACTCGGCGATTATTTGAAAATTCCGATCCGCACGTACTCCACCGGCATGTTGCTTCGCCTAGCGTTCGCTATTGCCACGGTCAGGGAGCCGGAAATCCTGCTGATCGACGAAGTCATCGGCGTCGGCGACGCCGGATTCTTCAAGAAAGCGTTTGCTCGCTTGCTCCAACTCGTAGAACGTTCGCGTATCCTGATGATCGCCGCGCATCAAGATGACATATTGCGCCGCTTGTGCAACAAGGCGGTCTGGCTCGATCACGGCAGCCTCATGGCTTATGGCGAATTCGAGAGCGTGCTGAGCGCCTATCGCAATCCGAATACGCCGGCGCAGCAGCCGGCCACGGCGTGAGCTGAAACCTGCGCTCACACCGCCGCGCGGTTGTGTGCTAGGAACCGCCGACAGCAAAAACCGAAAAGCGGGCGATGGGCAGCCGTCTCTTGATACCGGTGATCATGTGCGGTGGCGCGGGCACGCGGCTGTGGCCGGTGTCGCGCGAGAGCATGCCCAAGCAGTTCGTGCCGCTGGTCGAGGCGCGCTCGACGTTTCAACAAGTGCTCGGCCGGATCCGTGACCAGGCGATATTCGACCGGCCGATCGTCATCACCAATTCCGATTTTCGTTTCATCGTCGCCGAGCAGATGCGCGAATGCGGCATCGCGGGCGACATCGTGCTCGAGCCGATACGCCGCGACTCCGCCATGGCGGTCGGCGTCGCCGCTGTGCTCGGCGGCGCGCGCGATCCGGCGTCGACCGTGATCGTGCTGGCCGCCGATCACGTGGTGCGCGACCCGGATGCCTTTGCCCGCGCGTGCCTTCAAGCAATGGCTGCCGCGGCCGGCGGCCGGATCGTCACCTTCGGCATCCCGCCGACATTCCCGGCGACCAATTACGGCTATATCCGGCCGGGCGCCAAGCTCGACGGCGGGCCGGCGTTTGCGGTGGACGCCTTCGTCGAGAAGCCGGATGTCGCGACCGCGAGCCGTTACATTGCCGACCGCTATTTGTGGAACAGCGGCAACTTCGTATTCCGCGCCGATGTGATGCTAAGCGAAATCGCGCGCTTCGAGCCGGACATCGCCGAAGCCGCAAAGGCGGCTGTCGGCGGCATGATCAAGGACCTCGATTTCCTGCGGCTGCCGGCCGAAGCGTTCGCGCAAGCGCCAAAAAAATCCATCGATTATGCGGTGATGGAACGCACCGAGCGCGCCGCCGTGGTGCCGCTCGATTGCGGCTGGTCGGACGTCGGCAGCTGGAGCGCGGTCTGGGACGCGCTAGGCCACGACGCCGACGGCAATGCCGCGACAGGCGCCGCCGTCTTTCTCGACAGCCGCAACACCCTCGCGCATTCCGACACGGCGATCCTCACCGCGGTGGTGGGCGTGGACAATCTTGTCGTGGTGGCGACGCCGGACGCGGTGCTGGTGACGTCGCGCGACAAGGCCGAACAGGTCAAAGACCTCGTCGAGCGGCTCAAGGCGCAGAGCCACGAACAGGCGGTGATGCATCTGCGGGTTCACCGGCCGTGGGGCTACTACCAAGGCGTCGACGCCGGCGCGCGCTATCGGGTCAAGCGCATCGTGGTAAATCCGAACGCCATGCTGTCGCTGCAAAAGCACTTCCGCCGTTCCGAACATTGGGTCGTGGTGCGCGGGGTGGCCGAAGTCACCATCGGATCGGACATCCGCACCATCCACGAAAACGAGTCGATCTACATCCCGATCGGCGGTGTCCATCGCCTGGCCAATCCGGGCACGATGCCACTCGAACTGATCGAGGTTCAGGTCGGCGACTATCTCGGCGAAGATGACATCGAGCGCCTTACCGACCAGTACGGCCGCGACTGACGATCCGTCACTCCGCCGCAGTCGGCTGGCGCTTGCGCTGGTCGAAGCGGCGGTCGAAAATCTGCTCGGCAATGCGGTTTTTCAAGATCTCTACCGAGCCGCCGGCGATCATCCAGCCGCGGGTGCGTCGCATGCAATATTCCACCAGTGTCTCGCGGGAAAATCCCATGGCGCCCATGATCTGCACCGCCTCGCTCGCCACTTCGAAGCCGGCCTGATTGCACGCCACTTTGGCGACGGCCGTCTCGTAGGCCGATGGCAGGCCGTTATCGGCGTGGGTCGCGGCGCGATAGAGCAGAAGCTGCGCGCTCTCCAGCTTGAGCGCCATGTCGGCGAACTTCCACTGCAAGCCCTGAAACTCGCATAATGGCCGGTCGAACTGCTCGCGCGTCGCCGCATAGTCGCGCGCGGCCGTGAAAGCGTAGCGGCCGCAGGCCAGCGCACGTGCCGTATTGCCGAGCCGCTCGACGTTGAAGCCGGCCATCTGCTTCTTGAAGCCGCCAGGGCCGAGCAGCACGTTCTCCGCCGCAATGCGGCAATCGGCGAAATGCAATTCGCACCATTCCTCGCCGCTCATGAATTCCGACGGCGCGGCGATCGTGAAGCCGGGCGCGCCGCGCTCGATCAGCACCGAGCCGATGCCGCCGAGGCCGGGTCCGTAGCGCACATAGACGAGAAAAATCTGCGCGTCGGGGCTGAAGGTGGAAAACACCTTGCTGCCGTTGATGATGTAGTGCGAGCCATCTGGCCGCGCGCTGGTTTTCAGATCGGTCACCGCCGAGCCGGCATCGGGCTCGGTCATGCCCAGACTCATGACCATGCGGCCAGACAGAAGCTCGCCGAGCCAGCGCTTCTTCTGCGCTTCGCTGCCGTATTCGGCGAACACGCGGATCGGGCCGAAATTGCCGAACTGCACCACGTCGGCGCTGCGCGGGCACACCGCGGCGACCTGCTCGATGGCGATCACAGCATCCATCAGCGTGCCGCCCTGCCCGCCGTCGCGCTCCGGCAGCGCGATGCCCATCAGCCCCTGCTTGGCCATAAGCTGCGCCACGTCATAGGGAAAGCGCGGGTCGTGCGCGCGCTTTAGCGCACCCGCGGCCAGATGGTCCTGCGCGAAGCGTCGCACCGATTCGGCGAATTGCTGCTGTTGGTCGGTGTAATCAAAATTCATAGTCCTCTCCCCAGCAACTCCTTGGGTAAGCCGATCTCGTCATAGAGCGCTCAGCCGTGCAAGCGACAAAATCGATCCACATTAGTTTTCAGGCCCCGGAATTGCCAGCCGTTCAGTTTTTAGCGACCGAAGCGCGGATTATTCGTTGACGGGCCCGGTTCTAACCACAGCCCACGAGCGGCAATCCCAACAGCAGCTTCGTCGCCGCACTGATGCACCTCGCGACGGCTTTTCGACACATAGGGACGATGGACTCGTCGCTGACCTCGTGCCCCGCTGCCGGCCTTGCACAAAACGCAAATTGTGGGCCTCCAAAGGTTGATTACCGCAAATTCAGACAAGACTGCTCAGACTCATGCGCGAGTGGTCGCGATCATGCACCCGGTCGGTTCCGGTTAAACCGGGACGCTCTTTTCGATTACCCTCCGCCGCACGCAACTCTTGAAGTGGTTTCACAATGTTTTTTGCGTTTCTAATCTTCGCCCGCGAGGCCCTGTAAATCTATTTCCCCGCTTAGGGGGCGCGTATCCGATCAACTCATAGCATCTCATCAGTGATCCGAAGCGTCCAACATATGTCGGGCTGGTTGGCGTATCCCCATTTTTGTCGATCAACCTTTGGGTGAGATGGCCGCATTTCTGTAGCAGACGGCGCAATGCCTCCAGCAATTCTTCATTTGAGAACATATGAGTCCGGCGCCACAGGTGTTGATGTGTATCTGCTTTCGGCTTATAGCCGACCAATTCATACGCCCGCCAAAGCGATCCGAAGTGCTTTAGGTATGTGCTTGGGTCTGGGACCCCTCTGGTCTTTTTAATGAGTTCTTCCGAAAGGTATCCCCGTCTCTTGAGTAATCGGCGTAAGATTTCCAAAAGCCCCTCAGCGGTGATGCCGTAGTTACTTCCGGGACGCCCTTTCGATCCGACAATTTTATGGATTTGGCGCAAACCCCCAAAATATTTGTAGAGGCAAGCAGTGGACCGCAGGCCGCTATCATTGATGAGATATGTGTCTAAGAAACCGTGCTTGCGATAGAGCCGCCGGAGTTTTTCCAGCACTTCTTCCTTGGACGCACGATGCTGGCGCTCCCGGATGATTCTTTGCGCCGCATTGAACTGATGCTGCGCAATAATGGGCTCGAAGGAACACTTCGCCCGCAGCCAAAGTTCCGGCGGATTCCAGACCTTCTTACTGGCCAGCTTGATCGAACTGCGATTCCAGACGCTATTGCCAAGATAAATTTCGTTTTGAAGGAGAACTTTCACTCTCGCATAGGTCCATGGGCGCGGCAACCCGCTGCGTATTCGCCTCTCATTCAAACTTTTTACGATGTCCCGTATCAATTTTTTTCGCTTCACAAATGCCGAGAAAATCCATCTCACAATGCGGATTTCTTCCGGTGACCCCAGAATCGTTATGACCCGATCCGCATTAAGATTCTTGTATTCTCCAGCTTCGAGAACCATTTTGGGGTTGCCCGCGTGGTCTACGAGCAGGCGTCGCGTTCCGTAACCTGGGGAAGCGCCCGCTCGATAACCTAGTCGAACGATGCGAGACTGGCCTACAAAGGATTTGACGGACAATTCTCGACTATATTCGGCGGCCATCGCTCGTTTGATGCTTTTCACGATGGCAGCGAAAGCGCTTCCGTCATTCTCAAACTGCTCCGCGCAATAGTGAACCTGAATACCAGCGCGCTTGCAGATATACTCATAATAACCGCTCTCGTCGGCGTCTTGAAAACGCCCCCAGCGGCTCACGTCATAAACAAGGACGACTTGAAAATCGGCGTTGTTAGTTTGGACGTCGTCTATCAACCGTTTCAGAGCGTACCGTCTGTCAAAGGTAAGACCGCTTCTCCCCTTGTCCGCGTAGGTGCGGACGATTTCCATTCCGCGACTAACTGCATATACACTATTTGCCGCAGATTGATTTGCCGTCGAGTATTTCTGATGATTGGTGGACATGCGCACATACTCGGCGGCGCGTATTGGCGTGTCTGTTTTTTCGAATTCCATTTTAGATCCCTCTCAGAGATGCTGCGCTCGGTAGAGGCTCTATGTCATCCTTTGATACGTCTTTTGGGTAGCACTTTGATTCGGGCTCGCCGGGTCGTCAGGCCACGCCCCCTCGCCACCGTCACTGAACAATACTTCAGCGAAGCTGCTTAGGCGCTACGAGTCGCGGCGCATGGCGGCCAAGATCGCGAAATTGCCCGATCTGCTATCACGACCTCGATGACTAGTCGGAAGGATGGCACATGACAAAAAAACAAAACGGGACGTATCGTGGTCATTGATAACTGCTGTGCTGGCGGCAGCGCAAACCGCCGAGGTCATTAACTTGGACTGGCGAGCTTTTTGAAGCTGCAACGTTGGCTGTGGTCGTCGATCCCCTCCGGCTACAGTGCACCGTTAATTTGCGCCAGTGCGGCGGTTTCGACGTCTTGGCTTTCTTTTGCGCTGTTGAACCCGAGGCACGCTAACCTCCTTGCCATTAGCCCATGGCTACACGGTAGTGTCGTCTGGTGGCTTTGACCTACGACGGGTTCTGCGACTGCCCTATCCGTCGTTCCTTTTTGGAACTCGCGGGCTTAGCCGCAAGAGCATCTACAGCAATAGCAAGCAACTTACCCGAGCCTGTTACCATCGGATGCGTCTCGAGCCACAGCGCGCGAGCGTGGAGCATAGGATCCATACCAACCTTCTGCCACCATGCTGCTTCATCGCCGTGCCTATGGATTTCGCGATGATGTCTACGACACAGGGGCACAGTGAATTCATCGCTGACCTTGCGGCCGAGTGCCCGGCTTTGCGTGAATCGCGGGTGGTGGGCATCGCAGGGTGGCGACCGCGAACCAGACAAGGCTGTTTGGCACATGTCTGACATGCTCGCGGTCTCGAATCCGGCGCGGCTCCGGTAATGTCAGCACGCTTTTGGAAAAGTCCCTGATGGCAACCATTCGCTCGGATGAACGGGGCAGGGCGGGTCAGACGTTCCGCTATGCCTCGTCAAGGTTAAATTCGGATTCCGCATTAGTCGCAAGAGAAAATCCAGCGGCGATGAACTTGAATTGGCATTCGCTGCGCTAATCGCGCGTTCCGCAAAGTGGTCCTCTTGTTCGGTGTACTACGCCTGACGGCCGCCGCGTCGCTCGCCTGGCTTCGATCCTCGGGGCATTGCTATTTTTTTGATTGCCCGGATGAGTGGGTATTTAATGCCAATTTGATCGGGGTTTAAGCCGATGAGCTTCGGACCATACCTGACATTCGTTGCTATTTTTTGCTACTACCAAAAATTAAAAAAACTTGGACTGTTCGTCATGGGCTCATTGTGCGGTCACGCCGGTCTGTTTGATGATGGCGCCCCATTTGGCTTCTTCGCTGGCGATATCGGCGGCATAGGCAGCAGGCGTGCCCGGCAGCACCTCGGTGCCGTCGGCGGCAAGCCGTTGCCGGATGTCAGCGTCGGCCAGCGCATTATTGAGCGCGGCGTTGAGTTTGGCGATAACCTCCGGCGGCGTTCCTGCCGGCGCCACCAGACCATAGTGCAGTTCCGCCGCATAGCCGGGCAGCCCGGCCTCGGCGACCGTCGGCACCTCCGGAAACAGCGGCGAGCGCTTGGCGCCGGTCACGGCGATCGCCCGCAAATTGCCGCTGCGCACCTGGCCGACAACGCTCGCCATTGGACAGAACATCAGCGCCACCTGCCCGCCCAACAAATCGGTGATGGCCGGCGCGACGCCCTTGTAGGGAACCGCGGTGAACTTCACGTCGGCCATCATGGCAAACAACAGGGCGGCGAGGTGGGTGCTGGTGCCGGTACCGGTCGAGGCAAAATCGAGCTTGCCCGGATCTTTCCTGGCGAGCGCAATCAGCTCCGCGACCGAATGTACCGGCACGGCAGGATTCACCAGCACGAAATTCGGGCTCGTCGCGATCAAACCGATCGGCGCAAAATCCTTTTTCGGATCGTAAGCGGCATCGGGATAGAGCGACGGATTGATCGCCAAAGAGCTCGTGGCGATCAGGAGCGTGTAACCGTCGGGCGCGCTGCGGGCGGCGTCGCGGGTGCCGATGGTGCTGCCGGCGCCGCCGCGGTTCTCGATGACGATCGGCTGGCCGAGGGTTTGGCTCATCTTGGCGGCGACGAGGCGCGCGATCACGTCATTGCCACCACCGGCCGGGTAAGGAACGATCAAGGTGATCGGCCGCGCCGGATAGTCGGCCGCCTCGGCGCGGCACCCGACGCCAAATGTGATTGCGGCGAACGCAACAATCGCCGCAGCGACGGTCGCATTACGGATACGCGTTCGTTTCAGCAGGTTCACGACGGCTAAAGCTTCTTGACGCCGGCCTGGTCGATGATCTGCTTGAACACCTCGATTTCCTTGGTGACCCGCGCCCAAGCGGCGTCGGCCCCCTGCGGGCGCACGAGGAAGCCGGCCTTGAACATCTTGTCTTTCATGTCCGATGTGCTCAAAACCTTGAGCGTTTCCGTCTCCAGCCATTTGACGTTTGCCGGCGGCGTCTTGGCCGGCGCCAGCAAGACGCAATCGACCGCGAAGACGAAGTCCTTGTAGCCGGCCTCTTCCATGGTCTGCACATCCGGCAGTTCGGGCCAGCGGCCGGCGGCGCTGACCGCAAGGCAGCGTAACGTGCCGGAGTTGATGTGCGGCAGTGCCGGCGCCAGCGAGCCCGAGCTCAGTTGCACGGTGCCGCTGAGCAGCGCCGTAATGGCGTCGCCGCCGCCCTTGAACACGACGTCGGAAAGTTTCGGCAGATTCTCGCGGATCTTCAGCAGCTCCAATTGCAGCTGCGCCGTGGTGCCGATCGGCGGCGTCGCGCAGTTGTACTGCTCGGGATTGCCGCGGGCGAGCGCGATGAAATCCTTCATATTCTTAGCCGGCAATTCCGATTTGACCACGAACGTATTCGGCGATGTCGCCAGCTCGCTCACCGCGACAAAATCCTTGTAGGGATCGTAGGGCAACTGATTGTAGAGCCCGTAATTCACCGAATAGGCATTGGTGGCGAGCAGGATGGTGTAGCCGTCCGGTTCGGCATGCGCCACGTATTCCATGCCGATATTGCCGCCGGCGCCGCCGCGATTGTCGACGATGAAGGTCTTGCCGGTCGATTGCTCGAGCGCCGCCGTGACGAAGCGGCCGACGATGTCGGAAGGCCCGCCCGGCGTATTGGCGACCACGAATTTGACCGGACGATCCGGATAGGCGGCATAGGCCGAGCGCACGCGCAAGAGCGCCGGCGCGGCAATACCGGCGGCAAGCGCGCCGGCGGCTTTGACGATGCCGCGACGCGACGGGCCCGATGCCTTGATGAGTTTCGTCATGGTGAGCTCCTGATTTCGGGCCGGTGACGGCTTTGTTTTCCTCGCGGTTCACTCGCCGAGCGTGATGCCGGCGCCGTGAATGACCGCCGACCATTTGGTCTCTTCGCGGTCGATGATGGCGGCATGTTCTTCGGGCGTGGTCGATTCGGGTTCGCCGCCTTCGAGGATGATGCGCTTGCGCACCTCTTCGGTCGCCAGCGCGGCGCGCAATTCCTTGTTCAACCGCTCGACGATCGGCCGCGGCGTGCCGGCGGGCGCCAGCAGGCCGTAATTCAACGTCGCGTCAAAACCCGGCAAGCCGGATTCGGCAAGCGTCGGCAGTTGCGGCATCAAGGTGGAATGTTTGGCTGACGTGACCGCGAGCGCGCGGATATAGCCGCCGTCGAGCGCCGCGCGCGACACCGGGATGGGATTGAAGCCGACCTTGACGAAGCCGCCCATCATGTCGGTGATCAGCGGGTTCGAGCCTTTCTCCGGAATCTGCTCGACCTTGACGCCGGCCTGCTGCGCGAACAGCACCGAAGCCAGGTAATTCACCGTGCCGATGCCCGGCGTGCCGACCTGATAGGGCTCCTTGGCGCTCTTCATCAGGGCGATAAGCTCGGCGACGCTGTGCACCGGCATATCCTTGTGCACCAGCAACAGCGCCGGCGCCGAGGCGATCAGGCCGAGCGGCGCGAAATCCTTGCGCGGATCGTAGCCGACATTCTTGTAGAGGTTCGGCCCGGTGGCGAGGGTCGAGGTATAACCCAAGATGATCGTGTAGCCGTCTGGCGCAGCATGAGCGACCTGGCGCGTCCCGACGGTGCCGCTACCGCCGGCATTGCGGCTCTCGACGATGATCTGCTGGCCGAGCGCGATACTCATCTTGTCGGCCACCGAGCGCGCCATGATGTCGTTGGTGCCGCCCGGCGGCAGCGGAATGACGAGCGTGATCGGCCGGTTCGGATAATCGTCCGCCGCGAGCGGGCCGGACATTACGAACGCGACGATCGCCGCCAGAACAGCCGCCGCCAGTCGCGCCAAAACACCCTCCCCGCTCAAAGCGTCCTCCACTTTTTTGTTGCAGCACCCGCCGGTGCCGGCCGATATATGTAGCCTACCCTTTGGCGCGCACGGTTGTCATGGGCCGTATCCTGGGCCGTGTCACGCTGCCGCAGCAAATGCCGGTATGAGTGTCGGAGTGACATCATTGTTGGCCGAAGCGTTCGCGCTGCATCAAGCCGGCCGGCTGGCGGAGGCGGAACAGACTTACAATCAAATTCTGGCAACGCAGCCCGACCATTTCGACAGCCTGCACCTGCTCGGCATCGTTTTTCATCAGCGCGGCGATCATGCGCAAGCGCTGCGGCACATCGACCGCGCGCTCAAGATAAATCCCAATAATGTTCCCGCCCTGAACAATCGCGGCATCGCGCTCAGGGAGCTCAAGCGTTTCGCGGACGCGCTGGTGAGCTACGACCGCGCGCTGGCACTGTGGCCGGACTATGCCGATGCGCTGTTGGGTCGGGGCAGTGCCCTCAAAGAGCTGAAACGGTTCGAGGAGGCGCTGGCGAGCTACGACCGTGCGCTCATGTTGCGGCCGGGCTTGGCCGAGGCGCACGCCAACCGCGGCAATGTGCTGCTCTCGCTCGAGCGGTTCGAGGAGGCGCTGGCAAGCTACGACCGCGCGCTCGCGCTGCGGCCGGACCTGGCCGAAGCGCATGCCAATCGCGGCAGCGCCTTGCAGGAACTCAAGCGCTTCGCGGAGGCGCTGGCGAGCCACGATCGCGCGCTGGCGCTGCGGCCGGATTATGCCGAGGCGCGATTCAATCGCGGCAACGCGCTGCACGCGCTCAAGCGTTTCGACGAGGCGCTGGCCGACTACGAGCGCGCGCTGGCGCTGCGGCCGGACTACGTCGAGGTTTTGGCCAACCGCGGCATCACCCTGCATGAGCTGAAACGGTTCGCGGCGGCGCTGGCAAGCCAAGACCGCGCGCTTGCGCTGCGGCCGGACTATGCCGAGGCCTTCGTCAATCGCGGCGTCACCCTGCATGAGCTCAAACGCTTCGACGAGGCGCTGGCGAGCTACGCGCGTGCGATCGCGCTGCGGCCGGACTTTGCCCAGGCCCATTACAACGACGCGGTGTGCCGCATGCTGACCGGCGACTTCGATCGCGGCTGGCAAAAGCTCGAATGGGGATGGGACACCGCGCAGCTGAAAAACCTGAAGCGCGAATTCTCGCAGCCGTTGTGGCTCGGCTCGGACGAGATCGCCGGCAAGACTGTTCTGCTCCATGGCGTCCATGGCTTTGGCGACACGATGCAATTCTGCCGCTACGTGCCACGCGTCGTCGAGCGCGGCGCGCGTGTGATCCTGGAAGTCCAAGAGCCTTTGCGCGAACTGATGGGCACGCTGCCCGGTGCGGCGCAAATCGTGTCGCGGGGCGAACCGCTGCCCGATTTCGATCTGCATTGCCCGTTGCTCAGCCTGCCGCTGGCATTCGGTACCCGCCTCTCGACCGTCCCCGCGCAAACACCCTATCTGCGGGCATCGCCCCGGGCGGTGACGGAGTGGAACGCCCGATTGGGCCCGCGACCCAGAATCGGCCTCGCGTGGTCCGGCCGGCCGGAGCACAATAACGATCACAATCGATCGATGCGGCTCAGCACGCTGTTGTCGCCTTTGGCCGGTTTCGAAGCGACCTATGTCAGCTTGCAGCGCGAGGTGCGCGAAGACGACGCACCGGTGCTGCAAGGCCGCAGCGACATTCATCATTTCGGCGAAGAGCTGAAGAGCTACGCCGACACCGCGGCGCTGATCGCCAATCTGGACCTTGTCATCTCCGTCGACACCAGCGTGGCCCACCTCGCCGGTGCGCTGGCAAAACCGGTCTGGATCTTGCTGCCGTTCATCCCCGACTGGCGCTGGCTGCTCGATCGCGAGGACAGTCCGTGGTACCCGACGGCACGCCTGTTTCGTCAGGATGAAACGCGCGGATGGGACAGCGTCATGGCGCGCGTTCATGCTGCGTTGGATGTTTGCTTACGCCGGAGAGAATTCTCATGAAAAACCCATTGCTGGCGCTGGCCGCGGCGCTGTGCCTGATCGCGAGACCCGCGCCGGCGCAGGACTGGCCGCAACAGCCGATCCATATCATCGTGTCGTTCGGTGCCGGCGGCGGCGCCGACATCATCGGCCGCATTCTCGCCGACGCCATGCAGGAGCGCCTGGGCAAGCCGGTCATTGTCGAGAACAAGCCGGGCGCCGGCGGCATCCTCGGCAATGAGCTGGTCGCGCACGCCACGCCTGACGGCTACACGCTCGGCATCATGACCGCGGGCCAGATCATTGCCGCGGTGACGCGCAAGGACATGCCGTACGACACCGCCGCGCTGACGCCGGTGGCGCAAATCGCGAGCGCGAGCCTTTTGATGGTGACGCGGCCGGATTTTCCCGCCAATACCGTGAAAGAGCTGGTCGAAGCCGCCAAAGCCGATCCGGGCAAGATCGTGTTCGCCAGCCCCGGCTTCGCCGCCACCCAGCATTTTGCCGGCGAATTGTTCAAGCAGATCGCCGGCGTGAATTTGCTCCACGTGCCGTTCCGCTCTTCGCCCGAAGCCATCAACGCCGTGCTCGGCAAACACGCCGACGTGCTGTTCGACACGGTCTCGGCGCTGCTCGGCCAGGTGCAGTCCGGCGCGCTCAAGGCGCTGGCCGTGACCGGCAAGGACCGCTTTCCCGCGGTGCCGAACATCCCCGCGGCGAGCGAATCCGGCGTGCTGCCGGGCTACGATGTCACGACGTGGTATGGCGTGTTCGGTCCGCCCGGGGTTCCGGCCGCGGTCGTCGCCAAGCTGAACAAGACGCTCAACGACATCATCGCCGACGACAAGGTGCGCGAACGCCTGGTCACGGTCGGCGTCGTGGTCAAAGGCTCGACGGCGGCGGAGTTCGGCACGTTCATGACGAGCGAATACAAGCGCTGGAACGCCGTGCGCGAGGCCGCGGGTATTGCGCAGCAGTAGACTTTTTTCCGTCATCGCACCTTCACCGGCCCGCCGTCCGCCATCGAGCGAATGATCGCCTCGAAGGCGCCGACCACATCGAGCATCTCGACAGTAGAGACCGGAAACGGCTTGCCGGTCTCGACACTCTCGGCGAACGCCTCGAGCAAAACCGCGAGCGAATCGACTTGCGGAAATGTCAGCGTCTCGGGTTTTTCGCCGATGCGCGAAAGCGTCAGCGTCGTCTCGTCACGGACTTCCGCCGCGCCCTTGGTGCCGAACACGTGGACGCGCCAATACATCGGCGCGGCGCGCACGGTGGCGAGAAGCCCGGTGGCGCCGCTTTCGAACTGCAGCAAAACTGCGGCGACGTCGCGCGGGTCGGGCGGCGGTTTGCGCGAAAATACTTTGGCGTCCACTGCGGCGATGGGGCCGGCGAGATTGACGAAGGCGTCGATGAGGTGGAGCCCGGCGCCGGTCATGCCGCCGCCCGGCGATTCGCGCGGATCGTCGCGCCAGCCGCCTTTGACGCGGACGGAATGCTCGTTGGAGTAATGGCCTTCGACGTGCAGCACGTCGCCGATCGCGCCACTGGCGACGATGCGCTTGAGCTCGCGCATGGAAGCAAAGCAGCGCTTGTTGTTGCCGAGCCCGAACGCGACTTTGGCGTTGGTGATTGCGGCGATGGCGCGGGCGGCTTCCGCACGCGTCAGCGCCAGCGGCTTCTCGCACCACACCGGTTTGCCCGCCGCCGCCACCGCGCCGATCTGTTCGACGTGCAGCGAATGCGGCGTCGCCAGAAACACCGCCTGCACGCGCGGATCGGCGACGGCATCGGAAAATTCCGTGCCCAGCTCGAAACCGTGGGTTTTGGCGAAATCGGCGACCAGCTCGGGCTCTTTGCTTACGCCGCGAATGAAGCGCAGGCGTTTGCTCTTGCCCTGCACCGCTTCGACAATCGACTTGCCCCAGCGCCCGAGGCCGATGACGGCGGCGTCGATCATCGGACGGCGCGATGGGCGGACTGCGGAGAGGAGCGCATCGCACATTCTAGGCATGCCCGAAATGCCGCTTCAAGCTCCGGCACGCGGCTCCTATGATGGACGCAGAAAACAGCGCGGCAAAGACTACGCGCGAAACAACGTGGATCTTGGGAGGAGCGTCTTGGATCGTCGTGCATTCCTGCAATCCGGCTCGCTGGCGGCCGCCGCCGGCGCGGCAATCGCCAACGTCGTCACACCCGCCGCAGCCGAGACGCCCGGCGCCGGCGCCGGCGCCGCCGCGCACGCCCGCGACTGGTCGAACCGCCGACCGAAAGGCGAGCCGGTGGTCAAGCGCTTCGACGAGCAGCGCTGGGTGCTGGATAACGTCATTCAGGCCAATGGCATCGATTGGGATCAGGGCCGCACCGTCGCCACGCTCCGCGGCCTCGGACCGGGCGCCGCGCCGGACATGGACGAATTGCGCAAGCGCGTGAAACGGCTGGTCGATATCTGCCCGGCATTCGAATCGCTGGCGAGCAAGCGCGAAGCGACGGCGAAAGCGGCCGAGCAAGCCGGCGACAAGGTTGTGGCCCGCGACAACTATTTCATGGTCGCCAATTATTGGGCCTCGGCGATGTGGACCATCGACGAGGTCAACCAAAAACTCACGAGCTTGAACGACAAGAAACGCGCGGCATTCGACAAATATACCGCGCTTGCCGACCATCACATCGAATGGGTCGAACTGCCTTATCGCGGCAAATCGCTGCCGGCTATTTTTCATCTGCCGCCCAACTACAAAATTGGGACAAAAGTGCCGGTGATCGTGGTCGTCTCCGGCATGGACGGCTACAAGGAACGCTCGGTCGCGCTCTACAAGGATGCCTGGATGGAGCGCGGCTATGCGGTCCTGGCGTTCGAGGGTCCAGGCTATTGGGAGCCGCCGCTGCGCGGCATTTATGTCGACGTGCCGGGCTGGGCGGAATCGGCCAAAACCGTCGCCGATTGGCTGGCCAAGCGGCCGGAGATCGATGCCGGCAAGATCGGCATGACCGGCGTCAGCTACGGCTCGTTCTTCACCGCGATCATGATGGCGGCGGACTCCCGCTTCAAAGCCTGCGCGGTGAGCGGCACCTGTTACGAGCCGGGCGGCGAGACCATCTTCAACCGCGCCTCGCCGACCTTCAAGAAGCGCTTCATGTTCATGTCCGGCATCACCGACGAGCGCGAGTTTGACGAGTTCCGCAAGACCATCGACTGGAACGGCTACGCGCAGAAAGTCAAAGGCGCCTATCTGGTCGCCTGCGGCGAATACGACCAGCTCTGTCCGCTCGAATACACGGAAAGCTTTATGAGGGCGCTCGGCGGGCCGAAGCAGCTTCTGGTCTATGAAGGCGGCAATCATAGCATCGCGCTCACCACGGCGACGCAGAACGGGCCCGAGCCGCGGCAGTACCAGGCCGAGTGGATCGCGGCGCGGCTCGAAGGCAAGCCGTTCACCAGCGAGCGCTGGTTCGTCGAGACGAACGGCAATGTGGTCAAAGCGGCGCTGGCTTGAACCATGCGCACACTTGTCATTGTGATAGCCATGCTCGCCGCAACCACGACCGCCCACGCCGCCGAGATCAATGCCTTCATCTCGACCGCGCTCAAGACGGTCACCGACGAAGTCATTCCGCCGTTCGAGCGCGCCGGCGGCCACAGCGTTCGCGCGCTCTACGCGCCGCCCGGCGCGCTGCTCAAGCATTTCGCGGCCGGCGAGCCCGCGGATATTTTCTTGACCGGCCGCGAGGCGATCGACCAGTTGATCGGCGAAGGCAAGATCGTGCCGGGCCGCGTCGATCTCGCCACCACCGGCATCGGCATCTGCGTGCGCAAGGGCGCGCCGAAGCCGGACGTGTCGACGCCGGACGCCTTCAAGCGCGCCATGCTGGCGGCGAGAACCGTGGGCTACGCCTCTCCCGCCGGCGGCAGCATCGTCGGCCCGCATATTCAGAAGATTTTCCAAAAACTCGGCATCGCCGAGCAGATGGCGCCGAAATCAAAACTCTCCGCCGGCGGCCCGAACGGCCGGGTCAGCGTGCTGGTGGCGAGCGGCGAAGCCGAGATCGGATTGCAGCAGGTGACCGAGCTTTTGTCGAACCCCGACGTCGAGGTGATCGGCATGCTGCCGGCGGACTTGCAGCAGATCACCATGTATTCCGCCGGCATCACCACCAGCGCCAAACAACCCGACGCGGCGCAGGCTTTGATCCAAGCATTCACCGCACCGTCGGCGAAGCCGATCTTCAAAGCCAAAGGGCTCGATCCGCTATGACGCCAAGACCATTTATGCGCGCGCTTGCGCTGATCGCGACGTTGATTGGCGCCACGGTTTCGGCGCAAGCGGCGGAGATCCATGCGCTGATCACAACCGCCATGAAGGCGGCCATCGACGACCTCGTGCCAAAGTTCGAACGCGAAACCGGCAACACGGTCGCCGTGAGTTTTGGCCCGTCCGGCGGCATTGCCCGGCGCTTCATCGGCGGCGAGCCGGCCGATGTGATCATCATCGACAGCGGTGCGCTCGACGATCTCATCCGGCAAGGCAAAGTTTTGCCCGGCCCGACCGCTATCGCGAACACCGGCATCGGCATCTGCGTGCGCAAGGGCGCGCCCAGGCCGGATGTCTCGACGCCCGAAGCGCTCAAACGCGCCTTGCTGTCGGCAAAATCCATCGCTCACACCGCGCCGGCGGGCGGCGGCATCACCGCCGCGCATATCATGAAGCTGTTCGAGCGGCTCGGCATCGCCGCGGAGGTCACGCCCAAGGTGAAGCTCGCGGCGGGCGGACCCAATGGGAGGGTCAGCGTCCTGGTGTCGAGCGGCGAAGCCGAGATCGGCTTGCAACAGGTGTCTGAGCTGATGTCGAACCCCGGCGTCGACGTAATCGGCATGCTGCCCGCGGAACTGCAACAGATCACGACCTACGCGGCCGGCATCACCGCAAGCGCCAAGGAGCCGGACGCGGCGCGGGCGTTGATTCAGGTGATGACCGCGCCGTCCGCCGTGGCGATTTTCAAAACCAAAGGACTTGATCTGCCGTAGGACGGACTGGCGAAACATAATTCGCCATCGCGACTCTTTCTGTTCGGCGTGTTTCATGGCCAAACGCTCCCGCGGCGAAGCGAGTGGAGCGACGCGACCGGCACGCTGCGTTCCTTCTCCCCAGAGGGGAGAAGGACAGGTTGAGGGGGTTCGGACATCGGAGATAAATCTGAAGCTTCCGAACCCCCTCACCCCAACCCTCTCCCCTCTGGGGAGAGGGAGTTTTTTGCGCAAGCTTCGCTGTACTTTCATAGCAAGCACCCCCGTTCTCGCGGCGCGTCTTTGCGCCCGAGCGTCTTTCTGCGCGCGATCTCGAATGCACCGCGCACCTGTGAAATTGGGTCACGTGAAGCGCGAAACTGTTTCGGGGAAAAGGAAAGGCCAGGGGTGGTGCCTGCTTTTCGTTCGCCCGTTGAGCTTCGCCCGATCAAAACTTCAAGAATTAAACGAAGGAAGCGGAACGCCGGCAAACGCAGGGTCACAACCGCCGCATCTTGCGATGCGGCGCGCGCTCTTTTGGAGCGCGCACGCTTGACGGCGTTCCACCACGGCTCTCACCTCAGGGAATTATTCCATCCCAAAGGCTCAGCTTCAGGCCAGGCTTCCTGGGACGCGGTCTGAACGGGCGTTACCCGCCTTCGCCTGTCCCAGTCCAGGGAAGCACCTCCCACCCCGGTCGTAATGCCGGGAGACATGATGCCCAAGCCGCCCGGGAGCAGGCTGCAAACCCGCCCGCGGGCACCGCCCTCGCTCCCATGACACGGTGTGCCTCCGTGTCATGTCCTTCATTGGAGCGAGGAGTGTGATGTAACTGTAATGGGGACGACTGTCAAGAGTGTGCGTCTCCGAAAAAGCTACTAGGAAAGAGGCGTATTTTCAATGATTTATCGCTGATTTTCGCATGGCTTGAAAAATAATCTATCCGGCGCCGTATTGCGACCGCATGTTTTGTCTCTACATTGGAGACAAACGATCTGTTGAAGTGCGGAGAATCCGGGCATGCATCAGGCTTTGGTCATTCTTATGGGCTGTCTCGTGGCCCTAGTCGGCGTAATCCCCGAAGGGAAAACGAGCCAATTGGAACTGGCCGGTTGGATAGATCGCATCGGTTTGGGAAACGGGGAGCGGTCCAATAAAGAACGCGGCCACTGTGCAATGGCTGGCGGGTTCTCCGAACGCGAATCGGTAGTCGACGCCCAAGAACATGAGGACGCTGATGGTCCGAGTCTCCCCCGTTTCAGCAACGGCTTTTTCGATGTTTTCTCGAGTGATGACAAATTCGTAATTGGCGTCTCGGTCATTTTCCCCTGGAAAAATCACACCGCCGCCGACTTCTCTGATCTTCGAAGCCTTTCGCGCGGCGTCCCTTCGAAAATAATCGCGTTCTGCCTCTATGCTGACTCCCGATTTCAGCAAAATCGCTTTTCCGCTCACGAAAATGCCGCCAGCGGGGGAATTCCCGGGATTTTTGAGGGTGTATCGCAGGCTTATGTACAGGGCACCCTTCTCAAGTCTGAGCTGGTTGAGCTTGGCGCTGATCGATACCCAGGGGCGATGTTCCGCGCCGAAATTTCGGCTAGTCAGATCGATGGTTTGTTTGGTAGCGCCGAGAAGTCCTTTAGTGGATCGCCACAGAGTGAAGGTGAACCACGCGACTGCGAAAGTAGAAAGAGCTGTGATTGCGTCTCGGTTATCCGTAATGAAAGCGCCAAACGACGCCGCGATGTTACAAACGGTATAACCTTCATTGTTGGGGCCGCTGTTTTGGCAATATTGATGGTAGCCGTATGGTGAGACAAAAAGAATGATGGCGACTGCAGCCACCGCGATTCCGGCCCATAGCTTTTGATTTTTCAGCATCCGCTAATGGCCGTGCCGAAAATATCAGCGTTGAAGCGGTTATTATATAGGAACTGAAATTCGGCATCGTATAGCGGCATGTATTTTTGACTCATTTGTAGAACGTGCCGAACGGCCCAGCGATTCGGCGTTCAACGTGGAGTATAGACCAAAGAGAGCCCCACCGCGTCGCCACCGGGCTTGACCCGGTGGTCCATGGTGACATCCGGCGTGTGAGGCGGCACGGAGAGATTGAGCGAGCAGGTTCTCTGCATGGATTGCCGGATCAAGTCCGGCAATGACGATAGAAAGCAAGCGCTGCTTCGCCGCCTCGGCCGACGCGGACAAGTTCATGGAACGGTTCGGCGGCGAAAAGTTTGATCCGAAGCGGAGAGGCAAGGGGAGTAATTGGATGCAGTGGAAAATATAAGCTCTGCGAACTTACGAGCGATTGGCTTTGTGTTCCGCAAGGACAAGCTCGATGCCGCGGCGCATGAGCTTGTCCATGGTCGTATCGGTCGACGCCGCTAACATTCTCAGCTCGCGCCAGACATTCTGCGGCAAATAGACCGACACCGATTTCTTGCCGATGCGCGACGGCTGCGGCTTGACGATCTCATGTTCGCGCTTTGCCATTCCTCCCGCATAAGTCCTCCCCAAGATCAGTCAAGATTTATTGACGCGAAGCGTGTAAGTATGTAAGCGTATAAGTTGTCTTAAACGCTCATTCGTTGTGAGAACGGCACGCAGCACGCACGATGAAGCAGGCCCCCGAACCTATCGACGAATACATCGGCAATCGCGTGCGCATGCGCCGGGAGATGCTCGCCATGAGCCAGCAAAAGCTCGGCGCGGCGCTCGGGCTGACGCGTCAGCACGTGCAGAAATGCGAAGCGGGCACACGTCGGCTCAGCGCCTGTCAGTTGTATCGGATCGCAAACGTCCTGAAAATCCCGCCGGCCTTCTTCTTCGAAGGCGCGCCGCAAGCCCGGCTGTATCGCAACATCGCCGGCCTGCCGACGCTGGATTTACTGTCCACCTTTCCCACCGCAGTCGAGGACTTCGCGTTGCTCAAATCCTTCCTGCGCATAAAATCAGCGAAGATGCGGCGCTGCATTCTTGCAATAGTGCAAGTTACCGCTGATGAGGACCGTTAGCGCGTAGCGAGTGCGGGGTCGGCAAAGGCGCGCAGCGCCGTGCCCACCAAAGCGTTTCGGGAAGCTCTGATGTCCCGCTATCGGCGGCTCAAGATCGAAGGCGGAGCGTTTTTCTACACGTTCGCGCTCGCAGAAGCGCGTTGCCGTAGGTGCCCAGGGCCAATTCGTTTTGGGAACAACTGGTTAGTTCGTCGGCAAGCTGCGTTTCAATTCGATGAACGGCGAAAGGTCGGTGCACGAGTCCATGCCATGCTCTACTTCTCGAAGCTGGCCGTCCTCCCAAGTCAAAATCCGGTTGTCGCGCACGACAACGCCGAGCGGATTGTCGCGGTAGATAGCGATACAGACGGCCGGCATGGTGCCGTCACGCAATAACCCTCGAGACTTTTCGTAAGGCGGAGTAATTCTCGCGTCGCGTATCACATAGCGATTATGAGAAAGAATGTACGCAGCAATGAGCTCCCGGTAGTTGTTTGGTAGCCTCGTTGTTGCCGAGGCTGTTTCTCTGGGATCTACCGGAGGCGGTGGAATGAGTGGGGTGTGCATCGCGTCACTGGCACAAGCGCTCAGCATGAACCCGCCAAGTAACACGGGTATCGTGGCTACGCCCAGACACCGTCGGCGCGGCGATTGCCCCATGATTAAGCCCCCTTACCGCGTTATTCTTTCTCTTCCAGGAACGCAACAATGGCGGCGACAGCCTGCTGCGGCTGTTCCTCCATGATCCAGTGGCCCGAATTGCTGATGACTGCGCTGCGAACGTTTGAGGCGGCAAAGCCGACTTCCGTTGCCAATTGGCCGCCATAAGAATGGTCGCCGCCGATGGCAAGCACCGGAAGCGTCAGCTTGCCTTTGCCCACCAGCGTCTGATTGTCGATCGCATCTTGGGCAAACGCCGCAAACTGTCCGCTGAAAGCATCGTGAATGGCGCCGGGCCGGGCGTATAAGGCGGCGTAATGATCGCGAGTTTCTTCGTCGATGCTGGCCGGCGTCGCCGATAGCTCGTTGTAAAAGCGATCGAGCAGAATGCGCTCGCGGCCGGCAACGAGGCGCTCCACGTCCGGTCCGCGGAAGTTGAAGTGCCAGACTTTTGGATTTTTCAGTTGATCGTCCCAGTGGCCGATTCCGGGAAGCGGCGCATCCATGACGACCCATCGCGTCACCCGCTCCGGATAGAGCGCCGCAAAGGCGTAGCCGACCATGTTGCCGATGTCGTGGGTGACAAGCGCAACGTTCTGCGCGCCGAGTTCGTCCAGAATGCCGGCGAGGTCGCGCGCCTGAGCGGTCTTTTCGTAGCCGCCATCCTGATGCGACGACAGGCCCATGCCGCGCAAGTCGGGGACGATGACGGTGTGGTCTTTCGCCAGGATCTCGGCGAGCGGCAGCCACATGTCGCCGGTATCGCCAAATCCGTGCAGCAGCAGGACCACTGGACCTTGGCCGCCAAGGCGAACGTACTGCGTGCCGCCGCTCACCGCCATTTGCTGGCCGCGAAAAACAGAAGACCACATCCAGCGGCTTGCCATGCTTCCTCTCCGATGAATTCTCGGGCGAGTATCGCCGGTTTTGCCGCCGCCTCCAAGACGAGCGAAGACCCAATCGAAATGTCCGGACGCTTCGGTGAATGAAGACGTGGGCCAATAGGGCGCTTACGCCCGTCTTCGACCGGCCGTGGCTGCGCGCCTTTGCACCCCGCGCTGAGCTAGCCTACCAGTTTTAGCGAGGGCTTAGCCGGTCTGCGGAAAAGAACTTTAGTTTTGACGATACCGCAGTTCGCGCACTCAAAGTTATGAATTGCAAGATCGCGGCGCGTTGGATGCCGCTCCACGGTCGTCTGCCTGATTGGCTTGCGACACTTCGGGCAGGTGTCGTCGTTAAATCGGTCGAAAGGCATCGTGAACTCCTTTCGTACAAGACGAATAGAGGACACTCAAAAAGGCGGCGCGATCAGACTTCTGCGGGTTCTTACTCGCGCTCATCGATCCGCCGCACAAGCTGTTCGATCAGCTCATTGAGCCGTTCCGGGATCGGCTCCGCGAGGTCGATATGGGTCTTGATTTCCCGCCCGATGGATTCCAGAAGCTGGCGGCCTTCAGAGGGATTTTGTCGGTCGTGCCGCGTTTTCATGGGCGTTCTCCCAATTTTTTTCTAAGCCCCTGGCATTCCGGCAGATCAAGAGGCTTTTTGGAAGACCTGGTTGACGCTGCGCGTCATCGTCTCGGCGCTTTCTCCGGCCATCTTGTGAGCAAGCGCCGCCAGCTCCTTGCTCTGTTCGCTCAGCATCTCGAATTGCTTGTGCGCATGCGTGGTCCAAAGCTCGACGACATCCGATGGCACCTTGGCTGTCGCGATTTGTTGCGAGAGATCGAGCACCGCCTCGACGTTAGCCCGAGCCATATCGATCATCTTGAGATTAAAGGCACGGATGTTTTCCAGCGAGACGGAATAGCTCTGTTCGACTGCTCGAGCCGATTGCTCGACTGTTGCAAAGGCCTTGTTGGCAGTCGCAGCGCCCTTATCGGCGAACTTCTTGCTCTGATCGTGTTCGGTCATCGGACTCATTCGTGATCCTCCGTTATTTGCGAATCCTATCGTTCGCCCGCGGCCAAAGTCGCGCTTGGCCATCTGCGGGCGGCGTCAGCTATTCGGTCAAATCCCAGGAGAACGATGACCGCGTGCGTATCGATTGAATTTGATACCAGCACAACGTTCACTACCAAGCGACAACGCTTGGTGGCCAAAGGACGATTTCGCTCTCTTAAAGGCGCTCTGTTTTGCCGAAAGGAAGACGCCTATCAAACCGCAACGGTCTCGCAACCGGTACGGTTCCGTACATTCAAAGATTATTATCAGCCGGAACGTCGGCGCGAATTACGCAACCCCGGCAGGGCATTTGGAACTCTGCGCCCGATGAGCAAGCCGCATGAGCTCCTTATGAATGTTGCCGATCAATTTAGTTCTTCGCATGGTATTTGCCGATCTCACTTTCGCTGGCAAGCGAAGGGTGCGCAATGGCGGCCCTGGCCTTCTCCGGTCCTGCCCAATTCCTTGCGGACTGCGGCGGCGGAATTGCCAACTTTATCGACGGCTCGTTGCAGTTCCTCTCGGGTAACGCCAAGGTGCTTGGTCCAATATTTCACCTCTAATTCCTCGTCCATCGCAATGTGATTGCGGAGCGGCGGCGTATTGGTGGTCAGAGCGCCAACCATTGAGACCTCGCCATTTGTTTTTACGTGCGCAGGCTAAAGTATGCCGTCATGATGACCACCAGCAAAAGCATGACGCCGATCGCCCGAAGAAAGAAATCGAATGACGGCTCAGGAACGCCGGCTCTGCGGATTTTGCTGACTTTTGCCATAGCTTCGGAACTGTGGTCGAACGGATTAGTTCCAGCGCAAGGACGCTGCGGCAATATCGGCCCGCGAGGATTTTAAAGGTCACGATGGCGGATGCCGTCGGCAAAATAAAATCCTAGACCTGATCCCGCAAATCGAGAGTATCGGAACTACCGGCCGCCGGCCCGCGTTGTAATATTTTCAAATTCCCTGTGGATACGATGTCATCACAATTGCGGAAGAAGTCCAAAATCCCGTTGCGGGATTTGGCGGATTTTCGCGCCAGCCTCTGGAAAACCCTGGCCAGGAACGCGAAAGGCCTGACCGGCTTGCAGATCGTCCAAGCTCTCCGCGAAGTCTCGGACGATATTTATTATGCCGGGATCGACAGCGCCTATACGACGACAAAAGTCCGCGACCCACAAAACCTCGCCGATGCCTGGGATCTCACCTGGTTGACGGCTCTCAACGTCAGACTGCTGCACCTTCAGAAGCCAAGATCGCGCTCCAAGCAGCCGCAATAGACCGCGGCTCCCGCGGCGTTGGCGTGCTGTCGGGCCTGAAGATCCTTAAACAGCAACTGCAAACGGAGAAAAGCGCGTTGTTGGTGATGATTGCGACCCCCGAGGGACCGGCTGCCGACGATATCCGGGCCAAACTGCAAGGCGCGGGCTTCCGGATCGCCAGGTTCAGCGAATCCTGCGTCAACACCGGGGATCGTCACCACATCATGCGGTGCAGCCTGCGTTGGTGTGGGCTGCCGCACGACACCGCGGTGCCGAGCGTCGTTACCGCGTTGGCCAAAGCCCACGGTGTCCTGCAGCTACAATGGAAGCCCTGAGGCACGTTTCGCGCGCCCGAACGCCACGGGAGCCGCCTTAAATCCTGCCCATCAGGATCAGGATCAAGAGAATAACGACCACCACACCAAGGCCGCCGCCGCCGTAGTAACCGGTTCCGTAGAACGGGCCGCCGCCAAAGCCGCTGAAGCCGCCAAGAAGAATGATGATCAGTATGATGAGAATGATGGTTCCGATCGACACGACGCTTCCTCATTGAATAATTTCTGTCGGCTGCCCGCTCGGTCGACGTCGATCGACCGAATGTATTTTTTGATGGACCGACGAAGTGCGGTCCCTGCCAGTTTGGCAACACAACGACTCGCTGCGTCGATTTGTTCCGCAAATATTTCCGGCGCGGCGGCACAAATGATTCATTCGAGCGTTGGCTTGCATGGCTGAACAAACATTCCGGAGGTAAGCCCAATGAAGAGAAGTCTAGCCGTACTCACTGCTGGCGCGCTGCTCGCCAGCAGCGCCGCTTTTGCGGTGTCCGCCGCAATGGCCGATGTGATGACCACCGTCCCAGGCAGCAGTCTCACCGTGACCAACTGGTACAAACAGGACGTCTACGATCAATCCAATACCAAGATCGGACAGATCATGGACGTGCTGGTCGGCCAGGACGGACAAGTGAGCGCTCTGATCGTCGGCGTCGGCGGCTTTCTTGGCGCCGGCGAAAAGGACGTCGCCGTCAGCTTCAACACCGTGAAGGCAACGAAGAAGGACAACAAGATCTACCTGACGATGAACACGACCAAGGATGCGCTGAAAGCCGCGCCGGGCTTCAAATACGACCGCGACAAGACGGCGTGGGTGCCGGATACCAGCTCGAGGTGACGTGACGGAGCTGGTGGACCGCCGAGCAAAGGCGCGTCCGAGAAAAGCCTCGGCCATGCCGAGGCTTTTCGATTCATGATGCCGGCTCAGCCGTTCGATAGGATCGCGGCGAAGTCCGGCACCGGCGTTAATTCCGTCAGCACCTCAGCCGATGTAGGCGACGCGAATTGCGGCATCTTCAGTCGTCTTTGGCTGCGCCGGCAACTGAAGGACCGTGGCCTGCTGGCCCTCGCGCAACAGCGTCAGCAGCACGACCCGCCCATCCGGAAATTCCAGCGCGTCGTGATGCGCCGCCAACCGCTCCTTGTTGACCTGTCGGAAAATCGCCGTCTTGTGGTTGATCGTCTTGGGGCGCCAAGGCAATAGGCCGGTCGGTTCGCACCGGACTTCGTCGGCAAAAGCCAGCTCGGTTCCGGGCAGGACGCAGACGGCGACGTCGGCATCTTGCGACGAGCAGAATCCACGCGTCCCGGTGCCGAAATTGCGTGTGATGAGCTTATCGCCGACGCTTGCGGGCTGTGATCGGACGCTGGACAGACTGTAGTCGCACATTGGGGGCACTCTCCGGTTTCTGCAGCCCCGCAACGAGAACGGGCCGGAGTTTATTTTGTTTCACCGTGACATTGGCTCGTCGCAAACAAATTTGCGTCCTTGCTCACGGCCACGTAGGACGCCGGCTTTTCCGCGGTGCAGTAGTAACAGGCGAAATCGCAGAACACGCTTCGGCTGCCTGTTTCCCGCACGTAGCGCTGCCCGATCTTTGTGCCGCACTCCGCGCAATAGGCCTGGGTCTTGAGGTTTGCGTCGTTGACCAGGACATAGCGCAAGACAGATGAACCACCTGTGTTGCGCCTGGACGCGGCAGAAATGGCGGGGGAAGAGACGAAACCCGCCGTCGGCGCTGAAGGCCATAGAATCAAAGAACCGTCAGCCACGGCACGCTCCAAGAGCCTCCACCTATGCGTACGCTGTTCAACGCCGGCGATATTGTACGAGTTCCATCCGCCGTTCGGGGTCGAGCGTTCTCGGACTGGCCGCACGCTGCCGCGCTGTGTGGTCGCAGCGCAGCCTCGCAGCAAACGGTCGCCATGGCCGCCTCGGTAACATACCGCGACAATGGAATGCGGGCGCGAATACGGTCGTATTACCGCGCCGGTACCTGACCGGCGTACCAGTCGTAGATTTGCGCCCCGGTCCAGTGCACCACGTCGTGGCGGTTGATGTAGTCGTATAGCTCTTCGAAATATTTGATGCGGTGCGCGGCGCCGGTGACGTAAGGGTGCACGCCGATCGCCATGACGCGCGCCGAGTCCGCGCTTTCCGCGTAAAGCCGGTCGAAGGCGTCGATGGTTCGCTTGAGCAGCACGTCGGATTCGTGGTGGTGCGAGATCATCAGCGTGATGTCATTGATCTCGGCGCTGTAGGGCACGGCGAGGATCGGGCCGTGCTTGGTTTTGACCCACAGCGGCTGGTCGTCGAGGATCCAGTCGCCGAACCAGGTCAGGCCGCATTCGGTGACGTAATCCAAGGTATCGAAGGTCTGGCCGCGGCCCGGGCCGAGCCAGCCGGTCGGCCGCTTGCCGGTGAATTTCTCGATCACGTCGCACGATTGCCGGATGACGGCGCGCTGGTCCTCGATCTGCTGGATCGGCATCTGCACGTAAGCGTGCGCCATGAACTCCCAGTTGGCGTCGCGCGCCGCGGCGGCGACTTCCGGATAGGTCTCGCAGACTTTGGCGTTGATCGACATGGTCGGGGTGACACCGGCGTTGTGCAGCGCACGCTTGAGCCGCCAGAAGCCGACCCGCATGCCGTATTCGTACCAGGTCCAGTTCGGCATATCGGGGATCGGCGTCTGCCCCATCGGCGGCTGCGACAATTGCCGCGCCATCGGCCGCGTGATCTCCCATTCCTCGATATTGACCACCGACCAGACGATCATGCGCGCCTTGCCCGGCAGCCGGAGCGGCGGCCGGGTGAACGGCGAGGAATAGGACAGGCGCTCGCGTGGCAGGGTCATTGTGCAATCAAGGTCATGGCATAATCATTGTAGGCATCCGGCGGCGTGATGGGCAATCGCGCCTCTATGGCCGAAGGAGAGCAACCGATGGACGACAGAGATCTTTACGACCGCGGGTTGAAGCTGCGCACGGAAATATTCGGCCGCGACGCGGTGGAAAAACGCATGAACGCGTTCGGCGAGTTCGGGCGTCCGCTGCAGCACATCATCAATGCCTATGCCTATGGCGACGTCTGGCAGCGCACGGCGCTGCCTCAGGCGACAAAATCGCTGGTCATGATCGCCATGATGGCGGCGGCGAAGCAGCCCAATGAGCTTGGCGTCCACCTGCGCGGCGCACTGAAGAACGGCTGCACGGCGGAGCAAATCCAGGAGGTGCTGCTATTGCTCACGCTCTATTGCGGCATTCCGTCCGCGATCGACGCCCACCGCATCGCCGCCGACGTGCTGCGCGAGCATTCGGGCGCTTCGTGAATGCCCGCCACGGCGGCTGTCACTTGGTTGCGATCGCCAGCAAACCCAGAACGCCAAACGCGAGCTTGATCGGAGTCACGGAAATCGCCAGTCCCTCCTCGGCGGTCATGAATAAATCGACGCCAAATCCAAATCCGGCCAAGCCTTCGACAATTGACTGGGCGAGCCGCTGATGGTCTTCGACGAGCAAAATGCGCATGCGGCCGGCCTAATCCATCGAGAAACAGTCACGAACTGAGCCTAAGTTGAAGCACGGCCCGGAATAATTCGGCCACGCTTCGGCCCGGTGCCAGCGATTCCATCACCAGCGTCGTTCAGATTCCTGACGAGAAGCTGACAGAGCTCAATGTGACTTGTCCGACACGGACCCCGGCCAAAAGCCCGCAGACAACTGCAGTGGCGATTGCAAGCGCCCCGCAATGACGCAATAGTGGAATCGTGATTAAATTGCGGCGCGGGCTGGTTCGCTGCCGGACTCTTTCTAAGTTGAGTACTGCTAGGGCCTTGCAAATGGTCCGGGATATGAAACTGCACCGCTGCGTCGTCGCGCTCGTTGCCGCGTTCGCGAGCCGGCCCGCCTTGGCCGCCGATCAGGTCCACGACGAGATCCAGGTCTACAACGCCGAGATCGCCGAAGTCGGACAATGGACCTACCAGCAACATTTGAATTACGCACCGGTCGGGCAAACGCAGCCGGAAGTCCCGGGCGGATTTTCGTCGAACCGCAGCCTGCAGGGCACGCCGGAATTTGCTTACGGCATCACCGACTGGTGGGAGGCCGGCTTTTATCTGCCGTTCGCCGTCACCGGCTCGGGCCAGTTGCTGTCGGACGGCGCAAAACTTCGCAGCCTGTTCGTGGTGCCGGACGCCGCCAAGCGCAGTTTCTTCTACGGCGTCAATTTCGAGCTCGGCTACGAGATGCCGCGGTTCGCATCGAACCCATGGGGGCTGGAAATACGGCCGATCGTCGGCGTCCGCAACGCGCATTGGGAGTTCATCGTCAACCCGATCGTGGATCTAAGCTTCGGCGCGGGCGGCGAAGCGGATTTCGCGCCGGCGCTCCGCCTCGCCCGCAATCTCGGCAATGACTGGTACGTCGGTCTGGAATATTACGGCGATTTCGGCAAGATCGGCGATTTCCTGCCGCTGCAGCAACAAAGCCAGCAATTGTTCGCGGTGACAGATTTCAAAGCGGGTGTCGTCGATGTCGAGCTTGGCGTCGGCTACGGCTTCACGCCTGGATCGGACCGGGTCGTGGCCAAGGCGATCATCGGTTACGCGTTTCCGGTGCCCGGCAAAGGCAGCGACGACAATGCGGCGCCGAAGCTCAGCATGGGGACGCCGGCGCGCTCGACCCAGGACGCCTGGAGCACCAAATAACGCGCCGTTACGATGCGCCTTCGCGAGAGGCGAGATAGACCAAGCCTGCGGCTCCCAGCACCGCGCCGGCGATGATGCCGATCGGCATGAAGGCGGTGAACACCAGCATGCCCGAATAGCCTTCAAAATCGCTGGTGTGAAACACCGTGGTCCAGAGGAAACCGGCGCCAACGCCGATCACGCCGCCGCCAATCGCGCCCAAGAACAAGCCAACGAGAGCGAGCACGACCTTCATTTTGAAAAATGCCTGTCCAGCCCCTGCCAGCCTTCGAAGTAGTCGTGCTGCAGTTCCGACGACTCGATGGCGTAGCGGGTGAGCCGCATGGCGTAGCGGCTCTCGAACATGAACGCCATGGTGTCTTCGATCTTGTGCGGCTTGAGCTCGGCGCGGCTGGCGCGCTCCCAGGTGTCGGCGTCGGGGCCGTGGGCGGTCATGCAATTGTGCAGGCTGGCGCCGCCCGGCAGAAAACCTTCGGCCTTGGCGTCGTAGACGCCATGCAGCAATCCCATGAACTCGGTCATGACGTTGCGGTGGTACCACGGCGGCCGGAACGTGTTCTCGCCAACGAGCCAGCGCGGCGGGAAGATGACGAAATCGATTGTTGCGGTGCCCGGCACGTCGGACGGCGCGGTCAGCACGCTATAGATCGACGGATCGGGATGATCGAAGCTCACGGTGCCGATCACCATGAAGCGGGCGAGATCGTATTTGTACGGCGCGAAATTGCCGTGCCAGGCGACGACGTTGAGCGGCGAGTGATCCATCTGCGCCGCCCACAGATTGCCTTGGAATTTGGCGACCATGGTGCACGGCGCTTTGGTATCCTCGTAAGCCGCCACCGGCGCCAAAAAATCGCGCACATTTGCCAACCCATTCGAGCCGAGCGGGCCGAGCTCGGGGAGCCGCAGCGCCACGCCGTAATTCTCGCACATATAGCCGCGCGACGGCCCATCCGGCAGCTCGACGCGAAAGCGTAAGCCCCGCGGGATGACGACGATTTCGCCGGGCGCCGCCTCGACGATGCCGAGCTCGGTGACGAAGCGCGCGCGGCCGAGCTGCGGCACGATCAGCATTTCGCCGTCGGCATTGTAGAAACAGCGGTCGGTCATCGAGCGGTTGGCGGCATAGATGTGCACGCACATGCCGACCTGGGTGGCGACGTCGCCGTTGCCGCCCATGGTCACCATGCCTTCGATGAAGTCGGTGGGCTTTTTCGGGATCGGAATCGGGCTCCAGCGCAATTGCGTCGGCGTCGCATCGACGTCGTTGAACGGCGCGCTGCGGACCAGCCCGTTGTCGATGCGCGCATAGGGCCGGTGCACGACGGAGGGCTGGATGCGATAGGTCCAGGTCCGCCGGTTCTCGCCGCGCGGGGTGGTGAACGAGGTGCCCGAGATCAATTCGGCGTAAAGGCCGTGCGGCGGCCGCTGCGGCGAATTGCGGCCGACCGGCAGCGCGCCGGGCACCGCCTCGGACACGAAATGATTGCCGAAGCCAGGCTGGTATTGCAGCGGCGCAGCCGCGCTCGGCGCCTTGTGGTCCGCTTTGCGGGTTTTGGTATCCATGCGACCTCACGAAGGCGCGTCCGGCACGCCGGGCAATTGGTCTCGATCGCAACTAATATCCGCTTTCCCCGGCCGGGGCGCAAGCACCTTGGAACGGTTCCAAGTTATTACCGACTTATAAAGTCAGTTCGTCCGCTCGGCTTCCGATAGCGACCACACGCTGAGGTGTCGCGAAATGACGCTTTGGGCCGCGGTCCTGAGATTGATCTAGGGGATGGACCAGGACGTGTGCTCATCAATCGCCGCGCGCACCGCTGTTTTTAAGTTATACCCCGATGTCCACGCCGACCCTCAGCAAATTCGATTGTATACCCGTCCGGGTCATGAACCCTCATCGACCTCTCCCACGGTTCTTCGTGGGGCGGCTCGAAAAACTCCACCCCCCGGCCTTTCAGCTGTTCATAAAGTGCATCGAGGTGATCGGTCGTTAACTCAACGTGGATGCCCGCTCGCTGACGAGGCGTCGTGCTGTTTGACCCTAAAGGATCGCTGCTATCGTGAACTAGCAGGCCAATCGTACCGCCCATCGGCCCGCCGACGCGGATCATCGCGAACTGTGGAGCTTTGTCGATCTCAACCGTAAAGCCGAGCTTGTTGCCGTAAAATTCAATCGACCGCCGCACGTCCGCTACGCGAAGCGTCAGTCCTTCTAATCGAACTTCAATGATGCGGCCAATTTCCGGTTCGCCTTTGCTTGTCGTCATATCCGAGGCCTCCGAGTAAAGCATCCGGCTCGCATCAATACGGCTGTGGCTGCGCGTTAATGAGTCCACGCCCTAGTAGCGCAGGGAGACCTCTAAGCGATCACCGATAGGAAACTCAACTGATACATAGCCGTTTTTCGCATTGCGGACATAGTCGAGGTAAGGTGCAAGATCCTTGGGTTCCACATCCAGGTCATCGGCAATGATTAAAGCGCCGGCAGAGAGCCGACCCTCAAGGAATTTGAGCATTGGCAGATAAAGCTCTTTCCAGCCATCCAGCAGCACAACCTCTATCTGGCCGCCAAGGTCGTCCTTGAGCGTTTCAAACGCATCGCCGACACGGATCTCAACCAGGTCGTCAAGGCCGGCGGCCTGGAAATTCGCCTTCGCCCGAGCAGCCTTAGTGGCGTTGAATTCGGTCGTAATGAGGCGGCCGCCGCCGCCGTCGCGCAATGCCGCTGCAAGATGGATGCCTGAAATCCCGAATGACGTGCCGAATTCGACGATCGTCTTTGCGCTGCGATTGCGCGCGAGAACATAGAGGAGGCGCCCAACGTCGGGCGTAACCGGCATATAAATATCGCGCATCATCTCGGCCCGCAGTCGGCCGCTTGCCGGACGGCTGAGCTTACTCTCCGCACCATCAAAACGATCGAACGCAGCCGGATCGTTGCGGCCCGCCTCGGCAAACAGATGATCGAGCAGTTTTGAGACTTGAGGGGAATTCAGGGCGGACATCGATGCGTTGCTCCGAAAATTGTCTATCAAGACATAGAAGGACAGTTGCGATGGGGGCGCATCTCATCTTCGGGCACACTGATTCAACTAAATTTTTGGTAATTAGGACTACTTTGTAACGCCTCGCACGCACCGACGAGGCGGTCGAATTTCGCAATGCAGTAATTGGGATCACGATGTATCGCATTGGGTCAGAAACGACCGATTTGCGATGGCCTAGCTTTTTTCAGCTCGCGCCACCGTCCCTGCGGCGCGTTGCATGCCCAGCGTCAAAATCCGGTGCAACAAGTCGCGATATTTGATGCCGTCGTGCTTGGCGGCGGCGGCGAATTCCTGGCTTTCGGCGATTTCGGGATTCGGATTGGCCTCGAGAAAATACGGCACGCCGTCGGCCGAGAGCCGGAAATCGATGCGGGCATAGCCGTCGAGCTCCAGCGTCTTATAGATGCGTTTGGCGATCGCCTGAATGCGCGCGGCAACCTCGGGCGCAAGATTCTTCGCCGGCCCGTGCAAAATCCGGCGGCGCTCCTGATAGTCGGTGTCGTGCTTGACCTTCTCGGTGGCGATCGGCCAGTCGCCTTCGGCCATGTTGCCGAAGGTGAGCTCCCACACCGGCAGCACGCGCAGCCGGTCATTGCCGAGGACGCCGACATAGATCTCGCGGCCCTCGATATATTGCTCGGCGATCGCCGGCGTGCCGACCCGCTCGTGGATGAAACTCACCCGCTCGGCAAGCTTCTCGTCGGTATCGACGACGGAGGCCTGCGAGATGCCGTAGGAGCCGTCCTCGTTGAGGCTTTTGACGATCAGCGGCAAAGCCAGCCGCGCCGGACGCCGCACCTTGCGGCCGATCGGGAATACGGCGAAGGCCGGCACCGGAATGCGGTGGTAATGCACCAGCGTCTTCGACAAATCCTTGCCGCGCGCCAGCATCAGGCCGCGCGGATTGCAGCCGGTATAGGGCACGCGCATCAATTCGAGGAAGCTCGCGACGTTCTGATCGTAGATCGCTTCGCCGTGAAACTCCTCGAGCAGCGTGAGCACGACGTCCGGCTTCCAGGTCTCGATCTCGTCGCGGATCGGCTTTAACTCGTCCTGCACGCCGAGCGGTTTCACCTCGTGGCCGGAGCGGCGCAACGTGGTCACCACGTCGTATTCGGTCTTCCATTCGCTGATTTGTTGCTCGGTAAACCCCTTGGACGAGTCCGGGGGCAAGAGGTCCGGGTGGACGAGCACCAGGACGCGAAGCCGTTTCATAGCGCGATCCACCTTCGCCGCGACGGGCCAAACAATGCATGCATGGTTTTCGCGGTCAACAGCGTCGTGAACTCGATGACGAGCCGGCGCTCCGATCCGACCGCGCGCAGTTTCAGCTTCCTGCAGCGCGCGATCATGTCGTCGAGCACCGCATCGACGGTGAGCTGATATTCGCCGGTCCATTTGGCGACCAGCTCGCGCACTCTCGTCCTGTTGCGCCGAATGAACGACGCCGCGGTCTCGGCGTGGCGATGCTTTGGATCCGCCGAGAACAGCCGCAACAGCTCGCGGTCATAGGTCCGCGGCGGATCGACCAGATAAAGCTCGCGCTTGTTCTTGTAGTACTCGCCGAGCGTCTCTTTGAACTTGCTGAGCGGATCGACCTTCTCCCGGTTGGTGAGGAACGGCCGCTTGCCGGCGATTTCCCGCATCAGCTCGTCGACGTATCTGAGCTTCTTGAGCGCCGGCCAACCGATATAGCGGGTGCGCCAGTTCGAGCGCGGCCGCAGCCACACCGCGAAGGTTTCGGCAAAATCTTCGTCGGGATGACTTTGCGCGTACCACAGCCGCAGATGCTGGACGTAATTGCGGCTGGCGGGGTTCGGCTGATAATAGCGCGGGTAGCGTTTAGACGTCGGGCCGAACAATTGCTGCCAGCGGCGCCGGCGATGCAGCTTGTAGGCGTGCTGCACCACGTGGCCGGCTTCGTGGCGCAGGATGTTCATGCACGAATTCCAGGTGCCGCCCTCGACGTCGATGATCATTTTCTTTTCCAGCCGCATCAGGCGGGGATGGGCGAGAAAGAACGGCACGGCAATGCCCGGCGAGCCCTCCGGGCTGAACCATTCGTTGGAGATCCAGGCGTGCGGCCGCACCGTGAGGCCGTGCTCGGCAAGCTCGTCGTGCAAGGTCAAGAGGCAATCCTCGAGCCAGGTGCCCTCGACCTTCACGTGAAGGTTCCTGAGGCGGACCTTCAGGAGCTGCTCATCGGGCAGCGCGGCCCAGGCGAATTTCTTGCTCATCCGTGCGCGAACCTGGAACAAATCATGGGCCGAATGTGTCACGGCGGGGCGCCCCCGACAACCGCCGCTCCCGGCCTTGGCGGCAGCGCCCGCGCGCCAATTTTCCCTTGCGAGGGCCCGCTTGCTATGATGGCCCTTGCCGGCAGGCGGCGATCTGGCGGACAAAACGGATTGGCAAAATGACCGATGGAATCAAGGCCCCCGAGCAGGGCGACGACGACCTCCGCGCCGTCGAGTTCGCCGATGAGGCGCTGGAAGCCGCAGCGGAAAAATCGAAACCGGCTTTCACCTTGATCGGGTCGCCGACCGTCAGCGTCCTGGTGGCGTGCTGCGGCTGATCGCGATATTGCCGCGCCGGACTGCTGCGCGAAGGCGGCGAAGGCGAAGAAATAGCACTGCTGCCCTCCAAGCCGTCATGGCCGGGCTTGTCCCGGCGTCTTCTTCGATAGAGGCATGGCAGGCGGCCGGTTCTATTTCATGACCAATCAGCGCAACGGCATTTTGTACGCCGGCGTCACCAGCAATTTGCCACGCCGCGCGTATGATCAGTCGCGTCAGGATGAAATTGGCGATCTCCCTGGAGTTGAGGCCTCATTCAGCGCTTTAACGATCCCCTCAAATTTGCTAAAGATTTCCGGGGCATCAAATGTCTGACATTTTCATATCATACAAAGTGGAGGAGCGGGAACTCGTTGAGCCAATCGCTCAACGTCTAGGAGCATTAGGACTGGACGTGTGGTTCGACCAGAAGGTAAGGGCGGGAGAGCGCTGGGACGCAGCGATCGACGAGAGACTAAAGAGCGCCCGCGCGGTGATCGTCTGCTGGTCGCGTCGATCGGTCCAATCACCGTGGGTCTTATGGGAAGCCACATATGCCCAGCAAGCCGGCGTGATGGCTCCGGTCTTTTTGGAACTATGTACTGCGCCCGGCCCGCTGTCGTTCGTGCAAGGAGCTCAACTCGCGGACTGGCGCGGCCAAGCAGGTCATCAAGGTTGGCTCAAGCTGCTCGCCGAGGTGGAACGGTTGCTGCGGCGAACGGATTTGATTTTGCAAGAGGAACAACGCGCAGCCGCAGAGCGCGCGGGTGGGGTAATACATCGCTCAGTCGCCAGTTTTCGCGCTCAGAAAGCAAAAAGAAGAAAGCACCGCATCTTGTCAATAGATGGTGGTGGCCCACGTGCGATAATCTCCTTGCAATTCCTCCGACGAATTGAGCGTATGCTTGCCGCGCGCTCACCCAACCCGAATACATTTGTTTTGGCTGATTATTTCGATCTGATTGGAGGAACTTCAACCGGTGCCATTATTGCCGCATGTCTGGCGATTGGCATGAAGACAGACGCTATCGATGATGCATTCCGCGTAATTGTCCAGAATTGGTACGGCGGAAATTTGTTCTCTCGCTGGTTCAAGCCTCCGCAGACCAGGTTGGACATTCTAAATCTCGTCGGACAGAGGCTGCTCGGCAGCGATGACTTTCTCACCGGCTTTGCCGCATGTATCAAGCGCCTCGATACTGGCAACATTTGGATTGTGACGAATAATCCCTTTGTTAAATATTGGAACTCTACAGAGGGAATGGCTGGCAATCGCGATATGTCGTTAGTTAATGCTTTGGTGGCGTGTGTGGGTGGTCCCGCGACGGCATATGCAATATTGGCCGAGGTACATGACGGGACCTACATGTTGTGTGTCGATGGCGCGGTTGGTGGCCTCATAGATCCCAGCCTTCAGCTTCTGATGGCCGGTACACTGCCACCCTTTGGACTGAATTGGGAAACCGGCAGTGAAAAGTTGATGCTCATTTCCGTGGGTTCTGGCCATTGGCGTCCACGATTATCGTATGAGAGTCTCGGATTTATGCCACACCAAAGAATGACCCGCATTGTGCTTGACAATCTTCGATCTGACTTGCTTGGCCAAAATATTGGGTTGCTCCAGGCGCTCGGGAAATCAGCCCACCCGGTAGTGATTAACTCCGAAGTCGGCAGCATGGAGGATTGTTTGATACCACCAGAGCCGCTTTTTACGTATCAGAGGTATCATACCTCGCTTGCATCGGACAGCCTTCGCGAAGGTCTCGGTTTGGAGTACAGCGAAGTGGAAGCAAATAAACTGCGCTCAGATTTCATTGGTCCAGACGTCCAGAACAACCTGCGAACGATCGGTATTGCAGCGGCGGAGCGGGCTGTTCGCGAAGAAGATTTCCCCGCGCTGTTCGACGTTCATCTTGAGCTGGCGGAAGGATCTCAGAGCGTTGAATTGGTAAATTGACAACGTTCTTCCTTTTTGTGCACCGTTGCGACTCACTGAAATCGCATCGCAAGATGCGGAGGATGCGGAACAGCGTTTGCCGGCGTTCCGCTTCCTTCAAATTTCGTAGCCCGGGTTGAGCGAAGCGAAACCCGGGGAGCGGCGATGGAGCCGAACCATCGTTCCCGGATTTCGCTGCGCTCAACCCGGGCTACGAAACGACGAAACCACGTAACAGAAGATCGAATGGCAGGCCCCACCCCTGCTCTTTCCTTGGACCGGACCGGTTTCGCGTTTGACGTGACCACATTTTTGCAAGCACGCGAGCCGTTCGCGCTTCTCGCGCAAAATAAACTCGGGCGCCAAGACGCGCCCGAGAACGGAGGCGCTTGCCATGAAAGTCCGACGCGAAAGCTGGCGCAGAAGACTCCCTCTCCCCAGAGGGGAGAGGGTTGGGGTGAGGGGGTTCGGACGTTGCAATTTGTTCTGCGAGTCCCGAACCCCCTCATCTCGTCCTTCTCCCCTCTGGGGAGAAGGGACGCAGCGTGCAGGCCGAGCCCCGATGGGGCGAAGCGCATGCTTCACTTTTTCCGCCGGCCGCTGCATATGATCGCAGCGCATCGGGTCGCAACACGTGCACAATGACATCGTACCGGTTCTGGTGATCGGCGGCGGGCCCGTAGGGCTCGCCCTTGCCGGCGATCTCGGCTGGCGCGGCATTGCCTGCACGCTCGTCGAGCAGAGCGACGGCTCGATCTATCAGCCGCGCATGGATCTGGTCGGCATCCGCACCATGGAATTCTGCCGGCGCTGGGGACTTGTGCCGGCGGTCGAAGGCTCGCCCTACCCGCGCGACTACGCCCAGGACAATATCTATCTGACCAGCCTCACCGGCTACGAGCTCGGCCGCGAGCGCTTCCCCGGCATCGGCCAGGCGCCGCCGCCGAAGGAAAGCCCGCAGCGGCGCGAGCGCTGCCCGCAAAACATGTTCGATCCGATTTTGCGCGCCTTCGCGGCGTCGCAAAAAAATGTCGCGCTGCGCTACCGCACGCGGCTCGTCGCGTTCACGCAAAACGCCGATCTGGTCACCGCCGTCGTCGAGAACGCCGAGACCGGCGCGCGCGAGGAAATTCTGGCGCGTTACATCGTCGGCTGCGACGGCGCGCGCAGTCTTGTGCGCGAGACCCTTGGCATCGCGATGCAGGGCAATCCGGTGCTGACCTACACCACCAATGTGATCTTCCGCTGCCCGCAGCTGTTGTCGCTGCACGACAAAGGCAAGGCCTACCGCCACATCTTCATTGGGCCGGAAGGCACCTGGGCGACCATCGTCGCCATCAACGGCCGCGACGAATGGCGGTTTTCCATCATCGGCGGCTCGGAGCAGCGCGACTACGCCACCGACGACATCAAGGCGGCGATCCGCCGCGCCGTCGGCCGCGATTTCGACTTCGAGATATTGAGCGTGCTGCCGTGGGTGCGGCGCGAGCTGGTCGCCGAGCGTTATCGGGGCGGCCGCGGTTTTATCGCCGGCGATGCCGTCCACGTCATGTCGCCGACCGGCGGTTTTGGCATGAATACCGGCATCCAGGACGTTGTCGATCTGTCGTGGAAGCTTGCCGCCACGCTCGATGGCTGGGGCGGCGATCGCTTGCTCGATTCCTACGGCATCGAACGCCAACCGATTGGGACGCGCAATGTCACCGAGGCGAGCGGCAATTTGCGCCGCATGTTGTCGGTTCCCCCTCACCCCGATCTCCTCGACGACACCGCGCAGGGCGCGGCGACGCGCGAAAAAGTCGGGCGCGAATTTTCCGAGACCATGCGCCGCGAATGGTTCACGCTCGGCGCCCATCTCGGCTACCGCTACGAAAACTCGCCGGTCTGCTGGCCCGACGGCACAACAGCACCGCCCGACGACCCGCGAGTCTATGTGCCGACCGCGCGCCCCGGCCACCGCGCGCCCCATGCCTTCCTCGCCGACGGCCGCTCGACGCTGGATCTGTTCGGGCGCGGCTTTGCGCTCATCGGTTTCGGTGCGGACGCGGCCGAGGCGGCGCCGCTGTTGGAGGCGGCGAAAAAACGCAACCTTCCTCTGACCTTTACGGCGATTGCCGAGCCGCATATTGCCGCGCTTTACGAGCGAAAATTCGTATTGGTCCGCCCCGACGGCCATGTCGCCTGGCGCGACGACCGCATGCCGGTAGACGCGCTATGCGTTATCGACGTGGTGCGCGGCGCGGCCGATCGCGGTAAGATGAATTGAGCCATTCCCAAGAGCCGCCCCCCAAGAGCCGAGGCATCCGATGAAGGTCCCCTCCCGCGAAGAACTCGCCCAATCCGGCACACTCGAAGATCTCTACGGCAAGCTCGGCCAGATCGGCATCGCGCCGGGCTGGGCCAAGAAAGTCGCCTCATTGTGGCCGGAGCCGAAGAAGAATTTTGTGCCGGCGCACTGGAAATACGAGCAGGCGCGCGGCGCGCTCGATGCCGCCGGCCGGCTGATCAACACCGAGCTCGCCGAGCGGCGCAATCTCATCCTCTATAACCCGGCGTCGGACGCGAGCTATGGCACCGTGCGCACCATGGTGGCGGCCTATCAGATGATCATGCCGGGCGAATGGGCGCGCTCGCATCGCCATACGCCGAACGCGCTGCGGCTCATTCTCGATTCCGAGGCCGGCACCTATACCGAAGTCGACGGCGTCAAGATCGCCATGGAGCCCGGCGACGTGCTGCTCACCCCGAACTGGTCGAGCCACGGCCACGGCAACGACAGCCGCGCTTGCGCCTATTGGCTCGATTTCCTCGACGTGCCGCTGGTGCAACTGCTCGAGCCGATGTTCTTCGAGCCGAACGAGGAGGAGAGCCACGCGCCGTCCAACAGCACGCCGCCGACCAAAGAATCACCGTTCGTGTTTCCGTTGAGCGAAACGCTAAAGCGCCTCGATGCCTCAGCGCCCACGCCGGCCGGCAAATTCGGGACGCAGGTGGAGCTCGGCAATCCGGCCATGGACACCATCGGGCTGCACATGATGCGGCTGGCGCCAAAAGTCAAAACCGCGCCGTACCGCACCACCGCCAACAATATGTATGCGGCGGTCAAAGGCTCAGGCGCGACCACGGTCGACGGCGAGCGCTTCGAATGGCGCCGCGGCGACGTCATCGCCGCGCCGGCCTGGCGGCCGCACTTCCACGAAGCCGCCGAAGACGCGCTGTTGCTGCGCGTCACCGACGAGCCGGTGATGCAGCGGCTCGGCTTTTATCGCGTCGACGGCGAAACGCCAGCCGCGCATTGAGCGCCCGGCAACGCATCGCGGTCGTCGGCGCCGGCCTTGGCGGCCTGTGCGCCGCCGGCTTCCTGCAACGCTCAGGCTTTGCCGTAAAAGTTTTCGAACAGGCGCCGGCGTTTTCGCGGATCGGCGCCGGCATCATTCTGTCGGCCAACGCCACCAAGGTGCTGCGCCGGCTCGGGCTGGAGGACGCGCTCATCGCCGCCGGCATCAAATCGCAGCAATATATCAGCCGCGCCTGGGATAGCGGCGAAACGATGTATGAGATCGTGTTTGACGCGGCGAGCGAGCGCCGTCATGGCGGCCCCTACGTCCACATCCATCGCGGCGACTTGCACACGGTGCTGGCGCACGCCGTGGCGCCCGGAACAATCGCATTCGATCATCAGCTGGTGGAGCTGGACGAGAGAGCCGATGCGGTGCGGCTGATTTTCGCGGGCGGCGCAACGGCGGAGGCGGACATCGTGATCGGCGCCGACGGCATCCGCTCAAAAGTGCGGGATTGTCTGCTCGGCGCCGAGGCGCCGCGATTCTGCGGCGCCGCCGCCTATCGGGCGATCTTTCCGGCGGATCGCCTCAAGGGCCAGCGGATTGCGGATTGCACCAAATGGTGGGGCACGGATCGGCACTGCCTGCCCTATTACCTGACCGGCAGACGCGACGAGGTTTACGCCATCGGCGTCGTGCCGGTGTCGCATTGGGATGGCGACGAGGCCTCGGTGCCGACGACCCGGGAGCAATACCTGGCCTCATTTGCGCACTTCCACGCCGATCTACAGCGCGTGTTGCAGGCCGTGCAGAGCGTCAGCCTGTGGCCGATCTACGATCGGGAGCGCAACGATTGCTGGAGCGGCGGCCGCGACAGCCGCATCGTGCTGTTGGGCGACGCTTGTCATCCGGTGCCGCCCTATATGGCGGCGGGCGGCGCCATGGCGGTGGAGGACGCCGCGATCTTGAGCCGCTGCCTGACCACATTCGACGACCGCGAGGAAGCGTTCGCGTCGTACATGGCGACACGAATACCGCGGGTCGGCGATGTCCAGCACATCTCGCTGGAAAACAGCTGGATGCGCGGGCCGACCGACACCGACTGGTTTTATTGCTACGATCCCTGCACCGCGCCGCTTGCACCGCCACTTTGAATGCGACGATGTTCGAACCCAAACCGGATCCAATGATCGCGCGCGACCTCGTCGGCTATGGCGAGACGCCGCCGCATCCGTGCTGGCCCGGCGACGCGCTGATCGCGGTCAACTTCAATCTCAACATCGAGGGCGGCGGCGAATCGTCCCTGATCAACGGCGACGAGGAGTCCGAGGGCATGCTCAACGATATCGGCGTGAGCGCCCAGCGCGGCCGGCGCGTGCCGCTGGTCGAATCGGTCTTTGAATACGGCAGCCGCCGCGGCGCCTGGCGGGTGCTCAAGGTGCTGCAGGATTTTGGCGTCAAGGCGAGCATCCTCGGCGTCGCCCGCGCTCTCGAGCAAAATCCCGCATTGGCCACGGCCTGCGTCGCGCAGGGCCACGAAATCGTCAGTCACGGCTATCGCTGGATCGACTACGGTGCCGTCGCCGAAGCGGTCGAGCGCGAGCACATCCGGCGCGCCGTCGACATTCTGACCAGGCTCTGCGGCACGCGGCCGATCGGCTGGATGACGGGGCGCCCTGGTCCCAATACGCGGCGGCTTTTGGTCGAGGCCGGCGGCTTCTTATACGACCGCGATTCGCTCGCCGACGAATTGCCCTATTGGCTGCAAATCGCCGACCGGCCGCATCTCGTGATTCCTTATTCGTACGAGGCCAACGACAATCGCTTCAACGAGAACAGCGGCTTTTCCACCAGCGAGCATTTTTTCAGCTATATCCGCGACGCGTTCGATGTGCTCTACCGCGAAGGCCGCGACGGCGCGCCAAAACTGCTTTCCATCGGCCTGCATGACCGGCTGATCGGCCGGCCCGGCCGCTGCCGGGGCCTGATCAAGATCCTCGACTACATGCGCGGTTTCGATCGGGTCTGGTTTTGCACCGGCGCCGATATCGCGCAGCATTGGCGCAAGGAATTTCCGCCCGCCCAGCGCTGAATATCTAGCCTAGACCGCTTGCTCTTGAATCCGGCTCGATGTCCGCTATCCCCCGAAAGCGACCGTTTGCTGCGTCGCCGCGAAACCACGCGAAGGGCCACAAGCGGACATTCTCGTCTCAAAGAGGCGTGCAATCGCCGGCCGCAATGCGGGTGAAAGCGATGTCCTTGACGAGCGGCTCGAACGGAACTGCCACACTAGCAATATTGCCTTCGCGGTCGGTGGAAAATGAGAGGGCAAGCTGACCGGGTAGCAGGCCCCCGGGCGACTTGGGTGCCTCGGGCAGCTCGAACGTATCGTAGTGCCGATGCGCGAGCGGCTCGGACATGCCGCGAAACGCCCAGTGCAATTTGCCTTCGGCATGGGTGATCGTGATCCGACCGTAGCCTGGATGCTCGTAGTCACCGGCATAGTCCGCGAGGTCACGGCCCGGCTGGGTGGCCGGCCTCCGTGAGGCTTTCCCAGCCTGTCGGTCAACGTCTTGCTGGGCTACGAATTTGCGGCGCCGCTCACGAAAACGATCGAGCCAGGGTGCCGGCTCTTTGCCGCACACGCGGTCGAAGACATAATTCGCGAGTATGTGCGGAGCAAATAGCGGAACCATGCCATTATTGGCGAGTACGGCAACACCGACGCCACGATCGGGCAGCAGCATCAGCAGCGCGTTCGTGCCGGTAAAGCCGCCTCCGAGCCACACCACGCGCTCTCCGCGATACCTGTGCGAGCGAAAGCCGAGGCCATAATGCACGTCGCTGTACTCGGCGAATTCAGGTGCCCCGACATGCACACGCGGTTTTTGAAGCTCCTGTATCAAGCCCGGTGATAGGAGCCGTTGTCCTTCAAACTCGCCCTTGCCGAGATGAAAACGAAGCCAGTTCGCGAAGCTCGTAATCGACGTGCTCATGCCTCCCGCAGCCGTCACGCTAACAGGCCAGAACTTCGAGCGCAGGCGGGTGTCCCCCTCCATCGCGTAAGGCACCGCAGCGTCGGCGGCCGCGGCAAGCTCCTCCACAGTGAACGTCACATCCATGTGCAGCTTGTCGGTCAGCGCGCGAGTGAATTCGGCCCAGCCCTGACCGCTGACGCGTTCGGCCACCATACTCGCGACAAGGTAACCGAGGTTCGAGTATTGGAAGGTAGTGCGAATGTCGTCGCTCGGCTCGAGATAGCGCATCGCCGCCAGCATTTGTGCGGGTAACAGATCGCCGGGCAGCCAAATCCAATCGTGGCGTGGCAATCCGGAATGGTGGCAAAGCAAATCGCGCACCGTGACGCGGTCGCTCGCTATGGCGTCATGTAGCCAGAATTCCGGGATGTATTCCCGTACCGGCTTCTTCCAATCCATGCGCCGTTCGTCCACCAAAAGGGCCAAGCCCGTGGCGGTGAACGACTTCGAGACCGACATGAGTTGGAACTGGGTATTGGTTGTCACCTTCAAGCCGGCTTCGACATCGCGAAGGCCATAGGGCCTAACGAACGCCACCTCCCCGTTTTGCACGACTACAACGGCGAGGCCCGGAACCTTCCATTCCTCCATGACTTCCGCGATAAGACGTTCGAGCTCGGGAATGAACACCGTAAAGGAATCGCTGCGTGCGACAGGTTCGGATGCCATCAGAAAGAGCCTCGACTACCTCAGCTTCAGCGAAAGTCAAAGATAATCCATTTTCAGCGACTCGACGACCGCTTCGGGTCAGGAACGACCGATTCTTCAGTGTGCCTCCATGTTCGCTTTGCCTCCGACGGCGACCGGATCGCTGCATTGCGGTGACTGACGGTGGGGCCAGACCTACCGTTCGGTGCGTGATAACCTTCGCGCTATTGCAGCGGGGCGTGATCCCAGCGGAGGCCGGGTCAAATGGCAATCGGTATTGGACGGCGCCAATTCATATTTGCGCTCGGCATCACGCCTGTCGCTTGGCCGCTCGTAGCACGGGCGCAGCAGCCGGCGATGCCGGTGATTGGGTTTCTCCATGCCGGTTCGCCGGAACCAAACGCCCATTTCCTGGCGGATTTCCGCCAGGGCTTAAGCGAAGCCGGCTATGTCGAGGGCCAGAACGTGACGATCGAATACCGCTGGGCTGCGGGGCAGCTCAATCGGCTGCCGGAAATGGCGGCCGATCTGGTCCGGCGCAACGTGGCCGTTATTGCGACACCGCTTTCCACTCAAGCAACACTTGCAGCCAAGGCTGCGACCGCGACAATTCCGATCGTCTTCGGCAGCGGCGGCGACCCCGTCGCCCTAGGTCTTGTCGCAAGCTTCAGCCGGCCGGGAGGCAACGTCACTGGCGTTAGCATCATGACCGGCGGCCTTGCGGGAAAGCGGCTCGGGGTTTTGCGCGAACTGATGCCCGCAGCCACGCGCTTCGCTGTGCTGGGTAACTCGCATAATGCACTGACCGATGAAACGCTAAAGGGTCTGCAGGCGAATGCAGGTGCCCTCGGAACGCACGTCGATATTCTTTATGCCGGCACAGATAGCGAAATCGAGGAGGCGTTCACGACTGCGGCGCAAAACCACACCGACGCAGTGCTGATCGCGCCCGACGAGTTCTTCACCAGCCAAATCGCTCAACTCGCCACGTTGTCTCTGCGTCATGCGGTACCCTCAACCTATGTGATCCGCGAGTTTCCCCAAGTCGGGGGCTTGATGAGCTACGGGCCGGATTTGGCGAACGCGTATCGAGAGACCGGCAACTATACGGGCCGGGTCCTCAAAGGCGAGAAGCCGGCCGACTTGCCGGTTTCACAGCCGACCAAATTCGTGATGGTCATCAATCTCAAGACCGCGAAGTCGTTTGGCATTGCCGTCCCACCGACACTGCTCGCCATCGCTGACGAGGTGATCGAATGATCCTTTCGCGATGCGGTAATTGACAGTCGCGAAGTGTCGCTCAGGGTCAGGAATGACCGATTCTTCAGTGTGCCTCCATGTTCGCTTTGCCTCCGACAGCGACCGGATCGCTACATTGCGCCGCAACGCAGGAAGCGCTGACGCACAGCGATCTTTCAGTCTCAGATCGCGACCTTGTCGAGGAAGCTTTCGATCTCGGCGCGCAGATTGCCGACCGAGGTGTCGACCGATTGCGACGCGGTCAGCACGGTCTCGGCCGCGGCGCGGGTTCCGATGGCGGCTTCCGAGACCTTGCCCAGCGCCGAGACGACGAGGCTCGTGCCGCTCGCCGCGTTCACGGCATTGCGCGAAATCTCCGACGTCGCGGCGCTCTGCTGCAGGATCGACGCGGCAGCGCTGGCGGCGCGCGTCGAGATCTCGTTCATGCTCTCTTCGATGCCGTGCACCGCCGCGACGGCGCCGCCGGTCGATTCCTGCACCGCCATGATGTGACGCGCGATCTCTTCGGTCGCCTTGGCGGTTTCAACCGCCAGCGATTTGACCTCGGCCGCAACGACGGCGAAGCCGCGCCCCGCCTCGCCGGCGCGCGCCGCCTCGATGGTGGCGTTCAGCGCGAGCAGGTTGGTCTGCCCGGCGATGTTGCGGATGAGCATGACGACGTCGCCGATCTTCTGCGCCGCCTGTTGCAAGCCGGCATATTGGCCGTTGGTCGCCTTGGCGTTGCTCACGGCGTTGCCAACTAACTCCGTGGTCTGCGCCAGTTGCTGATTGATCTCCGCGATCGAGGCCGACAATTCCTCGGCCGAACCGGCAACCAGTGTGACGTTGTCCGCGGCGTCGTTGGATTCGCGCAGCGCCCCGTCGGCGTGCTGCGTCGTCTCGTGCGACGAGCCGATCAGCGCGTTGGCGGTCGATTTCATCGCGTCGGTGGAGTTGCTGACGGTACCGAGCACGTCCTCGACCCGCTTGCGGAACGACGAGATCGCGCTCTCGGTCGCCAGTCGGCGGTTCTCTTGCGCCAGCATGGTGTCGCGCTGCGCTTCGAGCCGTTGCCGCTCGGTGATGTCCTCATGCGTCGCCACCCAGCCGCCGTCCGGCATCGGCTGCCGGACGACGCGGATCAGCCGGCCGTCGGCAAGCTCGTCGATCCGGCTCGAAACTTTTTCGGCGGAATGCTTATCCAAGGCGCCGAGTTTTTTATCCACCGCGCCGGCACTCTTGTCGCCCTTGAGCAGGCCATTCATGACGCGATGCGCGATGATCGCCTCGTGCGATGTGCCGGCTTGCAACAGTTCGGGCGGCAGGCGATACAGACCTGCGTAACGCTCGTTGCAAATGACCAGGCGCTTATTGCCGTCGAACATGCACAGGCCGTGCGTCATGTTCTCCAGCGCCGTAGTGAAACGCAGATTGGTTTTTTCCAGCGACAATTGCCGGCGGACGCCGGCGGCAACGGTGATCAGCTCGAGGAGCGTGAGCACCGCGGCGGCGGCGAAATAGACCTCGCGATGGCGCTCGTAGTCGGCGAGCGTTCCCGACGCGTCCGGCACCAGGAAGACGAGGCCGATCCAGAAAACCACAATGATCGCCAAGCCGAAGAGCGGCGCGGGCTGCAACAGGGCACGAAGATAATGGGACAAGCGATCGACCGCCATTTTGCAGGATATTTCAGCGCCTTGATGGCACGATCCGGGTTCGAATTTGGTTAAACGACGCGTCCATTCGCGCTCTGCGAGAAAGGCTTTGCCGGGCTTTGGGCATTTACCGCTCATTAACGTCTTGGCCGCCCGGCAAGCCTTCGACCGCGCCGGAGCCATGCATACGCGGCGGAAAGCAACGGAAAGGAGGTAGCCGCCCCCGTTTCGCTGTGAGACTATCGCCTCCCGCCACTCGTTTTGTACTCTCGCCATCATGAATGCAGGCATCGGACAAACGGTACGCCGCAAGGAAGACGCACGCCTCGTCACCGGCCGCGGCAATTACAGCGACGACGTCAATCTGCCGGGGCAGGCCTACGGCGCCGTGGTGCGCTCGCCGCATGCCCATGCGCTGATCCGTTCGATCGACGTGGCCGCGGCGCGCGCCATGCCCGGCGTGCTCGCGGTGCTGACCGGCCAGGACGCGCTGGCCGACGGGCTCAAGCGCATCCCGCATCTCGCCGCCGCCGGCACGCCGCCCGACATCGTGCTGCATAATCGCGACGGCTCGCCGGTGCCGATAGCGCCGCATCACGTGCTGGCGACCGATCGCGTCCGCCACGTCGGCGCCGCGGTCGCCTTCGTCATCGCCGAGACGATCGCGGCGGCCAAGGATGCCGCCGAGAAAGTCGTCGTCGACTACGCGCCGTTGCCGGCGGTAATCGACGCGACGGCCGCCGTCGAACCCGACGCGCCGCGACTCTACGACGACTTGCCCAACATCATGATCGACGCCGAGGTCGGCGACGCCAAGGCGACCGATGCGGCGTTCGCGCGCGCGGCGCATGTGACGCGGCTCGACACCTGGGTCAATCGCGTCACCGGCGTGCCGATGGAGCCGCGCGCCGCCGTCGGCGTCTACGATCCGGCGACCGAGCGCTACACGCTCTATGCCGGCTCCGGCGGCATCGTGCGGCAGAAGAAAGAGATCGCGGCGATCTTGAGCGTGCCATTCGAATCCGTGCGCGTCGTCGCCCACGAGATCGGCGGCAATTTCGGCACCCGCAACAGCTTCTTTCCCGAATTCGCGCTGGTGGTCTGGGGCTCGCGCAAGGTCGGGCGGCCGGTGAAATGGACCGCCGAGCGCCACGAAGCCTTCGTCACTGATTATATGGGTCGCGACCTGACGGTTTCAGCCGAGCTCGCGCTCGACGCCGACGGCCGCTTCCTGGCGCTGCGGACCAACAATCTCAGCAATGTCGGGGCGCACAGCGGCTCCTATGTGCCGCTGGTGAAGGGCGTTGGGCTGGCGACATCGGGCTATCGCATTCCGGTCTCGCACATCCGCGCGCGTGCCGTCCTCTCGACCACCATGTGCACCACGCCCTACCGCAGCGCCGGCCGGCCCGAGGTCATCTACGTCATCGAACGGCTGATCGACAAAGCAGCGCTTGAGCACGGTTTTGATCGCGTCGCGCTGCGCAAGCGCAATCTCATTCCGCCGTCGGCGTTTCCCTACAAGAATCCGCAAGGCATTACTTACGACAACGGCACCTATCGCGTGGTGATGGATCGCGCCATGGCGCTCGGCGACTGGGCGGGTTTTAAGCGCCGCCGCGCCGAGGCGCGCAAGCGCAAACGCCTGCGCGGCATCGGGCTGTGCTGCTATCTCGAAACCACCGGCGGCTATCCGCGCGAGCGCGCCGACATCACCGTGCATCCGCAAGGCCGGGTCGACGTCGTTGTCGGCACGCTCTCGAGCGGGCAAAGCCATGAGACCACGTTTGCCCAATGCGTCGCGGAGTGGCTCGGCGTGCCATTCGACGACGTCTATGTCGACGAGAGCGACACCGACATCGTCAAGGAGGGCGGCGGCTCGCATTCGGCGCGCTCGATGCGGCTTGCCGGCATCGTCATGGGCAATGCCTCCGACCTGATCGTCGAGAAGGGCAAGAAGATCGCCGCCCACATGCTGGAAACCGCCGAGGACGATATCGCCTTTGCGGGCGGCCGCTTCACCGTCAAAGGCACCGACCGCTCGGTCGGCATTTTCGACGTCGCCGCGGCGGCGGCCAATAGTAAAGACCTCCCGGAGGATTTGCGCGGGCCGCTGGCCGCGACCGCCGACGAGACCATCAAGCAGCTCGGCTTTCCCTATGGCGCCCACGTCTGCGAGGTCGAGATCGATCCGCAGACCGGCAAGCTCGATCTTGTGCGCTACACCGCGGTCGACGACGTCGGCCGCGCCATCAACCCGATGGTCGTCGACGGCCAAACCCACGGCGGCGCTGCGCAAGGCATCGGCCAAGCGCTGTGGGAGTGCTGCAGCTACGATGCGCATGGGCAACTGCTCTCGGCGTCGTTCATGGACTACGCCATGCCGCGCGCCGATCTGCTGCCGTCGTTCACCACCGATATCAGCCAAGTTCTGACGCCGACCAACCGGCTCGGCGTGCGCGGCGCCGGCGAAGGCGGGACCACCGGCGCGCTCGGCGCCGTGGTCAATGCCGTGGTCGACGCGCTCTCCGAATTCGGCGTGACCCACATCGAAATGCCGGTGACGCCGGAACGCATCTGGCGCGCCATCCAGTCGTCTAAAGCGTAACGATGACTCTCTTCCGTCACCCTGAGGTGCGAGCGCAGCGAGCCTCGAAGGGCGACGGCCCGGGCCGTGCATCCTTCGAGGCCCGCCTTCGGCGGGCACCTCAGGATGACGGTCATACTCATGAGGAGCAACCATGCCCGACATTCTGACCCAGCAAGACGGAGCGATCCTGCGCATCACCTTGAACCAGCCGGAGCGCGGCAATGCGGTGTCCGACGAGATGGTCGCGGAACTGACCGGCATCATCGAAAGCGCGGAGAAGACCTCGAACGTCGTCGTGCTGCGCGGCGCCGGTGCGGATTTCTGCGTCGGCCGCGCCGTGATGGGCTCTAACCCGAAGCAGGATCCCGACGCGCTCGAGCGCCGCACCTTCAGCGACGTGGTGTTCAACTGCTACGGCGCCATGCGCAACGCCAAAATCCCGATTGTTGCCGTGGTGCAAGGCCGCGCGCTCGGCTTCGGCTGCGCCATCGCCGCGGCCTGCGACATCACGCTGGCAAGCGACAAGGCGGTGTTTCAGGTCCCGGAAATGGCGCACAACATTTTGCCGACCATGGTGATGTCGTCCTTCGTCGACAGGATGCCGCGCAAGGCGATGAGCTACCTGGTCTATTCGCAGGCCGAGATCACGCCCGAGCGCGCGCTCAGCTTCGGCATCGTCAGCGACGTAGTGCCGGCGGCGAAACTCGACGAAGCAGTGGCCACACTATGCGCCGCAATTTTGAAAGCGCCGCGGCCGGCGATCCTCGGCGTCAAGGAATACGTCAAGACCGCGCCCGACATGGCGGTGTATGGCGCCGTCGAATTCGCCCGCAACCTGCACGCCACCGTCAATTCATCGCACGAGATGCGGCGGAAGCATCCGTCGAAGCAATAGGGCGCCATGGCGAAATGTTGCGCGAATGGAGACGGGCACCGGCTCGCGGTGCGATTTCCGCCATCCAAGCGTGAAGCTTATTTTATACACGTTATAGTTGTCAATTCCAGCCGAGTGCGATAGATTGCCTGCTGGCGGGCGACGGATGTCGTTACCGCCGCGGATATCGGGAGGATTCCATGTCAAATAAAATACTGATTGCGACTGCGTTTGGGCTTCTGCTCGGTTGGTCCCTCACAGAAGTTCACGCGGCTAATCCTACGCCCAATCGCCTTCGCACAGAGTTCACCGGCCCAGAGAAGTGTCTCGACATCATCAACGACGGCCTAAACAATACGCCGATCATGGCAACGTGCGGCAATTTCTCAGGGCAGGCGTGGACAATTTTGCCGGCCGGAACGCGTGGATATTACAAATTACGAACCGAGTTTACCGGTCCGGACAAGTGCCTCGACATCATCAACGACGGTCAAAACAACAAGCTGACCATGGCAACGTGCGGCAATTTCACGGGACAGATGTGGACAATTTCGCCGAGCGGAAAACCGGGATTTCATAAATTCCGAACGAAGTTCACTGGTCCAAATAAGTGTCTCGACATCATCAACGACGGCATAAACAACAAGCCGACCATGGCAACGTGTGGCAATTTCTCCGGGCAAATGTGGCAAATCTCCCCGTATTAATAATGCCGGGGTTCATGGGCATCAGCCACTTCAGAGCTGTCTGGCTGAGTGGTGTACGCTGATTGGCGATGTGACGCGCAGTCATCGGCAGTGGCGCCGGTCATGTGAGCGTGGGAGGAACTGCGCTCTATCGAAGCCTCGCCATTTCCGACCGCGCCGCTACGCCGGAGCAACGGACGTATTGGCGCTCTCGGTCTCGAACTGCCTGAACGCCTCGAGCGCGTGACTGGAATACATGACCGATGGCCCGGCGCCCATGCAGATGGCCATGCCGAGCACATCGGTGACTTCTTCGCGGGAGGCACCTTGCCGCAGCGCCGCCTTGACGTGAAAACCGATGCAGTCGTCGCATCGCACCGCGACCGCGATGCCGAGCGCGATCAGCTCCTTGGTTTTCACGTCGAGCGACTTCGGCGCCAAAGCGGCCTGCGCGATGCCGGCGAACGCCTTCATCACCTCAGGAGCGCCGCCGCGTAAATTCTTGAGCAGCGCCGAAAGCTCACTGGTTTGTTCCAGCCAATTGTTTATCACACTCTCCAAGCAGGCAGCACATTTGCCTAGCGGCTCGAAAAGCCGAACACGCTATAGGCCGGACAATTGCCGACGAAGGCCGTCAGGATCGGCACAACGCCGATCCATCCAATCCAATTCCATCCGGTCGAGGGAAACCCGATCGGAATGGCGAAAGCGATCAGCACCAGCCCGATGACGACGCGGACGGCACGATCGATCGTACCGACGTTTTGCGACATGATGCGCTCCTCGATCCATTACAGCGCATTATGGCCGGCCGCCGCGGCATGCCGCCTTGATGTAAATCAACGGCCGAGCATGTTGTGTTCTGCGGGAAAACTTATAGTCTGCCGCGCCGTGACGGCATTCCTCTCAACTTGTGCAGGCGTGTTTGAGCCGCACCACCTCGGGACGCGGCGATGATCACTGTTGCCATCGACATCGGCGGCACCTTTACCGACCTCGTCGGCTTCGACGACAAGGCGGGAAAATTCGTCGAGGCCAAAAGCCTGACGACACCGCACGAGCTGACGCAAGGCATCCTCGACTGCATTCGCCAGAGCGGGCTCGCGGCTGCCGCGATCGAAGAGCTGATCCACGGCTCGACCATCGCCATCAACACGCTGATCGAGCGCAAAGGCGCCAAGACCGGACTGATCGTCACCCGCGGTACCCGCGACGTCTACATCATCGGCCGCGGCAACCGCCCGGAGGCCTACAATCTGTTCTTCCATCGCCACCGGCCGCTGGTGCCGCGGCACCTGACCCGCGAGATCGACGAGCGCGTCATGGCCTCGGGCGACGTGCACCATCCGCTCAACAAAGCGAGCGTCACCGAAGCTTGCCGCGCGCTCGCCGCCGAAGGCGTCGAAGCGGTCGCGGTGTGCCTGTTGCACGCTTACGCCAATCCCGATCATGAGCGCATCTCAGGTTCAATGGTGCGCGAAGCACTACCGAATGCGTATCTGTCGTTGTCGCACGACATCTTGCGCGAATATCGCGAGTTCGAGCGCATGTCGACGACGGTGGTCAACGCTTACATCGGCCCGAAGGTCGGCGGCTATGTCAAAAGCCTGAAGCAAAATCTCGGCGGCGTCGGCTTTCGCGGCAATCTCTCGATCATGCGCTCCAATGGCGGAGTCATGACGCCTGAGGTTGCGACCGAACGGCCGGTGGCAATGATGGAGTCAGGCCCTGTCGGCGGCATCATCGCTTCGGCGCGCGTCGGCCAGGCGCTCGGCTTCGCCAACGTGATCTCCTTCGACATGGGCGGCACCACGGCGAAGACCAGCCTGGTGCGCGACGGCGAGCCGACCTTGGCGCCCGGCTATTACGTCGGCGGCTATGCCAGCGGCGATCCGGTGATGCTGCCGATGATCGACGTGGTCGAAGTCGGCGCCGGCGGCGGCAGCATCGCCTGGACCGACGACGTCGGCGCGCTGAAAGTCGGCCCGCAAAGCGCCGGCGCCGATCCCGGGCCGATTTGTTATCGGGGCGGCGGCACGGAACCGACCATCACCGACGCCAATGTGGTGCTCGGCCGGCTCGATCCGCATAATTTCCTCGGTGGCCAGATGGTGCTCGACGCCGACGGCGCGCGCGCCGGCATCGAGCAAAAAGTTGCCAAGCCCCTGCGCATGGGCACCATCGAAGCGGCGCAGGCGATCGTCGAAATCGCCATCTCGAAAATGTCGCTCGCCGTGCGCGAAGTCTCGGTGGAAAAAGGCTACGACCCGCGCGAATTTGCGCTGGTGGCTTCCGGTGGTGCCGGCCCGCTGCATGTTTGCGCGATCGCGCGCGAACTGCACATCCCGAAAGTGATCGTGCCGCTGTTTCCGTCGCATTTTTCCGCGCTCGGCATGCTGCTTGCCGACGAGCGCCACGATTTCACCCGCACCTTCTATTGCGATCTCGCCAGTCTCGATTTTGCAGCGCTGGCCAAGGTGCATGACGAGATGGCCGGTGAGGCGAAGAAGAGCCTGCGCCATGCGGCGAAAGCGGAATTCCAGACCGAACTCGACCTGCGCTATGTCGGCCAGGAATTCACGCTGTCGGTGCCGGTGTCGCGCGACCTCATCAAGCGCGGCGACCGGCAAAAGATCCGCGCCGCGTTCGATGCGCTTTACGAGCACCGCTATTCGCATCATTCACCTGACGAGCCGGTCGAGATGGTCAATATCCGCCTTGCGGCAATCGGCAAGCGGGCGAAGCTGAAATTTCCCAAACTTTCCGCAAAAGGCACGGCCAAGCCGAAACGCCGCGACGTTTATCTCGGCGATCCGAAGAAGCCGGTGTCCTGCCCGATCTATCAGCGCCCCGATCTCGGCGCCGGCGCGCGCATCGCCGGCCCGGCGCTGATCGAAGAGCACGGCACCACCACGGTGCTGTTCAAAGGCGATAGCTGCCGGGTGGCGCGCTCCGGCGAATTGATCATCGACGTCGGAGGCGTGTGATGGCGAAATCCCGTAAGCTTGCTGCGCGCGCGAAGAAAAAGCCGCAGCGCCGCAAGGCGCTGGACGCGGTCACCCTCGAAGTCATCCGCAACGCGCTGCCGGCGGTCGCCAACGAGATGGCCGCCGACCTGCAACGCACGTCCTACAATATGATGATCTACGAGGTGCGCGATTTCTGCACCTCGCTGGTCAACACCAAGGGCGAGCTGATCTCGCAGAATGTCGGCGGCGTGTCGCACTTCGTCGCCGATCTCGGCGTCATCATCACCGACGCCATGGCGCGCTTCGGCGCCAAGGGCTTTGCGCCGGGCGACGTCGTCATCACCAACCACCAGGCGGTCGCCGGCCAGCATCTCAACAACATCGTCATCTACACGCCGTATTTCTACAAAGGCGAGCTGTTGATGTTCGCCATGGTGCGCGCCCATTGGATCGACATCGGCGGCATGTCGACCGGTTTTGGCGCCGGCCCGACCGTCGCCGATCCATGGCAGGAAGGGCTGCAGCTCGATCAATTGAAGATCTACGAGCGCGGCAAGCTCAACGAGACGCTCTACAGGGTGCTCAAGGACAACATCCGCTTCCCGGAATCCTCGCTCGGCGACATGAAATCGCAGATGGCGGCGTGTCACTTGGCGGTGCGCCGCATGACCGAGCTGTTCGACAAATACGGCAAGGACACCATTCTCGATGCCATCGCGCAAATATTCGACGAGACCGAGCGCAAGTGCCGCAACGTGGTGGAAAAGCTCGCCGACGGTGTCTACGAGGCCGGCTCCTTCATCGACGACGATGGCGTCAAGCGCGGCGAGCGGGTGCCGATCCACGCCAAGGTCACGGTCGATCACGGCAGCATGACCATCGACCTCTCCGCCACCTCGGGCGAGCGCAAGGCGGCGATCAATTCGCGCACTTTTGCGGGCGCCCGCGTCGCCTACAAGGCGCTGACCGGCCCGCTCGAGCCGGTCAACGAAGGCTCCTTCCGCGCGCTCAAAGTGATCATCCCCGAAGGCAACATCATGATGGCGAAGTTTCCGGCGCCGATGGCGGGCTGGAGCATCATCGTGCCGACGGTGGTCGACACCATCATCAGGGCGCTCGCCAAGGCCATGCCGGACCGGGTGCCGGCCGGCCATCACGGCCTGCTCGGCGGCTCCATCGTGTTCTTCGGCGTGCATCCGAAAACGCAACGCCGCTTCGTCGTGCAGAGCATCGAGGGCGGCGGCTGGGGCGGGCGACCGTCCGAGGACGGCGTGTCGGGCACGGTTTCGGTCTGCCAGGGCGACGTGCGCAACGCCTCGATCGAGGGCATCGAGCTCAAATGCCCGGTGCTGGTGGAAGGGCGCGCGCTGCGCACGGATTCCGCCGGTGCCGGCAAGCACCGCGGCGGGCTGGGCATCGACACCAGCGTGCGCAACCTGATCGAGGGCCGCTGGAATTTCGATCATCCCAAGCGCGCGGAATGTCCGCCCTGGGGGCTGTGGGGCGGCACGGCGGGCACGACCGCCGATTTTCTGCTGCGCAAGCCGGGCGAAAACGATTTCCGCTCCATGGATGCGATCCATTATCCGGTGCCGGTCGATTCCGAGGTCATTGTGCGCACCGGTGGTGGCGGCGGCTGGGGCAATCCGCTGGAACGCGACGCGGCGGCCGTGCGCTCGGACGTGATCGAGGAATTCGTCTCGCGCCGCTTCGCCGAAGAGACCTATGGCGTCGTGCTCAGGGACGATTTGACGCTTGATGAGGTGCAGACCGAGCGGAGGCGAAATGCGCTAAGATCGGGCCGGGGATAATACTCGCAGTGGGAGGAACGATGAGGTCGGCGCTGACGTTCGTCGCAGCGGCGGCGGTCGGCCTGATGACGGTGTCCGCCGTCTCGGCCGCCGAACTCATCCGCGTCGGCAATGCCGGGCGCGAGTCGTTTTCGTTCACGCCGGCGAATATCGGCAAAGAGACCGGCATCTTCGCCCGGCACGGCCTCGATCTTGAGATCGCCGGCTTCGGCGGCGACGCCAAATTGCAGCAGGCCATGGCGGCGAACGCGGTCGATATCGGGCTCGGCTCCGGGCCCGGACTCGCCTTCATCGTCAAAGGCTCGCCGGTCAAAGGCATCGCCGCCATGGCGGGGCCGCCGCTGATCTTTGCCATGGTGGTGCGCGCCGACGGCGCGGTGAAGGCGGTCGACGATCTCAAGGGCCGCAAGGTTGCCATCTCCAGCGTCGGCTCGGCGACCAATTGGCTGATGAATGTGGTGTCGCGCCAGCACGGCTGGGGTTTTGACGGCATCACCCAAGTGCCGATCGGCGAGAACTCCGCGCGCATCGCCGCGCTGAAATCCGGCGCGGTCGATGCATGCGTGGTCGATATCGGCTCGGCGCTCAATTTCGTCGCCCGCGGCGACGGCCGCATCCTGATGCGGTTCGGCGACGTGGTGCAGCATTTTATCATGCACGTCATTTTCGCGACCGACACCGCGATGGCGCAAAAGCCCGCGGCGTTGACTGCGTTCCTGCAAGGCTGGTTCGAAACAATAGCCTTCATGCGGGCGAACAAGGCGAAGTCGGTCGCTATCGCCATGACGGTGATGGGCACCGATGAGGCAACCACCAGCGGCATCTACGACGAGTTGATGCCGATGTTCACCAATGACGGCCATTTCGATCCGGCGGCGCTCAAGGTGCTGAGCCGCTCCTTCGTCGAGATGAAAACGCTTCCCGACGAGCCCGACATGAGCAAGCTCTACACCGAAGCGTTTCTGCCGAAGAACTGATGTAAAAATGGGCAACCGCATAGTCACGCTGCTTGCCGCCGCACTCGCGGGCACGCTCATTGCCGCGCCGGCGCGGGCCGTTGAAACTTTACGCGTCGCCAAGGCCGTGCCTGAAGCGTTCTCGTTCACGCCGCTCGATATCGGCATCCGCAAAGGCTTGTTCGCGAAAAACGGCGTCGAGGTCGAGGCCAGCGCATTCGCTGGCGATGCCAAATTGCAGCAGGCGATGACGGCGAACTCGATCGACATGGGAATTGGCTCCGGGCCGGGCATGGCCTTCATCGTCAAAGGCTCGCCGGTCAAGGCGGTGGCCGCCATGGCCGGCCCACCGCTGTTGCTCGCCATCGTGGTGCGGCCCGACGGTGCCAAGAGCGTGGCCGAGTTGAAGTCAAAGAAGATCAGCGTCTCCACCGCAGGCTCGCTGACCTATTGGCTGGTCAGCGAAACTTCGCGCCGCCAGGGTTGGGGGCCGCAAGGCGTCGACATTCAGCCGATGGGCGCCATGAACGGGCAGATCGCGGCGCTCAAGCGCGGCGACATCGACGGCATTGTCATGGATCTCAGCACGGCATTCGATCTGGAAAACCGCGGCGAAGGCCGCATCCTGGTGCGTTTCGGCGACCTGCAGGATTTCATCGTCCACGTCATCTACGCGACCGACGCGCTGATCGCGACCCGGCCCGACGCCATCCGCGGCTTCCTCAAGGGCTGGTTCCAGACGATCGCCTTCATGCGCAAGAACAAGGCCGAAACCGTCGCCATCGCCAAGGACGCGATCGGCAAGGACGCCGACATCGTCGGCCGCACCTATGACGAGGTGATGCCGATGTTTTCCGACGACGGCCGCTTCAAGCCGAGCGCGCTCAAGGTGCTGGAAAAATCCTTCGTCGAGCTCAACACGTTGCCGGCCGAGCCCGACATGAGCAAGCTTTACACCGAGGCATTCCTGCCGGCGAAATGACGGTACGTGGAGTAGCGTTGATGATTGTGCAGCGATGGATAGGAGCGGCCGGCGCAATCGCTGTCGCGCTGAATTTTGCCTGCGGCGCCGCATCGGCGCAAACCACCATCCGCCTCGGCAAGGCGCAAGCCAATCAATTCGCCTTCGTGCCGGCCGACGTCGGCGCCGATGCCGGCATTTTCAAGAAGCACGGCATCGATCTCGAGATCAGTTCCTTCACCGGCGACGCCAAGGAGATGCAGGCGCTGACCGCGGGCTCGCTCGACATCGCGCTCGGCGGCGGGCCGGCCTTCGCCACCATCGTCAAGGGCGTGCCGATGAAAGCGGTCGCCGCCGAAGCCAATGCGCCCAACACCATCATGCTGGTCGTGCTCAAGGACGGCCCGATCAAGTCGGTCGACGATCTCAAAGGCCGCAACGTCAGCGTCTCGACCGCGGGCTCGCTGACCTATTGGCTGACGCAACAATTGTCGCGCGCCCAGGGCTGGGGCGACGACGGCATCAAGATTTCGCCGCTCGGCTCGTCGGAGACCCAGATCGCCGCGCTAAAGACCCATCAGATCGACGGCGTGACCACCGACAGCGTCACAGTCTACAAGTTCATGGAGACCGGCGACGGCCGCATCCTGGTGAAATACGGCGACCGCATCAAGGATTTCCACGTCCATGTGATCTATGCGAGCGACGCCCTGATCGCGGGCAATCCCGCGGCGCTGAAGGCCTTCCTCGCCGGCTGGTTCGAGACCATCGCCTATATGCGCGACCACAGGGCTGAGACCATCGACATCGCCGTCAAGCACACCGGTGTCTCGCCCGCCGTCGCGGCCTTGAGCTATGACGACACCATGCCGATCCTGAGCCTCGACGGCCGGTTCAGCGCCAAGGCGCTCGACGTGCTGGCGACCTCGTTCGTCGATACCAAGGCATTGCCGTCGAAACCCGATATGACGACGCTCTATACTGAAGCCTTGTTGCCGGCCAAATGACGCGGAGGATGTCGATGTTCACGATGCCTTGGAAAGTGCGACTTGCCGGCGCCTGCGCCGTCGCGGCGCTTGGCGGCCTGATCCTGACCGGCGCGGCATCCGCCCAGACGACGTTGCGGCTCGGCAAGGCTCAGGCCAACCAGTTCGCCTTCATCCCGGCCGACATCGGCGTCGAAACCGGCATTTTCAAGAAGCACGGCATCGATCTCGATATCAGCGCCTTTGCGGGCGACGCCAAGATGGTGCAGGCGCTGACCGCGAATTCACTCGACATCGCGCTCGGCGGCAGTCCGTCGTTCTCGGCCATCGTCAAAGGCGCGCCGATGAAGGCGGTGGCGGTGTTCTCGGGCGCGCCGAACATCATCATGCTGACCGTGCTCAAGGATGGGCCGTTCAAGACCGTCGACGATATCAAGGGCCACACAGTCAGCGTCTCCGGGGCCGGCTCGCTGACGTTTTGGCTGACGCAGCAATTGTCGCGCCGCCTCGGCTGGGGCGACGACGGCATCAAGATCACCCCGCTCGGCGCGTCCGAGGCGCAGATCGCAGCGCTGATGACCCATCAGATCGACGGCACCACGACCGACAGCGTCACGGTCGAGAAATTCGTCGAATCCGGCAATGGCCGCATCCTGGTGAAATTCGGCGATTATTTTCCGGATTTCACCACAAGCTGCATCTATGCCAGCAACGCCCTGATCGAGAGCAATCCCGCCGCGCTCAAAGCCTTCCTCGCCGGCTGGTTCGAAACCATCGCCTATATGCGCGATCACCGGCCGGCCGTCCTCGACACCACCATCAAACTGATCGGCATGTCGCCCGGCGTCGCCAGCGCCATTTACGACGACACGATGCCGACCATGAGTCTCGACGGGCGTTTCAACCCAAAAGCGCTGGATCTCCTGGCGGACTCCTTCGTTGCCATGAAGCTCTTGCCGTCGAAGCCCGACGTGGCGTCACTACTCACTGAAACGTATCTGCCGAAATGACGACGCGCGACGCCGCGGTCCGCATCAAAAACGTCTCGCACCAGTTCGGCGAGGCGGGCGAGACGCAATATGTCCGCGCGCTTGCCGATACGTCGCTCGACATCGCCCGCGGCGAGCTGCTCTGCCTGATCGGGCCGAGCGGCTGCGGCAAGTCTACGCTGCTCAACGTCATCGGCGGCCTGATGACGCCGACCGGCGGCGCCGTCGAAGTCGCCGGCAAGCCGGTGCGCGGGCCGATGCCGCAAGACATCGCCTTCGTGTTCCAGGAGAACGCGCTGTTTCCCTGGAACACGGTGCTCGAAAACGTCCGCCTCGGCATGCTGTTCCAGGGCGTGCCGAAGGCCGAGCACGAGGCACGGGCCAAGCTTTCGCTCGAAGCCGTCGGGCTTATCGACTTCGCCCACCATTATCCCAGCCAGCTCTCCGGCGGCATGCGGCAGCGCGCGGCGCTGGCGCGGGCGCTGTCGCTGAAGACCGATATCCTGTTGATGGACGAGCCGTTCGGCGCGCTCGACGAGCAGACCCGCATGATCCTCGGCGAGGATCTCTCGGTGCTGTTATCGCAAACCGAGAAGACCATCGTCTTCGTCACCCACAGTCTTGGAGAAGCCGTGTTCCTGGCCGACCGGGTCGCGGTGTTCTCGGCGCGGCCCGGCACTATCAAGAAGATCATTCGCGTCGACGAGCCGCATCCGCGCAAGCCGGAATTCGTAACTTCGGAAAAATTCGCCGCGCTGCGCAACGAGCTTTATGCGCTGCTGCACGATGAAATCCGCAAGACGGTCATCGAATCGGCGCGCGCTCCGGAGAGTTCCTGATGGCGCGGCGCAACGAGCGAGCCGCGCGGATCGGCAGCCGGGCCGTGCAGCTCGGTTTCGTGCTCGGCATCCTCGCGCTCTGGTATCTCGCAACCAACCGCTGGGGCATCAATCGGCTGCTGCTGCCGAATCCGATCGCGGTATGGCAGCAATTGCTCGATGTTCTGAAATCCGGCGAATATTTGCCCGATCTGCGCGTCACCTTGACCGAGCTCGTGGTCGCATTCGCGCTGTCGATGACGAGTGGCACCATCGCCGGCTATTTCGTCAGCCGCACCGGCTATACCATCCGCGTGTTCGAGCCGTTGTTTGCCGGCATCTATTCGATTCCGATTATTCTGTTCCTGCCGCTCTATGTGCTGTTCTTCGGCCTCGGCCCCGCATCGAAGATCGCGCTCGGCGCCACCATCAGCTTCTTTCCCATCGTGCTCTCGACCATCGCCGGTTTCGGCAATGTCGACCGCACGCTGGTCACCGCGGCCAAATCGATGGGCGCGTCGGATTATCAGTTGTTCCGTTACGTGCTCGTTCCCGCCGCATTGCCGGTGATCCTCTCCGGCCTGCGCATGGGATTCACCATTGCGCTCCTCGCCATCATCGGCAGCGAGGTCATCGCCTCGCTCGCCGGCCTCGGTCACCACATCGTTCAGTTGGCCGAGGGCATGGATATGGCGCGCATGTTCGCCTACATCGCCTTCGTCGTGGTGATCGCCGCGCTGCTCAACAGCGCCGTGTCTTTCCTCGAAGCCCGCGGCAGGCGCAGGATATGAGCCCGGAGCTCCGGCATTTCCTGTTGCGGCATGCCGGCGTAGTCCGGCTCGGCGCCGTTGCCCTGCTGCTGATCGTCTGGGAAATCGCCGCGCGCTGGTTCATCGATCCGCTGTTCATCAGCCCGCCGTCGCGCGTGCTGCTGTCGCTGGGCACGGTGTGGCACACCGCCGGCGTGCCGGCGGCGCTGCGGCTGACTCTGTTCGAGCTGGCCGTCGCCTTCGCCATCGCGGTGGTGATCGGCCTCAGCGTCGGCCTGGCGGTAGGCCTGCGGCCGTTCGCGCGCAGGAGCCTGATGCCGATCATCCTGTTGCTCTACGGCCTGCCGCAGATCACCATCCTGCCGCTGTTCATTCTCTATTTCGGCATCGGCCCCGCTTCGAAGATCGCGTTCGGCGTCACCCATGGCATGTTTCCGATCACCATCGCCATCGTCGCCGGCGTGCAGAACCTCAAACCGATCCTGCTGGTGAGCGCGCGCTCCATGGGCGCCAGCCGCTGGCAAATTTTGCGCTGGGTGGTCTTCCCGCACATGATCCCGAGCTTTTTCGCCGGCATGCGGCTCGGCATGAGCGGCGCGCTGCTCGGCGTGCTGCTCGCCGAGCTTTATGTCTCGACCGCCGGCATCGGCCACTTCACCACCATGTTCACCGAGAATTTTGATCCGACCAAACTGTTCGGCCTGGTCGCCATGCTGGCAACCATGGCCATCATGCTCAACGAGATCGTGCGCCGCGCCGAGACCCGGTTCAGCCGCTGGCGCTAGGAGGTTTTTGTAATGGCGAAACTGAAACTCACCGTCGCCTGCGGCGATTACGAGATCGTCCGCGCGCTGAGCGACGGCACCGTGCAGGCCGACGGCATCGAGCTCGTCATGCTGACCGGCATGGGCTCGCGCGAGCGGCACTGGCGCATGGCGCGCAAGACCGAGTTCGACGTCTGCGAGATCAATATCGGCGGCTACTACATGGCGCGCGACCGCGGCGAGGCGCTGGCCGCGATTCCGGTGTTTTTGCACCGGCGCTTCCGCCACGGCTTTGTCTTCGTCAACGCCAAGTCCGGCATCCGCGAACCGAAGGATCTGATCGGCAAGAAGATCGGCGGCACCAATTTCCAGCCCGCCTCCAACATCTGGATGCGCGGCATTTTGGAGGAATATTACGGCGTGCCGCACCGGCAGTGCACCTGGGTTGTCGAGCGCAGCGAGGATTTCGAGTTCACGCCGCCCAAAGATTTACGCATCGAAATGGCGCCGCCGGAAAAACGGCTCGACGTTATGCTGGCGGAGGGCGAAATCCCCGCCATGCTGTCGCCCGATCTGCCGCCGCTGTTTCGCGACGGCGACAAGCGCATCGTGCGGCTGTTTCCGAACTATAAGGACATCGAGATCGAATTCTTCCGCAACACCGGCATCTTTCCGATCATGCACGTCAATGTCGTGCGCCAGGAGATCATCGACAAATATCCCTGGGTGGCGACCAATCTGGTCAAGGCGTTCGACGAGGCCAAGGCGCTTGCCTATCGCCATGTCGCCAACCCGCGCAGCATTCCGCTGGCCTGGGTCAGGACCGCATGGGAAGAACAGCTCGACGTTTTGGGCGCCGATCCCTGGCAATATGGCCTCGGCGACGCCAATCGCAAAAATGTCCAAACGGTGCTGCGGTATTGCCATCAACAAGGCTTGATCGGCCGCATGATGCCGCTTGGGGAGTTATTCGCCGACACTGACCTGGGTGACGCCGGCGGCGGGGCGGAAAATATCTGATTGCAAAATTTTTGCGGGATGTAGGGCGGATTAGCGCAGCGTAATCCGCCATTGCGTCCAGTCTTCGCTTTCGGCGGGTTACGCCTTCGGCTAACCCGCCCTACGACGACTCCTGTTGCGTACCGTGTGAGGGGTAGCCATGCTAAACGAGGAACCTAGTCCCGCCATTGAAAACACCGACAATCCCGCCGTGGCCAAGAAAGACGATCCCGCCTTCCTCTACTTCCCGACCAATTACCGCTGGTCGATGGGGCTATTGATCTGCCTGAGCGGCGCGCCGTGGACCGGCGTCGAGATCGACGAGGTCAACCGGGTCGGCCGCGCGCTCACCGACAAGGTCGGCGACGACGACGCCTGGTTCGAGGAATGGGCCCGCATGGGCGACAAGATCACGGCGCGCGGCCGCGACGCCATGCGCGCCGGCCACAAGCTGACCGCGGCGGCGTGCTTCATGCGCGCCTGCCGCTATTACCAGACCGGCGAGCGCTTCATTCATCCGCGCTCACAGCGCAGTATGGACGTCTATGCGCAGTCGGTGGCGCTGTTCAAGGAGGCCGCCGCCATCATCCGCCGCCCGCGCATCGAGCCGGTCGAGGTGCCGTATGAGAACACGAGCCTGCCGGCGCTCCTGGTGCATCCGGACCCGGAAGCGACGCGCGGCCGCCCTGCCCCAGCGATGGTGTTCTTCGACGGCTTCGACGTCACCAAGGAGCTGCAATACGGCTACGGCGTGCCCGATCTTGCCGCGCGCGGCATCGGCTGCCTGATCGTCGATGGGCCGGGCAACGGCGAGAGCGTGCGTTTCCGCAATCTGCCGCTGATCGCCGAGACCGAGCGCTACGCCACGCCGGTCTACGAGTATCTCGCCGGCCGCAAGGAATTCGACCCAAAGCGCATCGGCGTGATGGCGCTGAGCCTCGGCGGCTATTACGCGCCGCGCGCGGCGTCGCTGGAGCAGCGCTTTGCCTGCTGTGTCGCCTGGGGCGCGCAGTGGGACTATCACGAGATCTGGGCGCGGCGGCTCGATCTGCTCGATTCCGGCCGGGTGCTGTCGCTGTCGGTGCCGCCGGAGCATTTGCAATGGGTGCTCGGCGTCAACGACCGCGCCTCGGCGTTGAAGAAGCTTGAAGGTTTCCGGCTCGACGGCATCGTACAGAAGATGACCTGCCCGTTCCTCTTGCTGCACGGCGCCGGCGACGAGCAAATCCCGATCGAAATCGCGGAAAAACTCTACGAGGCGGTCGGCTCCAAGCAGAAGGCGCTCAAAGTGTTCACCCGCGAGGAAGGCGGCTTCCATCATTGCCAGGTCGACGACGCCACCATCGGCGTTCATTATATGTGGGATTGGATCGCCGACATTCTCCATGCCGGCGAGTGAGAGCTGAGCCCATAGGGATGAGCCAATGACATCACATCGGCTGGATGCCGCCCCCGACACGGTGCATTGGGGTTATTTCGATGCAAAACTTAAACCCCTGATCACGATCGATCCGGGCGACACCGTCGTCATTTCGACGGTGTCGGGCGCGCTGGGCTACCTGCCCGAGGCAAATTCCGGTCTCGTCGTGCCCGACGCACTGCGGGCCATCCATGCGTCCGTCAAGCCGAGGCTTGGCGGGCCGCACATTCTGACCGGCCCGGTCGCGGTGCGCGGCGCCAAGGCCGGCCAGGTGCTCGAGGTCCGCATCAAGGCGGTCGAGCTTCACACCAACTGGGGCTACAATTTCATCCGCCCGCTGTTCGGCGCGCTGCCGAACGATTTCGAGCGTCTGCGCCTCATGCACATTCCGCTCGACCGCGAGCGGATGATCGGACGCCTGCCGTGGGGCCTCGAACTGCCGCTCAAACCGTTCTTCGGCATCATGGCGGTGGCGCCGCCCGCGGCCTGGGGCGAGATCGCTTCACCGCCGCCGCGGCGCAACGGCGGCAACATGGACAACAAAGAGCTGGTTGCCGGCACCACGCTCTATCTGCCGATCCACGTCGACGGCGCGCTGTTCTCGACCGGCGACGGCCATGGCGCGCAGGGCGACGGCGAGGTCTGCATCACCGCGATCGAGACCGGCCTGATCGGCACTTTCGAATTTCATGTGCGCGACGACATGGCGCTGGAATGGCCGCTCGCCGAGACGCCGACCCACATGATCACCATGGCGTTCGATCCCGATCTCGACGACGCGGTGGTGATCGCACTGCGCGACATGATCAAGCTGATCTGCGCCCGCACCGGGATTTCGCGCGAGGACGCCTATACGCTGTGCAGCCTGGCCGCCGACCTGCGCGTGACGCAAGTGGTCAACGGCGCCAAGGGCATCCACGTGATGCTGGAGAAGGCGCATCTCAAGCGCTGAGACGCGATGCCCTAGACCATGATCCGATCAAATTGAATCGGATCATGGTCTAGTTTTTTCGTTGGAGCATGATCTTTTCGGAAAACCGGCATCCACTTTTCCGGATCATGCTCCAGTCGGACCTCGCATCAAAGAACGAACTGGGCCTTGTAGTTGGTTTTGAGGAACTCGCGCATTTCCTGATAGATGAGCTGTTCGACCTGGGTCATGAGCAGGATGCGTTCGCTCAAATTCGATGCCCCGTCGAAATGATGGAGCAGGTGTCCCAGCCGCGCCCTGTATGCCGTGTACCGTTCAACCTCGCGCGTCGGCTGCAGGCCCTCTTCGAAAGTGCGAGCCGCCAATGCGAAAATGACCGTCCAAATGATGAGCACATGTAATGGCACGCCCAGCACGTAAGTCAGGACGTCCTTGACGGTCTGGAACAGCAGCCACTGCGGCAGCCACTGGCTCACGACGGAAATCGAAACCGCGAAATGCGCGAAAAACACGAATAGGATGCAAATGAGGCTGATGCCGCTCAGGATCGCAACTTGCCTGCGGGGAAAATCGAACCCATCGCCGCCCAGCTTGTAATTTGCGTACAACATCTGGTGTTTGATCCGTAACAGCTTATAGGCGGCAAAAACTTCATCCATGACCGGCCCTGATTCGGGCGTATTTTCCGTGGCATCGGCGACATGCAATTGGTATTGCTCGTCCGCGTCGTCGTCCAATACTAGCTTCAGCATGGCGGACAAATGCTCCGTATGCTCCATTTTGAATGTCGAATACCAGCGATCCCGCGCCTTGCCGAAGCGGGACGCAAAGTCCGGCTGCGACGCGCAGCTGAGGATGGTTGGAATATGAAAAACCAAGATCTGGAATTGAAATTGTCGCAGCCGCTCGGTCATCAGGCGCGCCTCCAACCACACGTTTTTGTACGGTGACCGGAGAACGTAGAATGCGCTGATGACTATGCTCAAAAATCCGGCGAACGCCGACGCTCCAAAGATGATATACGCGACAACGGACGAGGGCTGCGGAAATAAAGGTTCGGTCGACGCCCCCAAGAGCGCAACAACGCCGAGCGCGATCGTCGCCAAGCCGGCGCGGCGCAAGCGCTTTTTCGATTGATTTGCTTTCTCATCATAGTCGCGAAAGTCGTCCCGCAACTGCGGAAAGTCCAAAACGTCAATCAAGGTAGGAAAGGTGTCTGAGGCCCACTTGCGATCCTGTTCCGAAAGCAACAGGTCGTCATTGAATTCTTCCGGCAGTGGAACCGGTTTCGCGCTTCGATCTTCCATCGGGGACATGGCGGAGAGCGCCTCGGCATCGAAATATTTTCCCGCGCAGTCTACACATTCCACCTCCCGCCGCCATGATTTTGCAGCGACTGTCAATGGAGCGGGCGGCAGCCGACCTGGCCGACGGCGCGCCGGTCACCGTATCGCCGCGCTATCGACGCGCCCGCGCGACGCTTGGCGCGACCCACACGCGATGGCGGTCGCTCGAACCGATGGCGCAAAGGACATTCCGTGCAGATAAGACAGCGGCGGGCCGCCGATGCTGCAACCGGCCGCGCAGGCGGGATCAGGCTGCGAGCAGCTTTTGCACTTCGTTGACCAGTTCGCGAAGATGAATCGGCTTCGACAGCACCTTGGCGTGCTTGGGCGCGCTGGAATCGGAATTGAGCGCCACCGCGGCAAAACCGGTGATGAACATGATCTTGATGTCGGGGTCGAGCTCGGCGGCGCGGCGGGCGAGCTCGATGCCGTCCATCTCCGGCATGACGATGTCGGTCAGGAGCAGCTCGAACGGCTCTTCCCGCAGCCGCTGGTAGGCGGATAGGCCGTTGTCGTAGGACACCACGTCGAAACCGGCATTCTGCAGCGCCTTGACCAGGAACCGGCGCATGTCGACGTCGTCTTCCGCAAGCAAGATTTTGGACATGGCAACCCGAACCCGGCTTTGCGCCGGCCCCCTGCCGCTCCATAAGCCGCATGGCCGGTAAAGATGAGGTGAAAACGGCACCATGTAACCGCCCTTAAACCGCCCTTGGCAAGCGGCGACTCCTATGGACAATGGCGGTTGGCGCACGCTAGGGAACGGGTGCCGGGTCGCTAGTCCCCCAAAAGCCCCGCCAGGCGCCATGTTGGAAATCCAGGACGAATTTGATCCCCCGTTCGAGGCGGTCGAGCCGGCGGAGTGCCGTGGTCCGGTCCTGTTCAACTCGCCGCATAGCGGGCGGATCTATCCGCGCGCCTTCCTGCTCACCTCGCGGCTCGATCTGGCGACGCTGCGCCGCTCCGAAGATAGCTTCGTCGACGACCTGATCGCCGGCATCGCCGCGCGCGGCCATCCGATCATGAAGGCGCATTTCCCGCGCTGCTATGTCGACGTCAACCGCGAGCCCTACGAGCTCGATCCGCGCATGTTCGACGGGCGGCTACCCTCATTCGCCAATACCCGCTCGATGCGGGTCGCCGGCGGGCTCGGCACCGTGGCGCGCGTGGTCGGCGACGCCCAGGAAATCTACGATCAGCGCATTGCGGTCGGCGAAGCGCTGCGTCGCATCGACAGCCTCTACAAGCCCTATCACCGCGCCTTGCGGCGCCTGTTCATGCGGCTGCATCGCGATTTCGGCGCCGCCATGCTGATCGATTGCCACTCCATGCCGTCGACCACCGGCGCCAGAGACGAGCGCCCGCGCGCCGACCTCGTGCTCGGCGACCGCTATGGCACGAGCTGCGTTCCCATCGTTGCCGAGACCATCGAAGAGACCATGCGCGGCTTCGGCTATGCGGTCAGCCGCAACAAGCCCTATGCGGGCGGCTTCATCACCGAGCACTACGGCAATCCGACAACGGGGCTGCATGCGATCCAGCTCGAGATCAACCGGGCGCTGTATATGGACGAGCGACGGTATGAGCGATCCGCCTCGTTCGCGCGCTTGGCGGGCGAGTTCGAGCTATTGTCGGATCGCCTTGCCGCGATCCCGCTGGAGGAGTTGCGGCCCTATCGGGCGGCGGCGGAATAGGTCCGGCGACGAACCGCCGGCAAGAAACCGAAGGCCAAAAGAAAGGGGCCGCTCACCTTGCGGGAGCGGCCCAAGTCTAGGGAGGAAACGCCCAAGGAGGGCGACGGTAGCGCGAGGAAACCTCTCGCTACCGCACTGCAATAAGATACACCGCGTCGCACAAAACGCAAGTCCTGTTGACCTATTTGGCTGGAACTTTCCCCACGGATTCTGCAGGGCAGCGTCTCGGGCGCGTTGAAGCTAGCGGGACGCATAAATAGCTGATTGATTCCAGCCTCTTAGAAACGAGACCCGCCTTGCCCAAAAACACGCCAGGCGCCCCCGACTGGCGCCGTTTTCAGCTCACTTTGGCATTTCGCACCGGGGCGTTGCGGATCGGCAACACGCCAATTGCCGCCAGCGGAACTCTCCGCTACCTCGAAGTACGAGGCCATTCATGACCGCAATCGACTTTGCCGCCTTCGTGGACGAGCTTGCCACCGTCTCCGGCGAGACCATCCGGCCGTTTTTCCGCAGCGCGCTCGGCGTCGAGAACAAGAGCCGGTCGGGCGGCTTCGATCCGGTGACGGCGGCCGACCGCGCCGCCGAAGCCGCCATGCGCGCGCTGATCACGCGGACCTTTCCCGAGCACGGTGTCATCGGCGAAGAGTTTGGCGCCGATCGCCCCGACGCCGAATATGTCTGGGTGCTCGACCCGATCGACGGCACCAAATCGTTCATCTGCGGCCTGCCGGCCTGGGGCACGTTGATCGCGCTGACGCGGGGCGGCGTTCCGATCTACGGCATGATGCACCAGCCGTTCACGCGGGAGCATTTTTCCGGCGACGGCCGCGGCGCGCGTTATCGCGGGCCGGCCGGCGACCGCGCGCTGCAGGTGCGCCCCTGCGCAGCGCTGAGCGACGCCATCATGCTCACCACCAGCCCGCTGTTGATGAACGAGGCCGACCGGCAATGTTTCCGCCGCGTCGAGCAGGAGGCGCGGCTGTCGCGCTATGGCGGCGATTGTTACGCCTATTGCGTGCTCGCCGCCGGCCACGTCGATCTGTTGATCGAGACCGAACTGAAGCCGCACGACGTGCTGGCGCTGATCCCGATCATCGAGGGTGCCGGCGGCATCATCACCACCTGGGACAACGGCCGCCCGCACAACGGCGGCCGCATTATCGCCGCCGGCGACAAGCGCGTGCATGAGCACGCGATGGCCTTGTTGAACGAGTGAAGCCGCGGGCGCGTTCCGCTCCTTTGACAGGTTTTCGTTGGAGCATGATCTTTTCGGAAAACCGGCATCCACTTTTCTGGATCATGCTCTAATCAAAGGGAAAGATACGCTTCCAGTCGCTCTTCATGCTGATCACGGTCCAGCCGTTCTTCTTCGCCTCGGCGTCGAGCGCTGGACTGAAGGTCCCGAGCTTGGTGTCGGGCAGTCCACGCGCCGGGCCGTAGGCATATTCGCGCTGCGCGTCGTCGTGCAGCACCAGCATCATCAGCCGCGCGCCGTCGCCGGCACCGGTATATTCCAGCATCTCGCGATCGCCGTCGGAGTTGCCGAACGCCGCGTGCGGGCGCCGGCCGATCATCAGATGAATGCCCTCGGGCTTGCCGGCCTTGTCGTCGTTGAGCAGAAGCTTTGGCTCCTTGGTCAGGAACGGCTTGCCGTTTTTGTCGTAACCGAATTTCGTTCCCCCCATGGTGCCGACCACCTGCTCGGGCGGGATGCCATAGACCCGCTGCGCATAGACGCGGACGAAATCCTGGCCGCCGCCGGTGACGATGTAGGTCTTGTAGCCGTTGTCGCGCAGATACTGCTGCACTTCGAGCATCGGCTGATAGACCAGTTCGGTGTAAAGCCTGTTCCAGCGCGGATGCTTGGCTGTCGTCAGCCATTTATTGGCCTCGGCTTCGAACGTATCCACGGACATGCCGGTCAACGTCGCAACCAGAATGGTTTCCAGATCGTGCAGCGAGAGTTTGGCGATCGCTTCGCGGTTGCCGGACAGCACGGTCTTGAAGGGCTCAATTGTCTTGAGCGCCGGCTTCTGCTCCACCACCGCCGGAACGCGATCCAGGCAATAGACAACCTGGTTGTAGATGGGATGCTCGACCCACAGCGTGCCGTCCTGATCGAACGTGGCGACACGCTCTTCGGGCGGCACGAATTTGGGACTGCCCTGATCGGTAGTGGCGCGCACGAAGTCGATGATCGCCTGCTTCGCCGGGCCTTCGTTCCACGACGGCAGCGGGCCGCCCGACGCCGTTGTCTGCGCCCGCGCCGACATGGGCAGAAGCGATCCCGAAAATGCCGGAAGCACCGCCAGAGCAGAGAGTAGCGCCCGACGGCTGACCCCGGCGAAGAAAAGTTTTTGTGACATGGCCGCTACCTATTCGATACTTCAATCGGGACATCCCGTCGGGCATCCCAGGTTCTCCCGAAGCGGCCTTTAGAGCATGATCCGGAAAAGTGGTTGCCGGTTTTCCGAAAAGATCATGCTCCAACGAATAAACTAGACCATGATCCGATTCTATTTGATCGGATCATGGTCTAGGGCGTCAACGCCAAGGCCTTGAGCTCCTTGCGAGCGGTACCAAAACTGCCAAGCTGATAGACCGACGCCCCCGCCGGCGAGAACGCGAACGCCTCAAACGGTTCGGCAAGCATTTTCTTCAGGTAGCCGATGGGGGCAACGCCAATGGTGACGTGCGGATTAAATTTCTTCCCGGCTGCGATCGTCACAAAATTGGCCACGTAGTCGATCAAGAACGGTTGGATGTCGCGGCCTTTCTCAGTGGACATGAACGCTGCGGCGGTCCCATTTTTCACGGTGAAAGGCGTCACCGCGTCGATGAGTTCTTGTTGGAGCCTATGCAAATCTTCGGTCGGCTCTGCAACGATCCCGGCCAGACCGATCGGCGGTGAAGGGATGTAGTAGTACTTGAATGCCTTCAACTTCCAGCTCGTCGGCTTCTCACTGGCAAAAACCTTGTTTGCCGCGGCATAGACCTTGTCGAGATCAGCGGTCCGAACGAACTGCTGCAGCATCGAGACATGGGGGTGATGCGTTGCGTCGAGAGCAAAGCCTTTCGGAAAAACCTTTAGCAAGCGGGCGTTGTCCGCCTGCGCGTGCTGGATCATTGTTGCGTCCGGCTCTAGCGCAATGTCGATAGCCGTCACCGCGTTTTGCTGCGCGCTGGACGCACCCGCAGAGCCGAACAGCGACACCAAGCCGAAGCCGAGCGCGGCCAAAAATTTCTTGTATCCCGGCATGATTATTCTTCTCAAGATTGTCGTGATGAATGAAAGCGCGTCCGCACGGATAAGCGGGCGCCCCTGGAGAGGGACGCCCGCCGTCGTATCGTAAAGGTCTGCTTACTGCCCTTCGTGCGACTTCATCATCGCCTCGATCTTCTCCTTGACCTGGGCGAGGTTGAAGGACGCAGCCTGCTGCATCGGCGGGAAGTCGATGAACGATTGTGCCGCCGCCGCCACGGTCTGCTGCACCTGGACGAAACGCCAGAACTCGCGCGCCATGAAGTCGTTCATGTAGCCGCCGCCCAGGTCGTTGAGCGTTTGACCGCGGATCGACGGCGTGCGCTCGAACGGATCCTGGCGCAGGTTGATGATCGTCGGCATGTCGGTCGTCACCTTCTCGCCCGGCCAGCCGAACGGCTGCTGGTAGAACTGGTACTTGAAGTCGTCGATGCGGATGGCACCGAGCTGCGATTCGCCGAAGTAGAAGATCTCGTGCCGCACCGACGGTCCTTTGCCGGTGATCAGATCCATCTGGTTATAGCCGTCCAGGTGGTTCTTGTAGGTTTGGCCGCCGATCGGCACGCCTTGCAGCAGTTGCGCCACGATGTTCGGATTGCCCGCCGCCGCCACCAGCGTCGGCAGCCAATCCAATCCGGAGAAGATGCCGTTCTCCACCGAGCCCGGCTTGATCTTGCCCGGCCAGCGCGCGATGCACGGCACGCGGAAGCCGCCCTCGTAAACCGTGCCCTTGGTGGCGCGGAAAGGCGTCATGCCGCCGTCGGGCCAGGTGAAGACTTCGGCGCCGTTGTCGGTGGTGAAGATCACGATGGTGTTGTCGGTGACGCCGATGTCGTCGAGATGCTTGAGCAGATCGCCGATGTCGTCGTCCATCTGCGCCATGCCGGCTTCTTCCAGGCCGAAATTGCTCTTGGGATCCATCTTCGCCTGGTACTTCCGTTGCAGATAGGTGAAGACGTGCATGCGCGTGGTGTTGTGCCAGATGAAGAATGGCTTGTTGGCCTGCTTGGCGCGATCCATGAAGCCCTTGGTCTGTTCGACAAGAACTTCGTCGAAGGTCTCCATGTCGTATTTGGCGTCGCGGCCCTTCTGCCACATCTGGTGATCCGCGGTCATATCCTTGAACGGCTTGAGCGGGCCTTCGTCGACGATGCGCTGCTTGCCGACCTTGCCCCAGCGCGGCATCACCGTCGGATCGTCGACGTCGGTCGCGTAGGAATGCACCAGGTTGCGCGGGCCGTATTTGTCGATCCAATCCTGCGGATAGCTGTACCAGTACGGATCGGACATCGCGTCGAGGTGGTACAGATAACCGAAGAATTCATCGAAGCCGTGCAGCGTCGGCAGATATTTGTTCAAGTCGCCGAGATGGTTCTTGCCGAACTGCCCGGTAGCGTAACCCATCGATTTGAGCAGAAGCGCCGTCGTCACCGACTGGTCCGGCATGCCGACGTCGGCGCCGGCCTGGCCGACCGTGGTCAGCCCGGTGCGCAACGGGATTTGCCCGGTGATGAAGTTGGCGCGGCCGGCGGTGCAGCTCGCTTCGGCGTAATAGTCTGTGAACCGCATGCCGTCGGCGGCGAGCTTGTCGAGGTTCGGCGTCTTGCCGGACATGATGCCCTGATGATAGGCGCCGATATTGAACCAGCCGACATCGTCGCCCATGATGACGAGAATGTTCGGCTTCTGGCCTGCGGGCGCAGCCTGCTGCGCTTGCGCGACGGCTTTCTGAACGCTTGCAGCCGTGCCCAGCGCCGACGCGGCAGCGAGCGTCGTGCCGGCGAGCAGCATATTGCGGCGATTGAGCGCGCCGCTCTTCAAGTTCGGCGTGTTTCCGTCATCGGTATTTGACATTCCTCGCTCCCATTTCTGATGACACAGCGAAAACCGAGATGGCTAGTGGACGTTTCCACCGCCTCCGCATGGCGCGCGACCGAGCGGAAGCGGTGTCGTGGTTCGGTGCATGGCGGGAATCGCATTTGATTCCGCCGCCGCCGATATGCAGCCTGTCGATCTGATCCTTCAGCAACGGGACCGGATTGTCCGGACGCTGCAAGTCCGGCACCAGGTCGGTCGAGGCGCCGCCGACATAGCGCGTGATGTGTGGTCTTCATTGCAGTTTGCTCCCTCAGAGTTGACTGGCTGAGCGATCTTTCTCCCGAGTGATGCAGCGAAAGCCGACGTGGCTTGTCGAAGTGTCGATCGGCTCGGCATGGCGCGCTGCCGGACGATAGCGGCGGCAGTAGTTCGGGGCGCACAGGTGCGAGCCGCCCTTGAGCACCTTGCGCGGAATCTTGATGTTCGGCTGACGAGGGTCGTAGCTCGCGCGCTCGAGCCCGCCGCGCGGATTTTCCGGAATGCAGCACGCTTTCGGCGCGTCGGCTTCGTGCTTCGCCGAATACCAATCGCTGGTCCACTCCCAGACATTGCCGATCATGTCATGCAGCCCGTAGCCGTTCGGCGCAAACGCCGTCACCGGCGAGGTGCGCGAGAACCCGTCGCTGCACAGATTCTCGTGCGGAAAATTGCCCTGCCAGGTATTGGCCATGTGCTTGCCGCCAGGCGTGAACTCCTCGCCCCAGGCGAACTCGGCGCCGTCGAGCCCACCGCGCGCGGCGAATTCCCACTCCGCTTCGGTCGGCAGGACTTTGCCGGCCCACTTGGCGTAGGCGAGCGCATCGGCATAAGCGACGTGAACGACCGGATGATTGTCGAGCGCGTTGATGCTGCTCTTCGGGCCGTAGGGGTGGCGCCAGTCTGCGCCCTTGAGGAACGCCCACCACTCGCCCCAGTTTTTCAGGTCGACCGGATGGCGTGGCGGCGTGAACACCAGCGAGCCGGCATAGAGCATGTGCGGCAGCGCGCCGGGGTAGTTCTTCGGATCTGGTGGAATCTCGGCGAAGGTTTTGTGCCCGGTGGCGCGGACGAATTCCTTGAATTGCCGATTGGTGACCGGCGTGCGGTCGATCCAGAAGTCGTCGACGGTAACCCGATGCGCCGGCGCCTCTTCGGGATAATGCTTGTCCGACCCCATGCGATAGGTGCCGCCGGGGATGAAAATCATCGTGGACGAGCTTTTGCGATCCACCAGCCGCCTCCGCAACTGCCGCGCTGCGCCTTGCGACGCTCTCCTGCAAAGCACGCCTTCGTGGGCGTGCGGCCGCTTGGATTGGGCGCGATTGCGATTGCGGGAGTCTTTATCGAGAAAAGGGAACGCGCCTATTGGACCGTGGTCCAATAGCGATCGGCAATGCGCGCAACGCACGCCGCCGCCGGCTTTGCAAGCGAGTAGATTAAAGTTTTCAAGACAATGGCCGCCAAGGCATGCTGCCGCAGCGGCATTGGCTCAGGTCACGCCTGACACTAGAATGGCCGATGCGTTGGCTTAATGGCACGGAAAAAATGAGCTGATGCGGGAATCGAGGCATTTCGTCGCCGCAAAGCGCGAATGGACGCGAACGGCGCTTGCCTGCGCGGCGCTCCTACTACTGGCGACGATCCAGACTGCGGCGGCGGAGCCGCGGCGCGTCCTTTTGCTGCACGCGTTCGGCCATCCCTACTCGCCGTGGAGCGATATGGCCGGAAGCTTTCGCGCCGAACTTGTGAAAAAATCTCCGCAGCCGATCGACCTCTATGAGGTCTCGCTCGACACCGCGCGCGTCCAAAATCCGCAGGATGAAGGACCGTTCGTCGAGTATATTCGCGCGCTCCTTGCCGGGCGGAAGCTCGACTTGATCGTGCCGGCGGGCGCTCCCGCGGCATTCTTTATGCAGCGCCATCGCAGCGAATTGTTTCCGGCAGCGCCGATGATGGTCATCGGCGCCGACCTGCGACGGATTCCAGGCGCAACGCTGACCGACAATGACACCGGCGTCCTCTTGGACCTCGACCTTCCCGCTTATCTGAAGAACGTTCTGCAACTATTGCCCGAGACTACCGACGTGGCCGTCGTCGTCGGTAATTCTCCCGTCGAGCGATATTGGACTTCGGAGTTGCACCGCGATTTTCAGCCGTTTGCCGATCGCGTCAAGATCGAGTGGTTCAACGACCTGACCTTCAACGAAATGCTGTTGCGCGCCGCCAGCATGCCGCAGCACTCGGCCATTTTCTGGTTCCTGCTGTCCGAGGACGCGGCCGGCGTGCCCTATGCGCAGGATCGCGCACTCGAGCAGTTGCGGGAAGTCTCTGCCGTGCCTGTTTTCGCCATGGGCGACTACGAGTTCGGCCGGGGCATTATCGGCGGTCCTTTGATGCAGACCCAGGCGCTGGGCCAGGAAGCTGCGGCAGTTGCGCTGCGCATCCTTAAAGGCGAGACGCCGGGGGCTATCGATCCGCCGCCTGTCGTGTTCGGCCCCCCGATGTACGACTGGCGGGAGCTGCGGCGGTGGAACATCAGCGAGAGCCGGCTGCCGCCCGATGCCATCGTGCAATTTCGCGAGCCGAGCGCGTGGGAGCAATATCGCTGGCAAATCGCGCTCATCGCCGCCGTTCTCGCCGCCCAGACATTCCTGATCGTCTATGTCCTCATCCAAAGCCGCCGCAGACGCGCCGCCGAAGCCGAAGCCACGGAGCAACGGCATGAGGTCGCACATTTGATGCGCGTTTCGGTTCTTGGCGAGCTGTCCGGCACGATCGCGCACGAAATCAACCAGCCGCTCACCGCGATCCTGTCGAACGCGCAAGCGGCGCTGCATTTGCTGGCGCAGAAATCGCCCGACCTCGAAGAGGTGCGCGATGCCATCAACGACATCGTTCACGAGGACAATCGGGCCGGCGATGTCATTGCCAGGGTGCGCAGCCTGCTCAGGAAAGGCGAGAGCAAGTCCGAACCGGTCGACCTCAACGAGCTGGTCACCTCGACCATCGCGCTGCTCAACAGCGAGATGATCGGCCGCCGCATCGAGGTGGAGACCGATCTGGCGAGCCGCCTGCCGGCGACGTTCGGCGATCCGGTCCAGTTGCAGCAGGTGCTGCTCAATCTGTTCATGAACGCCATGGACGCGATGGCGCCGACGGCGCAGCCGCAGCGGCGCATCAAGGTCTCCACGCGCGCGATCGAGGCCGATGGCGTCGAGGTGCGGATCAGGGATCGCGGGCCTGGCATCGCGCCGCAGTCGCAGGCGCAATTGTTCAAGCCGTTCTACACCTCCAAGCCTCACGGCCTCGGCCTGGGGCTGACGATCTGCTCGACCATTGCTCAGGCCCATGGCGGCAAGCTCGGCCTGGTCAATCACCCGGATCGGGGCGCGGTCGCGGTCTTGTCGCTGCCGGTGCAGGAGTTCTTGGCGGCGGCCAAATGACGGACGGCGTGTTCACGGTCTTCCTGGTCGACGACGACGCCGGCGTGGTGAAGGCGCTGTCGCGGCTGTTGGGCGCCAAGGGCTATGACGTTCGGCCGTTCGCGTCGGCGGAGGAGTTTCTCGAGGGCCACGACGCGGCAGTCGCCGGCTGTGCCGTCTTCGACGTCGCGATGCCGGGTCTCGACGGCCTGGCGTTGCAGCAAATCTTCACGGCCAGCGGCAATCGGCGGCCGGTCATTTTCCTCACCGGCAAGGGCGATATTCCAAAGAGCGTGCGCGCCATGAAAGCCGGCGCGATCGACTTTCTCACCAAACCGGTGAGCGACAGGAATTTGCTGGATGCCATTGCACGTGCCGAGGGCGTCGATGCCAAAACGCGCCAAACCGGCGCCGAGGTGGCGGCGATCGAAGCCAAAATCGCCACCTTGACGCCGCGGGAACGCGAAGTCCTGACCCACGTTATCGCCGGCCGGCTCAACAAACAGATCGCCGGCGATCTGGGAACGGTGGAAAAGACCATCAAGGTCCATCGCGGACGGATGATGGAAAAACTCGGCGTGCACACGGTCGTCGACCTGGTGCGGCTCGCGGAAAAAGCCGGCATCGCGGCGCACGGCAAATAACGGCTGCGGCGCGGCTATTGGACCATGGCCCAACTCGACGCCGGTCACGACAAGCTCAATATAGCCGTCATGGCGAAAAATCCCCGGTCGATCGCCATTGTCGACGATGACCCCTCAGTGCTGAAAGCCTTGGCCCGCCTTTTGGGCACGCGCTCGTTTGCGACCAAGACCTACATGTCCGCGCCGCAATTCCTCGCCGCGCTGCCGGATGGGCTGCCGGATTGCCTAATCGCCGATCTGCAGATGCCGGAAATGACCGGCTTGGAGCTTCAGCTCACTCTGGCGCGCCGCGGCGTGCAAATCCCGACCATCATCATCACCGCGCATGATGAAGCCGGCATGCGCGAGCGCTGCAAGTCGGCAGGCGCGATCGCCTATCTGGCGAAGCCGGTCAACGACACATCGCTGTTCGCTGCCATCGATTCCGCGGGCAAACGATCCTAGGCTAAGCCGCCTTCAATACAGCGCCGTGCCGGGGACGAACGCGTCGAACGCCGCCCAGAACTGAGCGCGGTAGCGGTCCTGCTCCATGAGCAATTCGTGCTGGGCGCCGACCACGACCAGATGCGCGCCGGCGCGCAGGTGCGTGGCGAAATCCTCGATGGCCGTATTGGAGACAATGGCGTCGGCGCCGGCGGCGATGATCAGGATCGGTTGGCGGATATGCGCCGGATAGCTGCGCTCGCGCATCATCCGCATGGTGCGGAAAGCGGCGTCGGTCCAGGCCACGGTCGGCGCGCCGAGCGCCAGCTCGGGCGCCGCTTCGAGCACTGCCTGATTGCGCGCGTAACGCACCGGATCGGATGTGAGAACGTTGCCGACGAAGGGTTTTGCCTCCATGACGCCGACCTCGCCCTTCGGCACATACATGCTGCCGAAGCCGGCGATGCGCAACGCGCGCACCAGAACTTTCGCCGTCGTTGTCGCCGGGAAGCCCTGCAGGTCGATCAGCGGCGCGGCGAGCACCATGCGGTCGAACCAGCGGCGGCCGCGATAGGCGGCGCGAATGAGCACGGTGGCGCCGGTGGAATGGCCGAGCGCGAACAATGGCGGCGGACAATCCGGCAGCACGATCTCGCGCATGAACGTGTCGAGGTCGCTGTCGTATTCGGCAAAGTCACGCACGTATCCTTTATGGCGATCGCCGAGCATGCGCTCCGACAGGCCTTGGCCACGCCAATCGAGCGCGGCGACGGCAAAGCCGCGCGACCGCAAATCGCGCACCGTCTCGAAATATTTTTCGATCCACTCGGCGCGGCCCTGCAGAACGACCACTGTGCCCTTGCGCCCGGCCGGCGGCAGCCAGCGGGCAAAGCGCAAGCTCACGCCGTCGGGCGTTTTCAACTCGCCGGTGACGAAATTGTCCGGCGCCGGATTGGCGGGGATGGAGAAGAGTTTCATGAGGACCTAGCGGCTTGACGGTTATAACAGTCCGTCGCCACCGCTCAACCAATCCAATCCCGTCATCCTGAGGTGGCCGCGAAGCGGCCCTCGAAGGATACAGCCGAGGCGCTGTGGCCGTCGCCCTTCGAGGCTCGCTTCGCTCGCACCTCAGGGTGACGGACCAAATTACAGAGGCAAAATTTCTTGCGTATTCTCAATATTTTGCGACCCCTTGCGCGATTTAGGGCATCCACCCATATCAAATCTGCGCAGGCCGCTTAGCGGATGCGCATGTCTAGGCCAGGTCCATCCGGACGGGCCAACCGCATGTCGCTCAAGGAGGATATGCCATGCGAACTTACGATCTAGCTCCCCTTTATCGTTCCACCGTCGGCTTCGACCGGCTGTTCTCGTTGCTCGATCAGGGCCTCGAGGGCGCCGCTCCCGGTTATCCGCCCTACAATATCGAGCGGACCGGCGAGAATGCGTACCGCGTATCGGTCGCGGTCGCGGGCTTCAATGAGCCGGAGCTGTCCATCGTGGCCAAAGAGAACACGCTGACCATCCGCGGCGAGAAAAACGCCAAGGAGGAAGGCAAGAGCGGCGAAGTGCTCTATCAGGGCATCGCGGCGCGCACCTTCGAGCGCGTGTTCCAGCTCGCCGATTTCGTCCAGGTGAAAGGCGCGAGCCTCGAGAACGGTCTCCTGCACGTCGACCTGGTGCGCGAGATCCCCGAGGCCAAGAAGCCGCGCTCGATCCCGATCGGCAACGGCAAGATCGTCGAAGCTCAGAAGCAGGCCGCGTAAGCAGCGCTGCTAGTCGTTAAAGGGAGCGCCCCGGTTTTCCGGGGCGCTTTCGATTCATGCGTCTTTCTTTTTTCCCCCTCAAATCAATTTGGCATCCAAGGTGATCGCGGCGTTGAGGACTTTTGAGACCGGGCAGTTCTTCTCGGCCTCGCCAGCCATGCGGGCAAATGCGGCTGCGTCCAGGTTCGGCACTTGACCGCGCAAGGTCAGGGCCGACTTGCTGATGCGAAAACCCTGGCCTTCGGGCTCGAGCGTGACCGCGGCCTCGGTGGTGAGCTCGGTCGGCGTAAAGCCGCCGGCCTGCAGCCCGAACGCCAGCGCCATGGTGAAGCAGCCGGCATGGGCCGCGGCGATGAGCTCCTCGGGATTGGTGCCCTTCTCGTTTTCGAACCGGGTCCGGAACGAATACGGCGTGTCGGCGAGCACGCCGGAATCGGTGGAAAGATTGCCGCTGCCGGCACGACCGGTGCCGCGCCAAACCGCTTTTGCCTTTCGGATCATGGGACGTCTCCTTGCTGTCGCGTCGACGTTAGAGTCAATCAGACTTCGGCGACATCGATGATGGCTTCGGCAAAGGCGCGCGGCGCCTCTTGCGGCAGATTGTGCCCGATGCCGCCCGAAATGGTCCGGTGCGAATATTTGCCGGAGAATTTCTTGGCGTAGGCGCTGGGCTCGGCGTGCGGCGCGCCGTTGGCGTCGCCTTCCATGGTGATGGTCGGCACGGTGATGACCGGAGCCGCGGCAAGCTGCTTTTCCACATCGTCGTATTTCGCCTCGCCTTGCGCCAGGCCGAGCCGCCAGCGGTAATTATGGATGACGATGGCAACGTGATCCGGGTTATCGAACGCCGCCGCGGAGCGATCGAACGTGGCGTCGTCAAAATTCCACTTCGGCGAGGCGATCTGCCAGATCAGCTTGGAAAAATCGTGCCGGTATTTGTCGTAGCCGTCGCGGCCGCGGTCGGTGGCGAAATAATATTGATACCACCATTGCAGCTCGGCCTTCGGCGGCAGCGGCGCCTTGCCGGCCGCCTGGCTGCCGATCAGATAACCGCTCACCGAGACCAGCGCCTTGCAGCGCTCCGGCCATAGCGCCGCGACGATGTCGGCCGAGCGCGCGCCCCAATCGAACCCGCCGATGGTGGCTTGCTGGATCTTGAGCGCGTCCATCAAGGCGATGACATCGAGAGCGACCACCGCCTGCTGGCCGTTGCGGACCGTGTCGCTTGAAAGAAAGCGCGTCGTGCCGTAGCCGCGCACATAGGGAACGATCACCCGGTAGCCCGCCGATGCCAGCAGAGGAGCGACATCGACAAAACTGTAAATGTCGTAGGGCCAGCCGTGCAGCAGAATGACCGGCGGCCCGCCGGCGGGGCCGGCTTCGGCGTAGCCGATATTGAGCACACCGGCGTCGATCTGCTTGAGCGGGCCGAACGAGATGTTTGCTCCCGGCTTGATCTCCGGCAGCGCCTTCGCGCTTGCCTTGATAGCTTGCGCGCTTGCCGAACCGACCATGCCGAATTGGGCGGCGGCGAAGGTCATGGCCGCAGCGCCGAACAAACGGCGGCGTTGATGATCGACGTCTTCCGACGTTTTGATCTTGTCCATGCGAATCTCCTTAAGCTTCGATGGTTGCGTAGCGGATCAGCCGAACGTGAACGAGAAAGTCTCCACGCCCGGGTCGAGAAACTCGATTTCGAACTGACGATCGGCGATCGGTTTTTGTTGCCGGATCAGCTGATACAGCCGCTGTTCGCTCGCCGTGCCGTTGCCTTGTTCGTCGACGTCAACGCCGTGAGCCGCGCCCGGCGGCTGTCCGTCGATCAGAACGCGAAATTTTATGGCTGTTCCCGGCGCCGCCGGGCCCATGACGAGATGAAGATCGCGAGCGTGAAAGCGGTACGCGATGCGTCCATTGGGCTTGTTCAGCGCGGCGGCCTGGTTCTTGAACGTCCAATCCCCGGACAGCGCCCAATCGTTCAGGCGCAGCCGCGAAGGAAGCACATAGGCGCGAGGCTGGTCCAAGATCGCGCCTCCCGGCGACGTGAAATTCTGGGTGCGCCTGTAGCCGACATAATTTTCCGGCGACTTCAGGTCGCTCCAATCGGCGGCCGCTTCAACACCGCGGGGGTCGACCGAAACCGGCTCATGACTGACGTTGGCAACTCCCGCCTCGGCGAGTAGTTCCTGAATGACCATTTCCGACTCTTGGTAGGCGCCCTCGCCCGAATAACGATGGCGAACGCGCCCCTGCGCATCGACGAAATACAGCGCCGGCCATTCGATGTTATTGAATCCCTGCCAAATGACATGGTCGTTGTCGATCGCGACCGGGTAGTCGATGCGCATGGCTTTGACGGCCCGGCGGACATTGTCGGGGTCTTTTTCGAATGCGAACTCCGGCGCGTGGATGCCGATCACCACCAGGCCAAGCTTGCGATATTTCTCGTCCCAGGCGCGCACATAGGGCAGCGTGCGCCGCCAGTTGATGCAGGTGTAGGTCCAGAAATCGACGACGACGACTTTTCCGCGCAGCGCCGGCGCCGTGAGCGGGGGCGAATTGAGCCACGCGTCGGCGCGATCGAGAGAGGCCAACTCCGATTGACTGGAGACTTGCGCGTTGGGGAAGCCATGAATGAAGGGCACCCCTGCAGACGCCGCCGAGTCGGGCGCGTTCAATCCCTGCACATAGGCCGCAATCGGAGCCCCGATCGCCACGGCGAGGACTGCGACTGCCAACAGCTTGTTTGTTTGCATCGATGAATGCCTTCCGATGCTTCGACCGCAAACCGCTTCCTGCTTCAGACATTTTGCGCAAAGCCGCGGGAAATGCCCGCTAGCAGGTCCGCGCTCAAAAGCCTTGCTCGACCCTTTGGTTGTAGCCAAGACTGCCGCCGCCGGTGAGCGCCGGATCGTTCCTATCGACGGTCACGCGGTTCTGCGGCGCCGCCGTTGGCGCGTAGAAACTTTTAATGTGAGTTGCGGGCTGCCGGGCGGATGCGGGCGACGTGATGACAAGCATCGCCGCGGCGACGACCATGGCGAGCCGGGCCGCGGCAACGGCGCCGAAGAAATGGCGGCTTCGATGGTCGATCTGTTTGGAACTGCCGATCTTGTTCATGGCAAATCCCTGTTCATGGCAAATCCTTGTTCGTGGCAAGTCCTTGTTCATGGAAAGTCACCATGCCTCGAGTGCATCGTCGCATTTACGAGAGGCGGCGAGCACACCACGCGCCGTCGCTTGCTTGCGAGCACGATCGTTCTCCCTGACGACAATCCTGTTACCAGTCTCCGTTCACCGCTTCTGGTACGAGTGAAAAATGTAATCTTTTGACGCCACGACCGTGTGGCACGCGAACCCGCAATTGACGGTGCCGCTGGCATCGGGCGCAAACGTGTCGGACGCGGGATTGTAGTCGAACACGGCGTAGGCCCAGCCCTTGGTGTCCGGGAATCTCTTGGTGTCCTTCTCAATCAAAAAGACGTCTTGCAAGGTGCTCGGCACATTCACCGCAAAGGGGGACTCCATCATCTTTTTCGGCTTCCACTCGATCTTCGCGATCTTGGAGCCGTCGGGGAACGGCTGGCCGTTGCCGGGAACGCCGGCCTTGTAGGCGTCGATCATGATCGGATTGGCGACCATCACCTTGAGCAGCTCGTCGGTCTGACTGACGGCGACAACCTGCCAGTCTTCGTATCCCCTGAAATCGGCGAACGGCAGCCCACCCGGCAGTTGCAGCGTGTACTTGTCCTGCGCCGCAACGGCGATACCGCCCAAGGCGGCGAGCGATGACGCGACCACAACCACCGGGATGCGCGGCATGATGAGCCTCCATGTTGAGGCCTTTAGCTTTTTCGGCCTCGCAATTAATGGTCGAGTTGCGCGAATAATCAGCCCGATCAAGCCCGGTGAGCTGAACGTCTTGGTATGACATCTTGGCGACGAACGCTGCGCCGCGAAAGCCGTCGGCGGCGTCTGCGTGATCAAAAAGAAATCAAAAGAAGGTGACGACGAAGGGGCATCGCTCTCCATCCGCCACCGCGATAGCGGGGGAGGGGGACCACCCTGCGAAGCAGGGTGGTGGAGGGGGCGCAGGCCTCAACGCGACGCAGGAGTCGCCAGGATACGCCGATTTCAAGTTTGCTCGTTTCTCTTCCACGCGCGAGCGAAGCAAATTCATCGCAATCAACTTTTTGCACCGACAACGAAGTTTTGAGTCATGCGCCCCCTCCACCACGGTTCGCTCGCTACGCGAGCTCCAGTGGTCCCCCTCCCCCGCTATCGCGGTGGCGGAAAAAAGCGAGCGCGCTCCGGCATCGCCAACGGGCGGCTTTATTTTTCGGTCCACAATGTCAAACAGCGACGCACCCTTTCGTCAGCACCGCAAGCCCGGCAATGACGACGCGCAACTGCATTCCCGCGATGCGACTAGCATCCGGGTCTGCCTTCACGCTTCAATAAAGCTTGCCTCATACGGACGGGAGGCAACGTCTTTGCTCCCCAAAAGAGGGAGGCGGAGCGCCGAACGGCGCACCAACGGTTGCCACGCCTCGATGTGCAGGCGCAGCCGCGGCCCAATAAATAAGCGGACCGCTCGCCTTTCGGCGCTCCTCCGCGGTCATGCGCCGGGATACCCGACTCGGCCTGGGCCGCGCTTCCTGGAATCACCGGATGCAAACGGGAGGACCCTCTCCGGCACCAGTGCAGCGAGCACCTCGCAGTCCGGCACGCGCCGGACGGGCTGATACCCAAACCGCCTGCAGGCTAAGACGACGAACTCCGCCCGCAGGAACCGCACCCGCTCCGTCAGTCGGCGTCACCGGTTGACGTCCCTTACGACGAGCGGGATGGACGCCGTTAATCAAATCCGCAACGTGCCGTCAAAGGCTTTTCGATTTATGCAGACAAATCGCGGGGTTGCGCGGCGCGATTGCGGCCGCGCGCCAGCCCGGACGCGTTTCACTCCATTCTAAAGATTCGCAAAGGCGAAGTTGTGCCTGTCAATCAAGGCTTTCTTTGCTTTTGCGAATCTTTGCGGGGCTGCGCGGCGGCGTGCGAATTGCACGGCGCGTAGGATGGGTGGAGCGAAGCGATACCCATCAAGTTCCCCGTAGACAAGATGATGGGTTTCGCAAGAGCTCAACCCATCCTACGCGCTACGCGCTCCCATTAGGGCTCAAAGACTGGTCCGGGATTACACATTAAGCCTGTGATCCAACAAATTACCGTTCTCGATTTTTGAGGAGCAGGCCGGCCAATGCTTTCGACGTCTTCCCATTTATAAAATTCAACCATGTTGCTAATCGCGTCTCTAACCAACACGCCTCGATCGAAATTGCGCAAAAATATGCGAAGCTCGTTGTGATCAGCTTTCTTCAGGCGAAAAACATATGGCTGATCGACGCGAGCTAGATCGTTTCCAGCATCGACGGAGCCATATAAAAACATGCCAATAACTACGGGTGGTCCCAACCGAACCAGTTGCGCGACCCAAGACCAAAATGGCTCTTCTATCTTGTCTTTTGAAGGAATCCAAGACCGCCAAATTTTTGACCACGCGATAAGCGCAATTCCAAGGGCGCTGATTGCGCTGAAGTAATTAAGCGGCCAGGAAAAAAATGCCGTGGCCGTTCCGAAGATCGCAAATCCTATACCTGGTTCAATCCAGCTCTTCCAATTTCTCCAATCTCTTTTCGGAATTGCCGCAGAGACTTCTTCGTCTTTTAGCCGCCACCAATTGCCCGAACCATACAAAAACAGTACCGCGAGAGGCAACCAGAGCACACCATTTGCGAGATAATCGGTGGTTGTCAGGAATGTCTGAAATTGACTACCGATGCTCCAAAAATATCCATATTCATGGCTCACGGACATAGCAAGAAGAGCCACAGATATTGAACCAACAATCGCTGCAAAATTTTCCAAAAATGCTTTCACGCTCGCACTCTCTATTCGTCAACGAGGGCTGGGCCAGCTCGCGTAGGGCGGGTTAGGCGAAGCCGTAACCCGCCGCCTTTGCGCGGCGTCAATCCCGACGCCCGTTTAGAGACTCAATGAGCCGCTTCGTGTGCGCTTGAATTTTTCAATGACCATGTCGGCGCCGCTTTGCAACAGCTTGTCGAGCGTCGAATCGGTCAGCGCGGCGATCACTTTCAACTCGCGCCATTTCTCGACTTGCAAATAGACCACGGCGCTTTTTCGGCCGCGTCGCGTTAGCGGCCTGATCGTGCCCGGTTTCGCTGAGCGCGCCATGCTGCGTTTGGTAAGGCTTCCACTGAGGTAGTCAAGGAATTGCAAGGCCTTAAGCATTGCGCTATAACTCAATTACTACCACTGCTTGGTCTCAAGCACTTGCACAACACGGGTCCGGCACGCCATGGGAGCAAATCCGATTGACGAACATTTCGGTGCTCGCATTAGTATGCGCCGGACCATGTTGCGCGTGAGCCAGCGAAGGGTCGCCGATGTCCTCGGCGTATCGCTTGCGCAGATGCAAAAATATGAGAATGGCACCAGCCGGCTCAGCGTCAGCCGCCTGTGCGCCATTGCGGCCGTTCTCGATGTGGCGCCGGAATTCTTCTTTGCGGGCGCGCCGCCGGCGCGGCGCGCAGCGAAAATCAAAAAATCGCCGATGATCGACTTTTTGGATACATTCCCCGACGCCACCGATGACTACACTTTGGTCCGCTCATACCTGCGAATCAAGGATGCCAAAATGAACCGGCATATCGTTGCTCTTGTTCGAGCTATCGCAGGGGACTGACCGCAAGCTTTTAAGCGAGCGTGGAGGCAAACACCGGATGTCGCCTTGCTCATCCGGGCTAGGCTTGCTGAAATACCCGATAGAGTTCAATGGTTGCGACGCTCTTGCTCAACACGCAATGCGTGATAAAAATGGGGAAGCACAGATCGCGCGGGGGCTAAATTGTCAGAGGGGAAATTTGCTCTCGGTGGTCTCGCCGTATTTGCCGCGTGGATCTTTGTGGGTTTGCCGCTGATGTACCATCCCCCAGAAGCAAATGAGTTTTTGGGTCTCGGCCCCCACGGCTGGATAGCCGTAGGCACGTTGATTTTAGCGGCAGTAACGCTTTTTCTGGGCTTGGTGGGCCTGCAACAAATCGCGGCAGCAAGAGAGGAAGCCAGGAGTAACCGAACCCTAACGGTAGTCGACCGATATGATTTTGATCCTATATTGGACGGATGTCTTAAGAGACTGCGAGCTGCGCGCGAGGCCAAAACGCCGCCGATTCGGGGGGATGTTGTCACCTTATTGAACTACTTAGAATCCATCGCAATTGGTATTAACAAAGGCATCTACGATGAAGATTTGGCCGCGGAACACATGAAATATATAGTGGTAGAGACATATAAGCGCTATCTAGGGCCGAACGCCCCGCCCATTGTGGAGGTCGATCCGTCGAACTATATTCCTCTAGAGGGCTTGTATACGAAGTGGTCACAGTCCTAGAATACCTTTCGTTATGTAGCCCGCAGGAGGTCGTGCCATGACAGGCGAGACCAAAGATTGACCTCAAAAGCCCGGCCGATGCGCCGGGCTTTTTGCTGCGCGCTTTCTTCGCCCGCCAAAGCGGCACGCAAATCGCTTTTTGATCACGCACCCATCGTTTTCTGCTGCGGAACAGTGGCCCGGAATTCGGCCGCGCTCGTCACCAAGTGTCGTGCCCTGGTTTGCAGGGAGGACCGGACGGCAGACAAGCGGTACTGCAAGATGGGCCACCGGACGGCGGGCAATAGCCGGTGGTGATGGTGCCGCCCGCATTACCGATGGCGATGGCGCCCCCCGTACTATAGGTCGCCGGATCGGCATGGCCGGTGCCGCGATGCACGGTCGCGGCCGATGCCGTCAACGCGGTGCCGAGAACGATGGCGGCGGCCAGCGCCGTTGTTGTCCTGCACAACATTTTCGTATCTCCGGGTTGAGCTGTCGCGGCTAAATGCCCAACGGGCTGGCGACCGCGGCCCCCTCACGCCTTGCGGATAGATGGGGATGGGGACCGATGACGCCAAGAGATAGAGGTCGTCTCGATCGGCAGGACAACGGGCGCGACCAACCGCGACGGTCGCGCCCGCGCTCTTCAGACGGACAACGCGATTGTTGCCGTCGTGACCCGAAGCGTCCGGTGCCTCAGTCCAACCGGGTGCCGTGATGAGCCGAGTGCTTGCCCGCATACAGATAGAGCGACCGCGGGGTTTGCGCCGCCTGCTTATTGGCGGCTGCGGCTCTATTGGCGGTTGCGGTTTTATTGGCGGCTTCGGCTTTTTCTTCCGCCGCCCACGATCCCGCTTTTTGCTCACCCGTACCCTCATAGTAGAACGGCATCATGCTGCCGGTGTGATCGCGGGACTGGGCGGACGCCGGCAGCGCGCCGGCCGTAACGATCGCGGCGAGAGCTAACGCGGCTGACAGGTATGTGTTGGCACTTGCGAAATTCTTCATCGTACATCTCCCATTGATGGCTATCGGCCCACGTTTGCGAGAGAGCCGGACGCAGCTTCCGGCTGCGGCGCCATTGTCCTCGGAGATGTGACCGCCGATGCGGTTCGATTAGTGAGCGGATTGGAAACAGCTTATGCGGGCGCAGTGAACAATCGGAACTGGTCTGCGCCGCGTGGTCATGATTGACCGTTTCGTCCTGGTGAACAGTCCATTCAAAAACTGCCCGATTAAACATTCCGGACACTGATCCTATTTGCCCGCACAACGGGCGACGCGGGCATCCTGCCCCCGATCGCCCGGCAAGCGGGAGAAAGACCATGATTGGCAGGTCAAAACTCGCATTCGTTGCGGCAGCCGGCACAGTGAGCGCGGCATCGCGGGCATTCGTTGCCTACGTTCGCAACGTCGACTCGCTCCTGTTCAGGATCGTGGAACGTCTGTACGACGCCCACACCAGGAGGGTTCAGATGCGCCTGGCGCCGACAAAGTGGCTGGATTGAGCGGGCGTAGCCCGGATTGAGCGAGCGTAGCCCGGATTGAGCACTTGCGAAATCCGGGATTGTGCCGCGAGGCCTGCCCCGGATTTCGCTTCACTCAATCCGGGCTACGTGTACCGCTCATCCCACCTTCTCCCCAACGAAATCCGTCAGCTCCTTGCGCGTCATATCCGGCGCGAACCAGATGAAGAGCGGCGCCAGCATCAGGAAGGATAGTGCGAGCAGTGGTAGCCCGGCGGCGATGGAATAAGCGGTGGCGATCCAGCCCATGATCATCGGCGCCAGCGATGCGGCCGCGAGCCCGAAGGTGAACGAGGCGCCCACCGCGGTGCCGCGGATTTGGGTCGGGAAGAGTTCGGCGGTGTAGCCCAGGCCGGTGCCGAAGCTGCCGGTGATCAGGAAGTTCGTCGCCAGCCCCACCCAGAACAGGCTCGACGGATCGTCGAGGTGGCCCATGGTCACCAGCAGAATTGCGGCCGGCACCGCGAAGGCCGGGATCACCCAGCGCCGGCCGTAGAGGTCGCACAGATAGCCGCAAATCCAGTAGGCGAAGATGGCGCAGAACATCCAGGCCGAGAGGTATTTGCTCATGGCCGGGAAGCCGAGATGTTTTTCGTTGGCGAGATAGAACGGCATCCACGCCGACCAGCCGATCCAGGTGAACAGATAGAAGAAGTAGACCAGCGAGGCGATCAGCATTTCGCGCGGGTATTGTCGGACCGGCGCGAAGATGTCGAGCTGCTTCTTCAAACCCTCCTTGAGCATCGCCGCGGTGACGCGCTCGTAGCGCGGGCTTTCCTTGATGCCGATGCGGATCCACAACACCAACAGCGCCGGCAAAATGCCGAGGAAGTAGAGCGAGCGCCAGCCCCACAGCGGCACCACGACCAGGGCTGCGAGCGAGCACAGCATGTAGCCGAGCGGATAGCCGCCGACGAGGCCGCCGAGCGCGGTGGCGCGCCATTTGGTCGGCGCCGTCTCGGTCACCATCAGCATGCCGACCGGGTTTTCGCCGGCAAGGCCGATGCGGGTGATCGAGCTCCAGATCAGCAGCGTGATCCAGCCGGTCGAGAAGCCGGTGAGCCCGGTGAACAGCGCATAGACCAGGATCGACCAGATCAGCGCCGGGCGGCGGCCATAAAGATCGGCCAGCACCGGAAAGAGGAACGTTCCGATGAGCCCGATCCAGCGCGAGATCGTGGTCACCGTGCCCATGATGGCGGGCGTGATGCCCCATTCCTTGATGAGGATCGGCGTCACCAACTGCATGATGGTGGCTTCGTAGATGTCGAACGCCCAGCCGAGGATGCAGATCGTGAGCACAAGCGCGCTATAACTGGTCCAGCGCTCGCTTGACGTGAGGGGCGGCCCAACAGCGGCCGACGCGATTGTGGTCGTAGCCATGTCGTGTTTCCCTTCCCGAGAGTTCCGCTCTGCGGCGGATGCGTAAGGCTGCGCTTGGCGCCGGTATCCGGTCAAGGCATGTAGGGCGGATTAGCGTAGCGTAATCCGCCTTTCGATCGCCGAGCGGCGGCGGATTACGCCTTCGGCTAATCCGCCCTACTTTTCGAGGAATCCCGACAACACCTTAACCACCGCATCCGGCTGCTCAAGCTGCGGCAGATGTCCGGCACCTGCGATCATCTCCACCCGCGCACCCGAAATCTGCTTCGCAAACTCCCGCGCATAAATCGGCGCAATGATGCGGTCGCCATCGCCCCAGACGATCAGCGTCGGCGCCGCGATGCGGTGGCTGCGCTGGGCAAAACCGCGGTCGGCGATCGGCCAGACGAATTTGCCGGTGCAGGCTTGCGACCAGATGAATTGCGCCAAAATCTCGACGCGGTCGGCGGCGTCTGGCGGCGCGTCGAAGAAATGCTTTGCCACTTCGCTCTCGGGATCGGCGAACAAAAACGACCGGCGCGTCTTGCTGGGCAAAACCATCCAGTTCTGCACCGGACGATCGTCGAGCCACAGGCCGACCGGATCGATCAGCGCCAGGCGGCCGACCGACTTTGGGCTTGAGGCGGCGATTTCGGCGGCAAGCAGGCCGCCGAAGGAGTGGCCGGCGACCGCCGGCGCCGTGAGCTTGAGCGCGTCGAACAGCTCGGCGTGATAGACCACCAGGTCGAGCCAGCTGTCGAGCGCGTGCGCCGCTTCGGTGTCGCCGCGGCTGGTGCCGGGAAATTTCGGCGCATAGACGGTGTTTTGCGCGGCAAGCCGCGCCACGAAGGCGCGGTCGGGCGCCAGCCCCCAAGGGCCGTGCAGATAAACCAGCGGCGGGCCATTGCCGGCGACTTCGACCTCGGTCTCGATGCGGCCCTGCCAGAGTTTCAGCCTGCGTGTTTCCGCGCTCGCCATACCCACTCTCCGCGCGTCAGGATGCGGCGGCCATGGCAGGAGCGGCGGCGCGCTTTTTCTTCAGGCGCTCGGGCCACCAATGGTCCTCGTATTTGTCGTCCCATTGATCGGCCAGATAGGGCAGCACCTCGCGCGCGAACAGGTCGATGTTGCGCTTGCACAATGCGGTCGGCATCGAGCCGAAGTGCAACAGCGCCAGCAAATGCCCCATACGCAATTCCTTGATGCCGTCGAGCAATTGCTCGCGCACGGTTTTGGGCGAGCCGACCACCACATAGCCGCGCTCATAAAAATCCTTGGCCTTGAGCTCGAGCGGATTCACCGCGGCGCGCGGATTGCTTTTGAGAGTCTGCACCAGCGCGCCGTATTCGAGGCAGCCCGGGATCGCCAGATAGTGCTGCGGCGAGTACAGCAGCTTGTGAAAGAAATACTCGGCGTGCGCGGCGTAAAGGTCTTCCGCCTCGGCGTCGGTCTCGGCGACGCCGATGAGCTGCAAAAAGCTCAAGCGATACGGATTGTCGTCGCGGCCGTTGCGCACCGCGTGGTCCCAATAGCGATCGGTCACCGCCTTGGCATTCTTGGCGCCGAAATAGCTCAAGTGGCAGAAACAGTGGTCGTGCTCGACGACATATTGGGCGGTGGAGGAAAAGCCGGAGCCCGGAATCCACACCGGTGGATGCGGCTGCTGGATCGGCCGCGGCCAGAGATTGACCATGCCGAGCTGATAATGCTTGCCGTTCCAGGCGAAAACCTCGCGCGCCGACCACGCCTTGAGCACCAGCGCCAGCGCCTCGCGGAAGCGCTCGCGCTGCTCGATCGGCACGATGCCGTTACTGATCACCGCGTCCGACGGCAGGCCGGTCGGAAATCCGGCGACCAGCCGGCCGCCGCTGATGCAGTCGAGCATGGCGTATTCCTCGGCGATCCGCGTCGGCGGCGTCGTCGACGGCAAGGTCGAGCCGAGCTGGACGATGGCGATGTTGCGGCCGTTGGTCTCTTTCGCCAGCACCGCGCCCATGAGGCTCGGATTGGCCATGAAGCCATAGACGTTCTGGTGATGCTGGTTGGTGCAGACGCCGTGAAAGCCGGCCTTCGCCGCGTACAGCAACTCGTCGAGGGTGGCGTTGTAGTACTCGCCGACCTTCTCGGAGTCCGCGACGTCGAACCACGGCGGATCGATGAAAGCGGAGTCGTAGCGCGAGACGAAATCGGCGGGCAGATCCCGATACGGCATCAGGTGGAACATGCACACTTTCACGGCGGCACCTCCCGAAGGAATTTCTCCGTATGCTAAGGGGCAACGCGGGCGATGACCAGCGGCGCGGCGCGCGCCAGCCATGCGGGCGCCTTTGCCGACCGGCTATTGCGGCGGGCTCGTCGGCGCACCAATATGCCGACGTGATCGCAAGATTCATGTCGTGAGCGGCGGTGCCATGGGCGTACTCATCGACGGCAAATGGAACGACGGCGAACTGCCGCAAGAGACAAGCCAAACCGGCCAATTCAAGCGCGTGGACAGCGTCTTTCGCGATCGCATCACCGCGGACGGCTCGTCGGGCTTCAAGGCCGAGCCCGGCCGCTATCATCTTTATGTGGCGCACGGCTGCCCGTGGGCGCATCGCACGCTGATCTATCGCGCGGTCAAGAAGCTCGAGGGGTTGGTTTCCGTCGCCTATTCGATCCCCGGCCTCAAGCAGTACGGCTGGACGTTCGAACGCGACCCGCGTTACCCGGATTGCATTCCTGACGAGGTCAACGGCTTCCACTATCTGTACGAAGCCTATGTGGCGAGCAACCCGGCCTATACCGGCAAGGTCACGGTCCCGACATTGTGGGACAAGAAGGAGAAGCGCATCGTCAACAACGAGTCGTCCGAAATCATCCGCATATTCAATTCCGAATTCAACGCCATCACCGGCGATCGCACGGATCTTTATCCGCAGGCGTTGCGGGCCGAAATCGACGCCGTCAACGAGCGCGTCTATCACAACGTCAATAACGGCGTTTACCGTTCAGGCTTTGCGAAAACTCAAGCCGCCTACGAGGAAGCCCACGACGGCTTGTTTGCAACGCTCGACTGGCTGGAGACGCGGCTGTCGCGGCAACGCTATCTGGTCGGCGGCCAGATCACCGAAGCCGACTGGCGGCTGTTTCCTACGCTGGTGCGCTTCGACGTCGCCTATTTCTCGCTGTTCAAATGCAACAGGCAGCGCATCGCCGATTATCCGAACCTGTCGAACTACATGCGCGACCTCTACCAGATGCCCGGCATCGCCGGCACCGTCACGGCGCGCTATTACGTCATCAATTACTATTCGATCGCCAAGGTGAACCCGACGATGATCGTTCCCAAAGGCACCCCGGTCGATTTCGGCCAGCCGCACGATCGCGCGCGATTGGCCGCCTGAATTAGCTGGCTACGTTAAAAACATTCGAGGAGGAAGACGTGCTGGAACTCTATCACAACATTAATTCGGTCTGCGCCCAGAAGGTGCGCATCGCGCTCAAGGAAAAGGGCCTGGAGGTCACAGAGCATCTGCTCACGCTGCAAGGCGACCAGAACGACCCGGCGTATATGAAGCTCAATCCGAACGGCGTGGTGCCGACCTTGGTGCATGACGGCCACGTCATCATCGAATCCTCGCTGATCCTCTACTACATCGACGAGGCGTTCCCCGATCCGCCGCTGATGCCGAAGACACCGGCGGCGCGGCATCGCGTCCGCCTCTACAACAAGCTGATCGACGAATACATGCACAACGCCTGCACCATCATGACCTTCGCCACGGCATTCCGGCCGCGGTTTCTCAAAATGGCGCGCGAGCAATGGCTCGCCGAGATCAACAAGGCGCCGCTCAAGCGCCGGGCCGAGTACAAACGCAGTGTCATCGAGCACGGCCTCGACTCGGAGTTCGTTATCGACGCGCTCGGCCAGCACCGTAAAATGATCTCCTGGATGGCCGACGACCTCAAGCGCGGCCCTTATCTCGCCGGCGACACTTTCAGCAATGCCGATTGCGCAGTGATCCCGTACATCCTGCGCCTCGAACTGCTCAAGCTTGGCGCGATGTGGCAGCAGGAACCGGCGATCGTCGACTGGTGGGGCCGCGTGCGGGCGCGGGATTCGGTGAAGTCCGCGATCTTCGATCGCATGCAGGAGGCCGACTGGGCGCCGTTCAAGAACCTGGCGCCCGACCCTTGGCCGAAGGTGCAGACGCTCCTGCAAGCGGCGTGATATATTTGGCTAGCAATAACTTAGCGTTCTTGCGACGCATGCGCGCCCGAGCTATGCCACGCCATTCCTAAAAACGGACCGCAAAACATCAAACCGGAAAAGTTTGCCCGCTTCGGTTCGGAGCACTTCGGCGGTTTCATGCGCACCATATAAAAAAGGCAAGCGGAACGCCGACAGACGGGTAGTCCACGAGCCGCGCCACGTGAACGAATGTCACCACTCGCCCGCGCTTCGGGCGCGGCGCGACCCCTTCGGGGGCCGCTCATCTGTCGGTGTTCCACCGCGGCACTTGCGGCAGCGACCGAACGCCGCCGCTCAACTCCAGCTACGCGCTTCCTGGGACGGAACTAAGTAGGAGCGGGTGTTACCCGCTCCCGGCCGTCCCCAAGTGTGGCGGGTTGCCCCGCAGTACCGGTCGTAGTGCCGGACGGGCGTACTGCCCCGAGCCGCCCGGGAGCGCAGCTGACGAGGCCGCGCTCGCGGGAAGCGCTCTTGCTCCGCCAACCGGAATCGCCGGATGGCGTCCTTTTAAGGAAGCAAGATTCGTCGTTCGTAACTGAAATAGTGATATCCGTCAAGTGAAGAGCGACTTAATCAGCGCTCTCAGGCGCATCTTGTGACCTGGCAAGGGTTTGTCACTGTTATATTGACACTGGTCTCTTCTTATGATACACAGCTCCCATGATTCACATCTGGCGTTTGAGCGAGGGCGGCGAAGACAATCTCGGGCTCGCCTGCACAAAGGATGGCTTGGTATTGGGCCGCACGCCGCTAGTCGAGCGGCGGGACCTGTATTTCTTCGTTCGCGAGAGGAGCGAAATCGAACGGTTACTGCGCCGCGCCTATCGGACTGACTTAACGGTCGACCGGCTGATGCATGGGCTGGCGAGCGTCGCCTCAGCCTTAAACGCGAATGATCTGTGCTTGGCCTGCATAGCCGCTGTTCATCTGAAGCTTCCCGACTTGCCCGACCGAACCGCGCGCGACGACATGGAGGCGGAGGATAATCTCATTAAGTCCTCCAATTGCGAGTCAGGCCTGCCTCCCCGTGAAATTCATAAAGCGAGCCCAGACGATCCGAAACATCCTGGTTGGCCGGCCGGAACGGAAGGCGGGATTGGCGGCGAATTTCGTCCGAAGGACGGCTCGGAAGCTTTACTCACGCAAGAGATCAAAGACCGCATCAACCGAAGGAAATTTCGGCTCAACATGGTTGCGGCCCTGCACATCGGTGTTGACGCTTTGGCCAATCTCATCCCAGGTGTTGACGTTGCGGCGGACGTGGCGATGGCGGCAAAAATCGCTCAGACAGCTTTCGAATACAGGCAACTTGCAATCGATGCCGCAGCCGCTTTCGATTTCGTTAAGAAGGCACCGCACAGCCTCGAAGACCTTCAAGTTTCATCGAGCAATTATGAGGAATTTTCCAATTACGGTCAGTTCGTCAAGGGCCAGTTGAGCCGAGATCAGATGGCCAAGCGGTTCGGTGGCGCTGGCGATGGCAATCAGTATCATCACATCGTCACGCAAGGCAGTGCGAACACAGACAACCTTTCGCCACAGCAGCTGCAGAACACCGACAACATAATCCGACTCCCGACGCTGTTGCATGAGGCAGTCAATGATGAATATTTGAAGCCCTCGGTGGTTGCAAACATGAATATGTATCAATGGCTACAAACTCAGCCCTACGATATTCAGCGCGAGGAAGGTTTGAGAATTCTGCGAGATCTGCATATTCTGAAATAAACTTATGGATCGGCCGGAGGCTGCCATGGAGATCGACGAATCAATTGCCCAATTGGGGGAAAAACTGCAGGAGTGGTTTTACGGCAATGTCCCGACCTTCGCCTCGGACGATCGTCAAGCACAGGCCGAGGCGCTGCTTCGCGGATTCGAATTAGTGAAGGAGTTCGATCGTCTCAAGGCTGACGGATTGGCTGCCATTACGGCACTGCTGACTTGCCAGGACGTCGCCGAGGAAGAGCAACGCGTCGCTTCGCTTCTCCGCGGTTTTGAATTTGGCGCGAAGCTCGCGGATACTCTGCATGACGAAATACGGGACATCGCGGACGGCGAGACCAAGGTTGTGCATCTCATGGACGAAATCGTCAAAGCTATAGATACGATCGGCACCGGTCGGGTAGCGCTCGCCGTGCTCCTCGACCACCCCTATGCCGGGGTGCGTGCTTTGGCTGGAGCCTACCTGATCGATTTGATGCCCGATCGTGTCGTCCCGACCCTTCGTCAAATCGAAGAGCGGCGGGACGCCAGCAGCGCCAGTTTTAGGGCGCATTGGATACTCCTCGCCTGGGAACGCGAGGGAAAATCGCGGTTTAATTCTTTAGGCCAGTAACCTGCGTGGAGCAAAGCGAAATGCGGGGTTGTGCGGCGAGGCTGGCCCCGGATTTCGCTCCTCTAATCCGGGCTACGCTTGCATACGTGAAAAGATTGATCGTGCCTTTTCGGTAAGTTCAAAGATAGTATTAGCGTCGTTGGCGGCCGCAAGGAATCCCGCGTCTCGCAGCCAGTTAAAGACCATCTTCGGCATGTCGCATGGACCGTTAGGAGCACTTAGAATCATGCCCGTGCGGCTCAAATGGCGACCGTTCCTAGTCATGAGGTAGAAAGTCTTCTCATTCCTTTGAATGTAGCAATTATGCTCCGCAATCCGCACCATGAATAAGAACGGAGTATCAATATTGTACTCATTGATCGCGGGTTCAAAGTTTGACCTGTACATCGGTGATTTGCCTCGTATCGCGCAGGGACCATTGGACTTTGGCGCGGGTTAAAATTTCGTAAACAACGCGCAAGCAGCTTACTTCAACAGGCATGCTGCGCCTCCCGCATTAAGCGCGCAGGATAGGTAGAGCTAATGTACCGATCAATTCACGTGAGTAGATGATGGGTTTCGCAAGGGCTCTAACCATCCTACGCGCCTGCGGCGGTCCCCGAAAAATTCGTCATTGCGAGCAAAGCGAAGCAATCCGGTGCGACCGAGAGGGTTGGATTGCTTCGTCGCTTTGCTCCTCGCAATGACGGAAAGAGCTCCGCTAGGATCGGCCGTGTGAACTGCCGCCCACGCCGTCGCGCTCGATGAAAATCCAGATGCCGTTGTTGCTCGACGAGATGACGCGCAGCCGCAGGTCGCGCGTCGGATCGGCGAAATCGCCGGCCCAGCCGAATTCGAGATCGACCGGCCCCTCGTCCATGGCGCGCTTGATGCGGCCCTGGAAATCGGTGTTCGCCATGCATGGCGATATCTCGAACAGGTTGCGCCCGATCGGAATCTCGCCGTAGCCGGATTGCCGCGCTTCGGTCTGGCTGTAGAAGACGATGGTGCCGTCGCGGTCGATGAGGATGACGCCGAAGGATAGCCTATCCAGCTCGTATTGGCTCAAACCTTCGATTTGTCGGGCCAGGTCCACTGCGTCGAATCGAACCGCGTCCGGCCGCATGGCGCCCCCTTCAGGATTATTATTCGGCGGAATTTTTTGCGCGCGCGGATAGTGCTCCGCGGCGGCGCGATTCGACAAGCAACTGCCGTTTCAATCAATCGTTCAACGGCTCAACTATGGCGGGAGATTTTTTCGGCGCGCCGGGCGCCGTCGATGCGGCCGACGCTGCCGGCGGCGCGGTGGTAATAACCTCGGAATTGATCTGCGGTTTGGCGTCGGGAGCGGCGCCCGGTGTCGTCACGCTTTTCGGACCGGCGATCGCGCGAGCCTTCGCGGCCGGATTGCCGTCCAACGGTTTGCGCGAGGCGAGCGCCGCCGGCCGCGGTCGCGGCAGCGGCGGAATTTCCGGCATGGCGGAACGCGTCGCGCCATGCCGCGCCAGCGGCGGCTCCATCTCGACCGTGCTCGGCACTATGACGGGTTCTGCAAGATCTGCCGGATCGTAGAGCGATGCCGCGCCATAGAACTGGCCGTAGCGCCCCGGGCCGGGCACGATGCGATTGGCATCGCGGATGGCGCCGGTACGGGCGTCGATCACCACGCGCATGAGGATGCCGCGGTAATCGGTGGCGCGCAGCACGTAGATGGTGCCTTCGCGCAACGGCGGCGCCAGCGGATCGAAGCCCGCCGAGCGCGCGATCCTGGTGATTTCGTAGGACGATACGAACCCGGTCACCGGCGGCGGGGCGGGCGGTGGGGCCGGAACTTGGGCGCGGCCGGGCGTGGCCGCGAAGAGGCACGCCACCAACACGACGCCGAACGCTCTACCCACGCAACGCCTCCCCTGCCCTGCATTCTGCCCGTTCGCGGTCGAAACGTGAATTGAAATTAGGGCGGCGCTTTGGCGCAACTCAAAACTTTTTACATAAGTTCACGAAGCGTTCGATTTCCGCCTTCTGGGTGGCAAACGAGGTCACCAGACGGACCAAAACCCGGTCGGCGCCAAGATCGAGATTTTCGCCGGGACGCACGTAATAGCTGGCGCCGGCGGCCTTGAGCTTTAAGTCGAGCGCCCGCGGCAAGGCCACAAAAATGAGATTGGCCTCGACCGGCCAGACCGGCTCAAGGCCGACGGATTTGAGCCCCTGGGCCAGCCGGTCGGCCATGGCGTTGGCGTGGCGCGCGAGTTCGAGCCAGCAGTCGCCGGCGAGGTAGGCCGCCATTTGCGCGGCGATGAAGCGGTGCTTCGACAACAGATGCCCGGCGCGCTTGCGCCGTTCGCCGAAATAGGCGGCGCGGGCCGGATCGAACACCACTACCGCTTCCGCCGCCATCGCGCCGCCCTTGGTGGCGCCGAACGACAGCACGTCGATGCCGGATTGCCAGGTCATCTGCGCCGGCGTGGTGTTGAGCCGCACCAGGGCATTGGCAAAGCGCGCGCCGTCCATGTGCACGGCGAGCGAGCGGGCGTGGGCGATTTCGCTCAAACGCGCGATCTCGTCGATGCGATAGATGGTGCCGGCCTCGCTCGCCTGGGTGAGCGACAGCGCCGCGGCGACCATCTGGTGCGGGCGATGACCGCCGTAGCCCGCCAACGCCGCCTCCAACGTTTGCGGCGCGATCTTGCCGTCGCCGCCGGGCAGGCCGGCGAGTTTTAGCCCGCCGCCGAAGAATTCCGGCGCCCCGCATTCGTCGGTGGCGATATGGGACTCGGCATGGCAGAACACGACGCCCCAAGGCGGCGTGACTTGCGCCAGCGCCAGCGCATTGGCCGCCGTCCCGGTCGGCACCAGGAACACCGCGACCTCGCGCTCGAAAACCTCGGCCAGCCGCCGCTCGACGCCGGCGGTCCAATCGTCATTGCCATAGCCCAGCGCAAAGCCCTCGTTGGCCTTGACGATGGCGTCGAGGATGGCGGGCGCCACGGGCGCGGTGTTGTCGCTGGCGAAATTCACGTCGGATCACAGGGAATAAAGACGACCGAGCCCCACACGAATTGGAACAAACGCCGGTGCCAATTCTTACCATCAATCACGTCGACATTACGCATTCGCAACCACCGGAAATTGTGACGAGGATATCCCGATGCCAGCCCTCAACTACGTCAGCCAAACCCCGAACGGCGTCAGCGTGACCTACACGGATATGCCGGCAGGCGCCACGGTCGTGTTCGTCAACAAGGTCTCGGGAAAAAATACTCCCGCGCCAGGCAACGCACTGAGCAAAGGCGGCAGCGGTTCGACCGAGATTTCGAGTTCGGGCATATCGAGCGGCGAATATTACTTGCAGGCACAAAATTCCGGTCAGTCCGTCGCCCAAACGGTCACCTTCTATATCGCCTGACGCGGCGGCGGCGCGATCGACCATTGCGCTCATTCGGTTCCCGTGGTCCACTGACGCCTGCGGACCATGGCAGGAATCCGCGCCGGATCGGTGCAGAACGGACCTTTTCGTCGCGCGCGCGAGGGCTCCGCCCTTGTGTTGTCGCCGGGAATTTGCCATGTTCGGCATAGGACAGCATTGCTGTCCCAATTGGTGACCCGCATTGCGCGCGGCCATTCCTCCCTTCTCTCCCCCGCTTCGGGGGAAGGCAGGAGGGGGAGCGCGGGGGTCAGCCGCCGGTAAGGCAAGGGCGCGTCGAACGGCGGCGAAAAAGCAGCCACAGGCCTTTGAGCGGCACGAAGGTTGCCTCCAGAATGAGTTGATCGCCCGTGCGCGCAGGGCAATGCGAACCCGCGCGGGGTGGATTGCGCCGGCGCCGCTGCAACACGCGGGGCCCGGCCGGGAGTGCGAGGACGACGATGAGCGCGTCAGGTTTCGGCCTGTTTGATCCGGCGCTGGAAAAGGATTCCTGCGGGGTCGGATTTATTGCCGATATCAAAGGCCGCAAATCGCACAAGATCGTCGAAGACGCGCTGACCATCCTGCTCAATCTCGAACATCGCGGCGCGGTCGGCGCCGATCCGCGCGCCGGCGACGGCGCCGGCATCCTGGTGCAGACGCCGCACAAGTTCTTCGCCAAGAAAGCGGCCGAACTCGGTTTTGCGCTGCCGGCGCCCGGGCATTACGCGGTCGGCGCGCTGTTCTTGCCGCACGATCCTGCCTGGCGGCAGGAGATCATGGAGACCTATGCGGCCATTGCCGCGCGGGAGGGCATGGCCATCCTCGGCTGGCGCGACGTGCCGACCGACAATTCGACCTTGGGCGTCTCGGTGAAGCCGACCGAGCCGTTCCACAAGCAGGTGTTCCTCGCCCGCAATCCGAAAGTCACGACCGAGGATGAGTTCGAGCGCCGGCTCTATATCTTGCGGAAAACCATCTCCAGCACGCTTTACGGCCGGCGCGAGCGCAGCACCTCGCACTATTATCCGGTGTCGATCTCGTGCCGCACGGTGATCTACAAGGGCATGTTCCTCGCCGATCAGCTCGGCACCTATTATCCCGACCTGCGCGATCCCGATTTCGAGAGCGCGCTGGCGCTCATTCACCAGCGCTTCTCCACCAACACCTTCCCGACCTGGTCGCTGGCGCACCCGTACCGCATGATCGCCCATAACGGCGAGATCAACACGCTGCGCGGCAACAACAACTGGATGGCGGCGCGGCAGGCTTCCGTGTCGTCGCCGAAATTCGGCGCCGATATTTCGAAGCTTTGGCCGATCTCCTACGAAGGCCAATCCGACACCGCCTGCTTCGACAATGCGCTCGAGTTCCTGACCATGGGCGGCTACTCGCTGGCGCATGCGATGATGATGATGATTCCGGAGGCCTGGGCCGGCAATCAGCTGATGAACGAGGAGCGCCGCTCGTTCTACGAATACAACGCCGCCCTGATGGAGCCGTGGGACGGCCCGGCGGCGATCGCCTTCACCAACGGCCGCCAGATCGGCGCTACGCTCGACCGCAACGGCCTGCGGCCGGCGCGCTACGTCGTCACCCGCGACGACCGCATCATCATGGCGTCTGAAGTCGGCGTGCTGCCAATTCCGGAAGAAGACATCGTCACCAAGTGGCGCTTGCAGCCAGGCAAGATGCTGCTGGTCGACCTCGAAGCCGGCCGGCTCATTCCCGACGAAGAGCTCAAAGCCACGCTGGCCAAGAGCCATCCCTATCGCGAGTGGCTCGACCGCACCCAGATCGTGCTCGAGGATTTGCCGACGGCTGCCGAAGCGGCGCCGATCTCGAACCTGGCGCTGCTCGATCGCCAGCAGGCGTTCGGCTACACCCAGGAAGATCTGAAAATCCTGATGACGCCGATGGCGACCACCGGCGAGGAAGCGGTCGGCTCCATGGGCAACGACACGCCGATCTCGGCGCTGTCGGAGCGGCCAAAGCAGCTCTTCACCTATTTCAAGCAGAATTTCGCGCAAGTCACCAACCCGCCGATCGATCCGATCCGCGAGGAACTGGTGATGAGTCTGGTCTCGATCATCGGGCCGCGGCCGAACCTGTTCGATCTCGAGGGCATGTCGAACACCAAGCGGCTGGAAGTGCACCAGCCGATCCTGACTAATGCCAACCTGGAAAAAATTCGCTCGATCTCCGAGGTCGCCGAATCGCACTTCAAGTCGCTGACGCTCGACACCACCTGGCCGGCGGAAGCCGGCGCAGCCGGCATGGAAACCGCCATCGACGCGCTGTGCCGCGAGGCCGACGTCGCGGTGAAGGACGGCATCAACATCATCATTCTCTCCGACCGCCGCGCCGGCGCCGACCGCATCCAGATTCCGTCGCTCTTGGCCTGCGCCGCCGTGCACCATCACCTGATCCGCGAGGGCTTGCGCACCTCGGTCGGCATCGTGGTGGAATCGGGCGAGCCGCGCGAGGTGCATCACTTCGCTTGCCTCGCCGGCTACGGCGCCGAAGCCATCAACCCCTATCTGGCCTTCGAGACGCTGGTGGCGATGAAGGGCGAATTGCCGCAAAAGCTCGACGACAAGGAGATCATCAAGCGCTACATCAAGTCGATCGACAAGGGACTGCTCAAGGTGATGTCGAAGATGGGCATCTCCACCTACCAGTCCTATTGCGGCGCGCAGATCTTTGACGCGGTCGGCCTGAAGTCCGACTTCGTCGCCAAATATTTCACCGGCACCGCGACCCGCATCGAGGGCGTGGGGCTTAACGAAATCGCCGCGGAAGCGGTGCGCCGCCACCGCGACGCGTTTTCCGATGATCCGGTGTATCGCACCATGCTCGACGTCGGCGGCGAATATGCCTTCCGCGTCCGCGGCGAAGAGCACGTCTGGAACGCCGCGACGGTGTCGGCTTTGCAGCACGCGGTGCGCGGCAATTCTTTCGACAAATACCGGGAATACGCCCGCATCATCAACGATCAGTCGGAGCACCTTTACACCATCCGCGGCCTGTTCCGCATCAAGTCGGCCGACGAGGACGCGCGCAAGCCGGTGCCGATCGAGGAGGTCGAGCCGGCCAAGAACATCGTGCGCCGGTTCGCCACCGGCGCCATGTCGTTCGGCTCGATCTCGCGCGAGGCCCATACCACGCTGGCCATCGCCATGAACCGCATCGGCGGCAAGTCGAACACCGGCGAAGGCGGCGAGGAAGCCGACCGCTTCAAGCCGCTGCCGAACGGCGATTCGATGCGCTCTGCGATCAAGCAGGTGGCCTCGGGCCGCTTCGGCGTCACCGCCGAGTACCTGGTCAACTCGGACATGATGCAGATCAAGATCGCCCAAGGCGCCAAGCCCGGCGAAGGCGGGCAACTGCCCGGCTACAAGGTCGACAAGACCATCGCCAAAGTGCGCCATTCGACGCCGGGCGTCGGCTTGATCTCGCCGCCGCCGCACCACGACATCTATTCGATCGAGGATTTGGCGCAGCTGATCTTCGATTTGAAGAACGTCAATCCCGACGGCGACGTCTCCGTCAAGCTCGTCTCCGAAGTCGGCGTCGGCACCGTCGCCGCCGGCGTCTCGAAGGCGCGCTCCGACCACGTCACCATCGCCGGCTACGAGGGCGGCACCGGCGCCTCGCCGCTGACCTCGATCAAGCACGCCGGCTCGCCGTGGGAGATCGGGCTTGCCGAGACCCATCAGACCCTGGTCGCCAACCGCTTACGCGGCCGGATTGCAGTCCAAGTCGACGGCGGCATCCGCACCGGCCGCGACGTGGTGGTCGGTGCGCTTCTCGGCGCCGACGAGTTCGGTTTTTCCACCGCGCCCTTGATCGCCGCCGGCTGCATCATGATGCGCAAGTGCCATCTCAACACCTGCCCGGTCGGCGTCGCGACGCAAGACCCGGTGCTGCGCAAGCGCTTCACCGGCCAGCCCGAGCACGTCATCAATTACTTCTTCTTCGTCGCCGAAGAGGTGCGCGAGCTGATGGCCGAAATGGGCTACCGCACCTTCGACGAGATGATCGGCCAGATGCAGATGCTCGACCGGGTCAACGTCCTGGCGCACGCCAAGGCCAACGGGCTCGACTTCTCAAAACTGTTCACCAAGCCGCCGGTGCCGGCGGAGGTGGCGCTATACAATCGCGAGCGGCAGGATCACAAGATCCACGACATCATCGACCGCAAACTGATCGCGCAGTCGCAAGGCGCGCTGGAGAGCGGCGCACCGGTGCGCATCGAGCTGCCGATCCGCAACACCGACCGCACCACCGGCGCCATGCTGTCGGGCGCGATCGCCAAGCGCTACGGCCATGACGGCCTGCCGCCCGACACCATCGTGGCAAAGTTCAAGGGCACCGCGGGGCAGAGCTTTGGCGCGTTCCTCGCCCGCGGCGTCTCATTCGAGTTGGATGGCGACGCCAACGACTATGTCGGCAAGGGCCTCTCCGGCGGCCGCATCGTGGTGCGCCCGCCGGCGCGCTCCGGCATCGTGCCGGAAGAATCGATCATCATCGGCAACACCGTGCTGTACGGCGCCATCGAGGGCGAATGCTATTTCCGCGGCGTCGCCGGCGAGCGCTTCGCGGTGCGCAATTCGGGCGCGGTGGCGGTGATCGAAGGCGCCGGCGACCATTGCTGCGAATACATGACCGGCGGCGTCGTCGTGGTGCTCGGCCGCACCGGCCGCAACTTTGCCGCCGGCATGTCGGGCGGCATCGCCTATGTGCTCGACGACGACGGCACCTTCGAGTCGCGCTGCAACATGGCCATGGTGGCGCTCGAGCCGATGCCGGACGAGGAAGACATCAACTCAAAGATCTTCCATCATGCCCGCGATCTCGAAAGCCACGGCATGGTCGACGTCATGGCCGACATGAGCCGGTTCGACGCCTACCGGCTGCATCATTTGATCGCGCGTCACGCCCGGTTCACCGATTCGCTCATCGCCGCCAAAATCCTGAACGACTGGAAAACCTGGTGTCCGAAATTCCGCAAAGTGATGCCGGTCGAGTATCGCCGCGCGCTCAACGAGATGAAGGCGGCGCAGATCGCCGCGGAATGAAGCACCAGGCATAAAGTGCCAAAGTAGAGCGCGACGTGGGCAAGATCACCGGCTTTCTCGACTATGAACGCGAGGACCGCGACTACGAACCGGTCGCCGAGCGCGTGCGCCATTGGGGCGAATTCGTGCTGCCGCTGCCGGAGAAGGACTACGTCACCCAGGCCGCGCGCTGCATGAATTGCGGCGTGCCCTATTGCATGGGCACGGGTAGCGTCGCGCCCGGCGCGCCGGGCTGCCCGGTCAACAACCAGATCCCCGATTGGAACGACCTCGTCTATCTGGGCAACTGGGACGAGGCGGCGCGCAACCTGCATTCGACCAACAATTTTCCCGAAGTCACCGGCCGCGTCTGCCCGGCGCCGTGCGAAGCGTCGTGCACGCTCAACATCGACGAGAACCCGGTCACCATCAAATCGATCGAATGCGCCATCGCCGACCGCGCCATCGCGCAAGGCTTGAAGCCGGAGCTGCCGGCGGCGCGCAGCGGCAAGAAAGTCGCCGTCGTCGGCTCGGGGCCGGCGGGCATGGCCTGCGCGCAACAGCTCGCGCGCGCCGGCCATGAGGTCCATGTCTACGAGCGCTGGGCCAAGGCCGGCGGGCTTTTGCGCTACGGCATCCCCGACTTCAAGATGGAGAAAATCCACGTCGATCGCCGCGTCGCGCAGATGGAAGCGGAAGGCGTCGTGTTCCACTATGGCGCCCATGTCGGCGTCGACGTGCCGGCCGACAAGCTGCTCAAGGACTATGACGCGGTGGTGCTGACCGGCGGCGCCGAAGCGCCGCGCGACCTGCCGGTGCCCGGCCGCGAGCTCGAGGGCATCCATTTCGCCATGGATTTTTTGCCGCAGCAGAACCGCAGGGTGAGCGGCGAGAAAGCCAGTGACGGCGCGCCGATCCTGGCCAGCGGCAAGCACGTCGTGGTCATCGGCGGCGGCGATACCGGCTCCGACTGCATCGGCACCTCGTTTCGCCAGGGCGCGGCCTCGGTGACCAATTTCGAAATCATGCCGCAACCGCCGCTGCAGGAGAACAAGCCGCTGACCTGGCCGAACTGGCCGCTGAAATTGCGCACCTCGTCAAGCCACGAAGAAGGCGCCGAGCGCGATTTCGCCGTGACCACCACGCATTTTTCCGGCACCAACGGCGCCGTGCAAAAGCTGCACTGCATGCGGGTCGACGACAAGATCAAGCCGATCCCCGGCACCGACTTCGAGATCGCCGCCGATCTGGTTTTGCTGGCGATGGGCTTCGTGCATCCGGTGCACGACGGCATGATCAAAAACCTCGGGCTAAAACTCGACCAGCGCGGCAACGTCGCCGCCTCGACCGACGATTACCGCACCTCGCTCGACAAGGTCTTTGCCGCCGGCGACATGCGCCGCGGCCAATCGCTCGTCGTCTGGGCGATCCGCGAAGGCCGCCAGGCCGCGCACGCGGTCGATAAGTTTTTAATGGGCTCGACGCTGCTGCCGCGGTGACGGGCGCCTACAGTCTTGAATTTTCCAGGTTGAAAACCATCTCTTGAACTCGGGTAACACTTGTGTTACCCTCATACGATGCCTGAAATCCGCTACTACGTTGCCCCGAGCGGCCTGCAACCGTTCGCGGCTTGGTTTGCGGATTTGGAGCCGATAGCGAGAGCCAAGGTCACGCGCGCCATTGTCCGGCTGGAGCAAGGTAACTTCTCCAACGTGAAATCGGTGGGCGAAGGCGTCTTGGAATATCGGATCGATTTCGGGCCGGGCTATCGCGTTTACTTCGGGCGTGACGGAGAAGCATTGGTGATCTTGCTGACCGGCGGCACGAAGAGGCGCCAGCAGCGCGACATCGACGCGGCTCACGCCTATTGGCAGGACTACAAACAAAGCAAGCGCGGACGGCGCTGACGGAGACGAAAAATGGCAAGAACAAAAAGTTTCAAAACGCTCGTGCAGCACCACGTCAAGCGCGACAAGAAATTCGCCGAAGCCCTGCTGCGCGAAGGCGTCGATGCCATGCTCTCCGGCGACGTGGAGACCGGCAAGATCATCCTGCGCGACTATATCAAGGCGACCGTAGGCTTTGAAAAACTCGGCGCGGCAACCGGCGCGCCGCCCAAGAGCCTGATCCGCATGTTCGGCCCGCGCGGCAATCCGCAGGCCCGGAATCTGTTCAGCGTGATTGGCTACCTGCAAAAGCGGGCGGGCATGCGCCTGCACGTCGCCGGATAAGACTGCAGTGAATTTTCAGAACCCGCGACCGACCGGCGCCGGTGGCCGCGGCGGGCCGCCGTCGAGCGATGCGCTCGGCCGGCGCGCTGGTGCGGCCGGTGCCGCGGGGGCGGCGGGCGCGACTTTGGTCTTGGGATCGGGCTTGGTGTCGTCGGTTTTTTTCGGATTTGCCGGCGCGCCTTTTGGTGGCGGCGCCGCCGGCGTGACCGGCTCCGGCGCCGGCGCCGCTTCGGCGTTGGCGTCACCGCCGCGGCGCGGCCAGGAGAAATCGTCGGCGCGGCCGGATGGCGCCGGGATCGGATCGCCGTGGGTGAGCACGCGCACCGCGACGGGATCGGCATTCGCCGGCGCGGTGCGGCCGCCGTCGCCGAGCAGATTGGTGCCGTCGACGCTGGTATCGGCGGTCAATGGCAGCACCGGACCGACCGCGGGCCGCGGCCCGGCGCCCGGCTTGGCCGGCGCGCCTTCCGGCGCCGGCAATGCCACCGGCACGACGTGGCTCGACATCACGCGGCGCAAATCCTGCGCCACGTATTGGGCGAGCTTCACCGCGCCGAATTTGGTGAAATGCACGCCGTCGCCGGTACGCAGCCGCCGGATCTGGCCTTCGAAATCCGGCCCTTGCGTGACGTAGCGGCCGCTCTCGTCGACAAAGCCGTCCCAGATATCGACATAGACGATGCCGGCGCGCTCGGCGCGGGCGCGGAAAATCTCGTCGAAATAGGCCATGTCGCCGGTCGACTTGGTGCCATAGACCGCCGGCAGGCCGACCCACAGCACCGGCACGCCTTTGCTCTTGAGCGCTGCGATCATGTCGTCGACGCGTTTGGCGTAGAGCTCGGCCCATTTGTCGGTGTGAAAGTCATAAATGCCGGGCGGGCCCTGACGCTGCGGCTCGCTGGCGGCGATCGACGGCTGCTCGCCGTCCGGCTTGGCGGCGTCGGCGGGGGGCTGCGCGGTCTTGTCTTGGTTCTGCGATTGGGCTTGCGGCTGCGCCGCTTGCGCGGCCTGCGGCGACGATTTCGGCGGCACCTTGTCGCGGAACGGCAGCCGGTCGTTGAGACCGAGCATGACCACGATGGCGGCCGGCTTTTCGTTGACCAGCGCGTCCTTGACGATGCCGGACCATTCGAGCGAATCGTTTTTGGCGTCGTAGCGCATCAGGCCCGAGGTCGGCCGGATGTTGCGCACCACGCCGACGTCGGGCGTATCGGACAGCACTTCCTCGAGCCCATAAGCGAGCCAATCGGCCATGGTATCGCCGATCACCATGACGGTCGTGGTCGGCGGCGTCTCGAGCTTGCGCGGCGGCGGCGGCTTGTAGGATTCGACCGGCGGCGGCGTCGGCCGGTAGAACGGATTGTACTGGTCGCCGCCGCCGGGATTGCCGAAAAGCGGGAACGAGAAGAAGCCGCGCGACGGCGGCGGGCGGTTCGCGCGCTGGCCGTAATAATTGCTGTTCGAGCCGAAGAACTGCGCGCCGGCCGGCAACGGCAGCGCGGCAACGGCAATCGCGAGCACGATCGCAAGCCGCCCAAGCATCTGCCGATTCCGCTTTGCCATAGAACGCTCGTTCAGCCGATCGCGCCCGGGACAGCCGTTAACCAGGCGGCACGGCGCTCGTTCCCTTCAGTCTAGCGCAAAAATGTCGGTTTGAAGATGGCCCGATTTTCAGCGTGGTTACGGCTGGCGCAGCCGGTCGAGCACGCTGGAGGAGGCAAAACCGTCCGGAATAAGGCCGACCGAGGCTTGAAAATTGCGGATGGCGATGCGGGTGCGCGGGCCAAGGAGCCCGTCGGGGGTGCCGATATCAAAGCCGTGGCGGGCGAGCTGCTGCTGCAGCTCATAGCGCTCGTCCATCGTCAGCACGCGCTCGTCGCGCGGCCAATCGTGCACGAACGGCGCGCCGCCGCGCAGCCGGTCGGCCAGATAGCCGATGGCGAGCGCGTAAGCTTCGGCCGGATTGTATTTCATGATGACGCGGAAATTTTGCAGCATCAGGAACGCCGGTCCCCGGGCGCCGGCCGGAATGAGCAGGAAGGCGCGGTCGTCGGCGTGCGGGAACGGCTTGTTGCCGGCACGCCGCACGCCGAGCTTTTGCCATTCGCGCACCGTCAGCTGCTTTGACCGGTCGGCCAAGAGATAATCGAAATTCTGCGGCAGCGTGACCTCGTAGCCCCAGGTCTGGCCGCTGACCCAGCCGTCGGTTTTCAGATTGTTGGCGGTGGACGCGATCACGTCGGGCACCGAGTCGATGACGTCGCGCCGGCCGTCACCGTCGAAATCGACGGCGTAGCGCTTGAACGTCGTCGGCATGAATTGCGTCGGGCCGAACGCGCCGGCCCAGGAGCCGACCAGCCGCTCGGGCGCGATATCGCCGCGCTGCAGGATATCGAGCGCGGACAAAAACTCCTCGCGGAAATAATCACGGCGGCGGCCGACGCAGGCCAAGGTCGCCGTCGAGCGCAGCACCGAGCGGTCGCCGCCCAAAGTGCCGTAGTTCGACTCGACGCCCCAGATCGCCGCGATGATGGTGCGGTCGACGCCGTAGGCGCGCTCTTCCGCGGCGAAGGTCGAGGCATATTGCGTCAACAGCTCGCGGCCGCGCGCGATGCGCTCGTCGCTCACCAGCAAGTCGAGATAGTCCCAGGTCGACTTGGTAAATTCCGGCTGCGCGTCGAGCAGATCCATAATGTGCAGGTCCGGCGTCAGGTCCGCGGTAAAGTGCTGGAAATTTTCCCGGCTGACGCCGCGGCGCGCGGCATCGGGCCACAGGTTGGCAAGGCAATTGCCGAAATCGGCAGCCGCGGCGCGAATGGCATCCACCGTCATGCGTGGATCGCCCGAGGCGCCCGGTTGCCCGCTCCAATCGCTCGTTCCGCTGCCGCCCGGCGCTGGAACCGAGCTGCTTGCCGGCGGTTGGAACAGACGCATCAGAAAGTTGTCCGGCTTGTCCTGCGCGTCGGCCAAATCGGCGAACCCGACCGTGAGCAGCGCAGCCGCTGCGAGGCGCCGAACAGGCTTGGAAACGACCATGGCGAAAATTCTCGATGGCGGGCCGCCGCAATGGGCCCGCGTTAGGTTACCGAAACTTTAACGCCGCCTCCGCCCCGATGCCGGCGGCCCGCATTCATAGAGCGGCAACAAGATTTGGCTAAACTTTACCGAGGATTGTGCTCAAAACCGATGCGTCGTCTTTATTTGAACAAGCATTTTGGCAACAAAGCGATTTCCATGCCTGCCAGATCTGCCCTGACCAAGTCTTCCTTGAGCAAGTCTTCCCTGAACATGTCTTCCCTGAGCATGTCTCGCCCGACATCGAACGGCCCCGCATGAAGCCCGTACGCAAGGCGGTTTTTCCCGTGGCCGGCCTCGGCACCCGGTTCCTGCCGGCGACCAAGGCCATGCCGAAAGAGATGCTGCCAGTGGTCGACCGGCCGCTCATCCAGCACGTGGTCGATGAGGCCCGCGAGGCCGGCATCGAGCACTTCATCTTCGTCACCGGCCGCAACAAGGGCGTCATCGAGGACCATTTCGACCGCCAGTTCGAGCTGGAAATGACGCTGCTCGAGCGGCAAAAGCACGGCGCGCTGGAATTCTTGACCAAGGAGCTGCCGATCCCGGGCTCGACGAGCTTTACCCGGCAGCAGGAGCCGCTCGGCCTCGGCCACGCGGTGTGGTGCGCGCGCGAACTGGTCGGCCGCGAGCCGTTTGCGCTGTTGCTGCCGGACGTTTTGGTGCAGCACGAGCGCAGCTGCCTGGCGCAGATGATGGACGCGGCGCGCGGGCTGACGTCGGCTGCGAATATCGTCGCCGTCGAGGAAGTGCCGAATGAGCGCGTCGATCAATATGGCGTGGTCGGCGTCGGCGAGCGCATCGGCAAGATGTTCGCCATCACCAACATGGTGGAAAAGCCGCCGCGCGACCGCGCGCCGTCGAACCTCATCCTCACCGGCCGCTATATTTTGCAGCCGGAAATCCTCGATCTGCTCGGCACCCAGGAGCGCGGCACCGGCGGCGAAATCCAGCTCACCGACGCCATGATCCAGCTGGCGCGGACGCAACCGTTCTACGGCCTGGAATTCGAAGGCCGCAGCTTCGACTGCGGCTCAAAGATCGGCTTTCTCGCCGCCAACGTCTCCTACGCGCTGGCGCGCAAGGACATCGCGCCGGGCTTTCGCGCCGAGATCAAGAAGATCCTCGACGAGCTCAACGGCGGTTCATAACGCGCCGCTCATTCATCGGCCGTTTTTGCAAGCCCGCTCTTTTGCTGTCTGGCGACGGTTTCCCAAGCCCCAGCCATTTCCAGGAGCTGCCTTTTGCGCTCGGGGTTTTTTGCCGTCGCGGCCAAACCTCGGCACTCGTCGGTGTATTTCCTGTATTGCGCTATCTCGTCCATGACCGCCCCGAATTCTCGCCGTCGATCCCGCTTCGAGCCTTAAGCCGGGCGAACTTCGTCCAAGTCGACGTGACGCGCCAAATCCGCCTCATGGAGTACTCTGTCGCGAAGGCGCGCCGGACTGCGCTCGCCTGCCCTCGCCAAGTCGATGATGCGGGACGCCATGATTTCTCTTGCCGAATGATCGTCGCGCACGCTCAGCATCTTGCACACATCGTCCAGTGCCATCGACATCGCCGTAATGGCCTCCTGATCGAATACGCCGTCTTTCACGAAGGGAAGGATGGTTGCCATGATAAGTCCTCTTTCATACCGGCCGTTCACAACGGAACGACAATTCAAAATGGACGCCCAGTGGATCGCTGATCCAATTTTGCGTTCCTTGAAGTTGTTCACTGAGCGATCGAATAAACCGCATCCCCAAATTTCCATCATTTTCGATGTCGAAATCTTCGGGAAATCCCACGCCGTCATCTTCATATTCAAATTGGAGCGCCGTCAGTCCATCCTTGGCGATAGGCTTGCAAGAGACGGAAATCTTGGCTGGCAGGCCGGCTGGGTGGGCGTATTTCAACGAATTGGAAAACAGTTCCGCCGTTATCAGGCCGAGCGGCATTGCCACGCTGAACGGCACTGTTTGATGAGGCGGACAGGAAACCGAGAATGAAGGGGCAGCCGTCATTGCACGCGCGCTGCCCAGCCTCTGGCAGATTTCTTGTAGATAGACGTGGAGTTCGATGACGTCCGAGTTCGGGTGAGCGATGAGGCGGTGCAGTTTGGCAACGGTGTCGATGCGATCGGCGATTTCCAAAAGAAAAGTCTCGTTCGCATGTCCTTGATCGGCCCCTGCTCTCACCCGAACGAGCCCGCTGATCACCGCCAAGCTGTTGGCGATGCGATGATCGGCTTCGTCGCTCGATATGAAACCGTCGGATGTTTGATGACCGTTTTGCAGCGCGTTTGACATGGCCTGATCCACAATAACCTCACCCCGACAAGTAAACCCACAGATGAATAGTTGCGTAATTTCTTCCTCGTGGTTAGGTTTATTTCGTATTCAACTTACGTTGTTTGCGCCGGTTGCATTCAATACTGTAAAAGCGCCAGTGAAATACTTGGCTAAAGAGACGGAAGCGGCCGTCATTGCCCAACTTGACAACTGCTAGCAAGAATCACATTATGAGTAAGTGCAGCAGGTTTGTTAATTGGCGCAGGAGGCACTCATGAGCGCGGACCCGCGTGGCGAACGTCTGCAAATTATGCTGACCAAAGAAGAGCTTACGGCCGTCGATAATTGGCGATTCGGGCGGCGCATGCCGAGCCGGGCCGCCGCGGTGCGCGAATTGCTGCGCCGTGGATTGAGCGCCGAAGGCTTCGCTGTCTCGGATGGCGCTACGAAATCCGGCGACTACGGCGTCATTGGCGATGCAACGCAGAAAGCTCGAAGGGGCGGCAAGGGCGCGGCGGCCAACAGCGACAACCCGACTGCGCGCAACGGTCGCGGCTGAGAACGGTCGGGCCTGAGCGGTTAGCGCTGCAGGCGCACGCCGGCGAGCACCGATGTCGACTGATACGACGCGCCGCTGAAGTTCGACTCCAGCCAGTTCTGCCGCACCTCGGTTTTGAGCCAGATGTCGCGGTTGAGCTTGTAGATCATCCCGACCGACGCGAAGTAGCGGTTGTCGAGACGCCCTTCGCCCACATAGTTGTCCTGCCCGTAGCCGACTTGCAACGTGCCGACGAGCCAGCGCCGGAAGGCGTGATCGATCTCGAGCGCGACATCGCGGCTGAGTTCGCCGGAAACACCGGGCACGGTCGATTCGCTCACCAGCGACGCGGCCGTCAGTTTCGCCGAGGTCAGCGCGGTGGCTTGCCAGATCAACGCACCGTCGGCGATCAGCCCTGAGAGCTTCGGCAAGGTCGGGTCCTGATAGGTGCGATCGAGATAGCCGATCGCCATGGCGCCGCTCAATGTGCCGAACAGGTCGACCGTGGCGCCGGCTTTCACGCTGGTGCCGATGGAGCTGCGTTGTTGGCCGCCGCTGTCGAACTGCTGATCGTAGACGCGGGAATCCTGCTGCACTTCCACGAACGGCTTGACGCCGGCATCGAGATCGAAGCCGACCCTCGCGATGCCGGCATATTGGTTGAGATCGCGGTCGGCATTGCTCGCGGTCTCGCCGTCGGTCAGCGTGGAATTCTGGTACTGCACCCTGTCGAAGGTGCCCTTGAGCGACACGATCAGGCGGTTGAAATTCTGCACCACGCCGAGCGTGCCGCCGACCGTGGTATCGATCGGCAGGCTGGCGAGACCGGCCGGAAGGTTGGGACTGCCGGGATTGTCGGTCGACACCAGGATGCGGTTTTCGAGCACGATCTGGGTGTCGCGGGTGACGTCGATGCGGCCGTCGATTTTCGAATTCAGGTATGGGCGATTGAGCGACGGCACGAAGCTGCCGTTGGTGTAATCGGTGTAGGAGCCGACGATGCTGGCGGTGAGCGCGTGCCGCGACCAGTCGGATTGCACCAGCAATTCCGGCGCCACCACGAAATACGGCGAACCGGCGCCATGCGGTACGGCGCTCGGATTGCTGGCATAGGCCGCCGACAATTCGACCGCCGGGAAGAACAGGAACGAGCCGCCGCGGATGCCGAGCGGCGAATAGGCGTCGCCCACCCCGAGCGGCAACAGCCGCTGCGCGCGGGTGCCGAGCGGCAAGGTGCTGATCGGCTGCGTTCCGGGCGGCGGCGTCGCGACCGAGGCGTCGGCGTCGACCGGCGGCGGCACCGGCACGGTGCCGCCGGCCCGTTTCGCCGCCGTCAACGGATAGACTTCGGGCGGCACGTTGCCGATCGGCACCGGCAGCGGCGGTGGCGGCAGCACGGCGCCAGTCCGACCGGCGGACTTAGCCGGATAGACCTGAGGCGCGGGCGGCTGTGCGGGCGCGGTCCCTGCCAACGGCTGCATCGTCGTCGGCTTGGCGGGCGCGCTGAACTGCGTCGTCGATAGCGGATCGAATGTGGTCTGCGGCACGTTCACGCCCGGCCCGGGCGCGGGCGGAGCTTTGGCCTTCAGCGCCTTCTTTTTATTCTTCGGCGTATTGCTGGAATCGAAGCCGGTATCGCCGGCGCCGAACCCTGCCGGACTGCCGTAAACCGGCGTCGCGCCGATGCGCGACGGCGCCGTGAACGTGCCCGTGGCGGGCGCCTGGTCCTGCGCCACGTCGCCCGGGCGGCGAAATTTTGGCGGCTTCGGATTGCCCAGCGGCGACGGCTGCAGCAGCGCGGCGTTGGGATCGGCAATTGCCGCCGCCAGCATGCCGGTCGTTGGCGTCAACACGCCGGGATTGGGAGTCTGTTGTTGTGGCGTCTGCGCCCGGCCCGCGACTGGTGCCGAGACGACGGCCGCGACAGCGGCAGCGATCAGGGAGCGGCGCAGCACCCTGCCCGCGCCGAAACGCGCGCCCGCTCGTTCCGTCCGCCGTGCCTCGGAAGCCGCCAAACCAACCTACCTCCGGCGCCCGCGCGCCAAACGGCAGCCGCCCGGCCGCCGGGTGGCGGTCGAGGGTTAACGGAGTAAAAACGGATATGGTTAACGGGAGGTTGACTTAGGCGTCATTCCGGGGCGCGCGAAGCGCGAACCCGGAATCCATAATCACGATCCTTCGAATTAAGACTGGGAGCGCGAGATCATGAACGCTGGGGTTATGGATTCCGGGTTCCTCGCTTCGCTCGGCCCCGGAATAACGCAATCACACCCAGCCCTTGAGCTCGCGCATGGCGAGCTGCCAGATAATCAGCATGCCGGCTTCGCTGTCGTTGAGGCACGGGATGGCGGCGAAATTTTCGCCGCCGGAGCGCTTGAACACATGCGCGTTCTCGATCGCGATTTCCTCGAGAGTCTCGATGCAATCGGCGGAAAAGCCCGGCGTCAGCACGACGAGATTCTTGGCACCCTTCTTGGCCAGCGCCTTCACGGTCTTGATCGTATAGGGCGTAAGCCAGCGCGCGCGGCCGAAGCGCGACTGGAACGTCATCATCAGTTTCTCTTCATCGAGGCCGAGCTGCGCGCGTAACAGTTCGGTCGTGCGCACGCATTGCGCCTCGTAGGGATCGCCCTTGAGCACGCAGTCCTTCGGCATGCCGTGATAGGACAACAGGATCACGTCGGGCTTGAACGGCAGCGCCTTGAGCTCGGCCTTGAGCGACGACGCGAGCACCTCGATGTAATAGGGGTCGTCGTAATAGGACGGCAGGATGCGCAGCGCCGGCTGCCGGCGCAGCCCCATCAGATAACGGAACACCTCGTCGGCGACCGTCGCCGTGGTCGCCGCCGCGTATTGCGGATAGAGCGGCATCACCAGGATACGGTCGCAGCCGCGCGCGATCAGCGCTTCGAGCCGCGAGGCGATCGACGGATTGGCGTAGCGCATCGCCCAGTCGACGATGACGTGCTTGCCGAGCGGCTGTAAGATGCCGGCGAGCTTTTCCGCCTGCGACCGGGTGATGGTCTTGAACGGCGATTCGTTCTTGTCGTTGTTCCAGATCCGCTTGTAGTCGCGCGCCTTGCGCCGCGACCGGATCGGCAAAATGACGCCGTTGAGGATGAGCTTCCAGAACAGCCCGCGCTTCTCGATCACGCGCGGATCGGTGAGGAATTGTTTCAGGTAGCGGCGCACCGCCTTGGCATCGGGCGCGTCGGGCGTGCCGAGATTGACCAGGAGCACGCCGATACCGTGTTCCACTTTTTCAGGTGCCGCGGCGGCTTCGGGCGCTGCGGCGGCATGCGCTGCCGGCGCGGAACCTTCGGCAACGGAAGGCGTTTCGGCAGGAGCTTCTCCGCGCGCGATTACGGCCGGTTCCTCGCGCGGCAATTCGGCCGGCGCAGGTTTTGCCGTCGTTTCGTCAACGGTTTCCGGAGCTGTCTGCACGTCGCTCATAGTACCAGAATACTCTATCGCGGGCCGGCTGGCGAACTCGCAAACGAGTCTCACTTTGGCCCTATTGCACTGACGGTAGATAGGCTGCGGTCTTCATCTTTGCCGCCCAACGAGGAACACATCATGGTTCGTGGCGTATCGCTTATCTTTGCCATTCTGCTGATGTCCGGTGCGGCATTGGCGCAAACCTATCCGCATGAAGACACCCCCGAAGATCGCGCCTGCCGCGGCGACGCGCGGCGCTTCTGCAAGGACGATATTCCGGATCAATTCAAAGTCGGCTCGTGCCTGCAGGCGCACAAGGACAGGCTCACCCACGCCTGCAAGACCGTACTGGACGGTCACGGCATGTGATCGCAGCGCTTAATCCGCTGCCAACGCGAGATCGCCGGCGCCGTTGAGGCGATCGAACATCATCAAATTCTCGAACGCGCGGGTTTTTGTCCCGTCGGGGAACTGCGCGCCGAGGCAATCGGCGAACTTCCTCCACAACTCGTCGCGCGACAGCGGCCGCTGGTGGCTGCCCTTGGCGAACTCGACCGGCCCGCTCTTGTGCGTCGCGCCGTCGGTGGTGGTGATCTCGACCGCATCGGCGGGCGCGAAGTTGGAGCCCGCCTTGGTGGCCGCGGTGCCCTCGAGCGACACCCGCGGAAAAATCGCCTGCACCTCGGGCCGGCGCACAAAATCGTCGGTCAGTTCGCGCAAACCCACATTGCGGGCGCACAGCGCCGCCGCCATGGCGAACTGCATGGAGAATTTCGCTTCGAGCCCGGTTTGCGGGCGGCTGTTGCGCAGCATCAGCATCTGCGTCTTGCCGGTCGCGACATGAATGCGCTCGACCTTGCCGGGCGTGAGGTCGAAACGCGCCACCAGATCGAGCGCGGCGTCGATCGAGCGGTGGGTCGCGTAGCAGATCGGATAGCGCTTGATGCTCAGGCCATGGCCCACAATGTGCCACTCCTTCGCCGCGGCGACGAAAGGACGATCGAGTTCGGCCTTGCCGTCCACCGAAAGCGCCATCAGCAAGCCCGCCGGGTGCTCCAGCGCGTCGCGCGACGCCGTCAGTCCGGCTTGCGCCAGGCGCGCCGCAATGACGCCGGATTGTGCGGCGCGGCCGACCTGGAAGGATTTTGTCATGGTGCCGAAATTGGCCACCAGGCCGCCGGCCATCGAAGCCGCGATCGCCATCGCGGTCGCCGCTTGCGTGGCATCGAGACCGCGCAATTTTGCGCAAGCCGCCGCGGCGGCGACCGGTCCAAACACGGCTGACGGATGCCAGCCCTTGCGATGCAGCGGCGTCGGTTCGCGGGTCAACAACTCGGCCCACACTTCGTAGCCGGCCACATAGGCCGTCAACATTTCGGCGCCGCTCGATCCGCTCACTTCGCCTTGGGCGAGGATCGCCGGCACCAGCACGGCGCTCGGATGGCCGTCGAGCGACACGTCGTCGTAGTCCAGCACATGTGCGGCAACGCCATTGACCAAGGCCGCGGTTTCGGGACTTCGCCGCGCGCCGGACGGAATGAGCGAAGCCAGCGCCGGACCGCTGCCGTGACCCAGCTCGCGGTCGACCAGCGCGATCTCCGGGTCGCGGCTGCCCGCAATCAGAACGCCGAAGCAGTCGGCAATGCCGGTGCGGGCGATGGCGGAGCCTTCGGCTGGAATCTGCTGCAAGGTGAGATCGGCGACGAAGCGGCCGAGGTCTTGGGTGAGAGAGCTCATCAGCTCCTCCGTTGAACGACGTAGCGCGATCAAGGAATTGTGCGCCAGAATGGTCGCTAGTCGGCACCGGCGTCAAGGCGGCGCCGCGCGTCGAAAAAGATCAAAGACCGACCTAGCCGTATGGCCGTTTGCGATGCGCCGGGCGTGCCGTTGCGGGCCCGCGCAAGGCGGTGAAATATGGATTGAGGTTGCACGAGCCGCGATTGCCGGCCAGCACATTGGGCACGCATTCCTCGACCGTGCGATAGTAGCAATGCCACGTCACTGAGCCGGTACCGATTTGCAGCACCGCGCACCAGGGTGCATCGCCGTAGTATTGGGCTTGGCTGGAAGACACCTGCAAACACATCGCTGCCGCCACGATGACGATCGCGGCTGTCAGTCTGCCTATCGCCTTTGTCACAATGACTTTTGTCATGACGGTAGTTCCTCCCTGTCACCCACGTCATCCAGGGCGCAATAGAAACAACACCGCCGCGCGACGATTATTGCTCGCGGTCTAATTTTACTCGGCGGCTTTGAGCAGCACCGGCGCGCCGGCGCGGAATTGCTCGAGCAGCGCCGCCTCGTCGGCCTTGGCGGCGGTGAGATGCTGCTGCTTGACGTGGCCGAAACCGCGGATCTTTTCCGGGATCGCGGCAAGCCCGACGGCGATGTGATGATTGTCTGGCGTCAATCCCGCCAGCACCTCGTCGAGCATCGCCTCGTAGTCGCCGATCAGCTTGCGTTCGGTGCGCCTTTCCAGCGACCGTCCGAATGGATCGAATGGCGTCCCTCGTAAACCTTTGAATTTTGCCAATAGCCGGAACACCGGCAGTATCCAGGGGCCGAAGCTCATCTTGCGCGGCAGGCCGGTGGTCTTGTCGCGGCGCGCCAACAGCGGCGGTGCCAAATGAAATTCGAAACGCAGATCGTCGCCGTCGAATTCGTTCTCGACCTGTTTGAGGAATGCGCCGTCGGTGTAAAGCCGCGCCACCTCGTATTCGTCCTTATAGGCCATCAGCTTGAACAGATAGCGCGCCACCGCCTCGGTCAATTCGCAGTGGCCCGGCGCGCGCGCGGCCTCGGCCGCCTTGATCTTGCCGACCAGGGCGCGATAGCGCGCCGCGTAAGCTGCGTTCTGATACGCGGTCAGGAATTTCACCCGCCGCTCGACCGTCTCCTCGAAGGATTCCGACAGCCGCCGCGCGTCGCTGGCGATGGCGGTCGCCGGCTTGGCCAGATTTTCCACCGCGGCGCGATCGACTACGGCGCGGCGGCCCCAGTGGAACGCGGCCCGGTTCATGGCCACCGCTTCGCCGTTGAGTTCGATCGCCTTCTCGATCGCGGCCGCCGACAGCGGGATGGCGCCGAGCTGAAAAGCGTAGCCGACCATGAACATGTTGGCGCCGATCGACTGGCCGAACAGCGCGGCGGCGATGGCGCTGGCATTGATGAAATGGGTGTTGTCGGCACCGGCGTCGGCAACGATGGTGCGCTTGAGCCGCTCGCTCGGCAGCGAGAAATCGGCGTTGCGGGTGAATTCGCCGGGCAAAAATTCGGCGGTGTTGACGACCATTTGCGTCGCGCCGTGCTTCACCGCGGCCAAGATCTTGCGCGTGCCGGCGACCACGATGTCGCCGCCGAGAACGAGATCGGCGCGGCCGGCGGCGACACGAATGGCATGAATGGCGTCCGGATTTTCTGCAATCCGCATATAGCTGAACACCGCGCCGCCCTTCTGCGCCAGGCCCGCCATGTCGAGCACGCCAACGCCCCTGCCCTCCAGATGCGCCGCCATGCCCAAAATGCCGCCGATGGTGACGACGCCGGTGCCGCCGACGCCGGTGACGATGATGTTATAGGTCTGGTCGATGGCCGGCAGTTTCGGCTCGGGCAGCGCCGGCAAATCATGATCGGCGGCGACACCGACGCCTTTCTTCAGCTTGGCGCCGTGCACCGTGACGAAGGACGGGCAAAAGCCTTTGACGCAGGAAAAGTCCTTGTTGCAGCTCGACTGGTCGATCAGGCGCTTGCGACCCCACTCGGTCTCCAGCGGCTGCACCGAGACGCAGTTCGATTTTACGCCGCAATCGCCGCAGCCTTCGCAGACCAGCTCGTTGATGATGACCCGCTTGTCGGGATCGGGGAAGGTGTGGCGCTTCCTGCGGCGGCGCTTTTCCGCGGCGCAGGTCTGATCGTAGATCAGCACCGTGACGCCTGCGATGTCGGCAAGCTCCTTCTGCACCGCGATCAGATCGTCGCGGTGATGGATGGTCAGCCCTTTCGGCCATTCGATGTCGGACGGATATTTGTCCGGCTCGTCGGTCACCACGACGACGCGCTTGGCGCCTTCGGCTGCGACCTGGCGCGCCACCTGCGGCACGGTGAGCCCGCCGTCATTGGCCTGGCCGCCGGTCATCGCCACCGCGTCGTTGAACAAAATTTTGTAGGTGATGTTGGTGTTCGACGCGATGGCGGCGCGGATCGCCATGTAGCCGGAGTGATTATAGGTGCCGTCGCCGAGATTCTGGAAAACGTGCTTGCGGTTGGAGAACGGCGCCTCGCCGACCCAGTTGGAGCCCTCGCCGCCCATGTGGGTGTAGCCGAGCGTCGAGCGGTTCATCCATTGCGCCATGTAATGGCAGCCGATGCCCGCATAGGCGCGCATGCCTTCGGGTACCACGGTCGACGAATTATGCGGGCAGCCGGAGCAGAAATACGGAATGCGTTGCGCGACGTCCCGGGTCTCGGCGGCGATGCGCTGAAAATCCCTGAGCCGCGCCACCCGCGCAACGATCTCGTCGTTGCGGTGATATTTCAAAAGCCGCTCGCCGATGCAGATCGCCACCTCGTTGGGATCGAGCGCGCCTTTGACCGGGAACAGCCAATTGCCGGCTTCGTCTTTCTTGCCGATGCACAGCGGCTGATTTGGGGTGCCGTAAAGCTCCTCGCGCACCTGCACTTCGAGCAGCGAGCGCTTCTCCTCGACGACGATGATGAGATCGAGGCCTTGGGCGAATTCCTTCAGCTCCTGGCGGCTGAGCGGCCAGGCGCAGCCGGCCTTGAACAGGCGAATGCCGAGCGCGTTGCATCGGACCTCGTCGATGCCCAGTTCGTCGAAGGCCTGGCGAACGTCGAGATAGCTCTTGCCGGTGGTGATGATGCCGATCTTCGGCTCGCGGCCGCCCGAGGTGATGATGCGGTTGAGCTTGTTGGCGCGCACGAAGGCCAGCATGGCGTCGCGCTTGTAATCGTGCAGGCGCGCTTCCTGGGCCAGGATCGGATCGTTGAGGCGGATGTTGAGACCGCCGGGCGGCATCGGGAAATCGGTCGGCGTGACGATGCTGAACCGCTCCAGGCTGCCGTCGATCGCCGCCGTGGACTCTATCGTCTCGTGCATGGTCTTGAGCGCGACCCAGGTGCCGGTGAAGCGCGACATCGCCCAGCCGTAGAGGCCGTAGTCGAGCACTTCCTGCACGCCCGCCGGGTTGAGGATCGGCACCATCACGTCGATGAAGTGATATTCGGACTGGTGTGCGGTGGTGGACGATTCGGCGGTGTGGTCGTCGCCCATCAGCGCCAAGACGCCGCCGTGCTTGGCCGAGCCGGCGAGATTGGCGTGGCGGAACACGTCGCCGGTGCGGTCGACGCCGGGGCCTTTGCCGTACCACATGCCGAAAACGCCGTCGTACTTGCCCTCGCCGCGCAGTTCGGCCTGCTGCGAGCCCCATACTGCGGTGGCGGCGAGATCCTCGTTGATGCCGCCCTGAAAGCGGATATCGCCGGTTTCGAGGAACGATTTGGCGCGGAGGAATTGGCTGTCGAGCCCGCCGAGCGGGGAGCCGCGATAGCCGGTGACGAAGCCAGCGGTATTGAGCCCGTTCCGGCGGTCGAGCTCTTTCTGCATCAGGCAGAGCCGGACCAGGGCCTGGAACCCGGTCACGAATACCCGGCGCTGGCCGAGGTCGTATTTATCGTCGAGCTTGACGTCGCGCAGCGCCATTCCAAACCACTCCCGGCGGCCAGTTTGCCCTCGCGGAGCCGATATTGCCAGAGGGCACGAGAATACAATGACATATAGGGCGCGGCGGCCACGCGGCAATGCTAGTGGTTTGAAGTATCACGGCATTTCCCAGTGCCCGTCACCCTGAGGTGGCCGCGCAGCGGCCCTCGAAGGGCGACGCCCCGGGTTACCTCGGCCGACATCCTTCGAGGCCCGCTCTGCGAGCGGGCACCTCAGGATGACGGACCCAAAATTTGCGGCAACGAGCGTCAGGCGGCGCGGATGCGCGGCCGCAGCTCGCGCAGCATGGAGGGAATTTCCTTGAGCGGCTTCGGCCGGCTGAACAGATAGCCCTGCACCTCGACGCAGCCTTCGGCGCGCAGGACCTCCAGCTGCTGCTCGGTCTCGACGCCCTCGGCGGTGGTGATCATGCCCAGGCTCGAGCCGAGTCGCGTTACGGCGCGGATGATGGCGACGCAATCGTTTTCCTTGCCGAGCTCGCTGACGAACGAGCGGTCGATCTTGATCTTGTCGAACGGGAAGCTGCGCAGATAGCTCAGCGACGAATAGCCGGTGCCGAAATCGTCCATGCAGATGCGTACGCCGAGATCGCGGATTTGATGCAATGTGTCGAGCACCGCGCGATCGTCTTGCAAGAGCACCGTCTCGGTGATCTCCAATTCGAGCCGCGATGCGGAAAGGCCCGACTGGCCGAGCGCCGACACCACCGACAGCGCCAGCATCGGATTGCGGAATTGCGCGGCGGACAGATTGACCGCGACCGACAGCTTGCCCGGCCAGGCGGTGGCGTCCATGCAGGCTTTGCGCAGCACCCATTCCCCAAGAGGTACGATCAGGCCGATTTCCTCGGCGACCGGGATGAACGCACCGGGCATCACCAGGCCGCGTTCCGGATGGTTCCAGCGGATCAGCGCCTCGAAGCCGCAGACTTCGCCGCTCGCGACCTGGATGAGCGGCTGGTAATACAGCTCGAATTCGTTGGCGATGAGCGCCTTGCGCAGGTCGAGCTCGAGCCGGCGGCGCTCCTGCATCTGCGCGTCCATTTCCGGCTGGAAGAAGTGATAGGTGCCGCGGCCTTCCGCCTTGGCGCGATAGAGCGCCATGTCGGCGTTGCGCAACAGCTGATCGGGCTCGTTGCCGTCGGCCGGCGCCATGGCGATGCCGATGCTGGTGCCGATGATCACCTGGTGGCCGTGGACTTCGAACGGCTCGGAGAAGGTCTCGATCAGTTCGGCGGCAAGCTCGCTGGCGTCGGTCGGCCGGGCGCTGCTTTGCACGATGGCGAATTCGTCGCCGCCGAGGCGGGCCACCGTATCGATGCCGCGCACCACGCGCTGCAGCCGCTCGGTCACCGCGCAGAGCAGCGCGTCGCCGACCGGATGGCCGAGCGAATCGTTGACGCCCTTGAAGCGGTCGAGGTCGAGGAACATGACCGCGAGCTTCTCGCCGCGGTGGAGCGCCTGCTCCATCTTGTCGCGGAACAGCATGCGGTTCGGCAGATTGGTGAGCGCGTCGTGGCGCGCCATGTGCATGATCTTGGCCTCGGCCTGGCGGCGCTCGGTGACGTCTTCATAGGTCACGACCATGCGGCCATCGGAGGTCGGGCTGTACAGGCATGACACCACACGGCCGTCGCCGAACTCGATGAGGTGCGGGCCGACGCCGTCCTCGCTGATAAGCTGCGCGCGCTCCTTCAACATCTGATCGACGGTCTTGCCGGGGTGATTGTTGCAGGAGACGCTGATCTCCAGCAATTCCCGGAAACTGATGCCGGGCTTGATCCGGTCGGCCGGCAGCCCGAAGATTTCCAGATAGCGCCGGTTGAAGACTTCGAGGCGGTTCTGCGCGTCGTAGAGGCACAGGCCCTGCGTCATGTTCTCGAGCGCGGCGTCGAGCAGCAGGTTGGTCTGGCGCAGCGACGATTCTTGCGCCTTGAGGCGGCTGATGTCGCTGCACAGCACGATGAAGCCCTGGTCGCGGGTCGGGCTGCGGCTGATGCGCAGCCAGCGTCCGTCCGGCATCGAGACTTCGGTGGTGGCGCTGAGATTGCCGTGGCGCGCCATCAGGACGCGGCCGGCGTCGCCGGTCGCCTGCAAGGCCGGTTGCAGCCGCGCCAGCGGCGTGCCCGGCTTGAGCAGGCTCGGCGATACGCCGAGGAAATCCGCGGCCTGCGCGTTGGCCAGCACGATGCCGTCGTTGGCATCCACCACCACGACGCCTTCCTGGGAATTTTCCAGCGCGTCGGCAAGCCGCGATTGCGCGGAACGGCGCTGCTCGACCTCGCGGTCCATCATCGCCTTGATGTTGTCGCGCATCACGCCCATGGCGGTGAGCAGCGCGCCGAGCTCGTCGCCGTTGCCCTTTGGTATTGCGACGTCGAGCTTGCCGGCGGCGATGCGCGCGGCGACATTGGAGGCGACCGCGACCGGCCCGACGATACGCCGCGCCAGCGCCCAGGCGACCAGCGCCGAGAGCAACAGCGCCAGCGCGATGCCGGCAATGTTGAGCTGGATGTCGTGGGCGACCGCGGCGCGCGCGCTTTGCCGGTACAGGAAGCCGTCGCCGGCGGTGTAGTTCACGAGGAGATCGATCTGGTCGTCGACCTTGACCGTGTATTGGTCGAGCGTCGCCCAGTTGACGTCGAGCTTGGTGCCGTCGAGGAGGCGCTCGCAGATGCCGCGCCAAGCGTCCACCGCGCGCTTGACGCTCTCGGCGGCGCGGGTGGCGCGCACCGATTGCGAGCGTTGCGCGGCGATCGCGAGGTCTTCCGACAGCGAGGTGCCGAGCTTGTCGAACTCGTCGTCCAGCGCCGCGCGCATGTCGGAATCGGTGGCGATCCAGCGGCGCGCGAAGGCCGCGCGCATGGCGGCGAAATCGGTCGCCGCGGCGCGGGCGTAATTGATCGACATCAGCGATTCGTCGAAGGTCTTGTCGACCAAGAGGCCGGCGTTGCGGACGCCCATGGTGGCGTAGGCGCCGAGCGCGGCGGTGATCACGCACATGACCAGGAACGCGACCAGGATGCGGCCGCGGATGGTCACGCAAAGCGCCGCCGCGCGCGACGCGCCTTGGCGCCAAGGCGATCCCAAACGGACGATCAGACGAGCGATCCGGCCACGCATCATGAGGGTACGATTACTGACTTCGGGCCCTACAGACCTATACCGGCGGCCGTTAAGGGCGATGGAGCACCCGGTCCAATCTTCGCGGCTTCCTTAACGGCGTCTTAACTGCCAGCCGTCACGCTGTCGGAAAGCGGCAATATGCGAGGTTTGCCCCGCCGCTGGACGTTGAACGAGGTCACGAGGCAACTATGAGTTTAAGAAATGCTCTACGGCACACGCGCCGCCCGATCGCGGTCACGGTCGCGGCGCTGCTGCTGACCGCGGCCGGGACGTTGGTGGGAGCGGCGCCGCAATATTCGATTTCGCAGAAGGGGCGCGAATTCCATCCCGGCGACGTCACCATCAAGCGCGGCGAATCCATCCAGATCGTCAACGACGACGCCGACCTGTTGCACCACGCCTATGTGGATTCCGATAAGTTCACGTTCGACTCCGGCGACCAGAAGCCCGGCAGCGTCACGCCGATCGCCTTCCCGGTGGCCGGCGATTTCGACGTACTATGCGCCATCCATCCGAAGATGCGCCTCGTGGTGCACGTGCAATAGGATTGTCGATCGAGCGTTGTCGATCAAAGGATCGCGGTGCCGAACAGCTCGGCGTGCCCGACATAGTAGACCGCCAGGAACAGCGCCAGCGCCGCCGCATAGCTGACCGGCAACAGCCAGGAATCGCGCAGCCGCGCCTGCTTGCCGCCGTCGTCGGCCAGGATGCCGAACAACGCCACCACGATCAGGGTGTGGCCGATCAGGTCGATCTTGCCGAATTCCATCACCGCGCTGATGAACATCGCCGCCAGCATCGCCGCGCCGGCGCGCCGCACCAGCGGCGTCCAGATCAACGCGAACGCCAAGGCAAACTCGACCGCGCCGGCCGCCCGCATGAAGAAGTCCGGCGTGAAGCCCATCGACATTTCCGGCTTCGCGATGAACAGCGGGTACGACCATTCCGGATAGGCCCATTTTTCGATCGACGCCCACATCAAGGTGATGCCGGCGGCCCAGCGCAACACGTCGATCGGGCGGGCGCCGAAGAAATTCTTCTGCAGGCCGGTCAAGGCGAGATAAGCGGCGACGCCGAGGAACACCGGATAATCGGCGAGATGAAACACGCCGTAATTCCAGACCGCGACGGCGTACAACGTGAAAATTCCCAGCGCCGATAACGGCATGGTGCGACGCGACACCATGCCGGCGGCGATGCCGAGCTGAATGACGCCGATCAAAACGGAGTCGGTCTTGAGCTCGGGCGTCAACAGCACGCCGCCGAGGCCCCAGATGGCGATGAAGAAGAACGCGACGCTAGCGCGGAAAATGGTCTCGAGATTGTTGCGGATGAGAGCGGTTGCGCGGTCGAGCGCATGGAGGATGGCCATGCCGACCGGCGTACCCTCCAACAGCGAGCCTGCCATCAAAGCGAGCACCGACAGACCGGTGAGAAATTCGAAGTCGAGACAGAGGACGTTTTCGAGACCGTCCGGTTGGCCGGCGACGTTATAGGCGCAGAACCACTTCACGTGCGCGTCTGCCGTTCCACATGCTACGATGTAGAAGGCAAACGACACGGCGGTTGCGAAAGGCAACCGTCTCGCCAGCCGAAGCATTAGCACCCTCACCGCCACGTATTCATATGCCAGATTCGCCGCCGCCCGCACCGCCCTGGCATGACTGAGCTTTTAACATATTGTTAAGGGCATTTGAAGCCCCGGTTGCAGAAATTAAGTTGTTGTTAACCTTAAGGTTGCGGTTGGTCTAGATGCCTAAAATTGATTCGTTTCGCGTAGCCCAACCGTAGGCATTAGCCGCTAGGGATAGCCGATCCGGACCCTCATGGGTCTACGGGAGAGTGCCGTGATCGGGATTCTGGGCTTGCTAAGCGTCATGTCGGGCACCGCGATTGCCTATTTGGCCAAGCGTTTCCCGGCTCACATTGAGCTTCTGGAGTCCGGCGCCGGTGCGCTCCTGCTCGGTGGGCTCGCTCTGGCAAGCTCCGGCCTGCCCGTTATTCTCTAAAGAAAACAGAGATTTATTGGGACCTCAGCGCGGCAGCGCCGGCAGCGACACCGGCTCAGGCGTGCCGTTGAGCGTCGTCAGGAAGGCGATGAGGTCGGCCTTCTCGGCCTGGGTCAGCCCGAGCCGTTTGATTTCCTCGGCCCGGCTCGGCCGCTCGATGCCGCCGCGGTCATAAAGGTCGAGGACCGCGTCCAAAGTCGGCACCGCGCCATCGTGCATGTAGGGTCCGCGGCGGACCACGTCGCGCAAGGTCGGGGTCTTGAAGGCATAGCGCAGCGCCACCGATGTCGGGAACAGCCGGCCGCGGCCCCAATCGTCGCCGCGCGCGCTGCCGATGTCGTGGAACGAGGCATCGGTGAAGGCCCAGCCGCTGTGACAGGCCGCGCAATTGGCTTTGCCGTTGAACAGGTCGAAGCCGCGCTTGGCCTGATCGTTGATCGCGGTTTCGGCGCCGTCGATCCAGCGGTCGAAGGCCGAGTCCTTCGACACGATCGTGCGTTCGAAGGTCGCGAGCGCGAATTCGATCTTGCGCCCCGTGACCTCGCCTTCGCCGAAGGCCGCGTCGAACGCGTCGACATAGCCGGGGATCGCGGAAAGCCGCTCGACCAAAGCTTTTTCCGACAGGTTCATGTTTCCGGTCGCAGTGATCGGACCCATGGCCACTTCTTCCAAATTGCGGAAGTGGCCGTCCCAGCCAAGTTTTGGAATCCAGGCGATATTGAGCAGCGTCGGCGAGCGCAGCGGCAGCGGCACTTGTTTTTCGCCGATCGCGCGCGGCTGGCCGTCGGCCCATGACAGGCCGGGATTGTGACAGGTGGCGCAGGAGCGCACCTCGGATCCGGACAGGATCGGATCGAAGAACAGCGCCCGGCCAAGCTTGAACTTGGCATCCGAGTAAGGATTGCTCTTCGGGAACGGAATTTCCGCCGGCCGGCGGTATTGCTGCTGCCAGGCGTGGCGGGTTTCCGAAGGCGTGCTGGAGCGCGACGCGCTCGCGCAAAACGCCGCCGCCAGCGCCGCCGTCAGGCCGGCGGCCTGGCAAACTGTCATAAATGGACGCGTCGCTCCCATAACAGCAGAGTCGCTGCCAGCCGTTGAGGATGAGTTAATAATGGCTGCAACTTTCGCTTGTCTTGTCGCCGCAGGAGGGGGCTGCGCGGCGGCGGCGCCGGATGCTAGATTGCCGCTGCCACGCGGAGCCCAAGCCATGAACACTCACGTCAAGATCGCGCCCGTCACCCAAGCGGACATTGCGCCTGCGGAATGGCAGGCCCGCGTCGACCTCGCCGCCACCTATCGGCTGATCGCGCACTACGGCTGGGGCGACGTCATCTACAATCATTCGTCCATGCGCGTGCCCGGCGAGGAGCGCAAATTCCTCATCAAGCAGCACGAGCTGCTCTACACCGAGGTGACGGCGTCGAACCTGGTCAAGGTCTCGATGGACGACGACCTCGACGAATCCTCAGGCGTCAACCGGCCGGGATTTACCCTGCACGGCGGCGTGCTTGCGGCGCGGCCGGACGTCAATTGCGCCGTCCACGTCCACACCGAGACCGGCATGGCGCTGGCCGGACTGAAGCACGGGCTGCGCATGGTGTCGCAGCCGGCGGTGCGCTTCCACAATCGCATCGGCTATCACGCCTACGAAGGCATCACCGAAGATTTCGGCGAGCGCGCCCGCATCAACAAGGCGCTCGGCAAGAACCGGGCGCTGATCATGCACAATCACGGCCTGCTCACGGTCGGCAAGACGATGCGCGAGGCCTTCGTGCTGATGAAGTCGCTGCTCGAGGCAGCCGACATCCAGCTCAAGATGGAAGCCACCGGCGGCGCGCTGATCGAAATCCCGGCAGAGATTTGCGAAAAAACCGCGCACCAATACGAGCATCACGATTCCGGCCGCGGCTCGGCCGACTGGCCGGCCTATTTGCGCATGCTCGACGCGACCGATCGCAGCTATCGGGACTGAGAATCTATCGGCGTCGGCCGGTTTGGCACGGCGATTGCTTCGCCGATGCCATGACCGATGACAGGTATCTCGCGCTGCTGTTATGGACGATCTGCGTGCTGACGTTCGCCTGCAGCATCGTGGCGCTGACCGAGCATCCGGAGTGGTTCGGGGCCTGACGGAAGTTGTCATAATTCGGCGCCCGCGGATTTTTGCCCTCTCCCCTTGCGGGGGAGGGCTACTCGGCGTTTCAACGACAAAAACGGGTGAGGGGTCGGCGCCGCTACCCCTCACCCTTCCGAGTTTGTTGAAAGTCCTGCGCTGCCCTCTCCCGCAAGGGGAGAGGGCACAAACCTGCCTCTGGCAACTGCGTGGCGATTACGCTGCGCTCATCCGTCGCTATTTCGCCGGCGCGTATTTGCCGCCGGTCTGCTTGGTGTGCACGCCTTCGGCGCCGCTCTGCTTGTGTTGCAGGCGGGTGATGCGCGCCCAGCTGCGCTTGAGATCGTCGCGCACCGTGATGTGGAGCGTGCCGCAGCCTTCGCAGGTGAGCTCGATCTTGTCGCCGTGCATGAATGGATTGAGGCCGCGATGGTTGGTGCCGGTGGCCAGGATGTCGCCCGGCAGCAAGGTGTGGATCGACGTCACCCATTCGATGCAGCGCGGAATCTTGTGCGCCATGTCGTCGGTGTTGAAGTTCTGGTACACCGTGCCGTTGTTGCTGAGCTTGATCTGCAGCTTTTGCGGATCTTTGATCTCGTCGGCGGTGACGATATAGGGGCCGATCGGCGCAAAAGTGTCGCGCGACTTCATCTGATAGAACACGTTGGTCGGCGGCACCACGCCGCGCGCCGAGCCGTCGATGAAATTGGTATAGCCGAACACGTATTTCATGGCGTCGGCGGCCTTGACCTTGGAGGCGCGCTTGCCGATGACGACCGCGATCTCGGCTTCGCCCTCGAACACGCTCGCCGCCATGTCGGGCAGCACCATGGTGTCGCCGTCGCCGATCACCGCGCTCGGCGATTTCATGAAGGCGTTGATCGGGGCGGGCTCCGGCAAGGTGCCGTCTTCCATGTAGTTCACCGCCATGCAGATGATGTTTTCCGGCTTCGGCAGCGGCGGGCGCAGCTTGACCTTGGCCAGCGGCTTGCCTTTGCCCTTCTTGGCGGCGGCGGCGAGCTTGCCCTTGTAGGTGCTCCACTTCTCGATCACGCCGCGGATCACGTCCTGCGGGCCGAGCGCCTTGATGCCTTTGGTGACGGCGGAGACGTCGACGATCTTGTCGCCGACCACCACGCCGAGCTTATAATTGTCGAAAAACGCGAGTTTCATGTCTGCTCCTTGGAGTTTCTTGATGGGTCAATGAAGGCGATGGCCCCGCCAACGCTGGATAGGCCGGCTCGATGGCAATTTATGCGGAAGAAGGCGGCGCGAAGCAAGCAACTCACAAGCGACCCGCTTAAGTCACAGCCAATATCAGGTCATCGCGACGTCTGAGATCGCAGCCCTGCCACATCCTTGTCGGTGATGCCGGATCGCGCGCTGCCGAACCGCGCCGTCACGTAGTTACTCACTGCGGCGATCTCGGTGTCCGAGTGGGTGCTGCCGAAGGCCGGCATCGACACGACGCCTGCGGGCGTGTGCCGCTCCGTTCCGGAAATCACGATCTGGGCGACGTTGGTGGCGGTGCGGTCGTTGACCGCGCGGGCGCCCGCCACCGTCGCGTAGGGGCTGATCGCGCTCACGCCGGTCCAGTCGTGGCAGCTCACGCAGGAGCCTTCGAAGATCTTTTTACCGAGCGCATCCGGCGTTGCGCCGCCTTGCTTCGGCGAAGCTGGCGCCGGCGGCGCCAGCGTCGCCGGCAGGTCGGGCGAGGCGATCGGCGGCACGCTGCGCACATAGCTGACCAGCGCGCGAATGTCCGACGGCGCCATCTGGCTCAAACTTTGGTCGACGGCTTCGCCCATTGGCCCGGCCGCCGTGCCGCGGCCCTGCGCGTGTCCGGTCGCCAGATAGGCGAACACCTCGTCGTCGCTCCAGCCGCCGATGCCGGAGCCCTTGTCCGCCGTGATGTTGAAGGCGCGCCAGCCCGCCGTCACCGCGCCGGCGAACTTTTTGCCGTTGTCGAGCGCCAAGGCGAGATTCCTCGGTGTATGGCACTCGCCGCAATGGGCGAGCGCCTCGGCGAGATAGGCGCCCCTGTTCCAATCCGGGCTGCGATCGGGATTGGGCGCGAAGCGGGCATCGGCGTTGAACAGCGTCGTCCAGAACGCCATCAGCCAACGCTGGTTGAATGGAAATGCAAACGTATTGTCCGGCGCCGTCGCGTGCACGGCGGGCAGGCTGAAAAGATAGGCCTTGATCGCCAGCCCGTCGGCATCGGTGACGTAGGTATAAGACGTAAACGGCATCGCCGGATAAAGATGGGCGCCGTCGCGCCGCTTGCCGCGACGCAAGGCGTCGAGAAATTCCTGATCGCTGTAACTGCCGATGCCGGTGTCCTTGTCGGGCGTGATGTTGGGTGAATACAGCGTGCCGAACGGCAGCGGAATCGCCAAGCCGCCCGCAAAATCCGCGCCGCCCGGCGCGGTGTGACAGGGCATGCAATCGGCGGCGCGGGCGAGATATTCACCGCGCTTGACCTGATCGGCATTGGCGAGATTTTGCGGAACGCCGGTCGGATCGGCCGCGTGGTAATCCGCGAGCGCCACCGTATGGCCGCCGGCGAACGCCAATGGCCCCTTGGTAAAAGTCTCCACGACGAACACGGCCGCGGCAACCAGGATAACGGCGGCAACGATCACGTTGCGGGCGCGCATGGCACTCACGCCTTGACCGCAAGCGCGCGGCGGTCGATCGGCAGCCGGCGCAGCGCCACACCGGTCGCGGCGTAGATCGCATTGCGCAGCGCCGGCGGGCCGGCCGTACAGCCAGTCTCGCCGATGCCGCCCGGATCCTCGCCGCTTTTGATGACGTGCACTTCGATGTTCGGCACCTGATCGATGCGCAGCATGCGGTAGTCGTTGAAATTGGATTGCTGCACCCGCCCCTTGTCGATGGTCACCTCGCCGTAAAGCGCAGCCGTCAGCCCGAAGATCAGCCCGCCCTGCAGCTGCGCCATGATCGTATCGGGATTGACGGCGATGCCGGTGTCGACCGCCGAGGTCACGCGGCGCAGATAGACCTCGCCCTTGGCGTCGACCTCGGCCTCGACCACCGTGGCAATGAAGCTGCCGAACGACGGCTGGACGCAGACGCCGCGGCCAGCACGCGCCGGCAGCGGCTGGCCCCAGCCGGATTTTTCCGCGACCAGATCAAGCGCTGCTTTCAGACGCGGATTCTTGTCGAGCATGCCGCGCCGGAAATCGACCGGGTCCTTGCCCGCTTTGCGGGCGAGCTCATCGATGAAGCATTCGGTGGCGAACACGTTGTTGTTCGGCCCGACGCCGCGCCAAAAGCCGGTGGGCACGGCGGGCGGCTCGGCGCGCACGTATTGCACCTGCAGGTTTGGAATATCGTAAGGCATGTCGACGGCGCTATCGACGGCGTCGATATCGATGCCGTTCTGGAACGCCGGCGGCAGCCAGCGCGCGATCACCGCCGAGCCGGAGATCTTGTACTTCCAGGCAACGATTTTGCCGTTCTGTAGACTTGCCGAGATGGTGTCGCGATAGACCGGACGATAGATGTCGTGGCGGATATCCTCCTCGCGGAACCACATCACCTTCACCGGACCGTCGACCTTTGTGGCGATGCGCACGGCCGTCGCCACCATGTCGGCTTCGAGCCGGCGGCCAAAGCCGCCGCCGAGCAGATGGTTGTGCACGGTCACCTTGTCGATCGGCAGACCCGCCGCCTGTGCCGCGTAAGACTGGCAGCGCGTCAGCACCTGGGTGCCGGTCCACACTTCGCAGGCGCCCGGCGTGACGTGCACCGTGCAGTTCAACGGCTCCATCGGGGCGTGCGCCAGGAACGGCAGCTCGTATTCGCCGTCGACGCGTTCACCTTGAGACAAGCCCTTGGCGATGTCGCCGACCGATTTGGCGACGACGCCGTCCTTTTTGCTCGCGGCGCGCAAGTCGTCCCAAATATCGGCCGAACCGATCTTGGCGTTCGGTCCTTCGTTCCATGTCACATTCAGGGCTTCGAGGCCCTTCTTGGCCGCCCAAGTGTGATCGCCGACCACCGCGACCAGATCGTCGAGCACGACGACCTGTTGCACGCCGGGCACGGCTTTGGCCGCGCTGTCGTCGACATGGGCGACCTTGCCGCCGAACACCGGGCACTGCAAAAGCGTTGCGAATTTCATTCCGGGCAACAGCGCGTCGATGCCATAGACGACCTTGCCGTCGGTCTTGTTCGGCGTATCGAAGCGCTTGAGCGGCTTGCCGATCAGCGCAAAATCTTTCGGATCTTTGAGCGGCGGATTCTGCGGCACCGGAACGCCGCTTGCCGCATCGACCAGATCGCCATAGGCCGCAACGCGCCCGCTGGCGCCGTGGGTGACCTTGCCGTTCGACGCGGAGCAACTCGCCGGATCGACCTGCCATTGGCCGGCGGCGGCCGCCACCAGCATCGCCCGCGCCGACGCGCCGGCCACGCGCAACGGTTTCCAGAACGCGCGTATGGAATTGGAATTGCCGGTGACCTGAATGCCGAAGGTCGGATTGCCATAGAGCTTGTCGTTGGCCGGCGCGTGCTCCAGCGTCACCGCGGCGAAATCGGCATCGAGCTCGTCGGCGAGGATCATAGCGACGGCGGTATAGACGCCCTGGCCCATCTCCACCTGCGGCATCACCAGCGTGGTCTTGCCGGCGTGATCGATGCGGATGAAGGCATTGGGCGCGAACTGGCCGGCCGGATTGTCGGGCGCCTGCTCCGGCTCGTTCGCGGCCCTCACCGGCAGGCGGAATGCGAGCACGAAGCCGCCGGCCAAGGCGCCCGTCATCAGCGCGCGGCGCGAGGGAAGCGGACTGAAATTCGAAAGCGCGTCGTGCATGGCGGCCTCCTATGCCTGGCCGTCCGCGGCGCGCTTGATCGCCTCGCGGATGCGCACATAGGTGCCGCAGCGGCAGATATTGCCCGCCATCGCCGCATCGATGTCGGCATCGTCGGGGCGCGGCGTAGTTTCGAGCAGCGCCGCCGCCGACATGATTTGCCCCGACTGGCAATAGCCGCACTGGATCACTTCGAGATCAAGCCAGGCCTTCTGCACCTTGGCCCCGGTCGGCGTTGCGCCGACGCCTTCGATCGTGGTGATGGCGCGGTTGCCGATCGCCCCGACCGGCAAGAGACAAGAGCGCACGGCTTTGCCGTCGAGGTGCACCGTGCAGGCGCCGCATTGCGCGATGCCGCAACCGAATTTTGTGCCGGTCATCCCCAAGAGGTCGCGCAGCACCCAAAGCAGCGGCATGTCGGGCGGCGCATCGACCGTTTTGCTCTCGCCATTGATTGTCAGCGCAACCATGGGGCCTCCCTACATTCTGGCTTTCCATTCCAGCTTGTATTCCGGCCCGGGTATTGTGCCACGGTCCGGCAGGGTTGCGTTTTCACGGTTTCGCGATTGTCTCAGTGCGGATGCTTGGCCGATTTCTTCGCTGATTCCTTGGCCGAGTGCATGAACACACTGTCGGCCCCCACACGCAGCGCCGGAACCGTCTTGGCCATGCGCTTCAATTGCTCGGAGGCGGCGATGGCGAACCGCGCCAGCGGCCGCATGTGGCGGGCGTCGGAGGCCTGCAGGCCTAAGCCGAAGAAACAATCGATCGATACGGTCGTCGGCCCGATCGCGCCGGCGAACATTGCCCGCATCTGCGGCAGCGAGCGGTAGCGAACTTCGAACCGCGCCGGCTCCCTAAAGCCGCGGCGGGCCTGGTGCCACAGCGAGCGCACGCCGGCCCAGTGCGCCATCTGCACGGTGCTGGAACCCTCCGGTGCAAGCACGCGGGCAATTTCGCCGAGCGTCAGAGCACAGTCCCGATCGGAAAAATGTTGCAGGGTGCTGTAGGAAAATGCGCGCTCGAACGTGCCGTCGGCAAACGGCAGGCAACGGGCATCGCCGCAGATGTAATCGACGTCGACACCTTGTTTCGCGGCAAAGCGCTTGGCCGCCATCAGCGGGCCGAGCATCGGATCGAGACCCACGGCGCGGAAACCGGCGCGCGCCGCGGCGATGGTCCAGCGGCCCCACGAGCTGCCGATATCGAGCAAACACTCGCCGCCGCCGCGCTCGGGAAACCGCGGAATCGGGATTGCATCGCCGGGCGCCAGGTCGCGATAGCCGAAACCGTTGGACAGCGGCACGAGGCGCCGGATCACCGCCTCGGCGGCGTCGCTGCCGGCCGCGATCTCGCGGTGGATTTGCGCTTTCAATTCCTCGCGAAGGTTGACGGCGGCGATGAGGTCGATGGGCAAGCCCTGACGCGCCATGTCGGCGAGCTTGACGGTGCGCGACGCGCCGCGATGGGTCGGCGGCAAGTCGGCGCGCAGCAGGACCGGAATGCCCTCGACGATCGGGTAATTCGCGCCGTTGCGGGCGACGAGACGGTCCCTCGCGAAGGACAGCGGCTGACGCTCAACCGGGTCGACGAGATAATCGCGCAGCCAGTCCTTCATCCGGCTCAAGCGTAATCGCTCCCGGGAGCGCGCTCAACGGCGCGAAACCAATGCTACACTCACACATCCAAGTCTGATCTTGATGCCAAATGTCCGATCTTGATGCCATCGTCATCGGCGCCGGCCATAACGGGCTGACCTGCGCGGCCTATCTGGGCATGGCGGGCTTGCGCGTGCGCGTCGTGGAGCGGCGCGGTGTCGTCGGCGGCGCCGCCGTGACGGAAGAGTTTTGGCCCAAATTCCGCAACTCGACCGCGGCCTATGCGGTGAGCCTCTTGCAGCCGAAAATCATCGGCGATCTCAAGCTGCACGAGCACGGCTTGCGCATCGTTGAGCGCCGCGCGCAGAATTTTTTGCCGCTGCCCGATAGCCGTTATCTCCTCACCGGCGAGGGCCGCAGCGAAAACGAAATCGCAAAATTCAGCGCCAAGGATGCCGCCCGTTACGGCGCCTATCAGGCCGAGATCGGCAAGGTCGCCGATGTGCTGCGCAGCCTCGTGCTCGCCGCGCCGCCCAATCTGGTACTGCGCAATTTCGGCGATAGCGCGCGCCAGCTCGGCAAGCTCGCGGCGATCGGCAAAAGGCTATGGCGGGACGATGCCGTCGCGGCAGCGTTCGGCCTGTTGCGCAAATCGGCTGGCGACGTGCTCGACGGCTGGTTCGAGTCCGATCCGATCAAGGCCGTGCTCGGCTTCGATGCGGTGGTCGGCAATCTGGCGAGCCCTTACACGCCGGGCTCTGCTTACGTGTTGCTGCACCACGCGTTCGGCGAAGTGAACGGCAAGCGGGGCGCCTGGGGCCACGCCATCGGCGGCATGGGCGCGATCACACAGGCGATGGCGCGCGCCGCCGGCACCCACGGTGTGCGCATCGACGTGGACACCGCGGTGCGCGAAGTCATCGTCGAGCGCGATCGTGCCACGGGCGTTGTGCTGGAGGATGGCACGGCGATCCGCGCCAGCGCCGTCATCGCCAACGTCAATCCGCAACACCTGTTCCAAACCTTGGTGCCGCAGCAGGCCGTGCCGCGCGCGATGGCGGCGCGCATGAAGACGTGGAAGACCGGCTCCGGCACCTTCCGCATGAACCTGGCGCTGGCGAAGCTGCCGGATTTTTCCGCGCTGCCCGGCGCCGGCGACCACCACACCGCGGGCATCATCATGGCACCGAGTCTTGCCTACATGGACCAGGCTTATCGCGATTGCGTCCGCCACGGCTGGAGCCGGGCGCCGATCGTCGAAATGCTGATCCCGTCGAGCCTCGACGACACGCTCGCGCCGCCCGGCGCCCACGTGGCGAGCCTGTTCTGTCAGCACGTCGCGCCGCAATTCGCCGACGGCGCGTCATGGGACCAGCACCGCGAAACGGTCGCCGACCTGATGATCGACACGGTCGAGACCTATGCGCCCGGCTTCAAGTCGAGCGTCATCGGGCGGCAAAGTTTTGCGCCGCTCGACCTGGAGCGCATCTTCGGCCTGCCCAACGGCGACATTTTCCACGGCGCGCTGACGCTCGACCAGCTGTTTTCGCTGCGCCCGATGCGCGGCTATGCGGACTACCGCATGCCGTTACGCGGACTTTACCTGTGCGGCTCGGGCGCCCATCCCGGCGGCGGCGTGACCGGCGCGCCCGGACACAACGCGGCGCAGGCGGTGATCGCCGATCTGTTGCGACGATGAATGCGCAGCCACCGTTCGAGTTTTTGTGAATATCCGGCGAACGCGAATGACATTTGGAAGAATTGCGGCTAAGCGCAAGCGATGTCCGCACGTTCCTTTCGCGTCGGCCGCGCGTTGACCGGGCTTGGCCTGTTCGCGACCAAGCCGATCAAGCGCAGAGCCACTATCGCGACCTATCGCGGCCGGCGTATGAACACTGAAGAAGCCGACCGCCTCGAAGCGCGCGGCTCACGCTACATGTTCACGGTCAACAAGCGCGTGACCATCGACGGCTCGCCGCGCTGGAACGTGGCGCGCTACATCAATCATTCCTGCCGGCCGAACGCCGAGCCGGTGGGCCGCAACGGCGGTATCGTCATCGTGGCGCTGCGCCGGATCGAGCCGGGCGAGGAAATCACCTACGACTACGGCAAGGAATATCTGGAATATTTTTTGGAGGAAGGCGGCTGCCGCTGCGACTGGTGCCGCCGCAAACGGGCCGCCAAGCGCCGCAAGCAGCGCAGAGCGGCGCGGAAGCGGAATTAAGGCGTGTACTTAAGCCGCACCACCAATGCGATCCGCTTCGCGCGAAGTCATGAGATGCGCGGTGCAATTGAGCAAGCTTACCCGGTGCGGCGCATCTTCATCTATGACGGTCATGCTCGCGTTGTCGAAACGCTCCGGAACAGCCACGCCTTCTGGCAATAGCGCATGGCGCTCGACGAGGGCGCGACAGACCAGACCATGCGTGACCACCACCAACGTGCCGTTCACGCTTCGGCGCCTGCTCACGAGGAAGGCAAATGCATCGGCGACGCGCGCATGAAACGTCGGCCAGTCTTCGCCATTGGGTGGCCGGACGTCGGGCCCAAACGGATCCTCGGGCAGCGCGGCATAGGCCTTACCGCGCAAATCGCCAAAGTTGCGCTCCTGTAACAGCGGGCTTTCGTCGATCGCTACTCCGGATCGGGCCGCGAGCGGAGCTGCGGTCATGCGCGCGCGCAATAAATCGCTGCACAAGATGCAAGCGAAACCGAGAGCGGACAAGCGCCGCGCCAGCTGTTGCGCCTGACGTATCCCTCGATCGTTGAGCGGCACGTCAGGGCGCTGCAGGACGCGCGCCGCGTTGCCGTCAGTCTCGCCATGACGCACCAGCAAAATCGTCATGCCGCGTTGTTAGCAGCGTTGCTGCGCGCAAGCGAGTTCGGAATTGTGTTCGCCGCGACTTGTGTCCCGTGCCCTTGAGACGGCTCTCTCATTTGGCCGATGACCGTCCGGCGCTCCTTCGACTGTGCTTTGAACACCCCGGCAGGGGCAGCTATGATAACCTGACGGCCATCGATCGCCAGATCAGACTGTGGCTCCGTATCATCCCCCCAAGGATCGCCTCCGGAATGTCCCGAACGATTGTCCCGAATGCCAGCCAAGCGCGGCTGATCTTGGTTGGAACCGCCCTGCTGCTCACGCTGGGCATGGGGATTCGCCAGAGTTTCGGACTGTTCCTGGCGCCAGTCACGCACGATCTCGCGGTGACGGCGGCCGATTTTACGCTGGCTCTGGCGATCCAGAATATTGTCTGGGGCCTTTCGCAGGCGCTGGTCGGCGCCATCGCCGACCGCTTCGGTCTGCGCATCACCATGATGGCGGGCGCCGCGATCTACGTCGTTGGCTTGGGCGTCATGGCTGCGGCCCAAGGCGCGCTGGCGCTGATCGTCTCCGGCGGCCTCATGGGCGTGGCGTTGTCCTGCACGGCGACGTCGTTGGCCATGACCGCATGCGTGCGCGCGGTTTCGCCGGCGCGGCGCAGCCAGATGCTCGGCGTTGTCTCCGCCGCCGGATCGCTCGGTACGCTGGTGGTGCCGCTCGCCACCCAGGCCGTGCTCGCGCGCGAGCCCTGGCAGATCGGCGTGCTGCTGTTCGTGCTGATGGCGATCGCGATGCTGCCCGCCGCCTATTGGGCCGGCGGCGCCGACAAGTTTCCCGGGCACTCGACCGCAACGACCTCCATGCGCGAGGTGCTCGGCGAGGCCATGCGCAACCGGCCGTTTCTGGTGATGTCGGGCGCTTATTTCGTCTGCGGTCTCAATCTCGTTTTCCTGACCACGCATTTGCCGGCCTATCTGGCGATCTGCGGCCAGGATCCGATGCTGAGCGCGGAGGCGCTGGCCACGATCGGCGGCGTGAGCGCCGTCGGCTCATTGCTGACCGGCTGGCTCGGCGGGAGATATCCGAAGCACATCATCCTGGGGCTGCTCTACATCCTGCGTTCGCTCATATTCGCCGTCTATTTCGTGCTGCCACCGACGCCGACAAGCACGCTCCTGTTCGCAGCCGCGATGGGCATGCTGTGGTGGCCCGGCCTCGCGCCACTCATCGGCGGTCTGGTCGCCGAGATTTTTGGCACGCGCTATATGGCGACGCTGCTTGGCCTGTCCTTCGTCGTGCACCAGGCAGGGTCGTCGCTTGGCGCTTGGGGCGGCGGTTTGATCTTCGATCTTTTCGGCTCCTATGACCACGCCTGGCAGATCGGCACGTTGATCGGGTTCGCCGCCGGCGTCGTCCAGATCGTGGCGGGCGGTCCAACCCGGCGGCAGGACCGCTTGATCGTGCCCGCGGTGGCGACGACTTAGGCGAAGCCGTCGACCGCAAGTCCGCTTTGCACCCATGAGCGGACGTCTAGCGAGTCATTGCTCAGGTCATTATCGGTGTAAACTCTCCGGCATGAAACGCGAACAGCGGCAGCTTTGGCGGCCGTGGCATGAGGTGGCGCAATTTTTGCGCGCTGCGGGACTGCTGCTCGTGACATCGCTGTCGCCCGCGGCCGCACAGGATATTCGCGGGATGGAAGTTTGCACGGCCGAAAAGCAGATGGAGCGACGGACCGCGTGCTTGCAGGCGAATGTCGAGTTTCTTCAGCAAGCGCTGATCAAGCTTTCCCGCGAAACCCAGGAGAAGATGGCCGCCGCCGATCGCGATCTTGCCGCCGCCCGCGCCGAAATCGCCGCGCTCAAATCGACCGTGGAGAAGCTGAATACCGAATTGAAACAAATGAAAGTGAAAGCCGAACCCGAAAGCAAGAAGTAGACGGTAAAGCGCACAGGAGGAGCCATGGCCGGACGCCCATCTCCGTTCTCTCTGCAAATCGCCGTCGCATTGTCCGGTATCGTTTGTTGCGGATCAAGCACCGCGGCACAGACGATCATGCCGTGTTACCGTTCTACGATGGCAACAGTGCAGAACGGCCAGACATTCAATGGAAAAGCCTGCAGGGGAAAATGGGGTTGCGGTTGCACGGTCGTGTTTTGTCCGGTTTGTAATTCCGCGCCGGGGTCGTGGCCCGCGTCTTGTTCTTTGACGACTTGCAGGGTCCTTCCGCCGCCGAAGAAGCAGCAATAATTTCTGACTGTCAGCGAAGGGCCGACGTCGGCCGACGGGTACAGCGTATTGGCGCGGTGCAGCTTCGCCATCGCCGGCCGACCGGGCGTCCTTTCGCCACCGGGTGTGGACTGCTATCATCACAACCGAAACCTTCGTCGGGCGGCAGCCCCGGCAAACAGCCGATTCACAATGCGGCAGCCTGCCTTGGGGGAGCCTTGCGCCTACCTCAATGCGCATTTTGCCTGCTGGTTGCGCTCGCGGCGCCGATGGCCGCGCACGCCGATAGCCCACCGCGGCCGATTCCGGCCGACGGCACCTGCGCCGTCCCGGTCGACCCAAGCTGGACCAAGCAGGAACAATTCGTCTGGCTCAATGCCTGCGCCGGCAAAGCGGCGGATTTCAACAAGGAGCCGGGTTATGGCGGCGACCTCGACCCTAAAAGCCGGACCGGATTGCCGGACAGCCGTATCCTGCGGTCATCTTTCCTCGAAACCATTCTGCTCAAGGATAAATATCGCAACGCCCTGACACGTCTCGGCGTCCGTATCACCGGCGCGCGTTTCACGGAAACAGTCGATTTGCGGAATGCCGAACTTGAGCACGATCTTTGGCTTGACTGGGGCTTGCTGGAGAACGGCGTCAATCTCACCTCGATCAAAACGAGTCGCCAAATTACGTTCGACCGCTCGAAGATTATCGGCGTCTTCGCTGCGGCCGAAGCTCAGATCGACAAAGGCTTGTCTCTGCGTGGGGGGGAATTTCCCGATGGTATAATTCTCTCAGAAGCTCATATCGGCGGACAGCTTCGCGTGGAGGGTTCCACGGTCACGGCCATGCTCGACATGAACGGGATTCGCGTCGACCAAGATCTACTCATGAGCGATAAGGCGCAGTTCAAGGAGATCAATCTTGCAAGCGCACATATCGGCGGACAGCTTGTCCTGAACGGCTCTACGGTCACGGGCCTGCTCAACATGGATCACATTCATGTCGATCAAGGTCTGTTCATGTTCGATAAGGCACGGTTCGAAGAGATCGATCTTTTAGGGGCACATATCGGCGGACAGCTTGACCTGAGGAGTGCCACGGTCGCGGGCCCGCTCAACATGTTTGAAAGTCATGTCGACCAAGATCTGTTCATGCGCGATGAAGCGCAATTCAAAGAGATCAATCTTGGCGACGCACGTATCGACGGACAGCTTGACCTAAGCAGCTCCACGGTCACGGGCATGCTCAACATGGGGGGGATTCGCGTCGAGCAAGGTCTTTTCATGCGCGATAAGGCGCAGTTCAAAGAGGTTAATCTTACAGGGGCCCATATGGGACAGCTTGACCTCAGCAGTTCCACCGTCGCCGGCTTGCTCAACATGAATAAAATTCATGTCGACCAAGATATGTTCATGGACAAGGCGAATTTCACCTCGATCACTCTTGTATTCGCACATATCGGCGGATTGCTTGAACTGAGCAGTTCCACGGTTACGGGCTTGCTCAACATGCCCGGGATTGGCGTCGATCAAGTTCTGCTCATGCGCAATAAGGCGCAGTTCAATAAGGTCGTTCTTCAAGGGGCACATGTGGAACAGCTTGACCTGAGCGGTTCCACCGTCGCGGACATGCTCAACATGAGTCAAATTCATGTTGATCAAGCTCTGTTGATGGGCAATGACGCGAATTTCACCGGGATCGATCTTACCGTCGCACATATCGGCGGACAGCTTGACCTGCGCAGTTCCAAGGTCACGGGTAAATTGGCGGGTGACTACATCGATGTCACGCAGACCGTGTATTTGGGATCGGGCGCCACATTTGCAGATGAAATCGATTTGACTTCCGCAAAACTAGGGCAAGATCTTTATCTGTCGGGCGGTATTTTTTACAAAAATGTGGATTTGAGCGGAGCGCAAATCGGCGGTATTCTTGGACTGAAGTCCGCGCAATGGATGTATAGCGCAGCAACCCTTGATCTGACCGAGGCCACGACCGGCGGGATCGATCTTTCCCATAGCTGGCCCAACAAGATCTATCTGAACGGGCTCACCTATCGCAATTTATCCAACTTAGCCACGAACTTCAGCCGCGCGCAGGCTGAAACCTGGTTTGGCAAGCAGGACTACGCGCCGCAGCCCTATGAACAGCTTGCCAGCGTCTTGCAAGCCAACGGCTTGATCGGCGATGCCACCGCGATCCGCTATGCCGGCAAGGAGCGGGAGCGGCGCGCGGCGTCGGGATTGCGCTGGGTGTGGCTATCCCTGCTCAACTATTCCATCGGTTTCGGCTATCACCTGGAATACGCGTTTGCTTGGGCGCTGGGCTTCGTGCTCCTGGGCTGGACGGTCTTGTACGCTACCGGGCAGAGAACCAAGCACGGCACCACGCTCGGCCTCGTCTACAGCTTCGACATGCTGCTGCCGCTCGTGCAATTGAGCAAGAAGCACGATGACGTCGATCTCGATCCGTGGCCACAACGCTACTTTTATGCGCACAAGATCATCGGCGTCATTCTGACGTCGTTCATCGTTGCGGGAATTTCCGGGCTTACCAAATAATGCAAGACTCGGCGCTGCGAAACGAGCAGTCCGCCTACACCCTATTCCCCGCGCTCCACATCCAGAAATCGCGGCCTTCCTCGCGCATGAACTTCGCCAGCACCATCTTGTGCACCTCGTCGGCGCCGTCGACCAGGCGGGCGGCGCGGGCGGCGCGGTAGACCCATTCGGCGATGGTGTCCTTGGAATAGCCGCGGGCGCCGTTGAGCTGGATGGCGACGTCGGCGGACTGGTGCAGCGTGTTGGCGCAGTGCAGTTTCGCCATCGACACTTCCTTGCGGGCGAAATCGCCCTGATCGAGCTTCCACGCCGCATGCATGGTGAGGAGGCGGCCGATGTGGATGTTGTGGCCGACCTCGCCGAGTTTCATCTGTACGCTTTCGCGGTCCGCGAGTCTTATGCCGAACCCTTCGCGCCGGCCGACGTACTCCTGCGCAATCTCGACGCAGCGCTTCGACCAGCCGAGCCAACGCATGCAGTGGGTGAGCCGCGCCGGGCCGAGCCGCACCTGCACCACCTTCAAGCCGTTGCCGATGCCGCCGAACACGTCGTCGTCGTGCACTTCGAGGCCGTCGAATTCGAGCTCGCAATGGCCGCCGTGCTCCTCGGGGCCCATGATCTCGATGCGGCGCAGGATGCGCCAGCCGGGCTGGTCCTTGTGAAACAGGAACGTGGTGATGCCCTTGCGTTTGTCGTCGGAGGTGCGCGCCGCTAGGATGAAATGCGCGGCGCCGTCGGCGCCGGTGATGAACCACTTGCGGCCGTAGATCTTCCAGGTACTGCCGTGCTTCTCGGCGTAGGTCTTCATCATGCTCGGGTCGGAGCCGCCGCCGGGCGCCGGCTCCGTCATGGCGAAGGACGAGCGCACCTTGCCCTCGACGATGGGCTTTAGCCATTTTTCCTTCTGTGCCGGCGTGCCCAGCTTTTTCAGCACATTCATGTTGCCGTCGTCGGGCGCCATGCAGTTCATCGCCAGCGGCCCGAACAGCGAGCGCGCCGCTTCCTCGTACATCACCGCCCAGGCCACCATCGGCAGGTCCATACCGCCGTATTCCTTCGGCGATTGCGGCGCCCACAGCCCGGCCTTCTTCGCCTTGTCGCGAACCGGCGCGAGGCGCTCGTGCGGGATGTTTTCGTGGTCGGAGAAATTGTGCCGATCGGCCTCGAGCGGCAGCACATGCTCGTCGACGAAGGCGCGGGTGCGGACGCGCAAATCCTCGATCTCGGGCGAAAGGGTAAAATCCATGCCGGCGCCTCTCGTTGCGGTACAGAGGGGGACGGCATAATCTTTAGCCTATCGCGCGGTCGCGACAACCCTTCGCCCCTGCCCTGTCCTTCGCCACGAGGCAAATCATGGCCAATTTCACTCCGGTCTCGGCGGCCATCGGCGGCGCGCTGATCGGGCTTGCCGCGGTGCTGTTGATGCTGTTCACCGGCCGCGTTGCCGGCATCAGCGGCATCGCCGGCGGCCTGTTCAACCCGCGCACCGACGACCGGCTTTGGCGGCTCACCTTCATCGCCGGTCTGATCGCCGCGCCCCTTGCCGCGGCGTTGATCGGCCACGCGGTGCCGATGCCGCAAATGCCGGGCAGCATGATCACTATCGCGGTGGCCGGCCTTCTGGTCGGCTTCGGCACCCGGCTCGGCAATGGCTGCACCTCCGGCCACGGCATCTGCGGCATCGCGCGGCTGTCGCCACGCTCGATCGCCGCGACGGTCGTGTTCATGGTGGCGGCGATCGTCGTCGTCGCGCTGACGCACCACGTCATCGGAGCCTAAAGCCATGCCCGCCCTCGCCAGTCTCCTCTGCGGCTTCATCTTCGGCACCGGCCTCGTGATCTCCGGCATGGTGAAGACCACCAAAGTTCTTGGCTTCCTCGACGTCCTCGGTATTTGGAACGGTACCTGGGATCCGAGCCTGATCGTGGTAATGGCGGCGGGTCTACTCGTCACCGGCATCGGCTATGCGCTGCTCCGGCCGCGCACGCCGATTTTTGCGCCGAAAAGCCTGTGGCCGAGCGCGACCGACATCGACCGGCCGCTCATCGTCGGCGCGGCGCTGTTCGGCATCGGCTGGGGCATGGTGGGCTTGTGTCCCGGGCCGGCAATCGCCGACTTGGCGACGCTGTCGCCCGGCGTGTTCGTCTTTGTCATCGCCATGGCGGTCGGCATGGCGGCGCACGATCTGCGGCAAGCGCGCGCCGCGCGGCCCATCGAGCAAAAGCTCGCGACCGCGACCGATGGCTGATTGATGCTCGATCCCTCCCCACGCGCGTCACCGCAATTCTCGCTCGACGAGGATCAGATCGCCGTGCGCGACATGGCGCGCAGCTTTGCCGACGAAGTTTTTGCACCGAACGCGGTGGCCTGGGACGAAGCGCGGCATTTTCCCGTTGCCGAAATGCGAAAAGCGGCGGCGCTGGGCATGGGCGGCGTCTACATCGCCGAAGACGTCGGCGGCTCCGGTCTGTCGCGGCTGACCGCGACTTTGATCTTCGAGGCGCTGGCCACCGGCTGCCCGACGGTCGCCGCCTACATCTCGATCCACAATCTCGTGGCCTGGATGATCGATGCCCATGGCTCCGACGCGCAGCGCCGGCAATGGCTGCCAAAACTGTGCACCATGGAGTTTTTGGGCAGCTATTGCCTGACCGAGCCGGGCGTCGGCTCGGACGCAGCGGCGCTGGTGACGCGCGCGGTGCGCGACGGCGACCATTACGTGATCAACGGCCAGAAACAATTCATCTCCGGCGCCGGTTCAGGCGACCTCTACGCGGTGATGGCGCGCACCGGCGGCGACGGCGCGTCCGGCATTTCGACCTTGATCGTGCCCGGCGACACGCCGGGCATTTCGTTCGGCAATAGCGAGCGCAAGATGGGCTGGAACGCGCAGCCGACACGCGCGGTCACGTTCCAAGACGTGCGCGTGCCGGTCGCCAACCGGCTCGGCGCGGAGGGCACCGGATTCAAGATCGCCATGGCCGGGCTCGATGGTGGGCGGCTCAACATCGCCGCCTGCTCGCTCGGCGGTGCGCAAAAAGCGCTGGAGATGGCGCTCGCCTATATGAAGGAACGCAAAGCCTTCGGCAAACGCCTCGACGAATTCCAGGCGCTGCAATTCCGCCTCGCCGACATGGCGACCGCGCTCGAGGCCTCGCGCGCCTTGCTGTGGCAGGCCGCCGCCGCGTTCGACCGCAACGACGCCAATGCCACCGCGCTCATCGCCATGGCCAAGCGCTTCGTCACCGACAGCTGTTTCGATGTCGCCAACCAGGCGCTGCAGCTGCACGGCGGCTACGGCTATTTGGCCGAATTCGGCGTCGAGAAGATCGTGCGCGATCTGCGCGTACACCAGATCCTCGAAGGCACCAACGAGATCATGCGCCTGATCGTGGCGCGCAGCCTCGTCGGCCGATGAGCGAGACGGTTCTTCAGGACGGCGACCTCGTCGTCCGCGCTCACGGCGCACTGCGCCGCATCACGCTCAACCGGCCGCAGGCACTCAACGCCATCACGCTCGACATGGTCGTCACCATGACGTCGTTGCTGCGCGCCTGGGCGGACGATCCGGCCGTCGGCGCCGTCCTGCTCGATGGCGCCGGTGGGCGCGCTTTTGCCGCCGGCGGCGATATCCGCGCGCTTTACGATGCGGCGAAGGCGGGCGACAAAAAGCTGCCGGAAAAATTCTGGGCGACCGAATACCATTTGGATGTTTTGATCGCGCGTTACCCCAAGCCGGTGATCGCCCTGATGGACGGCGTCGTCATGGGTGGCGGCGTTGGCCTTTCGGCGCACGCGTCGCACCGCATCGTCACCGAGCGATCCGCGGTCGCCATGCCGGAAGTCGCAATCGGTTATTTTCCCGACGTCGGCGCCTGCTTCGTGCTGGCGCGGGCGCCAGGATTTACCGGAACCTACGTCGCATTGACCGGCGCGCGCGCGACCGCGGCCGACGCCATCTATTGCGGCCTCGCCGACCTGCACATTCCGGCGGCGCGGCTGCATGAGCTTCCGGCGGTGCTGGCGGATTGTCGCGGCATGCACGACGTCAAGGCGCGGCTCGACAAATTCTCAGCGCCGCCCGCGGACGGCCGCCTCGCCGCGGCGCGATTTTGGATCGATCGCTGCTTTGGCGCGGATACCGTCGAAGAGATCGTCGAGCAATTGCGGCAAAGCGACGAAGCGGACGCGCGCGCGGCGCTGGAAACCATGCGCAAAATGTCGCCGACCTCGCTCAAGATCACATTGCGAAACATCCGGTCGGCGCTATCATTCGAAGAGGTCGAGCAGAGTTTTGCGCAGGACTATCGCGTCTCGCTCGCCTGCGTCGCCGGCCATGATTTCATCGAGGGCATCCGCGCGGCCATCGTCGACAAGGACCGCAATCCGGCGTGGCGCCCGGATACGCTCGAAGGCGTCACGCCGGACATCGTCGCGCGCCACTTCCGCCCGGTCGGCGCGCTAGAATTGAGTTTTGAATATTAAATCCGCATTGCCTGAACGACGTTCGAATTCGCGGCGCGCCAATTGGGCCTCTTCGGAATGGTTCCGGTCGCGCCGCCGGAAGCCCGCGGATGGTGCCTTTTGGCCTCGCTAGCGTATTGCGTGTATTCCATGAAAATGCTACCATTGAGGCCGATCCCAATCATCTGGGCAATGTCGAATTAGAAAGCGAAGAGCTGACAATGTCGACATTCACGGGCGTTGCCAATTTCACCACAACGAACCAGAGCGCTCTCGGCCCATTTCCGGTGCCCATCACACTCACCGTTTTCTTCAGTAACGGCCTATCGCAAGTGAGCTTGGGCTCCTTTCCATCGATCTCTGGCCCCCCGCCGGATCAGCCGATTTCGACGCCATTGGGAAATGACACATTCACAGTTACTCTCAAGAGCGGAGTACCGGGAAATGCGACGGGAAGTTTCGATTCGTCCTCCGGCAAGTTGGTACTTTCTCTCACTCTTCATCTTCACAACAGCGTTCACGTGGTTACCTCGGGTGATGAGGATTCGGACATGCCTTTTACGGGACCGCAGAGTCTGACGACAGACTCCTGTAGCTCGCAAGACGGCAAGGTTAGTCTCACGGGGTCTCGATTCGATCCAACGACCGGGACCATAACGTTAGCGGGCGCTACGCAAATTTCCGGAGGGTTCCTCGGCGGGAGCGACTGCGGTCTAACGATCGCGGGCACGTTGTCCACCCCGGTAAATACTTCTTCACAGCAGGGCTTTGGAGACCTTGTAAGTCAGAACTGCATGTTCTGGACGGGCAACTTCACCCAGATCGACCAAGAGGACGTCCTATTCTACCATCCGAGCGACCAGAACTGGTGGTTAGCTCAATTTGGAGCTGGCGTGCTCAACTGGGGTCTCGCCGACAATACGGCAGGATTTGGCCAGGTCGCTGACGGCCAACACTTCTTCTGGAAGGCCGATTTCAATGGCAACGGAAGGGACGATTTGCTGTTCTACTTCGCAGGGGACGATAACTGGTGGCTGGGCACCTTCGACCAGAATGGCAACCTAACATGGAACCTCGTTGGCAACACGAACGGCAAGAATGGAAGCCCGTGGAACTTCGGACACGCCATAAACACGGCAATGGAATTTTGGACGGGTGATTTTCAGGGGGTGGGCAGATCTCAAGTCCTCTTCTATTACTACGGTGACGGCAATTGGTGGTTGGGTACGATTGGAACGAACTGGAGTCTGGCGTGGGCTAACGCGGGGAACACAGAGGGAAAGAACGGTAGCCCATGGAATTTTGGCAACATGCATGACGACCGGCCATTCTGGGTCGGTGACTTTCGCGGTCTGGGGCGCGACCAGATCCTGTTCTATTCCCCCGGCGATAATAACTGGTGGTTGGGAACTTTCGACACCAGCGGAAGCCTGACATGGATTCTCGCGGGCAACACGAATGGGTTTGGCAATGCGATCAACACGGTGATGAAGTTTTACGTTGGCGATTTTCAGGGGATCGGAAAAAGACAGATGTTGTTCTACTATTGGGGGCTTGGAGACTGGTGGCTGGGCACATTCAACCAAAATGGCGCCCTGAATTGGTATAATGCCGGCAACACGGAAGGCAGGAATGGAAGTCCTTGGAACTTCGGGACATTGAACGACGGTCAACCTTTCTGGGAGGGCGATTTTTCGAACTCATATCGGGATGACGTCCTGTTTTATTCTGCAAGCGATGGCAACTGGTGGGATGGTACGTTCGACAAGAATGGGAATCTCTCATGGAGCATGGTGGGAAATACATCGGGAGTAAGTGGTGCTCCGAACTTTGGAAACCTGGTAAAAGAAGGAGCTCTGTTCTTTGTCGGGGACTTTTCCGATTTTGATACTGATGAAGTCTTGTTCTACCATCCCTCCGATGGGAATTGGTGGTTGTGCACTCTCGGGGGAGCGCCCGCGCAGTGGGGACTCGTCAGCAGCACTAGCGTTTGATATCGCACCAGTGGCCCGGCCGCATTTGAACAGACGACGCCGGTTATCAGCCGGCGCGTCAGAGAAGCGGTGTAATCCCGTGGGGCTACTCGATTTGAGGCTTTGACTTTCAGATGTGTCCCCATATCCGGCGCGAACCCGATGCGTCTTGATCAGGCTGTGCTTCGGTGGCGCAGTCGCAAGTTGATTCAGTGCAGATTGCCGGCGACACGCTGTCACTGACGACAGCTTCGGCCAACTCTTTGAGGGTGTCGCCACCTTCGGCCGCAAAAATTGGGCAAAGTTCTCCTGCCGAACCTGCGCTGAAAGGTGCATAATTCCTCCGTCGCTCTGCCGATGCCCGCAATGGGCACCGGATCGAGAGATGGAAGATGTCTTTTGGAATTATACCGCCCAAGAAGAGGTTGAACGCACATGTCCACAATCGGATTCATAGGCCTCGGAAACATGGGCGCGCCGATGGCGGCCAATCTGGTGAAGGCGGGCCATCACATTGCCGGCTTCGACGTCGTGCCGGCCTCGCGCGAAACCTCGGCCAAGGACGGCGTGCAAATCGTCGCCAACGCCAGGAGCACCGTTGAAAACGCCGATGTCGTCGTCACCATGCTGCCGGCGGGCGAACATGTCCTATCCGTGTGGAACGACATCGCACCGCATGCGCGGCAGGGCACGCTGTTCATCGACTGCTCGACCATCGACGTGACAAGCGCGCGCAAGGCGCATGCGCTCGCCGCCGCGCGCGGCATCGCCACCCTCGATGCGCCGGTGTCGGGCGGCGTCGGCGGCGCCAAGGCGGCGACGCTGACCTTCATGGTCGGCGGCTCGACCCATGCCTTCGCGCGCGGCAAGCCGGTGCTCGAAAACATGGGCAAGCGCATTGTGCATTGCGGCGAGGCCGGCAACGGCCAGGTCGCCAAAATCTGCAACAACATGATTCTGGGCGCCTCGATGATCGCGGTCAGCGAGGCCTTCGTACTCGGCGAAAAGCTCGGCCTGTCGCACCAGGCGATGTTCGACGTGGTCGCGGCCTCGTCGGGCCAGTGCTGGTCGTTGACCAGCTATTGCCCGGTGCCCGGGCCGGTGCCGGCAAGCCCGGCCAATAACGGTTACAAGGCGGGCTTCACCGCGGCCTTGATGCTCAAGGACCTCAAGCTTGCCAAGGCGGCGGCCGATTCGGTCAAGGCCGAAACCGCACTTGGCGCCCATGCCGCGCGAATTTACGAGCAACTGGCGCAAGAAGGACACAGTGCCGAAGATTTTTCGGCGATCATCAATCTCGTGCGCAAGCAATCGCATGGCTGAGATTTGCGGCCATTCGCTGCAAATCCGGGCGCAAATGCCGATCCCGGGAACCGCGAAGCGTCTCATTTTGAACCAGCGGTTTCGGGCCACCGCCGTCACAAATCTCGACTCGACCGGCCGCCGGCGTTAAGTTGCGATTGGCCGCGCGAAAGCGGGCGGACGATAATACCGGCAACGCGAAACAGCCGAATCCGGCAGGCGAAATCGTCGAGCGGGTAGCAACTTGAAAGACCGTACTTGGCGCCTATCGTGGAATAGAGTTGCGGGCGCGTTGGCGCCGGCGCTGTTGCTTGTCGTTTCGAGCCTGCCGGCACAATCGCAAACCACGTCCGATCTTTTGAATCCGCTGTTCCAGGGCATCCTGGCGCAACCGTCGAATTTCAACAACGCCTTGCAATACGCCACGCTGGCGCCGGCGAGCGATATCGAATCCGCCATCAGCACCTACGAGCAGTTGCTGTTCTACAATCCCAATCTCGCCAGCGTGCGCTTCGAGCTTGGCGTGCTGTATTACCGGCTCGGCTCCTACGAAATGGCGCGCGGCTATTTCGATTCGGCGCTGAAGATGAAGGACATCACGCCGGCGCTGCGGCAGCGGGCCGAAGACCTCATCACCGCCATCGACAAGAAGCTGCAGCCCGACCAGTTCAGCGGCTATGTCCAATCGGGCTTCCGCTACCAGACCAACGCCGCCTTGGGCCCGGCGGCGGGAACGACGTTGGCCTCGGGCCGGGTGTTCAACAACAGCTTTGCGGCGCGGCCCGACGGGAACTGGTTTGGCGCGTTCGGCCTCAACTACGTCCACGATTTCGAGCAGCAGAACGGCAATACCTTCGAAGCCTCGGCGCTCGGCTACGACGCGCAGCAATTCAAGCTGCATCAGTTCGACATCGGCGTGATGGAGCTGCGCGCCGGCCCGCGCTTCGGCATCGTCTCCGACACCGCGACCGGCTTGTCGATCAAGCCGTATTTCATCGCCACCGGCGCGACGCTGGCGGACGCGGTCTATTACGGCGGCCTCGGCGGCGGCCTGACCGCGCGCATCAAGCTCGGCGACGTTTCGCTCGACCCTTATGCCGAGGTCGTGCAGCAGAGCTTTCGCAACCAGACGCTCTATCCGCTGGCCAGCGGCATGAGCGGCACGCTGTCGACCGTCGGGCTGCAGGCGTCCGGGCCGGTCTATGCGAGCTTGGGCTTCCAGTCGCGCATCACCTACGCGCACGCCGACGCCCACTTCAATCCGTTCGGCTACAATGCCTACGCCGGCGACATCTGGCTGCCGTGGAATTTCTCGCCGCTCAACGACGGCCGGACCTGGACCTTGACGCCGACCGCCGGCGTGAGCTGGTGGCAGTACAACGCGCCCGATCCGACCATCGATCCGAACACCACGCCGAACATTCTCGAATGGCGCGTCGGTCTCGGTCTCGAAGTGCCGATCTGGAAACTGCTCAATCTCGGCTTCCTGGCGCAATACCGCGCCGACGTGTCCAACGTCCCGGCCTTCTCGATGCATGACTTCAGCGTCACCGCCGGCCCGACCATGCGATTCTAAAGGCAAGCAATGCAACCATCGCGCCGTCTCACCGTTGCGCTCGCCGTTGTGTCCTTGAGCGCGCTATTCGCCGCAGCATCGGCCTCAGCGCAGCAGGTCGGCACCGCGACGGCGGTCAATCCGCTGTCGGAATCGACGCCGCCCGGCGGCACCACCGGGCCGCTCGTCGTCGGTGCCCACATCGTGCACAAGGAGCGGGTTCACACCACGCCGGCGGGAACCGCGCAGCTGTTATTCACCGACAAGTCGTCGATGAGCATCGCGCCGAACACCGACATCGTCATCGATGAGTATGTTTACGATCCGAACGCCAACAAGGGCCACATGCTGGTGTCGCTGACCAAGGGGGCGCTGCGCTTCGTCGGCGGCCAATTGAGCCACCAGGGCGAGGCGACGATCACCACGTCGGCGGCCAATATCGGCATCCGCGGCGGCACCGTGACCGTCATCCTGGGCCCGAACGGCGTCAAGGTCTTCAACGTCGCCGGCATCATCACGATCGTCAACGGCGCCGGCACATTCCTGCTCACGCGGTCCGACTTCGGCGTCTTGATCGCGAACTGGAACACGCTGGTGCAGGATCTTGGGCACATCCCCCCTGGCGAGGTCGCCTTCTATCAGGCCTACACGATGAGCAAGTTCAACGAGAACGGCGGCGTGCCGGGCTTCACGGGTGCCAATATCGGCCATTGCGGCATCGGCTCGGTGCAAGGCACGAATTGCCCGCAGGTGCCGTGGATGCCGTCCGACGGCGGCGAGCTGGACGCGACGCAGATTCTCGGCAATGCAACGAATTTCGGGACGGGCCAGAACAACCCGCCGCCACCCCCGCCGCCCCCACCACCGCCGCGCGGCCCGCCGTGTGGCAACCGTTGCTGACAAAACTCGCGACCGTCACCGGCTCGTCCACAGCAGCGCGGCGCCCGAGATCAGCAGCAGCACCATGACCACGCGCTGATAGCCGCGGTCGGCGAGCCGCCGATAGGCAAACCCGCCGGTCCATGCGCCTGCGATCGTCGCCGGCAGCACGATCGCCGCCTCGACGGCCACTTGCCGCGTCAACAGGCCCGAGGCCGCGTGCGACACCAGGGCGAACGACAGGATCGCCAAATTGTAAAACTGCAGCACGCTGCGGCGCTGTTCTTTGCTCCAGCCGCGCACGTCGGTCCAGACCACGGGAAGCACGCCGGACATGCCGGTGAGCCCGCCCAGCAAGCCGCCGCCGAAACCGACGACGCCGTCGGCAACTGTGCCGCCCCACGGGCTTGCGAGCGGGCGCCGGCGCGCCAGCACATAGCCCGGATAGGCGACCAGGACGAAGCCAAGGACGAGCTTGAACAGGCGCGGATCGATGTGCGGCAGCAGCCAGGTCCCGATCGGCACGCCAAGCACGCCCGGAATGACAAAAATCAGAACGCGCCGCCACTGGATGGCACGCCAGATCAGGTGCAGCGTCTGCATCTGCGAGACGACGGAACAGATGATCGCCAGCGAAGCCGCCGCCGGCGGTGGTATCGCATAGAGCCAGATGCCGAGCGCGGTGATGGCGGTGCCGAAGCCGGTGAGCCCGTTGACGATGCCGCCCGCCAATGCGCCGGCAAGAAGGATGGCAACCTGCTCCGACCCCATGACGGCAAACTAGCAGGCGAGGTCGGCCGATACCAATGAAGGGCCGGCGGGCGGCTAATCCCGACGCGCCACGGCCCCGATCAAAACGCCGACGCCGATGGCGACCGCCAGCGTGAACAACGGGCGGCGCCGGGCTTGATCGGCGATCTGGCCCAGCGCATCGCTGCCGATCCTGGCACCGCGCTTGACCGCTTCGTTGCCGAAACTCGCCGCCTCGTCGACCGCCACGCGCTGGCCGCGGCGGAACGAATCGCCGATCTCGTTGAGGACCGGCCAGATCGCTTCGGCGATCTGATTGCCGGCGGCGGAAACGCCCGACGACGCGCGCCGGCCGGCGCTTTTGCCGAGCGCGCCCAATTCCTTCTCGATGGCACGCAGGTGCCCGGCAATGGCGGCGACGCGGGGATCAAACTCCGATGCACGATGGGCAAACATCAATCCTCTCCCTTGCTGGGGTTTTGCTTCGGTCGCCGCAACTCGCCGTCGAAACAACCCTGCGACAGCGCAAACGTTCCGGTTGCCGAACCTTTGCGCGGCTGCGGCGTTGTCCAGCGACACTTTTCCCGTCCCGAGGAAGCACCCCATGCCCGAGACCCGTAGCCAGAATGCCGATTTCAACCGCGCTTTCGGCGATGCCAAGAAGCAGGCCGCCAATGTCGCCGGCGAAGTGCAAGACGCCGCCGAGGACATTTATGGCCAGGCCCGCGACAGCGCCTCCAGCGTCGCCGATGCCACGAAAACCGCGGCACGCAAGACCGCCGGCTCGTTCGAGAAAGCGCTGCGCAACACTGTCGAGACGCAGCCCTATACGGCCGTCGTCATCGCGCTTGGTTTGGGCTGGCTGTTCGGCCGCATGCACCGGCCGCTGTAGTCAGGGATCAGATTGCAGGGATCAGGGATCAAGAAGCTCATCTTGATACCTGATCCCCTGACACCTGTTTCCTGCGCTGTAGCAGGGATCAGATTGCAGGGATCAGGGATCAAGAAGCTCATCTTGATACCTGATCCCCTGACACCTGTTTCCTGCGCTGTAGCAGGGATCAGATTGCAGGGATCAGGGATCAAGAAGCTCATCTTGATACCTGATCCCTGACACCTGATTCCTGCGCTGTAGCAGGGTTCAGATTGCAGGGATCAGGGATCAAGAAGCTCATCTTGATACCTGATCCCTGACACCTGATTCCTGCGCTGTAGCAGGGTTCAGATTGCAGGGATCAGGGATCAAGAAGCTCATCTTGATACCTGATCCCTGACACCTGATTCCTGCGCTGTAGCAGGGATCAGATTGCAGGGATCAGGGATCAAGAAGCTCATCTTGATACCTGATCCCTGACACCTGATTCCTGCGCTGTAGCAGGGATCAGATTGCAGGGATCAGGGATCAAGAAGCTCATCTTGATACCTGATCCC